>OERE01000043.1_pt1 | contig 56868 bp, 43 predicted proteins | sample 1539961 | NCBI WGS metagenome assembly OERE01 (sample SAMEA3891892, study PRJEB23780) | metagenome | biome: terrestrial biome; feature: animal house; material: Caecal content | place: Italy | collected 2015-05-05
ATCCCATATATTTTCGAATACCTCTAAAAAATATGTAGTAAAACGGATACTTACGGTGAAATCAAATGAAGGTGAAGAACTCCTTATCGGCTCAACAGGTTTGCTTGACGCACTCCAGCCCGGTAGTTTCGACAGCGAGAACGAGGGCTTTGCGAGTAAGGAGGCTGAGAAATTATACGATGAGATTTTTTTCTTCACCGATGCCGGAAGTCTTGAGCTGCCGGATGACGAGCTGGTTGAGATGCTGAAAGAAGACAACCCGGAATGGTTTGAATAAAATGAATATATAAATCTATTAAAAATCAAGATTATGGATAAAGAGTATGTAATGAGAGTGGCTGCGACAATTCGCGAACAGCTGGTAACGATGACCGACACGCCGGTCCTTATGTCATGGGGCATCGGGGAGTTTATGGCAACAGTATTCAATGACCTGCCGGGACTGAAATTCCATGTAAACGGAAGACTCTTCCAAGGGGAAGTGCTGATCTGTCTGAACGGCTCGGACTATTATGAAGTATATCTCCGGAACGGGACAGACATAGAGTGCCTCAGTGACGAAGTCTGCTTCGATGAACTGGGAGAACTGATAGACCGCCATATTGAAAGCGGAACTGACAAAGAGGAATATGCACGCTTCTGTGAACAGGCAGCCATGTCATTCGGATTTGGCAATTGAGGAAGTACTGTACTTATAGGCTAACCCCGAAGGCTCGCATCTGAACCTCCGGGGTTATTGCTGTGTTATGGATGTGTTTTGTCCTTGTCTGTATCTTGATTCTCACACCGGTTCCCTTGTTTGTCAATGTAGTACCAGTCATCACTTTCCCAATACCAGTGCTCGCTGCCGGAGCCTGCCACCTCTTTCCGTTCCCCCGAATCGGTGACTTTCGCCTTGCCACCCTCGAATGGATAGCCGAAGGCAAAACGAGGACGGATGACGGTCTTGCCTGTCTCGTCTGCGTAACCGATACGCCCTTTCCGGTCCACTATGCGGTACAGTCCTTCACTTACATAGTCGTCTCCGTTGTCATATTGAAACGCTGCATAATGTCTTGCACTGCCGCAACTGCACAGCAGCAATACGGCACTCAGATAAATGATAATCTTGTTCATGATGCGGGTTGTTTTCATTTGATAATCTGTATTTGTTAATGTCAAGGCAGCAGGAACTGCATGTTGAAACGGCAGAACAGCATCCTTCTTTCCCTGATTATATTCATGTCTTCTTTTCTCCATATTCCATTCAATGATACCAAGTAAAAAGCCAGAAGATTAAACACAAATCAATCAGCCACAGACCAAGCGGCAATAGTAACTGAAGCCAGAAATATTTTTTATCCTTTTTTTCAGGATATCGGCGGTAATAGGCTTGTTCTCTCGCTTTTGTGAAATATTTCTTTTCTATCCTGGAAAATTGACGGAAATACACCGAAAGATTCTCCCTTCTTTTTTACTCTTCAAAAAGCAGCAGATATTCCACCTTCCTTCTCCGCTCGATGCTCGGAACTACCTTGCCTTTATAGCAGCGGAAGGAAATGTACTCCTTGTAAATATCCCTGTTTCCGGCTTCCAGTTTTTGTATCAGCTTGCTTTTGGGAAAGTCTTTGCTACCTAAAAGCCGGTACGGGCCTACCTGGTAGGCAAGACACGAGAGCAACGTAGAATCACGCCCGAATCTGCTGAACAGACGGCAAAGTTTCATCATGTCCGCTCGCAGGATGGAGTCTCCCTGAGCTTTTGTGATGTCGTTGGTAAAACTCTCTCCGGGAAGAACCTTATGACCCCATCCCACATAGGGCCAATGTTTTTTCTCACCATGCCAACCCTCATAGTATTTCGTGCATCTGATTGCCCTCTCCAGCGGTGGCAGCTTGTATATGGACAGTTGGGCAGTTCCCGTTTCTGTCCCATGCCTTTCCTTCCCATAGACTGTTGCCACTGCAGATACCAGCAGTATGATGACAAACATCCTTACGTGCTTCATTTCGCACCCCGTTTGTTCAACACATCCTTGATCATCTCCTTCACGTCCTGACCCACCTGCACGAAGTTCTTGTACAGGATGCGTTCCCGTTCCTCCCTCGATTTGAAGGTGTAGAATCTCGGCAGCGGCACATACGCGGCTTCCTCTTTCTTTATCTCTCCCATATCGAAGTCCGTCTTGCAGAAAAACTTTGTGGTCTTGAACTCTTCCGACTCCTGAATGTTCATCGAGCCGCCTACGCCGGTCTTGGTTTTCACGAAGTCCCTCGCTGTCTGCCCGCATATCCATCCCGTTGCCATATCGGAAATCTTTGATGCCGGCACCAGACTGTCCATGTTCTCGTTCAGGTTAATGCTGGTCTTGTCACGGTCAATGGTCACGCCCTTCTTCACTTGCACGACCTTACCGAAAATGTCATTCGACAGCCATTCCAGTGTCTCTTTCGAGCGGGCCGAACCGCTGACCACGTTACCCACGGTCGTGATGATCTTCTGCATACCTACCTTGCCGTAGTCGGCCTCCAGCTGCGGCAGCTCCTGGAATCCCAAGGTCACGCTCACCTTGTTGCTTCGGGCAGTTCCTATCAGTCGGTCTATCTTGTGGAAATACAGCGTCGGCAGCTCGTCCACGATGATGCTCACCGGGATGTTCTTCCCTTGGCCCGTATTCACTCGGGTGACAAGACGGTTCAGGATAAGGGCGTTCAGCGCACCGATAATGCTCTCCATCTCCGGGTCGTTGGCGATGAGCAGGTAGCTCGGGTTCTTCGGATCGCTCACCTTCAGGTCAAAGTCATCCCCGTCACGGTGGAATATCCAGTACGATTCCTTGGTCGCCAGACGGGACGTATAGACACGCAGCGTACCGATCATACCTTCCAACTGCTCCATGGCCTTGTTCCTGAAGGCAGTCTGGAACGGCCCGAGCAGCGGTGCCACCTCGTTGTCAGTCTCCAGTACCTCAAAGATGGTCTGATAACTTTCGTTCAGGAACGATAATATGTGCGGCATGTCCGAATACTTTCCCAGCCAGTAGGCCGGCTCCACGATGTTGCCGCCCTCTTTGTCACGCACGACTCCGGTCGGCTTCCAGAATTTGGTTTCCGGGTCCTGACGTTTCTCCGCATACAGCATGTTTCCGTCCTTGTCATACGGCTCCCGTTCGTAATTGACAAAGAAATAGATGCAGGCAGCAAGGAAGTTCACAGCGGATGTCTGGAAAAACTGGTCGCTTCCGCCGCCACCTTCCTTCTTGCCCTTCTGCAATGACTCGAGCAGGGTTTCCGCCGTCTCACTGGCTGCCGCCAGGTTGTTGATGTATTTTGCCTGAATAGGATTGACACGACGGCTGTATTCCACGTCCACGAAGTTGATCATGTTGAACTTGCACCCCTTGGGAACTCTTCCAAGTTTCTCGTTCAGCTTGTAATGGTAGTAAAGTTTCGTGGCAAGTGTCGGGAATTTATAGTCATATACAACCATGGCAAACCCCTTGGCACTGTGCTGACGGATGAACGGTTCAATGATACTGAATGTTTTACCCGAGCCGGGAGTTCCCACGACCCACGTCCCGCGGAAAGGGTTGCTGATACTGACCCATCCCTTGCGGAACTTCCCCTTGTAATAGTAGCGCATCGGGATATTCACGCTGTATTTGTTCTCCTGAATCTCTTCGCTCTGCTCGAAACTCTCGTTCTCGAAGTTGAAGCGGTCCTTCATCAGGCCCTCCTTGATGAACTTGGAGATATTGTCCAGGGCTATATGTACCAGTATCACTCCCACGAGCGAAGCCGCCATGTATAGGATACGGTTCAGCGGCAGCGTATAGAGCCGCATTTCCATCGGATGTCCGAACAGCCATACGGACAGGACAAGCAGAAGCAGTCCGCCGGTCAGGGGAAAAATCACCTGCTTGCGGGCGTTGAACTCCAGATGCTTCTTGTTCCTCGTACCGATACAGGTGATGCAGATCAGCAGTATCGTGGCTATCTTGCTGTACACGAGATGGCCGTCCTGATAGATCGTCCATCGCTTGATACGTCCGTGGATGTCAGTCAGTATGCCGCCCCACTGGTCGAATACTGCCGGGTCAATGGCATACTCGAAGAACTCCAGCAGAACCGACACATAGACGACTGCACGGAATATCTTGTAGAATCCTTGTAACTCTTTGCTTTCTTCCATTTTTTATAGCTTTTTTATTGGGTTGTGGTTCTGATCGCCTCGGATATTGTTGGACTTGATTATTTTGATTCAGACGAAAATAAATGTCATGTTTTTGCAGTAAAAAACAAGACTTTTCTTATATTTGCATCCGGAACAAAACGATTCGATTATGGTGATTACTAAACAGGTACAGGAAATACTGGACGCCACGCCTCCGGGCAAGGTGCTTACCATTGCCGATTTCAATGTGCTGCCGGAGTACCAGCCTGCGTTGGTCAAGGCACTCAGCCGTCTGGTGGCAGAAGGCTCTATCTGCAAGATTGCCAAAGGACGGTACTACAAGCCTAAACAGACGGTGTTCGGCACATTGAAGCCTCCGGTGGCAGAGGTGGTCAAGGACCTTCTGGAACGTAACGGCAAGCCAATCGGCTATATGACCGGTACGGCAGCATTTGCGCAGTTGGGGTTGACGACACAGATCACATCGGCCATTACGATAGGCACGAACAAATACCGCCGGCCTATGAAACGGGGCGAATACAGCGTGTCCTTCCTTGTACAGCCTAATGCAATCACACGGGAGAACATTCCTCTGCTGCTGATCCTTGACGCGCTCAAATTGCTCCGTGAGATTCCGGCAACATCACCTGACGATTGTGTGCGGGGCGTTGCTCGGCTGATAGCCGCTCTGTCCGAAGGCGATCTGGAGAAACTGGCGGACCTGGCCGAAAATTACCAGCCGTATGTCCGGGCATTGCTGGGTGCCATTCTGGACAGTCTTGGAGCTGACACCCGACAATTGCGTGCGACACTCAATGGGGTCACGACCTACAAACTTCCTGTCACCGCACAGGCTTTACCCACCAAATTAAAATGGAACATCGTATGAGACTACACGAGAATCAGCAACTGTTTGCCGATGCCATAGAAGCGGCTGCACGTCCGGTACAGGACGGCGGACTCGGCATCAAGAGTATCTTTATCGAGAAAGACTATTGGATCTGTCGTTCGCTGTCGCTTATGGCTACCGGAGACAAGGATAATCGTGCCATTTTCAAGGGCGGAACTTCCCTGACCAAGGCCTACGGCATCGGGGCACGTTTCTCCGAGGACATTGACGTGGCCATCGCCGAAGCATGGACACTGAGCGGAAACCAGCTAAAGAACCTCATACGCCGTACATCGAAGAATATGACAGCCGGACTGGAGGAACTGGTCATCCCCGGCATGACAAGCAAGGGATCGCATTACCACAAGGCGTTTTACACCTATCCACGGGCCATAGATACGGAACAGGTCGGAGCAATCCGGGCTGGGCAACTCCTGGTAGAAATCAACAGTTTTGCCAATCCATATCCTTTCGAGCGGCGTTCTCTCTGCAGTTTCCTGACAGAGTTCCTGCAGGCTACCGGCAACAACCGTATGATAGAGGAATACGGGATGCAGCCGTTCGAGGTCAATGTGCTTGACCGTCGCCGCACGCTGACCGAGAAATTGGTGTCACTCATCCGATGCTCGCTGGCCAATCTGTATATGCCGCAGTTGACGGCCAAAATCCGTCATTTCTACGATCTGCATCATCTGCTGAAAGATGAAGAGTGCCTCACGTATCTTCATAGCGATGCTTTCCCCGAAGATTTCAGGTCACTGCTCGAACACGACCGGCAGAGCTTTGACAAGCCCGAAGGCTGGCGTGACCGGCGACTGGAGGAGTCCCCGTTGATGACAGATCTGCCGCAGGTTTGGGGCAACTTGCAGACAGTTTACATGGGTGAACTCCCGGATTTGGCATATCGTGCCATTCCGGCCCCCTCGGATGTCGAGGAAAGCATACGTCGCTTGATGGCATTACTGCGTGAATTCGGCTCTGGTTTGTAATCGTATGTTGTCCAACAATGTCAAAGAACGCAATCGTATATCTCTGGTTTACCGGTTGATGGTTATAATCGGGCGTACCTTGTGCGCCTGTGTCTTGGGTGTTTCCTGTATGGCTCCGCTGCCCATCGAGTAAAGCCAGGCTTTTGCCGTTTCCTGTTCGGCCACTTCCGTGGATGTCCAGTACCAGCAGTCGCCGTCGGTCAGGGGCAACGGATCGCCCCCGCACTGTTCGATGACAGGATTTACCGTTTCCCGGATAGTATATAGCAGACGCATCTGTGCCACCGACGGAACGTATGCGCTCTGCCCGTAACACCAGAGGTCAAAGACCGCTTCCGCCATCGGCGAAGCCGTTTCCTTCGTTTCATATAGAGCGAATGTATTGGCATTGCCGTCATGTGCCGCGAGGTCCGCAGATGTGCCTTGGGCAATACCGAGGCTGTCGGCAAATGCCTGCGGGGTGATGTCCCACAGGTAAACCGCGTAGCCGTTTCCTTCCGCACCCTCATGCTGCCGGGTGTCGAACACGACGGCCACAGCCTTTTTCCCGGATTGCTGGTATTCCGTGTAGGACAAGGCCGTTCCGTCCTCGCACAGGACATGTCCCGGGCGGACAGCCGTGTCCGGTACGTCTATATGCGCGTCACAACCTGTCACGGCGACTGCTGCGACAAGTACCGGTACGAACCGGCTCACCTTTCTGAAAATGTTCTGTTTCATCTTTTCCCTTATTTTATCGGTAGTTTCACACCAAGGGCTACACCTACCCGAAGCAGATCCGCGCCCTTTATCATCAAATCACTCTTCGCCTGCCAGTACAGCGTCCATCCGGACCGCAGCACGTAATTGTGCTCGTAACCGAAATGCAGGCCGCCCAGGAACTTCTTCGTGTCGCTTCCTGCCGAAGCTCCTATACGCAGGTTGCCGTAATGATTGCGGCCCCGTACCACGCAAGGCTTGTATGCCACGCCAAAGCCATAGGTGCGGTAGTTGCGCCAGAAGGATTCCGGACAGATATGGCCGCACGGGCCGCATTCGGCCCACTGCAGGTAGCCGTTGGCAAAGAACTCCCACGCGTGCCGGTAGTTCATTTCATGTTCGTATGAAAACGTCACGTCCATACCGTTCCTGTAAAGCAGCCCGACCCCCAGTGAAAGACGGCCGCTGTTGCGTTGTGCGTTCGCGCTGAAGGCAAGGCACATGCAGGCAAACATCAGAATCAGAGTCTTTCTCATAATCATTCCTCCTCCAGCAGGTCAGCGTTAAACGAATCGGCAGACAACACATCCTCATAATCGATGTTCAGGCTGATATTGCGGCCGCTGATTTGCTTTTCCGTCATTTCGACAGTCAGCAGCTTGTCGTTCGGGAAGGTCATCTTCTTGATGACAAGCACATTCCTGTAACCATGTCGGAATGTCTTTCCCGGTTCCAGTATCATCGCCGGAGTAAGCTCGATAGTCTGGGCGTTGGTGGCCTTGGCGAGTTTCTTGTCAACGAGCTTTACCCTGATCTCATCGATGTCGAAACGGATGTTCGTCTTGTTCTCTATGGAAAAGTCTATGAAGAAGTAGTCCCCGACAGAGTATATGTTGTTCAGGCGCATCACCATACGGTGTGCCTTGGTGGCCACATTCCTGATTCTCGCCGGAGAGTTCCAGATCCGTCTGGCAAAGCGTGTCATCTCGGCGGTTGACATCGATACTGCCGGGTTGTTGTAGGCGTTGCGCTCGTGAGGGAGTATCTCCTTGTCCGTTACGGCTTCCTTAAGCCGTGTGGTGTAAACCAGCGCGTATTGCGTGCGGTAGCGTTCCGTGATGACGGTCACGATGGCAATCACCTCGCCGTCCTCGTGTCCGGCTTCCTTGGGTTTCAGCCGTACAATGTTGTCCAAAGGCTGGTCGCCAACCACCTTGTCGGTGGAAATGTCCACCATGCGTACCGGCTCCGATGCCGTGATGACGGTCGTCACCTGTTCGTTGACCGTCAGTTGTTCCATTTCCTCGTAGGTCGTCTGCGCCTGTGCATTCCGCGTTCCCAGCAGTCCGGCTGTCAGAAGAAATACCGTTCCGATTTTCTTGAGATTCATATTCATGTCGTTGATTGTTTATATTCCATTTGTTTTTCTTTTACCCTTATGTCGTCGTATGTATTCGCTCCAGTTCTTCCCGGATACGGAGTTCGGCGATGTCGCAGTACTCCTTCACGGTCTCGAATCCGATATAGTGCCGTCCCGAACGGATTGCGGCAATGGCAGTCGTTCCGGACCCGATGCAGTTGTCCAGCACGGTGTCCCCCTCGTCGGTGTAGGTGCGTATCAGGTACTCGACCAGTGCCACAGGCTTCTGGGTCGGATGATAGAATGCCCCTGTCTTGTGTTCTTTCGGGATGAAAATGACCGATGTCGGATATTTGTTGTCCGCCATGCGTACCGGTACCAGCTTCATCTCCCCGTAGCACCGGTTCGTGAAACTGCCTTCCGTCATGCTGCGTCCATGGTTTCTCCTTTCGGGAGGGCACGGTGTCATCTGCGGATGATACACGGGCTGCTTCATGTAGAACACCAGAATGTCCTCATGCTGGCGCAACGGCATCCGGTTGGCATTGAGATGGCCCGTAACACGGTCCTTCTGCCATACGAGGTTATAACGCCAGATTCCCGGTTGGGAAAGCATGAGATGCGCGGAGAAGATTCCCTGGGCGAACAGGATGATCGGACTGTCCGGCTTGATAATCCTACGGTACTGCTCCCACAGCGGACCAAGGGGTATCTGCCTGTCCCAACATGCTGACCGGTTGCCGCGGTTCAATACACCGTAAGGCAGGTCGGCGATGATGGCATCGACGCTTCCCTCCGGCATACGGCTCATGCCTTCCAGGCAGTCCATGTTGTATATCTTGTCCGTCTCTATCATATCGCGTTGTTTTTCGGCCCTCCAAGCTGCAGGGCACTCGCCCAAGTACAACGTCCCTTCCGGTTTTCCCGGACCTCACACTCCCAGAAGGTATTCATCTCCGCGTGCTTGAAATTGACCGCACCGTCTCCCGGCCCGTAAAAGCCAGTGTATTTCTGGAAGGCGAACAAGGCGATTCTCCGCCCGTCCTCTGCCAGAAAGTTGCATATCAGGGCGAAGCGTCCACCTTTCTGCCACCATTGGGTACTCACGAGTTGCCCGACGAATGTTTCGGCCTTGTCGGGAGCGAGGAAGTCATCGTAGTAAAAGCCGTCCGTTCCCTCATGTAGTTTTGAAATATCTGTTTCCATTGTCTCGAACCTTTTTATTTCCTTTTTTCCTGACCATTGACCAGATAGACGAAAGTCCCGTATTTCAGCTTGACCTTGTTTTTCTTGATGGCCTTGCTGATGGCGTTGCTCGTCTTCTGGTAAGCGTTGTTCACCGCCTGCATTCCCCATTGGGCGAGGCTGTTTCCTGTAGTTCCGGTACTCATGCTCATGTTGCCCGACATGGCACTGCTGGCCACATCCTTGCTCGTTTCCCGGAACTGGCTGTTCGGTACATACAGGCCCTCCATACCGTCCGTGTCATAAAGCGCGAGACTGACCTTCACAAGCTCGTCGTCCACAAGGATGCTGTTGATGTTTCCCTTGACACGTCCGGACGAGAAGCCGCTTACCGTGGCGTACAGGTACGTACCCCGTTTCACCACGCACTCGTCTATTTCCACGTCATCCAGCAGGCGCAGCCTGATGCGCGAGCCGTCCACAACCTTGATGTCCTCGTCTATGATGGCCTGGATCAGCTTCGGTTCACGGGCATCCTTCGCCAGCGTGTTGAAATAGTCCGAGGTGGTCTTCACCTTGCGGACTACCGCGCTGGGCGGTTCGTCTGCCGACGGTGCTTGCACCGGACGTTTCTCCTCGTCGATGGTGCCGGCCTCCGGTACATTCTGCGGCGGAACGGTGTCCGTGGTATCCGCCTCTTCAGGGGGCATCACCATGTTCTGTCCTTTCAGCCGTGCTTCGGCAAGGGCCTTTTCCAACTCCGCGAGTGCTTCCTGTTCACGCTCTTTGGCGGCGGCAATTTCCGCTGCCGCTGCTTTTTCCTGCTGTTGCTCATCGAGCAGGGCGATGTCATCCTGCGTGTATTGTGATTCATATTCTTCCTTGTTTTCATCAGGTTCGTCTCTTTCTATGTTGCCGACCGCCGAGTAGTCCTGTATCTTGCCCCACGATTTCTCCATGTTCTCGTATTTGCTGCCAATGCCGTCATCCTTGATCTGCGCTTCCGGCAGTTCCGGATTCAGGAATTCTGTTGTCTGCAGCGTCTTGTCCGGTATATCCGCCGTTTCGGTATGAAACAGGTCGAATATGAAGTAGGACGCACCGAGCAGAGGGATATAAAGAATGGCAGGGAGCATGTACTTCGGCTGTCTGAAATTGATTTTCTCAAATATCTTTTTCATGGCAAGTCTGTTTTGCTACGGTTTGTATTTCCTGTCCCGGTTTCCCTCAGTTCCTCTTCCTGCAACATCCTGTGTCGCTCCCTCAATACCGAATCCTGCATCTCTGTCGCTGTCCTCTCCGCAGGCTGGTGACGATATACCACTGTTATACGGTAGATGTTCCATGCCAGCCCGCCCAGCACGAAAGCGAACACGATGACCAGAAAAAGAGTACGGTGCACGTTGGCAAAGCCCTGTACCTTGGCTGCCGCCTTGTCTATACGGGTCGCCTTGGCAAACTTGCGTCCGGCTTCCACATCACGCTCATAGCGTTCCTTGTACTTCGGATCATTCCTGTCAGGCATCTTTTCGCCCAGCAGCATCCGTCTGAATCCCTTGATGTTCATATCCTTGATTGTTTAATAGTTGCTCTTGCTTTTCTGTTCTATATCCTTGTTAAGGAGAGTGCGCCAGTTCACTATCAGCAGACCGTGAGGGTTGTTCTCCGTTCTCGGTACACGCTTGAGCTGACCGGCAGTCACCAGCTCACGCATCAGGATGTTGCTTCTGCGTTCGATTCGCTGGCGGCCGTAGTAGGTGAACTCCATGGTGCTCTTGTCAAAGCGGATGCTGTCACAATAAATCGAGAACACGGCACTCGTGCCGAGGATGTTGGAATAAAAACCTTTCTCCTTAAGAGTGTTATATTGCGCCAGACCTGTTTCGTCCACCAGGTACATCGCCTTTTCCATCGTGTATTTGATGTATTTGTCATCAGGCGGCAAGGTGAAGAAATAGTGGTGGAACATCTCCACATGGCTTTTGGCTTCCACGTCAAGCGTTTCATCCATCGTGGTACGGTTGACAAGAATGGGCACGTTGCCGTCCAGCACGTACACCTTTTTCTGTGCATCCGACACCATTGTCCTGGCTGTCCAGATGCTCGATACGCTGATGATGACACATCCCACGAGAAAGGCCGTGCAGATAATGCCCACCAGCCGTATCTTGTTTTCCAGATGCTTGATAATCATATCGGTTTATTGTCTTTTCCCGTTCAACATCATTACATATTCATCGTGCAGCATCGGCATGACTGTTTCCTGCAGTTCCGCAGCGAGAGCCCCGAACTCATCGGAAAAGACATGCACGTAATGGCCCAGCGTCATGACCTGCACGAATACCCACCAGATACCGCGTTTGCGCACTTTCGCCTTTTTCTGCAACTTGGCCATTTGCAGACGGTAGGTCAGGTAAGCGGCCAGCGGCGCTGCATAACGGTCGTCATACTCGAAGCCTTCGTCAAGGGCTTCATACTCCGGGGTAACTACATGGTTTTCCGGAACTTCGGTAATCTCTTTTCTCATGCGTTCATTCGCGTAGAGCAGGAAGCGTCCGTCCTTGCACCATTCTTTGATTTGTTCTTGTACGTTCATACTTTTTTATTTTTAAGGATTGTTGTTTATATGTTTTTTATCTTATCTCATGATTGCCCCGATACCGCCTGTCGCTGTCATCTTGGCCTGCTGTGCCACGCCTTCTCCAAAATTTCTCGTACTGAAGGCCGTGTCGCCCTCCGGTATCATCCACGCCGCAAGGTCAGGTACAAGGTTCAGACATTTCAAGGCTACAATGCTTGCCGCCATCAGATAACCGGCGGAGAAGAAACTGTTCTGCAGGTAGGCCGCCATTGTCTGCTCGCTGGCCGTGATTGCGGTCAGGTTTTCCACCTGGATGCACAGCACGATGTCGAAAAGGAGCAATACATAGAAGCCCACGAAGTAGAGCATGGCCCCGTAGAAATGTACCGTCAGGTAACGCGTCAGCCATTTTGCCCAGGAACCTTCCCATTTCGGCAGCAGAGAGAACGCCCATTGCAACGGGCCGAATATCGTCAGCATACCGAGCAATATCTGCTGGCAGTAGATCGTTGCCCACCAGCCTATGCGGAACACGACAAGGGCAATCAGCATGATGATTTTGTCTATTCCCACGACGACACCGGCCGTCAAGGAGGTGAACCACAGTTCCGCGGCATCCTTTTCCATGCTGGTCACTTCATCCACACCGGTCTGCTCCATGGTCGCCTCGATAAGGTTGGGGTCTGATGTTCCCGTGTGGGCGACATCCGCCTGTGCCTGCAGGCTGTGGTACATCGTGTCCCTTACGTGGATGAGCTGCTGCACTTCCTCGAACTTGTCCGCTATCTGTGTGGCTTCCGCCTCGTACAGGTCATGCGTGTACGAACCGATGCAGTTCGGGATGTAGGAAAGGAAGTCCAGAAAACACCAGTTGCTTCCGCTGCCGGCCATACCCGTGTCTGCAGGCGGATACCACCAGCAGAGAACGATGGAAACAGCCAGCGGCCTGAACAGCTTCATCACATCCAGCGGCTCATGCTTCACCATCATCTTGTAGGCCATGCCTGCCGCCATGACAAGTGAGAACAAGGCGGCCAGAGCCATGCACATCTGCAGTATCCACCAGAACGGCCCCTGCGAACCCGTAAACGTCGCGTCCGTGAGGAACTCGTTCGTTTGAAAAATCACATCGTCAATCTCCTCCTCAAGAAGATTGATACCAAAATCAGTGAGTATATTTCCGTCTGCCATTTGCCGTCTGTCTTTTTAGTTTCACCTGTTTACACTCTCTTCACCGTCACCCCCGGAACTGCCGCCCGACTGTGAGCCACGCACCGCGAGACGCGATTCGTTCCAGCGGCTCATGGCTTCCCTGATGACGCTGCCTTTGTCCAAGGTACGGTCCGAGGTCGCGTTCAGCAGGTTGCTCGTCAGGGTGGCATTCTGCCGTTTGGCGAGATAGCTGACAAGAATCTCATTCTGCTGCACCACGTCGTCGTAGATTCGCAGATACTCTTTCTTCCGCTGCGCATTGGGCATATAGGCATCCCTGGTAGCATCAATGGCGCACTGGAAAACATGGTAGTATTCCGTCCAGCGTTCCCTGTCCTCCGGGGTACCTCCCGCAGGAAGGATACGGTCGATGTTACGCTTCATCCTTTCCATCTGGCCGTTGATCTTGTCACCTTCGGCAAGCCAGGCGATATCAGCCTGTCGGTCTGCCACGTTCAGGGCCTCTATTTTCGCGCGGCTCACCAATGCCGAATCGATGGATTCGGCTTCGTCCGTCTGGTTATAGAGGTTGATGCCGGCTGTCGTGCGGAACGCCAGTTTGTTCTTTGCCGCCGCCGATTTCTTGTATTTGTTGTGTAATGCCCAGTAGTACAGTTCCGGCGTGAGGGAGCCCGCACCGGTTTCCATGACCGTAATCTGGTTCTGCTTCGGCGAGTCGTGGTTATAGGTCACATACTGCGCCTGTGCCGTTGCTGTTGCAATGATCGCAACCGTCATGAGCATGAGTTTTCTGTTCATCTTTTTTCCCTTTTATCGTTAGTAATCCAGCCTTCCGGAGTTGCGCCAACGTCCGAAGGCTCCTTCAATTATCTCCTGTTTGGTATGTTCACGGTATATCTTCGACTTCCAGTAGCCGATTCTTACCTGTATGTATCGCCAGGTCTCCATATAGGCCCGGTTCAGATGCCGTTCGATGTCGTCCAGAGACCTGTTCACGGCCTCCAGCACCATCAGCAGATCCGAAGTGGAGCAGGCCGCCGCTCCCGTGGCATACAGCGCCAGGTCGCTGACCGACTTGTAGAGTTGCTCCCCGTCATGGGCTATATCCCGTATGGCTTTCTCGTTGATGGTGATGAGCAGGGCGTCGGAGGGTTCGATGCGTCCGCGTTTCAGCACCTTCTCGTGAAATGCCTCCAGCATGGACTTGTAGTCCGCTATCCGGTCACTTACCGTATTGTAGGTGTTCTTTGCGTTCAATACCGTGCGTAACGACTGGTACATCACATCAATGACATCAAAGGCACGGGTGTACCGGTCAAGGTCGATATTCAGCTCCTTGTATTCGCCGACCTCCTTGCGGCTGTATTCGTGCAGCAGCTGGTTGCTGTACTCAAGGGTACTTCGGGCCAGCAACAAGCTACGCTGCTTCTTATGGTCATTGATATAGGCTTCAACGGACACCACGTCGAATGTCCATTGTGCTTTGACGACATCAGGCAGGAGTGCAAGCAGCACTATGGTTATCAGCAAGGCCCGTTTCATGGTCTTTCCTCCTTTCTCCCGCTTCGCAGGCTACGGGCGTTTTCCACCCAACGGTCATGGCATTCTTCCACGAGAGTGAGGCGTCGCCCTTCGTCCATATTCAGATCCGGAAGGACATCCTTCAGCACGTCGATGATGCTACGCTTGTAATGCATCATCTTTTCCAGGGATACCAGGTCGGCGTATATCTGCGTAATCCGGGAATCCACTTCACGCGCGATTTCAAGACGGTCACTTGACCACAGCAGGTGGTACACCTCTCCGGTAGAGGTATCTTCCATCGGGGTGGTACGGGCATATTCCGTCGTGATCTTGCATGACGGATGCTCCCGGGCAATTTCCGCGATACGTTCATTCACGATCCGCTCTTTTTCTTCTTCCGGAAGGTCCGGGTCGAATGTCAGCACGTCGGCCACATACGTGTCGGTGTATTGCGAGGTCAGTTCCCAGCTGATCTGTACAATGGCACGGTGAATCTTGATGCCGAGGAAGTATTTCGGCTTGCGTGCTATGCTGATGGTTGCCTTGAAAGTTATCTCGCCGTCTATATTCGGCATGGTCGCCTTGCGGACGAACGTGTATCCGTTCCACGAACCGCCGTCCTGCCACGACAGACTGTAGGCAGTCTTGCAGTCCTGCATGATGGCCGGGATACGGTAGTAGTCGTCCGTCGGCACGTCATTGTCGTTTGCCGCTTCCTGCTTCGCATCCGCGTATTCCTTCTGTTTCTTCTGCCACTCGGCCAGTTCTGCCTTCAACTCTCCGATACGCGTCAGGTTGGCGTTGTACTGCTGCCTGTAAACGGCAGCATCCTCTACACTGGCCTCGGATATTTTCTTCAGCAGCTCCTTGTTCTCATCCTCCAGTGCCTTGATCTGTGATTGAAGCATGGCTACCTGGTTGTCTGCCTCCCGTATCAGCTCATCCAATTCCGAAAAGTCAAGTTCATTTTCCGTCACGGAGGTCTGCATGGAGCAATCCTTGGTATGGGCATTGGGTGAACCGCCGCATTTCCTGCATTTGTACTGGGTCGAACCTTGGCCCAGGGTGGCCCCGTCCGAGCAGGTGACGCTGATGGTCACGCTCTCGCATCCTTTAAGTTTGGCGGCATCCGTTGCCTGATAGTAGTTCCGTGCGTCGGAAGCTATGTAATAGACATAGCCGTCCTCGTTCTCGTTGAATTCCGACAGACGGGCATTGAGCTGCGCCTTGAAGGTCTCCAGATCCATAGTGTAGGAATCGAATATCTCTTCATACACGATTTCCTCATGGTTCCAGCTTTTCTTGACATGTATCTCGTAGGCGTAAGCCTTCTTTGTCTGCTTGCCGCCGCGGCTGATGATGTAGGCGTTCTGCCAGTAGTTGATGCTGTAAGTGTTGCCGTCATTCTGGTTGTTGAGCTGCTGTACACGGTTTCTCGACCATCCGGCATATCGTTCCGAGTTGGAGAGAGCCTGTTCCCGCTGCGAGGCATTGGGATAAAAACCGGGGTCGCTCGTTTCGAAACGGGTCCACTCACCGCCGTTCAGGATGCTGTTGTCGTCCGTGGGCGGGTAATAGTCACACAATGACACGCTGCCCTGGTCACGTCTGGCGATGTACCAGCGCTGCGTGTAATAAGTCCCGGCTTCGTCGTCTATATAGTCACTGATCCAGCCGGCAAGGTCGTAATCCCCGAACTCGAACAGGCCGGCCACGTTGTCAGGACCACCGATCTTGTCCAGCAGCAGGTTCCCGATACCTTGTTCCGCTTCCTCGAACAGACCGGAGTAATGGTCGTACAGGTTGGCAATCTCGCTGACCTTGCCCGAAAGCAGGTTATGGAACATACTTTCAGGCAGCAGGGCATCGCCGAGATTACTCGCACCGGCCGTTGCCAGACCGACACCCAGATTGTAGAGATTGTCAAGGTCGCTTTGCAGGTTCTCCCGTGTAAAGCGGTCAGGAATCCGGGAAAAATCGTCCAGCATCCGCTGCCAGTCTATACCGCCCAGTTCCGAAAGTTTCAGCAGAGGCACGACCTCGCTGTTGATCTCCAGAAAAGCGATGTCCGAGAACGAAAGTGTACTGTTTGTCACAACGCTTTCGAACTGCATACACAGGCTCTTCGTCTCATCGCACACCTTCATCAGGTAGCTGCCCCAGTGGATCGCTGTCTGCGGGGAGTGAAGCATCTGCTTTGCCACCACCCAGATTTTCGGTATGATCTTGTCGGCCACCATGTGGTAGATGCGGCGGTAATAATAATTCTCTGTGCTGCTGCACCAGATACCGAGGTCCGAGAGTGCTTTGTGTTCCAGAAATTTGGAAGAGAAAATTCCGGCTGCCGCCACCTCCGCCGCCGTATAGTGCTTCAGGATGTCATCGACCTGCTCACGGTAGTAGCTTTCAGCCACGACCTCCGTACCGAACGCGGCTGCCATTGCCGCCACGGTACGTGCGTCATAGTTCACGCTGTAATACTGGGCGTGGACATGCTGCGTGAAGGCAAGCAGCAGAACTGCAAAGACAAGTGACAGTCGCTTCATGTTCATTCTGTTCAACGGTTGAAAATATTACCTCTCCGCTTGCTGCGGTTGTTCTTCTCAGGTACTCCCTGCAGGGCCAGTATCAGCTTCTCTGCTTCCTCCATAGCCTCGTATGGGGACAGACCCCTGTATCTGACATACAGGTCTCTGGCTACTTCATACCGGCGCTGGTCCCACTTGACCGCCTCCGATTCCTCGAAACGCATGATAGCCGCGACGGCTTTGTCCTCGTCTGACTCAAGTCCCATATATACGTCCAGTTCCTTTTCAGTCATGCCCAGACGCAATCCGAAATTGCCCAGCATTTCTTCCATGTGCGCGATGCTCCTTTCCCCCAAATGGCGGAAATGAATCAAGTCCCAGTTGCTGTGCAGGCACAGTTCCCGGATGGTGGCAATATCGTGGCTGTTGCACACGTTGCGGATGCGGAGAGCGTAAGGCTCAACACTGAACAGTTCCGCTATAGGTCGGTTTATGTCAATCTTTCCCATTGTATGTGATTTTATTGTTTTGCTTTCAGGTTCAGTACCCGTCCGGCCTCGTTGACCTTCTGGGCGAATGTCAGGGACTTGCTGATGCCGCTGGCATCCCAGTCCCGGCAATAGGCTTCGATGGCTTCCTGATGGCTGCACCGGAGCTCCCTCTTGTAGAGTTTCAGGGCTTCCTTCTCAGCACGTTCGGTCGTGTAGGTCATGTAGCATTCATGCGGCTCTTCCACGCCATACACGCCGCTTGTCGTTCCCCTTCGTATGAATACCTCCCGGAAGAACGAACGGCCGTCCTTGTTGTCCAGACGGTTGATCGTGAATATCTTCTTGCAGTCAACATCGGTGAGCCCGAGAATGGCCTTGATGGTGTCGAAACGCTCCTTGAACTTGCTCTGGTCAAGCAGCATCACCACGTCGCTGTTGTTGATGATGGCCTCTTTCACGATTTCACTGCCGATAATGTCCTGTATCTCCTGTGTCACAACGCCCACGCTGGCCCAGAACTTACGGGCCGTCTTGTACATGAACTTGATGTACTCGGCCATCAGCGGACTGGCAATGGCTTTCCAGGCTTCCTCGATGACAAGCACCTTGCGGTTCTTCTTGATTCGCATCTTCTGCAGGAACACGTCCATGATTATCAGCGTGACAAGCGGGAACAGCAGCGGATCATCCTTTATACTGTCAATCTCGAACACCACGAAGGTCTCGTCGAACAGCGAACTGTCCATGTTCTCGTTCAGGGTCTTTTCATGGTTGCCGCCCCTGTAGAAGTCCTTCATCATGTAGCGGTAAGTCGAGAGGTCTATGCCCGAAATGTGGTTCTCGTGACAGATGTCCGGAATACGCTGGACGGAGTATTCGTAAAATGAATTGAACGAGAGTTCTTCCACCTTCAACTCCTTGCGCCTGCGTTCCATTTCGTCTATCATGCACTCGATACGGCTGTTCCGTTCCTGCTCGCTTTCCTCACGGTTCCCGTCACGGTTGCGTTCGTCTATGGCGAGGCTTTTTCTCAGGTCTTCCCGCTGCATGGGCGTGAAGCCGTCGAAGCCGTTGAAATACGCGTCGTAATAATCGGTGATTACATTTTCCACCAGACGGTCTTCCGTCTTCGTGACTGTTCCCTGCGTGCCCTTCCAGATCAGCAGGACAAGATTCTTCAGGAAGCCGGTCTTTTCCACGTTCATCTCTTCCTTGTGGATACGGAACGGGTTCATCGTAATGGGGCGTTCCTCCGTGTAGCTGATGTACTTGCCTCCCAGATACTCGCACAATCCCTCGTAGGAGTTTCCGGTATCGACCATTACGATGTCTGTACCCTGTTCGTGCAGCTGGCGCACGACAGAGTTCATGTGGAAGGATTTCCCGGAACCGCTCGGCCCGAGGGCAAAAAAGTTCGAGTTGTCCGTCAGCTTCTGTCTGCCTTCCTTGCCGGTGATGTCGATGGCGACAGGCACTCCCTGGCGGTCAGTGTAATAGACTTTCACCGGGGTGTCTTCGCTGTGCTGCACACGTTCCTTGTACATCAGGCACATCGCCGCGTCCGATAGGGTCAGGAACCGGTCATACTCTTCATTCAGGCTGTAGCAGTTGCCCGGGAACGAGCCGACGAACAGCTCCAGCTGGTTGTAGGCTCGTTTGGAGATATGGATTCCCATTCTACCGAAAGCGTTCTCCAGATGATTCGTACACTTCTGCAGGTCCGTATCGCCGGACACGGCCACTATAAGGTTGAAATGGCTGTACACGAGCTGCTTGCTCTCGCGGGCAATTACCTCCTGTACACGTTTTATGTCTTCGACCGCTGCCTGGTTGCTCGGGTTGGGAATGCTCGCGTGCCGGTTCTTCTTCTTGTCCAGCAGCGATAGTTCACGCTTCTGGTTGGGAAGGAAGATGACCTGGTTATAGACCACTGTATCGGCATTCGGAATGCTGTCAATGGCCGAGACAAGATCCACGGGCATTTCCGTGTTGTTCACTTCTATATTGGTATAGGGTCTGATCATCGAAGGCAGCGAGATGCAGTCCACGTCCACGAGACTGTACACCTTGCAGCGCTTGTCACCCATCGAGACGCTCTCGTCGTCCGACTTGAAGTTCGTCATCGAGATAATACGGTCCTTGAAGTTCATGGCGAAATACCGGTCCACGTAATCGCTTGCCTCGGATTTGTTCAGGAAACGCGCCTGCACGCCGCTGTCCCGCAACTGGTCCTGTACCTTGCGGATCTTGACAAGGAAATCACGCCATTTCTTGTTGTCGAACGAGAAAAGGCGGCTTTTCCTGGCTTCCTGCGTGATGGTCAGGTAACACATGCTGTCCGTGTACGCCCTTCCCTTGAAATACCGGAAATACGATTCAGAAAGGAACTCCTGCTTCCCGGTATCCTCGTTGACAAAACGCTTCCTCACGAAGATGTCCTGCTTGTGAATGGCATAACCTTCTCCCAAGGTCAGGGCAAGGGCGGAGAACAGATGCGTGAAATCGTAGTAGCTGTCTATGTTCGCCGAATACTTCTGTACCGGATTCTCGATCTTCAGCATGGCGGAATATTCGCCCGTCTTGGTGTACAGGACACCCACGCCTTCCGTGTCTTCCACCGAGAAATAGATGTCCTGGAAGATACGCTTGCGCTTGCCTCCGGTACCGAACGCATGGACGGATATGGCCATACCCGCGCATAAGGCAACGAAAATCAGGATAATGTATAGGGTCATTTCAATATACGTTCAATTAAATAGGGGTAGGCCCGTATCTCATACGAACCTACCCGCGTTCAACATTCAATATAGCCACACATTGCTGTGATGGTTTAATTTTGTCAGACCTTACGCGAGTAGGCATAGACGAACACGCCTCGGTCCGTTCTCTTGCTGTGCAGACCTTTCCGCTGCTTGAAGATGATTAGCACGATGCCCACCGACAGAATGACTGTCAGCGCGGCCAGTCCGGCCACGAATCCGGCAAGGCAGTAAGCGGCTATGAAGCCCGCGATGGCTCCGCCTGCCGTTCCTGCCGCCCAATAGATGTAGCGGCCCTGCAATCCCATCACTTCAAGAGGACGTTGCAGCCCCTTGAACAGCGGATAGTCCGGATAACGTGTTTCCTTGCTTTTCATCCCTCGGTACTTTTATGCGTCAATGCCGAAAAACAAAGGAAGAGCCTGTGCTGCTGCAATCAGGAAAAGACATGCACCAACCACCATCATGATCTTCTTTTTGACATCCTGCTCTTCGTTGTTCATGGCGATGTAAACGGAGATGGCGCCGATAATGGCGACTACACCGGCGATGGCATAGCAGAGCTTGACCATGACTGGTACATACTTGACAATTTCCTCCGCCACGGTAGATAGTGCGGTAGTACCGGCTGAATAGTCGCCGGCCGTACTCTGGGCCATTGCCGTGGTACCAGAGAACAAAGTGAGTGCAAGCATCTTCACTTTGGTGGAAACACCTTGGATGAATCCTTTTGCCTTTCGGCACATTTGTTTTACTTTCTGAAACATACTTGATCGTTTTTGAGTTAATATTTATGTATTGGATTGTTAAACAGCCTTATATGCGATAACCGAAAAATGCCGGAAGTACGATGGAGGCCCCGATGATGAACAGGCACGCGCCAAGCAGCGATAAAAAGGATTTGACGATGCCGTCCTCTCCAGTGTTCATCTTGATGTAGATCTGGAAGGCGGACACGATGACCAGAACGGATGCGATGGAGTAGCATATATACAGGACATACAGCATCATCGTGACCACGAAGTCGTGCATCGTGGCCAGCGCATCCGCTCCCCAGCTGTAGTTCACGCTGCCGCTCTTGGCGAAAGCCGCATAGGGTACAAGAATTAACAGGCATACTATCTTTTGCTTAATCGACATGCTACAATTTGTCTTTAATTGGTTTCCAGGCCATCTCCGGACGATTTTCCAGTTTGCCCCTGGAAAGCATCGCCTTGTACATTTCATCTGCACTGAAGCCATCAGACAGGTAGGGCGTGGTTTCCTCCATCTTTTCCTCCGCCTTGGCTTTGAGACGCTCCAGTCTTTCTTCCGGGGTCTCCTTTGTCTCCGGCTTTTTGTCCGCCGGCTTCTGGTCGGTGGCAGAATCGCCGCCTGATGCTGTTTCAGTATCGTATTGCTCGTTGCCGACACGGAACCCGGTTTCACTCTCGCTCACGGCAACACTCTCTTCGTCCTCCAGTGTGCCGAGGTCGAAAACTTCCTCCTCTGTCTTGCCGGTTCTCCTTTTTCCATAGAGATCCTGCATAATGATGACCGCGTAATAAATGAGGTACGCGACCGTCAGAACAATGGCAAAAATGAAATATGATCTCATATCTTTTAGTATGGATATTGAATTTTGTATTAGTTTGATTTCACAAATAAAAAAGGAGAATTTCGAACTACGAAATAATTGTGTATTAAACGGATGTTTTCTTTACAAGATTTATATCGATTTTGAAAATCGTACTATAAAATCGTACTATATCGCCTTAATGAACGGGAAAAATGAAGAAGTCAGGGCATAAAAAAAGCCCTCCGTTCAGGAGGGCTTCCATTGGCAGATTCGCTTTTTTTTAGGTCAGCGTTTCTTGCCTCGCAAGCAATCATTCAGATCCTTGTATTCGCTATATCGGACAGCTTCGTTGCTGACCCGTTCGCCGTATAGTCCGGCTATGGTTTCCACGGTCTTTTGCCCGGCAAGGTCGTTGTCGAGATAACAATGTATATGCAGGTATCTCTGCAGGTACATCAATGCCTTTTTCAGGTTGTTTACGGAGTTCATGACAAGGTAGTCGCAAGGCTGGTCTATACAAATGGTCCAGTTGCATGACTGCTTCAATGTCAGGTAAGACAGAAAGTCCATGAACCCCTCGAACACGCAGACCCGTTCCTGTATCTCTCCGCACTGATGTCCGATCAGGGAGATGTCCTTGTTCTTGATACATCCTTTATAATAGGCGTTGCGCATTTCATATCCGCCCGAAACATTACCGAACGCGAGGGCAAAATAATGCCGGTCACGCAATTCATAATGGATTTCCTTGCAGAACATACGTCCTATGTCAGCATCTATTTTCCGGGACTGAAGGTAAGAGTATAACGCGTGATGCCGTAACGGGACGACAATCAGATTTTTCATATCCGATTCCACGGGACGGGGCGGAAGAGCCTGGAAACGGACTTTCGGCAAAGGCATATCGCTGGAATGCCGCCCGATGTATGCCAGTACCTCGCTTACACTTTCAGTCTGGTAAAGGTATTTACCCAATTCCACGAGGTCGCCTCCGGTGGCCGCCCCAAAATCATACCATTCGTTCAACCGGTCATTGACCTTGAACGACGGCGACTGCTCATCCCTTAACGGCGAGAGATACCAGTACTGATCCGATTTAACGTATTGCGCATGGTGGCCGAGCTGCGCCAGAAAGTCCACTATGCGTACCTGTTTTGCTTCTTCTATAGTCATGGCTGTTTTCTTTCACTTGTTCACACGGAAATGGTTTAGTTTAGTTTTATTCCCTATATATATACATACTAAAGTAAACTGAAATATATATGCCCGCGCCCGGCTTCATTCTTCATCAAAAAGCCTTGCTTCCGCGGGGGTCATGTCATAGTAGAACAGCTTGTCCTGCTTGACAACAAGTTTAAGGTTGTCCGTCAGGTACTGCAGCAGTTTTATCATGACACTGCGGCCACGTTTGAAGCCTATGTTTTCATAAGAGGCGATCAGACGTTGCAGTACATTCTCAAAGCCCCTGATGGGTTTGCCGTCAAAGGCAGCGGAAAGGGCTTCCCGGTGCTGCTCGATGCTCAGCTCCGTAAAGCTTGTCCGTTGCCTGGGCTTCGGGGTGTCACCGAACGTGTGCCCTTCGGCGATGACCGGGAGCCCGTTGTCGTCCACGGTGAACGCGAAGGGTTTGAACTCCTTTTCCCGGATATGCAGGGCATGGACTTCACTGACAGACGGATTCTCGTTGCATTTGCTGATGACCAGTACTGTTTCCGCCTTGTTGCTCATCTCCGTACCGATATGGCCTCGTACATTGTTGTCCCCTTTGTTCAGGTGCAGCACGCAATGGATATGCAGGTCGTAACGAGAGGACCATTCCATCATTTTGTTGATTACCTCCACCGATTCGCTGGTGCTGTTGATGTCCAGCATAAGGTCGCGGATACCGTCAATGATAACCAGCCCGTAACCTTTACCCTGACGAAGGGCATAGTCTATCACACTTATACGGACTGTCGGAGAATACTCCCGCAGGCAGATGAAATCAAGGTTCTCGCTGTCTGCTGTGGTAGGAAGCCCGGCCAGACGCAGAATACGTTCCAGCACCGTGTGACAATGATAGCGGCTCTGCTCGGTATCGACATACAGGATCCGGCGTTTGCCTTCCGGCAGATGCGCCCGGTAGTTCAGCACCTGCTTACCTGCCAGGGAAGCGGCGACAAGGGCGGAGACATTGAATGTCTTCTTGGATTTTGCCTTGCCGGTCGATGCACTGAAATTGCCGAGAGTCGCTATGGTCGAATTGTCAATCCAGATAATTTGCGGCGGGGTCTCGTATGTATCCGTCGCCTTGATTTGGGAAGCTGAAAGAATATCTGACAGACGGGTCTCTTCCAATCCCATTCCCGTCTTCTGGTCAGTTCTTCTTTCGTTTTCCATGGCGTTTCTCATTTAAGAAGGGTTGTACTGCTGCCGCCTCGTGTGCCATCCGCGTGGCATCATCGACGGCAAGTTCATGATTCTGCAGGAGCCATTCGTCCAGTTCCTCCTTGGCAAAGTAGATCATCTTGCCGCGAGGCTTGTAGTGAGGAATCTCCTTGTTGGCCGTAAGTTTATACAGCATACTTTCTGATACCCCGATGTACATGCAGGCTTCCGAAAAAGTAAAGACCTTTTTGGTCGCGTAAATGTTCTTTTCCAGCAATTCCACCCGTTCCAGAAAGCTCTCGACCGGTTCCAATTTCCGGATAATCGCTTCAAGGGCCGTGAGCCGTTCGCTCAACCTTTCCATGAATGTCAATCTGTTGGACATATTATTCGTGATTAAATTAGACAATAAGAGATGCACCTCTGTTTGTAACGCGTTGTATACAGAGGCAAAGGTAGAGTGTGAATATCTAAAAGCATTGGATGACAGTATGATACCGGTTTGGTAGCATATCAGTTATCATACTTTTGCTTTTCACATGGTTGACTTCTTAGCACTTCCTTTCATTCCTTCAGTTGGCTTACAAACTTTCTGATATTGTAAGCGGTTGAAGTCATTTTGTTCCTGACCAACGAAAGCGTGGTGGATATGCTCGTTGCGGATATGAAGTGCGAGCCGTCCTTGGATTGCAGGAAACGCCCTCTTTCGAGGACTGATTGCCAGTAAGGCTGAATGAATGAATTCTCAAGAAGGGCATCGAACAGGATAGCCACACGGCGCACGCTGTTCACCCGAAGACAGAAACCTATCTTGCAGGAGAAGAGAGATTCCATGTCGTCAATAGTTACGGGAGAACAGAACAGATGATAAGTATTGGCGCAAGAAACGATACCGGCCAGTTGTTTGCGCGAAAGACTGCAGTCAAAAGAAAGAAATGAAAACTTTGCCGGATTACAATCGGAAGATGCCAGTTCCGATGTGTCATACTTCCGCTTTAGTTCCATGCACTCCTCGAAAGAGAGGCTCGGGGCGGAAAAAAGCGGTTGGATAAGGTAGGGGCAGTCGGTCAGCAGTCCCTTGACGATGTGGATGTTCATTTCGTGGCAGTTCCGACAGACCGCGTTATCGCAGTCAATATACCGGTGACTGTTCACAAAATCCTCCACATAACGGCGATACTGTTTGCCGTGGATTTTGACCTCCTGGAGATAAACTGTTTTTGCTTCGGTAAGCAGGGCGAAAAGTTCTTCCGCCACGTCCTGTGCCGATTCAATGTGATGCGGGTGTTTGCTCCCCTCAAAAAGAGAGAAGGCCTTTGTCAGCTCTTGTCATGTCGATTTACATTTTATTGGTTTATAATAATATATCATCATAAAGGTATCGTTTTTCGATTGTATCTGCAATCGATGACGCCCTTAAAATATCTACTTGTAAATTTGACATGATATGGTATATCATTGGTCACTCAAACAATCCGTTGACCAGGTTGACCGCATCATCCTTTTTCTGGTTGATGATTTTGGCGTACACCTGTGTCATTTTCACGTCAGCATGGCCGAGCAGCTTGGATGTCGTATATAAGTCTGCTCCGAGTGTCAGCATCATCGTCGCGAACGTGTGCCGCGCCGTATGGAATGTAAAACGCTTGTTTATTCCCGCCGCTTTTGCCCATGGTTTGATAAGAATATTGACCATTGCTGGGGACGGCAGGTCAAACACATGGTCATCAGGAGTTTTGTCTCCACGCGCAGGCATCCACTTCAACGCTTCCGGGGAAAGCGGAAGATAAATCGGTTCCTTGGTTTTCTGCATTGAAACCGACAGACGGTATTGTCCACGATCAACGAATACATCTTTCCATTGCAACTTGATTATATCACTGATTCGCAGACCGCAGAAACAAGAGAACAGATAGGCACCTTTCACGGATTCATTTTTCATCGGGGTTGCGATCAATGCACGCACCTCTTCAATGGTCATGTATGACCGTTTGCTTTCAGGCAGACGGATCTTTTCCGACTTGCTGATTTTCGTGAAAGGATTGGACTTGATGATCTCGGCCCTGACAGCCGCATTCAAGGCTCCGTTCAATACCCGGTAATAAGTATGCAGTGTGTAATTCGACACTCGTTTGCCTCTGGAACGGTATTCGGACTGAAGGTAGTCAAGATAATTCTGGCAGAATGTCTTGTCTATTTGATCCATCAACATACGTTCTCCCGCATAATCCTTCAAGATGCGTATAGTGATGTCAATTTGATAACCGTCCTTTTTGCCACGCTTGGCCTGGTTCTCCTTGTAGGTATTCATCCAGTCAAGCAGGTAAACTCTCTCTTTGGTTTCTATACCGGCCTCGCCGTTGGTCAGCTCGATAATACGTTTGGACTTGATGGCATTGGCGGCATTCATAGTCGCCTGATTCTGCCGACGGGCATTGTTATCCGTTTCCGGAATGAGATACAACTTAAGATATTCGTATGTTCGTTTTCCGAAACGGTATATATCAAGATACAGACTTTGGCTTCCATCTGCCAGCTTCTTTGTCCGAAGGCGGACAGGCTCTTTTACTTTTGTAGGCTTCTTTACTCGTGGCATATCGATCCCTTCATAATTTTGTTTCTGTTGCAAAGATATGAATAAAGGTCGATATTGAGAAACAAACGAGAAACAAAATTGTACCGAAAAAGAACCAATCAACTGAAAAGAAAGAAAACAACTGAAAACATCAAGTACACTATAATCAATTGTAAATAAGCGGTTTTATTTGCACTTGTTTAGCTCTTGTTTTCATTTTAGGGCTTTACTTTATAAATCTGGAAAATTTATAAAGTATCACATCCTTCTATACTTCATAGTATACCTTTCAGATTGAGCATCAATATACATTTGGTATTCTTTTAATCCCTTTTCTTTAGCCATACCACTTAATATTTTCTTGTTTATATCAGATATATCGCAACCATAATAAATAGCAATAGGCCTTGCATGTATGTTTAAACTGGATAACCCTGCAGAATTACTTTTACTTAAAAATAATCGCCATTCTTTCTCATATTGCCATTGAGGAGATTTATGAAGTGCAGCCTTGGTATAAAACATCACATCACTAATATGCGTATATAAACCAAAGGATTCTCCTAAGTAATTTTCCACAAAGAATGTCCCATCGTATCTTTTAGAATCATATATGACAGGGAACAGATAATGTATTACTTTATCGTTACAAGTATTTTTCCTCTCGCATGTGTCGCATTGGCGGTCTAGAGCTTGTAAATTATACTCCAAAACAAAACCTTTATGCGAGTCTGCATAATGCGACCACATGGTTATCGATTTTACAGTTTCGCTAAAACATGCAATAAAAGTATTACGCCTAAGAAAATCTTCGGCTTGTTTAAGAATCCTATCTATATTATCAAAGAAGTCCTTTCTATTCACCTCAAAAGCATGAGCTTGCTGGTCCAAATCATCATCACTAGCATTACAAATAATATCTTTTAAGATTTCAGCTCGTTCCTTACCATATAAAGATTCCAAGAATTTAGGGAATGTTTCTCCTGCTCTCAATCTGTCTCTCAATAGTTTAATGTTTTCTTTTGAGGCTCCTTTTATTAAGCAATCATACAGAAATGCTTTATCGTATCGAATAAGGCAATCGTATGGATCGTTAAACAGTTGCGCATTGACGGCATATACTCTATTATTATAAAAAGCATCAAATTGCATTTCATTACATGATCGATACCGAAACAATCGTGAAGGCATTATACTATTAGCATATTCACATATCGGTTGTAACAATACGCTCCATTCATCTTTTGGTGTAGTTCCGGGAATCAAAACCGCATCCAATTTTTCTTTGAATATGCGCGTCTTAGCATTCATAAAAGTATTCTATATTTTTTTCAATCCTGCAACTTTCGTGTTATAGTCATTTATTTATCATAAACAACACCCTTTGGCAAAATCTAGCTCCTTTTAATATCCCTTTATTATACGGTATTTACCATAGGCTTACATTCGCTTCAGGAGAGGAGAAGAAATCATATTTTCCAATATCAGTTGAATGTATGAGTCCTTTTGATCTCCCTGAAAATAGACATGATGCTCATTGAACTTCTTCTGCTTACTGTTTAAATCCAATTCCGGGAAATCAACCCAATGTTTCACATCTTTCATCTCAGTATTCGAGATAATATAGCTATTCAAGGTAATGCTTGTATCGTGCAATCCTGGTTCTATATCCTCACGAATAACTTTATACAACTGTATTTTACTATCAGAAAATCCGTTTAGATTCCTTATTCCTTTGGGATCTATGAATGACACATACTGATGCTCGCCTACTACAAGCCATACGATAAAATCAGGATAGAACCCGCTGTCATCAAAGAATCCAATACCTTTACGGCTCTTGTTTCGAAGCAGATACAACGATTTATCTGCAAAAAAGGCAGGATTATTATCAAAGAACCGTTGTATATCACACACAAAATCACGTTCACCTCTATTCAAAGCCACAGGCTGCACTTCAATGAGGCTGCCGAGTTCCTTGTGTTTGAAGCTCGATTCATTCAAATACAGTAATGGCTGATACAGGTGTCCTGCTATATACAGAGCCTCAAAATCATTCGAATTTGCGATCTTAATTGACTTTGAGAAAGTACCGTCTGTCAATTCCTGCTTCAGCTTATTGATCGCCTTGCAGAATCCAGCCTCATCCTCGTTCTTAAACAATTCCTTGTGCATAAGAACGCGATATTCCTCCTCAAAATTGGGATGGCTGCTGTCAAGGTATGCAGTCTCCACATTCCGGCTCATCCAACGGCTTTTCGCATTGTTATAAACCTTCTCCACATAGCCCTTCAACAGAGTAACAAGAATGTCGTGCCACATAGCCGTCTGGCTGCCAAAATCTGTGAACAACATCTGAGGTTCGGGAATAAACAGCGTATACCAACTGCTATCCATGGCAACCTCACGAATATCTTCGGAAGAGACACACAGATTATACCAGCTCCGCTCATTTTTGTAGTCTACTATAGCAAAGTATACCCTGTTCCAATCAACGAACGCAAGATGCTCAGGAGTTAATATAGCTTTATGCAAGGTAGTATTTGTCTCATCAAGAATACTCTTTCGACCTACACTACGTATTGCTTGTATTTTCGGATAATAATCAAGAGTAATAGGAGTGTTACTCAGCAAACCTGCTTTAATTATTACCTTCTCATCCTTCTTGAAATCACAACCGTCTTTTACTTTCAGGTATTTCAAACGCTTCCCTCTGAGATTGGCGACAGGCAAAACCGGTAGATCAAACTCCTCCCAATCCGAATCATTTGTGGGCAGACCTTCATCTTCGAGGAATTGCTTGAACTGCTCCATATAATCGGCCTTAATACCAAAAATATTGAGTGTTTCAAGGTTATGCATAAAACGAGGCTTGCTTTCAGGCTGAAGAGACGGGTCCAAAGCCGAAGAGCGTTTCAGCGAGAACCGGTAGCCCTTCAAACGTACACCTCGACCGAATAGCTGGATAATCTGACTGCCTTCCGACTTCCCCACGTTAAGCAGCCCCATGGTAGAAACACGCCACGATGACCATCCTTCCGTGAATTTCTTGCTGCCTATAAGAATATTCAAACTGCTGTCGGGTTTGTTGATAGTGGCAAAAAGCGACTTTTCGGTAAAATCCTTGCTCATTACGTTGAGTCCGGCCTCCTCGCATTTCTTGGCCAGCGTACCACTGTCTCCTACATTGATAATGCCGAAGTATTCGCCATTACCGATGCGCATACCGATTTCTCCATCCTTGCCTTTCAGGTTGTCAAGATGCAACTGTGCACCTGCAACCGAGCAATGGAACACAAGCCCGAGCATATCATTGTATATACCTTCCGCTTCGTGTTCCGGCAGGTTGCGCAGGTAGGCAAACTGACGCGCAAAGATAGGATGGCCATACTGGTCAGTGAGTCCGTCATTGCCATGCAACAGATGGTCTATATTACTGATCGATGCCTGTTTATTGGCAATGAACTGCTGAAAGAATTTCAGGATAAAGACAATGTCGCTGACTTCCTGTGACCCTATACTTTTATCGGCAGTTACCGAACCGCCGACAAAGACAGCAAGCGGATTTTCCAGAAGAAACGGACGTAAATCGGCCCGATTATCACGATACAGACGCTGTTGTTCGTAGAAGTTGAGCATACAGGCCGTCAGGTACATGATGAGCTGATTGTCGCTGAGCGAGCTGCCCCAACTGCTGTTCATATTCAGAATCTGGTAATCCTTGCCATAGCCATCATTATAGAAATAGCGATAGCTATAGTCGAAAAGCGTGGCCTTGCCATATTCGTGGAGCATATCCTTGCGTTTTGCCGCATTGCTGATTGCGGATATGGACTGACCAAACGTCGCGCTATACTCAAAAGAGAATCCTGTTTCGCATAATTGATCGCGTCTTTGTTTCCATGCCTCACCGCCCGATCCGCGATGCCCTTCATCCACCAACACCAGGTTGTTGCCCTCAAAAAAGCCCACAGCCACCGTCTTGTCGCCGTCGGTATCTCCCAGTTTGGTAATCTCAAGGATATCGACATCATGGCCTGCAAACAGTCCGCTTGCGGTATTTTTGTTGAATACACCGGCTCCGATGTTGCTCTTTCGGAACTCTTCGAGGTGCTGCATGGTCAGGCCCTCATTCGGCGTAATGAGAATGATGCGATTGGGTTTTTGACGATACTTCTCGGCATAATGGCGATATTGCAACACATTTACATGCATGAGCAGGGTTTTGCCCGACCCCGTAGCCGACCAGAAAGCCACCTTGTTCAGGTCGCTCTCCGTGAAATCCGTCATGCCGTGATAGGTCTTCGGATCGGCATTGAAAGTCAACTGGAGATATGTGTTTATGTCGGCAAGCAGTTTCTTTCGGTCGCTGAAATATTTGTCGAGATATATCTCCGTGAACAGCAGACTGAGGTACTGGAAATATTTCCATTTGACCTGAGTTTCTCGCTTCTCGCTAATTGCTTTGGTGTGACGATATATGTTCTCGTCATAGGCCAACAACATCTCCTCGGTCAGCTCACTGGTCGCGAACAACCGTGACAGAAGTTCTCGGTAGAAGTACGATACGTTGTTTTCGTCCCAACCTTCCAAAACGGGATCTTTCAAATGTTCGCTGAGGGCCTCCAAACTGGTTACGCCGAACAGCGAGAGTATATAGCGATTGAGGACAAGCGAATTGTTCAGCTTGCCTTCAACCTGCGGTTGTCTTGTTTGTCTTTGTCCTCGTGGCATGATGCGTCCTCCAGTTTTAGCAATTCTCAAACATACGTTTTGCAAACTCCTGCTCCGTGAGAACCACTTTCCATTGCTCTCCGTCGGTGCGCAGATTCTCCAGGTTGTTGTCGCCGTTCACATAGATGCGGTCAAACTCCGTGTCGCGCGTAGAATAGCTCATACGACGGAAGAAATCGTCCAGCGCTTCATTGTCCACCGTGTCGCAATCACGCCAAATGACCAGTGTGCGCTCTCCACTTCGGGTCACACCCTCGACCGTACAAATGCCGTTCTTAGGGTAGAGGATACTTACTACATTCAGACCGATCAGGTAATTGAAGGTTTCAATTACGTCGATCTTCTCCTCCCGAGTTTCATTCTGCCGGGTAATGCGCAGCTTCATGTTCCAGGGATTTCTGAACCACTTCATGTTGAAGAGCGAATCGCGCATCTCTATGTCGAGCATATAGCCCAACACATAACCATCATAAAAATCAGCGTTATCTTTGCTGATGGTTGCCGGCTGTATGGTGAGGTTATTGAGCGTATCTTCGTACTGCTCCAAACGCATATATTTAAAACAATGGCTGCTGCCTTCACGTGACACCGGTTTGCCTCCGTCCCAATCCTTGCTGTAAATTACCTTTTGAATACGAGGCTTGGTAACCGTATCAAAATATTCTCCCATTTCGCAAAGGATAGATATATTTGCGCTTGCCTCCATCCTTTCGGTTAAGATTAATCACGGCATGACCGGTAGTACCAGACCCTGCAAAAAAATCGAGGATACTTGCACTCTTACTTCTATCTATATTTGCAAGTATCAAAAAATGATCTACCAAAGCTATAGGCTTCTTCCCTCCTTTAAACGCAACGCCTCCTTCATCCGAACAATGGTTGAAAGCAGCCTCCATATTCAAGAAATTTGGATAAGGAATTGTCGTATCTGTTTTAGCAGAAATAGGAAATCCTTGGAAATAGATGCCATTATTTCCCCCATTCTTTTTGGGTTGCATAATGAATCTATATCCCAACCCATCTCCTCTAGTACCCATACCATTGATTTTGTACAAAGTTCCATATCCATCTGACTCTCTTCTAATTCTCAGATTTTGTTCATAAAACTCACTCGCAGATCCTTGTTGAGTTATCAAAGAGCCTCTGATTGTATACCGCTTTAAATATGATTTATCTCCTTTATCATGTTGATAGATTCTATATCGTGATTCGTCGTAAATCTCAATATTATCATATCCACCTAGGCTTACAATACATTGTGGTTTATCTAAAAGTTCCACCTCATAACAATAATCAGAGAATTCATCTGAGATATTTGCCTCACGTCTATTTGGTTTATATACAGATGTATTTGCGACAATATACACATCTTCCATCACTTCGTGAATAGGAATATCTCTGCGTAATATTCTATCCTCATGCCTAACTTTTATACTATATTTGGCGATATAATTATCTAGAGACCAAATGGTTTTTAATAATGATTCTAAATGAGCAGATTCATTATCATTTATGCTGATAGAGAGTGAAGCTTCGCTGGTATATAAACTTTTAGCCAATGACAAGCGATCACTCATCATGGATAACCATGACGAATGCTGATAACGATCTTTATAATAAAAATCATCAAGTCCTGTATTATAAGGAGGATCGATATAACTAGCATTTATTCTTTTTTTATACTTCTCCTGCAACAATTCCAGCGCCTGAAAATTCTCGGAACTAATCAGCAAACCATCACACTGCTCATCAATATGGTCGATAGAGGCGAGCAGTGTATTTTTGAACTCTGCCGTAAAGAATCTTGTGTCGAGCACAAGGAAGGGATTCTCCTTGAGAAACTTCACCGTCAGCGGCACGGAATATCCGCTCTTCCCGTCGTCAAACAACCCATTTGTAGCTTGTGAGGTAATCTCATCGATTGCGAATAGGCGCACCCACTCTTCACGCTGTGCATCGTTGGCGGCAATCTCGGCGTAGAATTTCTCCGGCACCCGGTCGAGCGTGATGCAATAGTTGGATTCCACGACAAACTTCTTTTTCAGCCACAATCGTTTCTGATAGTTTTCCAACGAAGCAAGGAAGGTGATGAGCTTCATACCCACCCCCTTTATGGCCTTGATAACGGTGAGATGTTTCAGAAAGTCATCGGGCGTGCGTGCATTGATATCGTCGATAACCAATATCTCGTTTTTGATGTAGAAATCGAGCTCGCGCGAAAGGAAACCTCCGAGGTCCTTGTGAATAAAGTAATCGAACGTATTGCGGGCCACATAGTCATTCAGATGTTTCTGCAGCAGAGTACGGGAGCGGTCGCTTTCAGTCGGACGAGGAGCAAGAACAGCCGCGAACTCAGCTGGGATGGCTTCTTTGATTGCCTCATAAGCAGCCTCGATAAGCCCCTTTTGCTTGGTTGCCTTCGGGTACAGTTCGTAGGTGAAGTATATATGCAACGTATTGCCGATAACTTCGACAGGCGTCTCCTCGCACAACGCAAAACGACGCTCCATATTGTTCTGGGCCACATTGTTGTTTTGCTCCGTAGTAGCCTCACGCAAGGTAAATTCGCAGAATTTATCGCCATCGACAGCAAAACGATAGTTGCGGAAATACTCGGCCGTCTTGATATAATACTGGTCGGCATTGGCCCAATACAGCTTCACCTCCTCGCCTTCGTAGGGTATGGCATATACATCCTTCTTGTAACGGCGCTGGGAGATAAAATCTCCACCATCGTAATAGCGGCCAAAGAATATGGTAAGATGCGAATACACTTCGTTCTCCAGCTCCTCACTGTTGCCGCATTGAGCTATACGTTCCTTAAGCTCTTTTACTTTGGGAGCATCGTCGGGGTTCATGCCTGCCGCCGTCAATGTAGCAACCAACTGCGTCAGCTCCTTTTTCAGGGCCTCTGCATCACTGGAGGCATTCTCACGGATAGCCTCTGTTACCTGCCGGCGCAGGTCGTTATTGAGATAGGACTCTATTTGGTCACGCTTTTGGTTCATAATACGATAGATGCCGAAATCCAGATCTGCCTGGTCGAGCATCAGCACCTTCTTCATCGTTGCTATGAACTTATCAAATTGTGTTGCCATATGGTTTATGCGAATTGTTTATTATTCTGATAATATAACGGGTAATGTTTCTCCTGTAAAAACTCATTTTGCAGGTTTTGAATATCTGCCCGCGCTCCGGTTACACCCAAAACACTGTCAAATACAACATAAAAATCAATACTGACTTTGAGTGTAATATCTATGCCAACCCTCCGGCACTCTGGGTTGATAATGCTATCGTATGTATGCCAAAGTTGGTCTACTGCTTTTTCTGCATGCTCTAAAATTGTCTTATCGAGATCGGAAGAAACATTGGTTTTGAACTCTATAAAACTCAATTCTTTATCTGTAAGCAAGGCACAATCACATATACCTCCTCGAATAAAATGATCTCCTGTTATGATGCGACCGTCTAAAGGCAACAGCACCAATGTATTTCTATTGGGATTTTGAGCATAAAAAATTTTTGATAAAAATGCCGTAGGCTCAACATTCGTCCAATCGGAATAACCAAGAGTATCGTCATCATAGACATACAGATTCTCATCGTCACTCTTATCAAAAGCACCCCCTACTCCTAATGGGCCACAGAATCTTAGTGCATAACACAATTTTAATTGGGTTATAGCAGCAGGCAAATCCCTATTTTGCGAAAGTGTTGGCATACAATCGATACAACTGGTTGAAGATTCTGTTTATCTCATCCGAACAAGAGTCCAGGTCATTCTTGGCAATCATTCCAGTATTGGAATTGATTATTGATACGCAATAGTCCTCTTCTTTGGAAGATAGACGGTATGCCGCCACATCATTTTCATTAAGATGATACTTATGCGGCAAAATACGTTCTATCTCTGCTCTATCAGCTTCGTTTGCCCTTTGATAAAGCTTCGCACCCATTACTAGCATATTCAGAATGGCCAATGAATATGGACTGTGTGTGGTAAACACAAGCATGTTCTGTTCCGAGGAAGAATTAATAGCAACCAAAGAACGTAAAACCTCCATTTGAGACTGCGGGAAAAGGTTCAACTCCGGCTCTTCAACAATATTAATGAAGCGGTCATATCTATTTGCTGATGAAAGCTGTCGAATCATCATGTCTTTGATGCTGTCAGAAATGGCATCATCCTGCATAATCTCGGCCACCCGTTTTTCAAGTTTGTCTTTTTCTTCTTTGGATAGCTTTACTTCTTCACGGTCGGCTATCATTTTACTGAGATATTCAGACACCATACACATTGGAAGAGACGACTGAATACCGCTTGAAGCATTAATAAGGCGAACCTTATAATTGCCATCACTAATCCAACCCACTTCATTCAATGAATCGTATTCAAAGTGTAGCCCTTCAAACGGAAGTTCATAGCCGCTCTTGAAGAATTTTTTTGCGTTCACAAATTCATCAGAGAAGGTTTCGCTCGAATCCGGGAGCTCTTTTAACAGCTTTGTTTTATTTTCGGCAACACTTACGATTGAACGTTCGGCAGGAACATACATAATCTTTGAGAGTCCTGCTTCATTTTGATGGCTTGCTCTAAAAAGGTCAGAGCCTTCATTTTTGTCATATATTCTAAAAGAGCCATTTTTGTATTCAAACCTATAGAGGGAGCTTTCAAACATCAACTCCGAATCTGGCTGAATGAAAGACTCTATCCGATGATATGGACACAGTTTGGTCAAAAACCGGTTGTATTGCTCGAAATAATTTAACTTGTATTTTTTTTGGCTTAGAACCTTCTCCAGCCATTTAAACATGGAAAAAAGTTTTGCTACACAACTTTTACCTGTTCCCTGATCGCCTATGAACAATGTGACCTTTTTGAAGGTAATGTTAAGATCCCTAACAGGTCCAAATGATTTAACAACTAATCGTTCGTTCATACGTTTTATTCTTTTTATACTATTTGCCACGCTATGGTAAACAGATGTTCTTCTTCTGCCGCTTTATTCAACGAGCTGTCAATAGCAGCAATAAGAGCATCTCGACGCACTATGATTTCATCTTCAAGCGAAAACAACTCCTGACGTTTTTGTCGCTGGCTACGCTGAAGAGCAAGGATCTCGGATTGCAACTGACGACGACGATGGTCGTCTGTCTCTTTTCGGAATTCTCGTTCACGGTCCTTTATCTGTTTCTTCACGTTACGCAACTCCTCTTCGAGCGAGAAAGTTTGATCTTCGGCCCATTGTTCAATTTTGGCACTCTCCTCATCGATAAATTGCTTGTCGCGCGTAGCAATGCTTTCATTCAAGGCTTTTCGCTTCGATGCCATCTCCGCCTGTAAAAGCGTATCATCAATAACAGGCGAAATACCCTTTGCAACATGCCCACTGATTGACATTAATTTCTCTACAAAATCGTCTGGCATGACACGACCGTCGCTGTCAACAGCTGAAGCAATAATGCAATCCTCATCATCCTTTGGCGAATGATAGTGTATGACCTTAACAGAGAGAATCCCATACTTGCCGATCTCGTTTTCAATTACAGACATCTTTTCAGGAGAATCGGTATAATTGAACACAATACCGACCGTGTCCGATGTATCCTGCCGTTTTGCCTTTGCAAGAAGGTATTGTGCCAATGGATGCCCCACACGATAAGTATAGGCATCAGAAATATCTTTACCCATACGGTATGGTCCGGTTGAAAATCGCTGTTCTGCATCAGTAGGACTATGACGTAAAGTAAAGCTATATCGTTTGCTGTCAATCTTGTCTATATCGCCGCCAAGCATACTTATGGTAAGCTGCCACAATAATTGATAAAATTGACTCAAGGCCTGCTCGTCGGCAGATTTACGCACTCTGAGTTTATTGACCACATCGCGATCAAAATTCTCAATGAGTTGAGTACGGGTCTTGTCAAGCACCTCCTCTATCTGCTGGCGCATTTCTTCCTGCAATTGGTCAAAGGCAGCATCTATTTCTTCCGTGGTGCGGCAAGTCTGGTAGATGTCGAGTACACGGTGTTCGAAGTCGATGCCATCCATTGTGCTACCAAGCACTTCATCACTGCTACCAAATACACCTTTGAACAAGTTGTACTTTTGGTCAAGCAACTCATATACACGCTGGTCGGCACGATTGGCTTTATTGATGAAGTTGACCACAACTACATCATTCTTCTGCCCATAACGATGACAGCGACCTATACGCTGTTCCACTCGTTGTGGATTCCAAGGCAGATCGAAATTTACTAGCAGCGAACAGAATTGTAGATTGATACCTTCGCTCGCTGCTTCTGTTGCTATCATTATCTGCGCTTCTTCCCGAAAATAATCTACAAGGGCCTGTCGTTTATCGGCTGTTAACGATCCTGTTATACGAGACGTACCTGCATAGCGTTCTTTCCATGCTGCATATATCTCTTTTGATTTAGGGTCAGTGTTACTGCCATTAAATAGCACTATACGACCTGCATATCCATTTGCTTCAAGTAGTTGTTTCAAATATTGTTGGGTGCGGTTGCTTTCTGTGAAGATGAGTGCCTTCTCCGGCTGTCCATTCTTCCGTTTCTCCTCAAAAGCAATCTTCAAGGCTTGAAGCAAACATTCTCCCTTTGTATTCTCGGCAATGCCAAGAGCCAGAGAGTGAATAACTTTCAGATCTTTTATCTCTGAACGAATTTCTTCAATCTCATCAGCCGAGTATGTACGCTTTCCGTCTTCTTTGTCGAATTCTTCATCTTCTTCATCCTGCCATTCATCTTCATATTCCTCAAATTCCTCAATATCGTTGGAAAGGTCGTTCACAAGCATTGCATCACTATCCTCATCAGAAGTGTTATCCTTAACTATATTTTCCAATCGGTCAATAATAGTTTGCAAAGTACCTGCAATGGCAAAGGTTGATGATGATAAAAGTTTGTGCAGAACAAGAGTGATAAGAGAACGTTGGCTGCGAGGCATACCAAAACAATCGTCTCGTTGCAAATATTCACTCACCATTTCACCCAAGATCTGTTCGTCATCACTTGGATAATATTCCTGCACCATAGCCTTTCGCTCGGTGTATTTCACGTATTCCTGAACATCGCTTCGTAATGTACGATGTATAATAGGCTGAATTCGCTCTCGTAAATCTTTATATGTTGATTCCTTGCGAAGTTCAGTTTTACCGTATCGATCGTTAAAACTCTTTAGCCCCCCGAAATAGCTATCATCTATGATTGAAATAAGACCATATAGCTCCTTGACATTGTTCTGTAATGGCGTAGCTGTAAGCAATAACTTTTTGTAATTTTTCAGTCCCTCCTTCAAAACAATGGCAGTCTTATTACTCGATTTATAAACATTACGTAGTTTATGTGCCTCATCAATGACTACCAAATCCCAGCTTACACGTTCGATATGGTGAATTTGTTTTTTAGCAAACTGGTAGGAGCAAATTACAATATGCTCTTTGTTATCGAAAGGATTACTATATGTATCGGCAAGAATACGATTAAAATTTTTTGACTCAAGAATTACCGATGGGAGAAAAAACTTTTCCTCCAATTCCATACTCCACTGTTTTCGAAGGGTTGCTGGGGCAATTACAAGTATATGGCGATGTCGCTCAGCCCATTGTTGTGAGATAACAAGCGCTGCTTCAATTGTTTTCCCAAGCCCGACCTCGTCAGCAAGGACGGCGCCCATGCTTAACGGAGATTTGAAGGCAAAAAGAGCTGCATCCACTTGATGAGGATTCAAATCTACCTGTGCTTCTGCAAGCACACTAGTAAACTTATCTTCATCACTCGAAGAGCGACGACGATCAAGTTGCCATGCAAGAAATTTTTGCTGATAGGCAGTTAGTGTTGGTATATTATTAATCTTTGCCACAACTTAAATAACTAGTCCTCCTTGATAAGAGTTCGCATTGGGACATTAAGCACTTGAGCTATCTGATCTAAAGTCTCAAGATTAGGCTGCAATCGATTGGCACAATAAGCATTGACAGTACTGAAACTTTTACCAATTTGTGCAGCAAGCTCTTTCTGAGAGACATTTTTCTCAACTAGCACAACTTTAATCCTATTTAGTTTAGCTCCCATTACCTCCTGTATTTTGAATCCAAATATAAGATTTATTTTGCATAAACATAGCATCCAATTGCATATAATGCTAATTCTTCACCCAATAAAGATAATCCTTATTATTTATTTTCAAACGGAATTATTTAGTGACGGTAGTAGATATTTTAATTCTGGATAATCTATTGACTGTTTCTATTATACACTGCTACATCAATACTCTTGCTATGAATAATACTATCACTCAACACAAGTTGTATAATGCAAACATTTCATCTATTGAAATCTCAATACCTACATCCTGCAACAACGATTTACGCTTGTTATAGAGATCTCTAATAATATCTTCTTTTACATCTTTGCTTCCAAAATGAATACGCCTATGGCATGTAGGACATAGACAAATGATATTTTCAGGGCAATCAATGTTGCGTTCTTTAGACCAAAAACGCTCGGTATTTGATACCGTACAGGGGATTAAATGGTGACCTTCCATGTATGGGACCCCTTTATTAGTTAAGAATGTAGAATGACTGCCATCAAACTCACATTTGAAGTTCGCCTTTTTTAGGGCTTGCTTTGAAATACTTGCTTTTTTCACTATAGTTCTTCCCGATATTCCTTCGCTATAGCGTGGTTGCTGTCTAGATGCATCTGACAAAACCTCATCACACTCTACATCCTGAATCTCTTTCTGAAAATCAAAGTCATTATCCACTTCTCGACCATTCCTTTGAAGATAATTTATCAACCACTGCAACATTTTGGCTTCTTGCCTTGGGTGTCTACCCGTATAGAATCGCTGCTTTCTAAACATCTGCAGATCATCTCCGCTCACTTTGAAAACAAAAGGATTAGGTTCTGCCTGCAAGTCATAGATATAATCAGACTCTATCGTATAAGTACATTCTGTACGAGTTCCATTATCCAAAATAAACCGATTCAAATATGAATTTGATTGTCGTTTTGCATATACTCTAGCATTATCAGTAAACGCAACTATTCGTCGATTGGTTGAATGAGGTAGTTTTTGGACATAAACAATCATCACTCCATCGACATAATCATCCTTAGAAGAGGCCCCAAGTTTTTTAATATTCGGATTGTCATGCGGAGGAAGATAACCATAAAAACGGCCATCTGCATCATTGGGCTTTAAATTAAATACTTCATGTCCGACATTGGTTTTACAGTATGCACCAGATTCCAAATCAACCACCATGTAATAGGATGGTAAGGTAAATATTACAGTCTGTGATGCTACCTTAAAAACATCATTAATATATTCAAGCAGCTCTGTATTGTTACAACTAGGATTAAGAATAGAGCCCCCACCCTTAAACCCCATCCGTTTCAAGACCTCTTCCTTCAACAGATTACCATTATATTCAGCCACTAATGTTAATTTGTATGTATTATCGTTAGGAGCTGAATCAATCCAATAATTACCATCTTCCCGCGGCACATCAACTTTATCGACTTTCAGTTTAAATCGAACAGATCTGTCATCGTTCATAAACAGATATACAATGTCGTTTTCTGCAAATTTCGATTTGACATTTGTCGTCCAATTCACAAATCCCAGTTCTTTTAATGCCTTACGGTGATTACATATATTTTCATTGGCAAAAGCAAGCCATGTGCGATTGTGTACCATGATTGATTTATCAAATTTCTACAAACAATATTATCGGATAGTATACCTTCATGCCACTCCTTATTAATAGCATAAACGAGTAACCTGAAAACCTGACAAACTTTTATCTGATTTCAGATAGCACAACATAAGATTCACCACGCTTTAAAAAGACTACATCTGTAAGATTTTTAATCCCAAGCCAGTCTTCCCTACAAATAAAATAGTTTATAACTCCAATGTTTTAAAAGCCAAATTATGTTAATAGAGCAACCGCAGCCTTCATAACTCGATTGTCTCGATAGACGTATTCATCAAATAGATCCAGCATCTCATTCATGGCATCCGCATCCTCTTCTTGCCTCAGTTTCTTATATATTTCAAGTAAAACTTCCACAATATCATCACCCAACAAAGAGGCGTCTTCTGTCTCGAAATATCTCTGAGACGATATGAATCTATAACATAACACTGGGCTAGTCGAAATACATTTCTTCACATAACCAAGCTCAAAATGAACTTGCTGATACTTTTTCCCTGAATATACCGGGGTAATGCTACAATACCAATTGAAAGCCTCCGTCGGAAGAGAATCACAATACATACAATAGGCATTAACAACTTTCTCCCGATTGTCAGATGCATAATGTTCAAGAATTTTTACACTCAAATCTCGGTACTCTACATGCTCATATGATTTCATTGCCGTCTCAACAAGTTTTGCAACAATCTCTTCATTGTTAATGGCTAGTATCTTCTCAAGCCGCCTTTCGCATTCTTCCGAAATAGGAGTCCCTTTCATACCGTAGAAGTATATCTGGACAAGCAATTCATGAGTTGAAGGATCGGGCTCAATCCGGTCAATATAATTACAGACCACATCATTCCTATAATAAAAGCTCCATTGGATCGCATTCACCTGAAGATATAAGGCTTCTGGTCCCATACCTGACAAAAGAGATTTCACCAGAGGGAAATACAACTCTTCATCATAATAATCTTCCATGTTCAAATAATGGAGTGGCACTGTTTTGATATACTCATGCAGAAGAATATTATTATCGGCAAAAAATGCATAAACTATCGGTCTTCTCGAAGGAATCGCACACATGCGTACTAACAATTCTGCGGCACAACCTTGATATGAATTAATTGCCTTTGTGAGCATGTCTGTAGCTCGCCTACTCATATCCCTCTTACCATCTTCCGCCGTAAACAAACTACTTTTTTCAGAAAAAGGAGAGATAGTCAAGGTTTTACAAAGCTCCATTATTTTATCAATGTATTCATTCTCTTCCTTGATATAGTACTCAACAATCCGACTAAACGTATAGGGATTTGCTTTAGCGAACTCCTCTGAAATGTATCGTTTTGATAAATTCCAAAGTAAATATGGATTGACTCCACCTGCCAAAAGCCCTTCTAAACCCGCAATCTTGTACATATCTTGAATATTCGCCATATTACTAATTTCATGCACGAAATCGTAAAATCTATTCGGATTAGAAGATACGCATTTTTTAAAGGCATTAGCATGCTCCCTCAAACTAATAGGACCTCGACCCTCACGCCACTTATACTCACCAAGTTTCAGAAATGAATTCAACCAGTTAGAAATTGGCCATCTTGCATATGTTTCATCACCTACAACGCCACCGCAAATATGTGCCACACCGACGGAATGATAATTTCTCTCCACCATATGTTTCTGTCCGAATCTGCGCAAAAGTTCTTGGTAGCATCTCCTCATCTCCGGAATCATATGATCCTCTGGCAATGTATTGCATATCAATTCCCATTTGTCTTGCCATAAATGGGGGTACAAAAACTGCCTCCACCGTCTTTCAGCATCGTATTTTAAATCAAATTCAGACTTATACGATAATAAAGCCCGCTGATACCTCTCAGCGTCATTTTCATTCAACGTCTCATACCATGCCCTGAGCATTTTCAGAAAGAAGAACTCAACATCTCCTCGAAGATATATTCCGATCGTCGCATTATCCTCCAACAGGAGCCGAATCTGGTCATCATACTGTCTCGGAGCCTCAGCCATAGCTGCAAAAGCCACAGACAACGTTGTCTCATTATTTAATGACAGAAGTTCAAGGACAAATGAACGCCCCAAAGTATCAGATGCATAACGAATCATTAGATCCTCATACATCTTCAATATCTTTCCTACATAATTATTTTCTGTGTCAACCCGGTAGAACTTTTCAGTTGTTGAAAACCCATAATAGCCACTTTGCGCTGTTTTTCGAACTGTCTCACAAATACAGCAATGCAGTATTCCGAGTAGTTCTTTGGGATATTCTACACAGAATTGCTTACATAACACATCTGCCAACTCATAACCGTCATGGCTGTTATATGGACTATCGGATACAAGATACTCCATAATCAACTCCTGCGTTTCTTTCAATGCAAACTCTTTATTGCTTTTAATCGCATCCTGAAGGATATGGCCGGTAAAAAAAACGTTTTGTGGTTTTGCCTCAGCATACGCCTTGAGAACACAGGGTTGGCTATAGTCGTTATGCTCTCGCACTACATATGCGACAGCGTATAATCTCGACTCTCGATCTTGTATTTGATTTATCATTCCATACACTGCCACTGGATTATCAAAGACATAGCGAGACAAGCATGATATTATAGGGAAGAATTGTTCGTCATCTTTCTTAAACTCAGGTATTATACCGTTCAGCATTTTCCGAATAGTCTGGAACCAATCCGGAGAATTTACTCCGCGAAGGAAATACACTAATAGCCGCCCATCCTTCTGACAAACATCAGCAACAAGAGCCTTCTCTGCTCGGGACGGATTATTCACAAAAGCCAGCACAGACAATGTCAACAACTTCAAGTGAAGACGAATATCGGGATCCTCAAGAATACTGCGGGCTTCATCCACGAATTTGGCAGTATCATAGCCTCGTTTGAAATCAAGGACTGCCTTTACCGTCGATCGTATCTCCAGGCCTTGAATCTCTTTTTTGAGATCAGACGAGAACAAACTCCCCGTCTCAGAATAATGACGGGCAAGGGTATATTCATAGAAAGACTGATGAAAGAATGAGACAGCAGATCCCTCACGCCGAATCAGACCGTTACTTGCCAAATACTCGTATGCACGTTTCTGACTTGAATCAGGAGTAAACTGGGGATTCAGAGTTCCTGCAATCTGTATTGTTTCAACAATCTTATACATCAAATGCTCCCGCATTTCTACATCAGACCTGGGAGATGAGTCACAAATGACAGTATCCCAGAGTGCATCGTATAGTTCAATATGATTATTGAAGTTAATTTTAGACTTATTCCGCCGAAACAAGAGAGAAAATGAATCCAGCATTTGAACAGTCCTGAGCATCTTGGCCGTCACTCGATCTATTTTCTTTCCAAGACCATTCTCCAGTTTATTGAGAGCTATTGTCACCTCCTCTTCAGCTAGTTCTCCAATTTCAATAACCGTAGATTTATCTTTAAGGCTATTCAGGACTGAATCATATTCAAGATCATATTTACGGCACGAAACAACGGCTCTGACATTCGGCCAATTATTCAATGAAGACAATACAGCCATCATCATATTCAGATGCGTTCTATCATTCGTAAGGGATTGAGACAGCGCATCAATCTGGTCAACAATCAAAATCACCTTATCTGCTTCCGTGCTGTAATACGCCAATGTATCCTGCATATTGCTCAAAGAGACGGGGTTGCCATTATCATCAATAGCGTCGGACTTAACACACAAATACTTAATACCCTTCTCAGACAGTATGGCTATTAAATCTTTTAACACAGCGGATTTTCCGACTCCTGCATCACCCACCAAGAGACAGATATGCCCTTCGTTCTGAACAGGATCCTTGCTAATCCATTGCACAATCTCATCTACCTGATGTCGAGGTATATGCGAGTCTATCACCCCATGCAACTCGGAAGAAACGGCATTGAAGTACATTTTTTGCCGCGAAGCAAACTGGTTTGCCAGATACTTATCATCCTTGATGGACTCCATCTTCTGTTTGTACAACTGACGCCAAAGCTCGATGGTCGCTTCAACATTCTTTTCACCACATTTTTCGTTGTCATTAAAATAATATCTAGCCTTAGTTCGGATACGATCAGATTTATTTTTAAACTCTTCGATGGCAGTCGTATCAATATTCCGCCAATAGAATATGCGAGAGTCATAATCGCAAGCTATAAAAAGTACAAGTTCGCCTTTATGTCGTTCCGCATATGCATAGATCGACATGGGAATATCATAATACGCTTTCCCTTTTTTCTCCGGATATGTAAGATGCTTGACTTGAACCGAAATTTTTTCTCGTGCTCTTCCGTCGGGGCAAAGGACATCAAGATAACCGTCAATATTCGGCAAGGTGCCACCTTCTTGAAGTTGACGACAATCAACAAGACTATCAGGAAGGAATGTCTTTAGGAACAATATTGACCGACTATCCAGCTTAGTGGATTTTACAACATTAATATTCGGTAGTAGTTCCAAAACACTCATGATTATGTAATTTCTTTAAATGAGTTCAGATCTTATCTTATAATTATCTCTTATTACTAACCCGCTCTCGCACCCTATCAAACATTGTATCCGCCTCTTGCTCGTTCAACCCAGACTTTACCGCTACAGCCAAAAGATCTTCTTTCGTCGGTTCGATACTGTCATTGATTGAAGTCGTGCGAAAACCGTTAATGCCATCGCTGGGCAACAAGTCATAGGCCGGAGCAAAATGCCAATCGCCATCCCGATGAATAAAAGCGAAGTTCTTAGCGTGGTCATCCTTGTTGCCGATGAGATAATTGAACACCATCAGTCGATAGACTTTCCACAACTCGGATACACTATGCGTCAACATGGCACACACCTGAAAAATATGCTTGTAGTCGATACTCGGCAACCGATAATCGGCACCGATAAGACCAGCCACGCTAACGACATGCAGTTTGCCTTGAGGCGTTCGGTCAAAACGCTCCACGCCGAAGTACTTGCCTTCGAAAAGCCGTGTATCAGGCATTTCGATTCCGCACTCTTTAGCACGCAACGAATAGCGGTATTCATCTATACCGATACTCTGCGGATCTCTCTTGGCACGAAACTTTACCAGCCACTCTTTGCCTTCATAACGGGCGAAAATCTTGGGACGTGCGCCACCTGGAGAGCCACCACGGTCTTGAAATTCCTCGATGCCTTCACCTCTATATTCGTCGCTGTCCAATATCCGCTCTGATTCCAATGCCAACTTCTCAAAATCAGCATAATCCTGCCGCGTCACGACACTATGATCCGGACGGAACTCCAGGGCTCCACGTCCCGACGACCCGACCAATGCGAGACGATCCAGTAGAGTAAGCGCGCGAGGATTGATCCCCTTTTGTTGCAGGTATCGGTCCAGGATAAGAAGGCCCCATCCATCGGGCAGGCAATCATCGAAAACTCCGAATCCACCTTCAAACGGACGCGGTTTGGCAATAAAGACACCGCTTCGCAAAGGCAATTCAACCGGGGAAATAGAAAAACCAGAACTAAGCCACTCTGCCGAATATTCAAAGGCACACAGTCCTGCTTTCGTCAGAGCCAAACGTCCGACCTGCCGATTGTTATATATTACTTCTATCTGCTTGATGCTATTCATTTTTCTTTCCTCGTTTGCGGGTAACATTTTGTTCGTTCAATACATCATCCAGCGTTTGATATTGCTTTTGCGCAAAAAGAGTGTCAAATTCAGATAACGCATTCAAGGCAAAGCCAATCTGAAGCAACCCCTTCAAAGAAATTTCTCCCGTCTGTTCGAATCGGCGGTAAGTGGCGAACTTGAGACCGGCCCGTGCCGCCATGCCTTCCTGAGTCAGGTCCAGCTCCAGTCTGCGAGCCTTGACCCTCGTTGCGATCCGTAAGGCCACCTCTCTGGGATTCAAAAATTCAAAAGCCAATATATTATTCATAGACCCATATTTACCAAGCAAACAAATAAAATAATATTCATTGTAAAGGTAGTGAATATTTTTATTTTAACATCAATGTTTAAGGCCTATTTTCTCACCCAAAAAAATCGATTTTACTTTATCCCCGTATTCATATATACGTTCATTAAAGTAAAGTCAAAATAAGGGAAGAAAAGAGATGGCTGTGCCATGAAAATGGCCTCAGCTAGTTTTCTTTTGACTGCAAATTGACTGCAAAAAAATATGAGTAATCAGACCGCATAAGTCAATCATTCCATCCCGACCTGTCCACAAAAATGACTCGCAAAACATCCGCGAATTCGTCTCCAATACAAATAGGGATGGAGGTCTGCAAGGATATTGTATCCTTTTTCCCTTCTGTTTGGAGTATGCCGATGACAAGTTTGCAAACGTAATGTTAAAGTTAGATAAGGTCTGCCTACAAACCTAAATTAAGAATACGCTCCTGTTATACAACGCATAAACCCAAGAAAAAAATTCTATATTTGTAGAATAAACAGTAATTACTCCTAACTCCATGCAGGAGAAGCCCATATCGAACAGCCTATCCCAAACGGATTCCAACGAAATACTGAATCCGCCCCGAGGCTTCATGTCCTTTCGGTATGGGCCGTTGCGTTATGCGATCGTGGACGTTGAGATCGGACTGACCGACCATCGGATCCACGACATCGGAGCTCTTCGTTACGATGGGGCCATCTTCCATAAAGCCTCGAAAGAAGAGCTGCTACCATTCCTCGAGCGAGTGGAGTATCTCTGCGGGCACAACATCATCCACCACGACGCCAAATACCTCTTCGAGGATCGACAAATCCCCTGGCGACTGGTCGACACGCTCTACCTCTCGCCTCTGCTCTTTCCCGAACGTCCCTATCATCGGCTTGTAAAGGATGATAAGTTGGTCAGCGACCAGATGAACAATCCAGTCAACGACTGTGAAAAGGCCCGTGATCTACTTCTGGACGAGATAGCGCGTTGGAATGCATGGTCCGAGCAAAAACGGAAGCTCTTTACCGCGCTGCTGCGTGGCTATCCGGAGTTCGACGGATTCCTTGATCTGGTGGGAGGCGGTCCGAAGAATTGCAACCTCGGCGAACAAATCGCAACCGTCTACCGAGGTCGCATCTGCCAGAATGTCGAACTTGAACCATTGATCGAGCATTACCCCTGCGAACTGGCCTATGCGCTGGCGCTGATTGACACGACCGATCACCGCTCCATCACGCCGGGATGGGTGCTGCACAACTATCCAAGCGTGGAGTTCGTCATCAAGAAGCTACGTCATACCCCCTGCCTTGTAGGCTGTGCCTACTGCAACGCCCAACTCGACGTCCATCGCAACCTCAAGTCGCTGTTCGGTTACGATGCCTTCCGCACCTACGAAGGTGAACCCCTCCAGGAGCGGGCGGCACAGGCGGCCGTCGAAGGACGTTCGCTGCTGGCGATCTTCCCGACCGGTGGCGGAAAGTCACTCACCTTCCAGCTGCCGGCTCTTATGGCAGGACGCTCGGTTCACGGGCTCACAGTGGTGATCTCACCCCTGCAGTCGCTAATGAAGGATCAGGTGGATAACCTCGCCGAACGGGGTATCACCGAGGCTGTCACCATCAACGGTATGCTGGATCCCATCACGCGTGCTCTGGCCATCGAAAAGGTGCAGGACGGAACGGCCGCGCTGCTCTACATCTCGCCCGAGATGCTCCGCTCGGCTACGATCGAACGCATCCTCCTTGCCCGCAACGTCGTCCGCTTCGTCATCGACGAGGCTCACTGTTTCTCGTCGTGGGGCCAGGACTTCCGGGTCGATTACCTCTATATCGGCCACTTCATCCGCAAATACCAGCAGAAAAAGGGAAGCAAACTTCCGATCCCGGTCTCCTGTTTCACCGCCACGGCCAAACAGAAGGTGATTCAGGACATCCGCGACTACTTCAAAGAGACGCTGGATCTGAATCTGGAGCTCTTCGCCTCGAAGGCCACACGCACAAACCTGAGCTACTCGGTGCTGCACGTCGACAACGACGAAGAGAAATACCAGCGACTGCGTGAACTCATTGCCGACTCACAATGCCCGACCATCGTCTATGTCTCGCGAACCCGTCGAACCCGGGAGTTGGCATCACGTCTCACCCACGACGGCTTTCAGGCCCTTCCCTTCAACGGCAAGATGGATTCCGACGAGAAAATCACCAACCAGGAGGCCTTCATGAACGACCAGGTGCGCATCATCGTCGCCACGTCGGCCTTCGGCATGGGCGTGGACAAGAGCGACGTGGGGCTGGTGGTACATTATGACATCTCCGATTCACTGGAGAACTACGTCCAGGAAGCGGGGCGCGCCGGCCGCAACCCCCATCTGCATGCCCGCTGCTACGTCCTCTACGGCGACAACGACCTGGACAAGCATTTCATCCTGCTGAACCAGACGAAGCTGAGCATCGGCGAGATCCAGCAGGTATGGAAGGCCGTGAAGGAGCTCACACGTCAGCGCATGCGTGTCAATTCGTCGGCGCTGGAGATTGCGCGTCAGGCCGGTTGGGACGGTTCAGGCTCCGACATCGAGACCCGGGTACGAACCGCGCTGGCAGCACTCGAACAGGCCGGCTACCTCGAACGGGGCAACAACGTTCCCCACGTCTACGCCACGGGCATCACCGTGCGGAATCTCGACGAAGCCCGCCGACGACTGACAGCCTCGCCGCTGTTCGACAGTAAGGAGACCGAACAAGCGGTCCGCATCATCAAGTCACTCATTTCGAAAAAGTATATTGCCAAGGCGCAGGACTCGGAGGCTGAATCCCGAATCGACTACCTGGCCGACATCTTGGGCATGAGCAAGCGCGAGGTGATCTCCGCCGTGGAGCGCATGCGCCAGGAGGGAATCCTGGCCGACAGCAAGGATTTGTCGGCCTACCTGCTCGGAACGGGCGATTCGGAACGCAAGTCGCAACAGCTGCTCGAGCGCTTCATCCAACTCGAACGCTACCTGCTCCACCGCATCCCGGAGGAGGGGCTTAGCATCTCCTGCAAACAGCTGAACGAGGATACCATCCAGGAGGGAATCGGCACCTCGAAGGAGAAGGACATCCGCACCTTGCTCTATTTCCTTACGGTCAAGGGATACCTCCGCAAGCAGGAGGATGCGGATCACAACCTGCAGCTTCGGCGACAGACCGACCTGCAGTCGACGGAGGCCCGATTCGACAAACGGGCCGAGATCTGCCGTTTTGCCATCAGTTGGCTCTACCGCCAGGCCGCCGAGTTGTCGCGTACACTCGCGCAGCCAAACGCCACCGGGCAGGAACACACCGTCGCAGACAATGCCGTGCAGTTCTCGATCGTCGAGTTGCTGAATCAATTCAAGGCCGATAACCGGACGATGCTCTTCGGGCGAAACGACCTGCAGCTGGGCAAGGTCGAGGAGGCGCTTCTCTACCTCTCGAAGATTGGAGCGCTGAAGCTCGAAGGAGGCTTTCTGGTCCTCTACAACGCGATGGACATCCGCCGGATCAAGGACAACAAGTCGCGCTACAAGGTCGACGACTACCGGCTGCTCAACGCCTTCTACAAGCAGAAGATCCAGCAGGTCCACATCGTGGGCGAGTATGCCAATCTGATGGTCAAGGACTACAACGCGGCGTTGCAGTTCGTACAGGACTACTTCCAGATGGACTACCGGCGCTTCATCGCGAAATACTTCCGCGGCGAGCGCATCAACGAGATCCAGCGCAACCTGACGCCCCAGAAATACAAACAGCTCTTCGGGTCGCTCTCCCCTCGACAGATGGAGATCATCTCCGACAAGGAGTCCCACTGCATCGTGGTTGCGGCTGGGCCCGGTAGCGGCAAGACCCGCGTACTGGTCCACAAACTGGCATCGCTGCTTCTGCTCGAAGATGTCAAGCACGAACAGCTGCTGATGCTCACCTTCTCGCGTGCGGCGGCCACGGAGTTCAAACAGCGTCTGATGGCGTTGATCGGCAATGCGGCCCACTTCGTCGAGATCAAGACCTTCCACTCCTATTGCTTCGACCTGCTGGGGCGTATCGGTAACCTCGAAGATGCCCAGGACATTGTCTCGCGGGCTGCCCGGATGATCGAACAGGGGGAGGTCGAACCCAACAAGATCGGCAAGACCGTACTCGTCATCGACGAAGCACAGGACATGGCCGCCGACGAGTATGCCCTCGTAACGGCGCTGATGGCCCGCAACGAGGAGATGCGCGTCATCGCCGTGGGTGACGATGACCAGAACATCTACGAATTCCGGGGTTCCGACTCCGGCTACATGTTCCAACTGGCCCAACGACCCGAAGCTCGTCTCATCGAGATGACCGACAATTTCCGCAGTGCTCGCCATCCGGTCACCTTTGCCAACGAGTTCGTCCAATCGATCCCCGGACGGATGAAGCACACGCAGATCCAATCGATGCGCCACGAAGAAGGATGGGTTGGCGTCACCTGCCACACCTCGGCAATCATGTACCGCCCGCTGGTCGACGAACTGCTCCGCAACCGTCATGCAGGCACCTCGTGCGTCCTCACCCAGACGAACGACGAGGCGGTCATCCTGACCGGACTTCTGCGCAAGGAGGGCGTCCCGTGCAAACTGATCCAATCGATGGACGGCTTCCGCTTCTGGAACCTCTCCGAGATGCGATACTTCCTCCGATACCTGGACAAACGGGTGACGACACCCGTGATTCCGGGCGAGCTCTGGGAGGAGGCGAAGCGTACTACGAGCAAAACCTACGCACGGAGTCAGAATATGGACCTTGTGAAACGCTGCTTCGAACAGTTCGAGCATCTCAACCAGACAAAATACATCAGCGATTTCAAGGAGTTCGTCTTTGAATCGTCGATGGAGGATTTCTGCGATGTTTCGGGCTCCGAGGTGGTGGTTTCAACCATCCACAAGGCCAAAGGACACGAGTTCGACGACGTTTACATGCTTCTGACCGACAACTACACCAAGAATGCGGAGCTGGAACGCCGCTACTACGTGGGAATCACCCGTGCCAAGAACCGTCTGTTCATTCATACTAACGGACACTGCTTTGACCGTCTGACGGCTGACCGTCACGACCGCGACAATCGGAACTATACCCTGCCCGAAGAGATCGTCCTGCAACTCTCCCATCGGGATGTCTATCTGGAGTTTTTCAAGGGAATCAAACGCGAAGTGCTGGCACTGCAGAGCGGTGATCCGCTGCAATATCGCGATTTCACACTCTATACCGAGAAGGCGGACCTTCCCGTGGCCAAACTCTCAGTCCGGATGCAAAAGACACTCACCGATTGGTTTGCAAAAGGTTATCGAGTCAAATCCGCAACTGTCAGCTTCATTGTGGCCTGGAAACCCAAGGATGCCCCGAAGGAGGAGCCGGAAACTGCCGTCTTGCTGGCCAACCTTACCCTTACCCTTTGATTGTAAATCCGAAAAAATAGGCCTCCCAAAGGAGGCTTTACCCTTTTCCCCTCTGTTTGGAGGAAGATGATGAAAAATCGTTAATATTCGTTTTTACAAAAAAATAAATTCACAAAGCCCCATTTCCCGACGCAAACCGCTGATAAGCAACAATATGCAATACTGCATCATTAAATCAAAATAAGGGAAGAAAAGAGATGGCTGCACCATGCTATAATGGCTCCAGCCATTTTTCTTTTGGTTGCAAAATATTTTTCCGACCCCAATACACCAAACAACAAGTTTCACGGCATATAAATTGACCTCCGCCTAAATTATTTCTAATAAAATTTCATTTCTGAGCTTTTATTCTTATATTTGTCACAACAGATACCAAATTTGAGATGTTGGATAATATATACATACTGACAGATACCGAGCTTTGCAATAGGATTGCAGCCAAAATAAAAACAGTGCGCCTGAAGCAGAACATGTCGCAGGCCGAGCTGGCAGACAAGAGCGGTGTTTCCATATCCACCATAAAACGCATGGAGGACGGGGAGGTAAAGAACTTCGAGTCGCTGATCCGCGTCCTGCGCACTCTGGGCAAGCTCGACGTCTTCGTCCCGCTCGTCGAGGAGGAGCAGTTGAGCCCGAATGAATACTACTACGAGTTGGCCAGCAAAGCAAACAAGCCCAAGCGCAAGCGGGCATCCAAAGGTTACACAAAAGAGAATAAGGAGGATTCGGAATGGTAGACGTAGCTCGTGTCAATCTATACGGCCAGCCCATAGGTTCGATGCGCTGGGATCGAAGATATGAAGTCGCACAGTTCGAGTACGATCCGAACTTTGTGCGACAGGGCATAGAGCCTTCGCCGCTGATGATGCCCGTGAGGGAAGGCCGTGTATACAGTTTCGGGGAGCTCGACAAAACGACCTTCAAAGGCCTGCCCGGGATGCTGGCGGACTCCCTGCCGGATACATACGGCCGGGCCCTTTTTGAGAAGTGGCTGGCCTTAACGGGACGGACCAGCGGCAATGCGATCGAGACGCTTTGCTTTCTGGGCAAACGCTGCATGGGAGCCCTTGAATTCGAGCCGGCCATCGACGCAGTTGATACGGATATCCGGATAGAGGTCGATTCGCTGGTGGATGTAGCCAGAGAAGCCCTTGCCGACAAATCAAGTTTCAATGTGAACATCGGCTCCGACAAAAAGGCGGCCATTGCAGAAATTCTGCGTCTCGGCACCTCAGCCGGCGGGCAACGGGCCAAGGCAATCATTGCCTACAACAAATCCACCGGAGAGATCCGTTCGGGACAGGTCGAGGCTCCCGACGGGTTCGACTACTACATCATCAAGCTGGACGGCGTATCCGCCACGGCCGGATTCAGGGAGACGGAGAACTTCGGGCGTCTGGAGTACTCCTTCTCACGTCTTGTAAGAGAATGCGGTATCGACATGGCGGAATGCTCGCTGATCGAAGAGAACGGGAGAGCCCATTTCCTGACAAAGCGGTTCGACCGGATAAACGGTGCAAAGGTGCACATGCAGACGCTTTGCGGCATCGCGCACTTCGACTACCGACTCCTCAGGGCCTACTCCTACGAACAGGCGTTCGCCGTGATGCGCGGGCTGCGGCTCACCTACAAGGAGGCACAGGAGATGTTCCGCAGAATGGTGTTCAATGTCGTGGTACGCAACCAGGACGACCACACGAAGAACATCTCTTTCCTGATGGACAGAGGCGGGAAATGGCACCTTTCTCCGGCCTACGACATGGGCTACGCCTACAATCCCGACGGCCAGTGGACCTCGGCCCACCAGATGTCGATAAACGGCAAATTCAGCGGTATCACCAAAGATGACCTGCTCGAATGCGCAGCCAAGAACAACATCAAAAATGCCGCACGGATCATCGACGAGGTTTGCCAGGCGGCATCCGGATGGCCGGAGATCGCCCGGGAGTGCGAAGTGCCGCAAAAGATGATTGAGGAGATCCGACCGAATATGGTTTTCTTCTGATTGGTCGATCCGAGGGGCTGCTGCAACTTTACTTTATCCCCGTATTCATATATACGTTCATTAAAGTAAAGTCAAAATAAGGGAAGAAAAGAGATGGCTGCGCCATGAAAATGGACTCAGCCATTTTCTCTTTTGGCTGCAAATCTTGTAAGCAATCTGGTTGTAAAGGTCTGTCCCCTTCGGCCACTCCGAGCATGCACAATATACCTTACTCGGAATACGAAAATATCCGTGAATCCATACTCGATCTTACATCCCATTTTGGCGAAATAAACCCCGACTTGCTCTATCTTTGCAGACGAGGTCAGTCAGGGCTCAAAAGGGAGGTTTTTACCTTTTTCCCCTCTGTTCGGAGAGGGGCGATGAAAAAAACGTTAAATCTTCGATTTTTCGCAAAAAAACAAGTAAATTTTTGAGTAGTCTACCTTTTAAGATGTAAACTATTGATAATCAATTAGAATATGATGTTGTGTGGGAAAATGATGCCGTGAAAAGAAGAGCTAAAGAAAAGCAAATACCCCACCTATAAATCACAATATATCAGTTCGTTCGGAGGATAATTCATTTTCTCTTTTTCTTCGATTGTCTTGTTTGTTTTCTCATTTTTATTGTATTTTTGTCCCCAGTTCGTCCCCCAAAAAGAGTGCGGGGGACAAAAAACTGTCCCCCGGGAACAGGATACAGCAATAAAAGAGTTCTTCGCATAATTATTAAAAGGAGAAAGCAGACTATGGCTAAAACGACCACTACCCAAAAAGAACCCGTCAGGCTTCGGGAAAAGAAGTTGTCGAACGGCAACGTAAGCCTGTATCTTGACATCTGTAGAAACGGCAGACGCCACAAGGAGTATTTGAAGCTCTACCTGATAGATGCCAAAACTCCGTTGGAACGCGAACAGAACCGTCAAACGCTGGCTACAGCACAAGCCGTCAAGTCCAAACGTTTGATCGAAATACAGAACGGCGAATATACCTTCACGCGCCAGTTCAAGGAGAACACGCCCTTTCTGGAATACTATCGCAAGATGGTGGAGGAACGGCGTAAGAATCCGGAATCGCAAGGCAACTGGGGCAACTGGAGAAGCTGCCTCCGCTACCTTGAAATCTATTGCGACGAGAAAACCACCTTCCGGGAAGTAACACCGGAATTTATCACGGGATTCAAAGAGTTTCTGAACAACGTGGAGAAAGATACGCACAAGCGTGTCGGACCCCGCCGTGAACGCGACACATTCCAAGGGCTGTCGCAGAACTCCAAGGTATCCTACTTCAACAAGCTGCGTGCTTGCATCAATCAGGCATACGACGACCAAATCATACCGGTAAACCCGCTACGCGGAATCGAAGGATTCAAGGAGGAAGAAGTCAAACGCGATTACCTGACGCTGGACGAGGTAAAGAAATTGGCAGCGACTCCTTGCCGCTACCCTGTACTGAAACGTGCGTTCCTCTTCTCGTGTCTGACCGGGCTGCGTAAAAGCGACATACAGAAACTGACATGGGGTGAAGTGCAGAAATTCGGGAAGTACACGCGGATCGTGTTCAAACAGCGGAAAACCAAGGGACAGGAATACCTCGACATTTCTTCGCAGGCGGAGAAATATCTCGGAGAAAGAGGCAATCCGGACGACATCGTATTTACGGGGTTTACCTACGGATCATGGACTTCTCTGGAACTGCAACGCTGGAGCCTGGCGGCGGGCGTCAACAAAAACTTGACTTTCCATTGCGGCCGGCACACGTTTGCCGTGCTGATGCTCGACCTGGGCGCAGACATCTATACCGTATCGAAATTGCTCGGGCACCGGTTCCTGACGACGACGCAAATATACGCCAAGGTGCTGGACAAGAACAAACAGAACGCCGTGTCGCTCATTCCCGACATCGGATAACACAGAAAACGTATGACAAGACAGGAAGCCGTCATAAAAATAGCGAAGATTACCCGCATCATCGGAGAGTTGAAATACCAGTTGGATGCGGACGACGAGGTTGAATTTGAGGCGCTCGACCCCGAATGGAAACATATCGCCGAATGGACGCAGGAGGTATGCCGGTACATGGAATTGGACGCTTCCCCGCAGGTGGCCCGTCTGATTGCCAATATCGGGTTTACCGACATGGTAGAGAAGTATGTGCAAAGCCGCAGGAAGGAGATCGGGG
>OERE01000104.1_pt1 | contig 23565 bp, 18 predicted proteins | sample 1539961 | NCBI WGS metagenome assembly OERE01 (sample SAMEA3891892, study PRJEB23780) | metagenome | biome: terrestrial biome; feature: animal house; material: Caecal content | place: Italy | collected 2015-05-05
GCAAAGGTAGAATCCTCAAAAATCATCCACAAGGTGGGGATTAACGGATACTTACCTTGTACCACATTGATTTCTCCCCGATGATATATTGCCTGTCACAGACCAATACACCTGTATTGACCAGATAGTCGATATAGAATTTGTAGTCCTTGATATGATTGCGAAGCCTTGGAGTATGGATAGGTACAAAGCCGTCCTCACGGATCAAATCCGAGTTTCGGCCGGGAATCTCCGCAAGCAGATTCAAAATGTAGAGGGCTTTGAAATCCCGAAAGGCTATGTGTTGGAATCCGTATTCTTGCGGGGGATATTGGGCTTTATGGAGTTCCAAGTCGAAATTTTCGGGCAGGGCTATCCGTTTTCTTCGGATTTTGCCCAAGAACAGCAGGCATAACGATACACCCTTTTGCAAGGCTTTATTGGGTGTGCGAAACAAAAAATTAAACCATTTCATAATCTTTAGGCCTAATCCTTCCATAGCATTTCCTCCCTCGGTATCCATTATGATAGGAAATTTAATCTGTCGTTTTACATCAATTCAAGAATCCGGTTTACTGTCGTAGTGGATGCGATTTGTTGCAAGGGCTCGAATCCCATATCCCTAATTGCTTCCACTGTTCGAAAATTCGTCTTGTTATGTGTGCGTTTTTCCTCGAAGAAGCAATGATACAGTTTGATGGCTTCACGATTGCTTTTCAACTCCTGGGCCTGAATATTTATCAGCACGGTATTCATCTTTTCCCGGATTTCATCGCTCGTCATACGGCTTCCCGGTGGGAAGTACTCCCTAAGAAGTATTCTGAACGGATGATCTTCCGCAAGGCATGCGAAAAATACACTCCTGCGTAGGTTTCGATACCATACTGCATTCCAGTTTATCCCGCCTTTCGTCAGCCGTGGTGTCAACATAGTTATGAGTTTATCCAGCGGAACATAGGTGTATAACTCCTTTATCCGCTTCAAAAACGTGCGGCCATGTTTGTTATCCCGCGATTTGCGAATCATTCGGTCCAATACATCATCCGTTATGGAACCTTGCGATTTGGCATGTAACAGTTCGTCAATCGAGGATTGCACGTATTGTATGATGATATTTCTACGGTCCTCCCGATCGGTATTTTCAATTTGAATTTGCGCGATGTTCTTTTTATGTTGATGATATGCAGAATTGTGAATCAGGCATGTTTTGCGCAAAACTTCGAAAAATCGTTGTTGATTCGTATAGGTATCGGTGCATAACTGCTGATATTCTCCCAGTGCGTCAATATTCAGATAGGCCGGTACGACCTTGCCATGAATATTCCGGCGAATGATACTGATAGGCAGACTCCCGAATATGCTGTGTTTGCTGCGTTCGACGATGGCGTCTTTAATTTCCGAAAAGTTTGCAGGCAGGACATTCTCGCAGGATCTCTGTATATCTTCCGAACTGTTGGCGAATTGGCTCAATATTTCAGCTTTGCGCTCGTATTCTTCGGGTGTTATTGCTTTCTCCGGCGTCTTGGGCTTGTAAAAGTCGTAAATGATGGTTTCACTCAATACTCCTTGTACATCTCTGCATCTGCCCGAAATTTGGTATATCTTTTCTGGGGATAACAACGTTTGAATGCGTCGCGGATCGGTAACCGTCAGCAGATGGAACCGTTCTTCAATATCCACTCCGACAAAGTAGGTACTTGTGATAAAGGTGATCGGAGTTCCCAATATCCCGGAGTGCAGAGTGCGGTAATAGTTGCCGACCATCGTTTGGCTTTGGGAACTGCATGCTACCGAGCAGTCTGCCTGCAATTCAACGGGTAATAATCGGATTATGGTGTTAATGGAACGTATAGAGTTGTAGGCGACAACAATTTTATCGTTCGGATAACGTTTCCGGTAAAGTTCCAGCATATCCGCAACCTCCCGGGGCATATTATTTGTCCGAATGACATTCACGGGCCGTTTCTTCGGATGCTCGTAATTGATTTCCAGCAAAGGTTCCTCTTTCAACTGTGGATGGGTGAACGGACGTATCGTTGCAGACACAAGGCATCGTTTGACCGACGGAAATTCAAGGTAATAGTCGATGACGTTCTCCATCGCTTCGCGGAACTTGCTATCGGACTGGAATGTGTCTATTTCATCGACCATGATATGCCAGTCCGTCTGCGGTTCGCACAGTTTCTCGATAGGGAGGCTCGATAGAAGGCGCAAAGGATTTTGTTTCAACTCTTCGGGTGCTTCCTCAAGTTTCTTGTTCCAAAATCTTATGGGAGCTTCTTTGATATACTTGAGTTGCTCCATCACGCGGCCTAAACTGTCTGCTACTACGAGGATTTTCTTGTAAGGGAAAGTACCCGTTTGTTTGCCCGCGATATAACTACGGATTTGTTCATCCGTAGGACTTTTGCAATTCTCTTCCGGAATATCGCTCCCGACATATAGGAAGCGGTTTGATGTACGCTCCTTGTTATAGCCCCGCAGGTATTTTTGATAGGCCAGCTTTTTGGTCGGGAGGACGATAATTGTGTCGTGCGCCTGATTCAGTGCCAGGGTAGTGGCTCCGATGCCCGGAATGCTTTTCTTGATGATACCATATGGCAGGTTGGTGAAAATTTCGCCTAACTTGGCCTGCGGATAAAGCAACGTCAGACGCATACAGTCTATGTGCTTATGCGTATCGTCGTGATAGATGATTTTATACTGAATTGGATTTTTCTCGTCGTCAAATATGTCTATGAAAGCTCCATTGTATACATAGATCCGGTGATAGCCTATGCCTTCGCAGTAATCGCTGGTGGTCGGATAATAGATTTCATAGCGAGGGTCCTCTATCTTTACAGTATTGCAAGGAAATTTCTCCTGTGTAGAGAGTTTGTGTTTGACCTTGTCGTCATTCATATATGAAACGCCTTTTGGAAAAGACCGCCTATGCTCTCACCATAGGCGGGTTAGTAAAGATAGGAGAAACCTATGAAAACACCAATTTTTTAGGTTGTTAAATGGCTTGTTATAGCAGATTTTTCATCGCATCGTCGATTTGGCTGTTCTCGAAACTGTCCAGATAAATCTGTGTTGTTGATAGATCGGAGTGGCCCAACGATTCGGATATGATGGCGATGTTTACTCCGGAACGCTTTAATACTGTCGCATACGTATGCCTCGCGACGTAGGTTGTCAATGGCACTTCCAATCCAATTTGCTCTCCCAGCGTTTTCAATTCCCGATTGACTTTCCTTAAAACCTTGTGTAGCCGGTTGAAAATCTGTTGTGCCGTCTTGTGTTCTGAGCGGTCGAGAATAGGGAATATATAATCTTCTTGTGTGTGGTTAGTCTTGATGTATTTCTCAATAATCTGCATGGCATTCGGTACGAGTTGAAAGGACAGCAATTTTTGTGTCTTATGGCGTGAATAGTTCACGCGACCTTTCACAATGTCTTTATAACGCAATCGCGCTATATCTCCAAAGTTCATCCCTGCTGTAAAGTAGGAAAAGAGAAATAAATCCTTTGCAAGTCGTTGATATTCCGTTTTGTGACCATCTGTAATTTTGAGGTCGATTAACCGTTGGATGTCATCCTTGTCAATGGCTCTCTTGCGTGTTTTTGCCCATAAGCTACCCACTTGAAACAATGAAAAGGGATTTTGCTTTACTGTCACTTTACCTTCCTTGACCGCCTTGTTATAGATGGCCTTGAAGATGGCGAATCGTGTAGCAATGCTGTTGTCCTTGTTCCCCCGTTGGCGCAGGTACAATTCCAGTCCTTTCAGATAATCAATGTCGATAGCCTCCAATGCCATCGTAATTGGTTTGTAGCCGTTTAATACCTGCAAGGTGTATTTGTGCTTGATGGCCGAGTTGATTTTACCGAGCGATTCCAACCGTTCGATTTCTGCTTTAAAACCATTCTCAATAGTAATTCCTGCATGGCGGTTCTTATTGGTCTCAAAAAGCGTATCGAAATTCACGGGAATATCCAGCACTTCTAATCTTCTGATTTTCTTGCGATAGTCTGCTAATATGTTGTCAATTCGGTACTGTATATCTTGTGTTGTTTCATCTTGAATAACAATGCGTTGGTTATTTGGGTCCCATAATGTCGGTGAAATGACGATACCGGTGCTGATATATCGTATTTTTGATTTTTGGGTAAAACGTAGATGGATGGGAGCGGTCCCATTTTTATTTATCTTGTCTTTGCGACAAACAACGTGAATATTGATATTCATTGCTTTACGTTATTTGTAGCGAATATTCCTATTTGCTGTTTACCTATGGAATTTGGGTAAATATTCGGGTAAAGAAATGTCTGTTTTTAGGGCTTTTTGGGGGTAGAAAAACGAAAAAAGCGATTACGCTAAAAACGTAATCGCTTGATTTTGAGAGCCGAATCCGAGATTTGAACTCGGGACCCCTTCATTACGAGTGAAGTGCTCTACCGCTGAGCTAATTCGGCCTGCGGGGAATTTCCTTCCCGTTTGGGACTGCAAATATCTGAAAAAAATTCTTTTCCCGCAAAAATTTTGAGAAAAATCTCGCATTTCTTGCTATATTCGCGCTAAATCTGACCCGGAAATGGTAACCTTTCTGCTTTGTCTGGCCCTGCTCGTCGCGGCCTATTTCACTTACGGACGCTACCTGGAGCGGCTCGCGGGGGCCGATGCGCGGTCCGAAACGCCCTGCCGGCGGCTCTACGACGGCGTGGATTACGTGCCGCTGCCGCGCTGGCGGATCTTCCTGATCCAACTGCTCAACATCGCCGGCACGGGACCGATCTTCGGGGCCATTTTGGGAGCCTGCTTCGGTCCGGTGGCCTTTCTGTGGATCACCTTCGGCGGAATCTTCATGGGGGCCATGCACGATTACCTGTCGGGCATGATGCTCGTGCGCAACGACGGGCTGAGCATTCCCGAGGTCGTCGGGCGTTATCTGGGCGGCGGGATGCGGCAGTTCATGCGCGTCTTCTCGGTATTGCTGCTGGTGCTCGTGGGGGCGGTCTTCCTGCTCAGTCCCGCGCAACTGCTGGCCAACATCGTGCCGGCCGTTTCCTGCCCTGCGTGGGTGTGGATCATCCTGGCCTACTATTTCGTCGCCACGCTGCTGCCTATCGACAAGATCATCGGCAAGGTCTATCCCGTCTTCGGCGTGGCGCTGGTCGCCATGGCTCTGGGACTTCTCGGGGCGCTGCTTTTCGGCGGTTACCGCATTCCCGAGATGACCACCTTCGCCAATTTCCAGCTCGACGCCTCGTCCGTGCCGATCGTTCCGACGCTCTTCATCACCATCGCCTGCGGCGCGATTTCGGGCTTCCACGCCACGCAGTCGCCGCTCATGGCCCGTTGCGTGGGCAACGAACGCGAATGCCGGTCGGTCTTCTACGGGGCGATGATCTCCGAGTCGGTCATCGCGCTGATCTGGGCCGCCGTGGCGATGGCCTTCTTCGGCGGCGCGGGCGGGCTTTCGGAGGCCCTCGGCGAGCACGGCAACAGCGCTGCCTGGGCCGTGGATACGATTTCGAACGGCACGCTGGGTGTCGTGGGCGGCATCCTGGCCCTGCTGGGCGTCGTCGCGGCCCCGATCACCTCGGGCGACACGGCGTTCCGCTCGGCCCGCCTCATTATCGCCGACATGCTGCATATCGACCAGCGGAGCAAGCTGAAGCGGTTTTATATATGTATCCCGCTTTTCGCCGTGGGATACGGCATCACGCTGGTCGATTTCGACGTCGTGTGGCGCTATTTCGCCTGGACGAACCAGACGCTGGCGACCATCGTGCTGTGGGCCGTCGTGGTCTATATGGTCCGGCGGCGGTCCAACCGCTGGGTGGCGCTGCTTCCGGCGGTCTTCATGACTTTCGTCTGCGCTTCGTTCGTCTTCGTGTCGGGGCAGTTCTTCGGCATGGAAAACCGCACGGCGGCCTATCTGCTGGGCGGTGCGGCGACGCTGGCGGTCCTTGTTCTCATGCTTTTCAAACTGCGACGCGATGATGCGCAAAGCCTCTCTTAACCCTACGGCCGACCAGACCTTCGAGGTGGTCGGCGAAGGCCCGTACGATTTCGCCCGGGTGCTGGACCGTGCCCGGAAGATGCAGGAGGCGGGCGATGTCGAAGGAGCCTGCAACGAACGTTTCCGGGCCTTCCAGCGCCTCGCGGAGCTGATTCCCGACGACGAGGAGGTGAACCTCGAATGGACGCACCGCAATTCGCGGGCGGCGCTGGAGCTGGTCCGTGCCTCGGCCATCGACCACTTCCTGATAAACGATTTCGAAATGTCCGCCGCGCTGCTCGAGCTCCTGCTGGAACTGGACCCCGAGGACCATCTGGAGGGGAGCGAGCTGCTGGCGTTCGACTACCTGGCCATGGACGAACAGGAGCTGTTCGACGAGGTTATCAACGACGTGTCGGACAAATGCGCCAGCCGGGAGCTGTTGCTGCTCTGGTCGGCCTACCGCCGCGACGGCCGGTTGCCCGAGGGGGAGCTGAAGCGGTTCCGGACCCGTTTCGCGCCCTACTTCGCGGAGTTCACGGCCGCGGAGCATCCGGCCGACGAGACCTACCTGCGGGACATCGAGAGCGAACGCCCCTCGCAGGCGGCGCAGGCCCGGGAGCTGTGGTTGCAGACCGAGAACCTCTGGACGCTCTGGCCCGGATTCGTCGAGGCGTTGCAGCGCAGCCGCGACGGGGCGTGACCCCTCTCCGCCGGCCGCCCGAACGGGAAAACGCCCCTGCCGCTACGGTTTGCGGCAGGGGCGGTGCGTTTTCCGGGTGGGGCGGGTCACAGCTCCGGTTCCTGCTTCCGGCGCATCAGCTCCCGGAAACAGTGGCGGCAGATCGGTTCGTAGGTGTCCTGCGCGCCGAGCATCACCTGCTTCTCGTCGCTGGTGAGGCGGTGCGAGTGGTGCGCGAGGTTGCCGCAGCGGACGCAGATGGCGTGCACCTTCGTGACGTATTCGGCCGTGGCCATCAGCGCCGGCATCGGGCCGAACGGCCGGCCCGTGTAGTCCATGTCCAGCCCCGCGACGATCACGCGCACGCCGCTGTCGGCCAGTTGCCGGCAGACGTCCACGATGCTGTCGTCGAAGAACTGCGCTTCGTCGATTCCCACCACGTCCACGTCCGAGGCCATGAGCAGAATGTTCTGCGGCGACTCGACCGGGGTGGAGCGGATGGCGTTCGCGTCGTGCGAGACGACCTCTTCTTCGGAGTAGCGCACGTCGATGCGGGGTTTGAATATCTCGACCCGCTGGTGGGCGAATTGCGCCCGTTTGAGGCGGCGTATCAGCTCTTCGGTCTTACCCGAAAACATCGAGCCGCAGACAACTTCGATCCAGCCCTTGCGGCTGGCGTTTTCCAGAAACATAGTGTGGTAATGAGTATTGCTGAATGGTCGTCGTTTGGGGGACGGTCCGCTTCCCGACATGCGGATTCCCGTGCCGGATCGTTCCGCGGCACGGGAATCCGCCGGAAAACGGGGTCACAGGCACTCTTCGAGCCGTTCGATCCGGGCTCCGAGGGCGTTCAGGCGTCCGTCTATGTCCTTGTATCCGCGGTCGATCTGGTCGATGTTCTGGATCGTCGAGACCCCTTCGGCCGACATGGCGGCGATCAGCAGCGCTACGCCCGCGCGGATGTCGGGCGAGGTCATGCGCGTCGCGCGGAGCTGCAACCGGTGGTCGTGGCCGATGACCGTCGCGCGGTGCGGGTCGCAGAGGATGATCTGCGCCCCCATGTCGATCAGCTTATCGACGAAGAAGAGGCGGCTTTCGAACATTTTCTGGTGGATCAGCACCGCGCCTTTGGCCTGCGTGGCCACCACCAGGAAGATCGACAGCAGGTCGGGCGTGAGCCCCGGCCACGGGGCGTCGGCGATGGTCATGATCGAACCGTCGAGGAACGTCTCGATGCTGTAGTGGTCCTGCTGGGGAATGTGGATGTCGTCGCCGCGCTGTTCGAAGCGGATGCCCATGCGGGCGAACTGCGCGGGAATGATGCCCAGGTTTTCGTACGACACGTTGCGGATGGTCAGCTCCGAGCGGTTCATGGCGGCCATGCCGATGAAGCTGCCCACCTCGATCATGTCGGGCAGCAGCGCGTGTTCCGTGCCGCCGAGCGCCTCGACGCCCTCGATGGTCAGCAGGTTCGAGGCGATGCCCGAGATCTTCGCTCCCATGCGGTTGAGCATGCGGCACAACTGCTGGATGTAGGGTTCGCACGCGGCGTTGTAGATCGTCGTGAAACCCTTGGCCAGCACGGCCGCCATGATGATGTTGGCCGTACCCGTCACCGAGGCCTCGTCGAGCAGCATGTACGTTCCCCGCAGCTCGCGCCCCTCGACCATGAAGAATTCGTCGGCGACGTCGAAGTTGAACTTCGCCCCGAGTTTTTGGAAGCCGAGGAAGTGGGTGTCGAGCCGGCGTCTGCCGATCTTGTCCCCGCCCGGTTTGGGGATGTATCCCACGCCGAAGCGGGCCAGCATCGGGCCGATGAGCATGACCGAACCCCGCAGGCGGGCGCAGCGGCGGCGGTAGTCGTCCGTGCGGAGGTAGTCGAAGTCGATCTCCCGGGCGCGGAACGAATAGGCGTCGTCCGAGAGCCGTTCGACCTCCACGCCCATTGCGCGCAGCAGCTCGATGAGCTGCATGACGTCGAGTATCTGGGGAACGTTGCGCACGGTGACCCGTTCGGAGGTCAGCAGCGTGGCGCAAAGGATCTGGAGCGCCTCGTTCTTGGCGCCCTGGGGGGTGATGGACCCGTGGAGGCGGTGGCCTCCTTCGACTTTGAACACTGCCATATGTTTCGCGTTTTTCGCCTGCGCGGGAATGCCGCCTGCTTGACAAAGTTAGCAAGATTTCATGCTTTTCCCGGGGATTTTGAAATATTTTCGTGAAAAATTTTTGCGGAACGTTTTTTTGTTGTACTTTTGCAATCCGTAAAAATGTCTGAAACTATATAAATTATACAGCTATGGCAATGAAGAGAACTTACCAGCCTTCGCGTCGCAAGCGTATCAACAAGCACGGTTTCCGCGCTCGTATGGCTACGGCGAACGGCCGCAAGGTGCTGGCAGCCCGTCGTGCGAAGGGCCGCAAGAAGCTGACCGTATCGGACGAGTCCACGTTCAAGTACGCTTGATTTCTTGCAGGAAAAGAGACATAGGTCGGCCCCGGGCCGGCCTTTTTCCGTTTAGCCTGTGCTTACCGTTCGCCGCATCGCCGAAGAGGGGATTCCGACGATCCGGCGGATCGCCGCCGTCGCGTTTCCCGCAACCTACCGTGACCTGCTGAGTCCCGGGCAGCTCGACTACATGATGGAGTGGATGTACTCCGAGGAGAGTCTGCGCGGGCAGTTCCGGGCGGGGCACGTGTGGTTTGTCGTTTCGGCCGACGGGGAGCCGTGCGGCTACGTCTCGGTCGAACGGCAGGGCGGGCGGCTCTTCCACCTGCATAAAATTTATGTTTTGCCCCGTTTTCAGGGTATCGGGGCGGGGGCGCTGCTTTTCCGGAGCGCCGTGGCGTATGTCCGTTCGGTGTGTCCGGAACCCTGCCGGATGGAGCTGAACGTGAACCGGCATAACCGGGCGCTGCATTTCTACGAACGGATGGGAATGCGCAAACTCCGCGAGGGGGATTTCCCCATCGGCGGCGGTTACTGGATGAACGACTATATCATGGGGTTGGAGATCGCCGGGACGGACACGGACGACTGCCCCGGAGCGGACGGACAACGACGCTGAGGACGGCCTTGTCCGGACCTGCCCGACTTCCGTCCCGCCGTTTTCCGGCAGCGGGCTTTTCCGGCGGCATTCCGTTTTCTTTTCTCTCTCTCCGTTTCGTGGCCCTCTTTCTGTTGTTTCGGGTCTCTTTCTTCGGGTTCCTCTCTTCCTGTCCGCTTCGTGGCGCTCTCTATCGGTTTTTCTCCTCTTTCCCGTCTTTGAACAGGTCGATCTCTCCGGTCTCGGCCTTGCGGTGCATCTCGGCCAGTTCGGCGACGACGGGGGAGATGTACTCGATCGTATCGCTGACGGCCGATTTGCCGCCCTCTCCCTTGATGCGGTAGAGCATCGCCGCGTAGAGGGCCCGGAAGCAGAGTTCCGTGTCGCTGATGCCGGGATTGCCCAGCACGGCGCGCAGCCGCGGCAGCTCGGGTTCGAGCCGCGCGTAGGTCCGGCGGTAGTGTTCGCCCGCGGGGAGTTTGAGCAGTTGCAGATGCAGGTCGTGCAGGTCGCGGATCAGATGGAGCGTGTGTTCCAGATGGCCCTTCTCCTCCTTGCCCTCCTGCCGGAGCAGGTTGGCGAGGTCCAGATACCAGAGCAGGAAGACGTGCTTCTGCTCCTCGGCGATGTCCCTGCGCGGGGCGACGAGCGTCGAGAAGATCGCCTCGGGGCTGAATTGCAGCGCCCGCAGCAGGTCTTCCAGTTGCCAGAGGTAGAGTATGTATTCGGCGATATTTTCCCGCCGTTTGGCTTTCGCTATGTCCATTTCATCGGAATTTGCATGGGTTGCGGCCCGCCCCTTCCGCTATTTGATCCAGTTTTTCGGCTCGTTGCGGTGGCGGAGGAAGTATTGCTGCGACTTGAGCAGGTTGCGCGACTGGAGCACCATGTTCTTCGTCTCGTTGAGTATCGTCAGATAGAGCATCGACGCCTTGGTGTTCGACCGCGCCTCGTTGATGCGCGTCAGCTCCGACTTGATGGCTTCGGCGATCGACTCGAAGAGCTGGTCGCGCAGCGTCAGCACCGTCTCGATCTCCGAGAAGTCGCCCTCGCGCAGCATCTGGTTGATGCGGCGGTAGATCGTCTCCACGTCGTCGTTGATCGACATGAGGTCGCGCGTCTGCTCCATCGAAAGGCCCTCGTGGTTGTTGTCGATGTGCTCGAACGCCGGGCGCGTGATGTGCATCAGCGCCTTGGTCATCTCGTTGAGGTAGTCCACCACCTGCACGTAGTAGTGGGCCGTATTGACGTCGCCGCCCTGTAGCTTGCGGAGCGTCGGCAGCAGCGTGTATTTCCGTTCGCGCGACTGGTAGAATAGGTCGTTCGACTCCTTGACCATGTCGCGCAGCACCTTGCGGTTCTCCTTGAAGACGGCGATCAGCGTGCGGTCGTAGATGCGCGTGGCGTTCTCCATCGTGCTGCACACCTCGTCGCGCAGTCCGGCGATGATGTCTTCGTTGGTTTCGGCGCGCCGGGTCGTCGCGGCCGCCTCCTTGTTCTTCTTCAGGAAGTTGCTGTGGACGATCATGTATCCGCAGAGGAGCGTGATGAGGACGAAGGCCGGGATGCCGCCGTAGATGAGCGCCAGTCCGACGACGAAGGCGATCAGGAAGCCGCCGAGCGCCGTGACGAACCAGCCTGCCACGACGGTCATGACGCCCGAGATGCGGTAAACGGCGCTTTCGCGGCCCCAGGCCCGGTCGGCCAGCGACGAGCCCATCGCCACCATGAAGCTGACGTAGGTGGTCGAGAGCGGGAGCTTGAGCGATGTGGCCAGCGCGATGAGCAGCGCCGAGGTCGTGAGGTTCACCGTGGCGCGGATCATGTCGTAGGGGGCGCCGCTGTGCTCGATGTCCTCGTATTCGAACCGTTTGGCGATCGCCGTGCGCAGCCGTCGGGGGATGACCCGTTCGACTCCGGCGTTGATGTTGAGCGCGGCGCGGACGATCGTGCGCGAAAAGAACGACGAGCCGTACTGCTGTTCGGACCCTTCGTCGCTCTGCGTCGAGAGCGACAGCTCGGTGGCCGAGACGTGCATCGACTTTTTCGAGGTCCACAGCGTCGCGATCATCACGCCGCCGGCGGCCAGCAGGACGAGGAAGTTGGCCGGGACGTTCTCGTTGAGGGCGCCCATGAGCATCGAGGCGTCGCCCGTGCGGTGGGCGATCGAATAGGCGTCGAAGCCGGCGACGGGTACGCCGATGAAGTTCACCAGGTCGTTGCCGGCGAAGGCCAGCGCCAGGGCGAAGGTTCCCGAGAGGATCGTGATGCGCAGGATGTTGATCCGGAAGCGCTGGATCACGTAGAGCAGAACCGAACAGGCCGTCCAGCAGATCAGTACGGCGGCGGCCAGATGCCGGTCCACCGTCTGGATGAAGTCGTGGCCCGCGAGCACGGTCTTGAGCCCCTTGAAGACGGCGAAGTAGATGATCGCCGTGAGCGAGGCGCCGCACCAGATGGCCCCGTAGCGGCTGAAGAGCGCCGTGTAGCGGAACGAGAAGATCACGCGCGAGATGTACATGACGACCGTGCCGCAGGTGAAGGCGATGACCACCGACAGCAGGATGGCCGACACGATGCCCATGGCGCGCGAGGTGTTGATGTACTGCCCGAGCGAGGAGACGCCCTGCGCGGGGTCTCCGGCGATCTTGTAGATCGACACGGCGATGGCCGAACCCAGCAGGCAGAAGATGAGCGACACGGTGGTCGAGGTCGGCAGCCCCCACGAGTTGTAGAGGTCCAGCAGGATGATGTTGGCGAACATGACCCCCAGGTAGAGCATCATCACTTCGTGGAAGGTGAAGAGTCCCGGGTCGAACATGCCGTTGCGGGCGACCTCCATCATACCGCTCGAGGTGATGACGCCGATGAGGATGCCCGCGGAGGCGACCAGCAGGATGACGCGCATCGAAGCGGCCTTGGAGCCGATGGCCGAGTTGAGAAAGTTTACCGCGTCGTTGGTGACGCCGACGAAGAGACCGGATATGGCGAGAATTCCCAGAATGCCGACAATGACGGTGTAGATTTCGCTCATGCTTGGGTTCGTGCAAATTGTGAACAAATTTACAGAGAAAAAGCCGATGAAACCGTTTCGTATTCGATTGTTAACGTTAATTTAACGTTGCGGCGCACCGAAGCGGCGTTCCGGACGTTTTGCCGCCGGGCGGAGCGAAAAAAGAACAGCGGCAGGTCGCAACAGTTTCCCGCCCCCTGAAGAATTCGAAGTGGGTGCGAAAAACTTCCTGCCGCTGTGTATGTGCGGGCGATTCCTTGCTGCCCGTGATTGAGGAGAGGTACGGCCGCATTCCGGAGCCGGAGGACGCCGTCCTTTGTCCGGAATGACGGAAGCGGATGTTTCGATCGTTGCGTCGGCAAGCCGGTCGCTTCCGTGTGAACTGAAAAACAAAAGTAACAAAAAGTTCGGATAATACAAATTTCGTTCCCGGCGAGCGGAGAAAACCGCGCGTTCCGGTGTCCGGCCGCAAGCCGGGCCGTCACCGGACGGAAAAGCGCCGCAACGGGCATCGGCCCGCTGCGGCGCTTGCGGAGACAGGGAGCGCGGGGCGGTTACTCTTCATCCGTGTCGGTGTAGGCTTTCAGCAGTTTCTCCTGCACGTCGGCGGGAACCTGCTCGTAGGAGGCGAAACGCATCGTGTAGGTGGCCGATCCCGACGTGAGCGACGAGAGCGTGGTCGAATAGCGGTAGAGCTCGGCCAGCGGCACGAGGGCGTTCAGCCGGTCGAATCCCTTGTCCGACTCCATGCCGGCGATCATCGCGCGGCGGTTCTGCAGGTCGGACATCACGGCGCCCATGTAGTCCGACGGCACGAGGACCTCGACGTTGTAGATCGGCTCCATGATCTTGGGCCCGGCGTTGCGGAAGGCCTCCTTGAAGGCGTTGCGCGCCGCCAGCTTGAACGAAATCTCGTTCGAATCCACCGGGTGCATCTTGCCGTCGTAGATCACCACGCGGATGTCGCGGGCGTAGGAGCCCGTCAGCGGGCCTTCGTCCATCTTCTCCATGATGCCCTTGAGGATGGCGGGCATGAAGCGCGCGTCGATGGCGCCGCCCACGATCGCCGAGTAGAACTGCAACTTGCCGCCCCACGGCAGGTCGTACTCCTCCTTGGTCTTGACGTTTACCACCATGTCGCCCTTGCCGGGGACCTTGTAGTTCTTCGGTTCGGGAATCCCCTCGTAGTAGGGTTCGATGATCATGTGCACCTCGCCGAACTGTCCCGCGCCGCCCGACTGCTTCTTGTGGCGGTAGTCGGCCTGCGCGACCTTCGTGATGGTCTCGCGGTAGGGAATCCGCGGAGCGATGTATTCGAACTGGAGCTTGCCGTTTTCGGAGAGGATGCGCGACCGGAGGATGTTGAGGTGGTGTTCGCCCTGGCCCTGGACGATGGTCTGCTTGAGCTCCTTGGAGTACTCCACCAGAATCGTCGGGTCCTCGAACTTGGCGTCGTTGAGCAGCTTGCCCAGCTTCTCCTCGTCGCTCTGCTCCTTGCACTTGACGGCGGCGCGGTAGCGCGGTTCGGGGAAGACGATGGGTTCGATCGTGACGGGCGCCGCCGCGGCCGCGAGGGTGTCGTTCGTGCGCGTGCCCTTGAGTTTGACGGTGCAGCCGATGTCGCCGGCCGAGAGCTCCGTGACCTTGATGCGGTTCTTGCCCGCCACGGCGAAGAGCTGCGAGAGCTTCTCCTTGTTGCCCGTGCGGGTGTTCACCAGCTCCGTGCCTTCGGCGATCCGGCCGCGGACGACGCGGAAGTAGGTGATCTCGCCGATGTGCTGTTCGATCTGGCTCTTGAAGACGAACGCCGCGGCGGGCGCCGTCTCGTCGGCCGCGATCTCCTCGCCTTCGGTCGAGAGGAACGCCGGGGCCTTCAGCGGACCGGGAGCCACGTTGATGATGAATTCCATGAGGCGTTTGGTTCCGATGTCGTATTTGCCGCTGGTGCAGAACACGGGCATCACCTCGCGTTTCGAGACGCCGATCTTCAGCCCCGCGCGGATGTCGTCCTGCGTGAGGGTCCCCTTGTCGAAATAGAGCTCCATGAGCGCCTCGTCGTGCTCGGCGGCCATCTCCACCAGCTCCTTGTTCAGCATCTGGGCCTTCTCCAGCTCCCCGGCGGGAATCTCCAGCTCCTCGCGGTGGCCGTCGTGGTCCTTGAATCGGTACATCTTCATCATCAGGACGTCGATGAACGAGTCGAAGCCCGGGCCCTGATTGACCGGATACTGCACCAGGACGGGCTTCACGCGCGAGGCGGCCCTGATCGACTCGAAAGCCGCCTCGAACGAGGCCTTGTCGGCGTCGAGCTGGTTGATTACGCCGATGACGGGTTTCTTGAGCAGCCGGGCGTAGCGGGCCTGGATTTCGCTGCCCACCTCCCAGCCGTTCTGGGCGTTGAAGAGGAAAACCCCCACGTCGCCGACCTTGAAGGCCGAGAAGAGGCTGCCGCAGAAGTCGTCCGACCCCGGGCAGTCGATGATGTTCAGCTTGCGGTCCATGAATTCCGTGAAGAGGATCGTGGAGTAGATCGAGCGTTTGTATTCGTGCTCGATGTCCGTGTTGTCCGAGAGCGTGTTGTTCGTCTCGATACTACCCCTGCGGTCGATGACCTTCCCCTCGTAGGCCATCGCTTCGGCAAGGGTAGTCTTTCCCGTGCCGGGCGCGCCGATGAGTACGATGTTCTTGATCTCTTTTGCTGAATAGTTTTTCATATTCCGACTATGTTTTAAGGTTGATTTCCGGTTAGCCGACTATAAATATACGAAAAAATCGGAACAAACAAGTCCGCCGCCGCTTTTTTGTGGCTTTCGGACGGGTAATTTGTCTGTTTTCGGGGATGACGGGAGCGCTCTCCGTATGCGGTGCGGGGGATTCGCCCGGCCCGGCGCCTCCGGTCTTCGGACCGGGCCGGCCGGGCTTTCCGTTCCGGCGGGGTCCGCCGCGGCATGGTGTCTGCCGCGGGCCGGAAAGCGACGGGACCGCCTGAAAGGCGGTCCCGTCGCAGCGTGTGTTCCGTGTGGCCGTCAGAGCCACGTCAGCTTTTTCCAGAGCCATTCGACCGGACCGTGGGAGAAGCGCCGCAGCCAGAGGCGCGAGAACTGGTATTGCACGACGACGAGGCCCGTGCCGATCAGCAGCGCGTAAACGATCCCCACCTCGCGGTAGAGCCCCAGCCCCCAGTTGTAGAAGACGGCGGTTCCCAGCACCGATTGCAGCAGGTAGTTCGTCAGGCTCATGCGTCCGATGGCCGAGATGGGCCCCACGGCGCGGCGGAAGGCGCCGAATCCGTACCAGAGCAGCACGACGGAGGCGACGAGCGCCATCGTCTGCGCGAGGTTGTACCATGCGGAGGTCATCACCCGCAGGGGCGATCCCTCCCCGCCGAAGTCGGCCGCCAGGGCGACGGCCGCGAGCAGGCTTCCCGCGAGGATGCCGCCCCAGACGCGGCGGTTGCCCGGTTCGTCGTAGAAGAGCCGGCGGCGGCCCAGCAGCATGCCGAGCAGGAACATGGCCAACGTCTGCGTGATGCGGCCGTTGTTGAGATACCAGGCGAGGGTCATCGGCTGCCCGTAGCGGAGGCTCGCCCGGAGCGTATCGCCCAGCGTGCCCTCCGTGAAGGCGGGCAGGGCGGCGTCGCCCCAGACGTCCGCATCGACGTAGAGCGGGCGTGCGGCGGCGATCTGGAAGAGTTCGAGCGGCTGGAGCGCCAGTATGCCGAAAAGCGCCCACAGCCACCGCGTTGGGAGCTTTCCGAGCCACGGCAGCAGGACGCCCAGCAGGGCGTAGAGCACGAGTACGTCGCCGTTGTAGAAGGCCGTATTGACGAGGCCGATGCCCAGCAGGAGCACCATGCGCCAGGTGAAGCGCCCCGTGAAGCTGCGTCCCCGCTGGGCCTGGTTGTCGCTCTGCACGTAGAAACTCAGGCCGAACAGCAGGGCGAAGATCGTGTACATCTTGCCCGCCAGCAGCCACCACATGAATTCTGCGACGGGTTCCTCCAGCCCTTCGACGAGTGCGCGCCGGTACGGCAGTCCCGCCCAGTAGAGGTTGAAGTGCTCGCAGGCGTGGATGAGGATGATGCCCGCGACGGCGATGCCCCGCAGGGCATCCGCCACGCGGATACGGGTGTTGGGAAGTCCTGTTGTGCGGTACATGGTTCGGGCGGAGTGTGCGCGGAGACGCCCGGCGAGGGTTCCGGCCTCTCTCTTTGCGGCGGTCCGTTACTTGCCGACGACGGCTTCGAGTTCCTCGGCCGTGACGGGTATCTTCCTGTCGCCCAGCATCCGGCTGCCCTCCTCCGTGACGAGAATGTCGTCCTCGATGCGGATGCCGCCGAAGTCGCGGTAGGCCTCCAGCGCGTCGTAATCGACGATGCCCCTGTACAGCCCTTCGGCGCGGCACTTGTCGATGAGCGCCGGGATGAAGTAGAGGCCCGGTTCGTCGGTCAGCACCGTGCCCGGCTCGATGCGCCATGCCGCGCGGTAGATGCAGGTGGCCGAGCGGGCGGCGCGTTCGGCGATCGAGGCGAAGTCGAACGACCGTTCGCCCATCGCCTCGCAGTCGTGTACGTCCATGCCCAGCCCGTGTCCCAGCCCGTGAGGCATGAGCATCGTCATGGCGCCCGACGCCACGGCGTCCGCGGCGGTGCCCCGGAGCAGTCCGAGGCCGATCAGCCCCTCGGCCAGCGTGAGGTAGGCGGCGTTGTGGATTTCGGTGTACATCATGTGCGGTTTGACGATGCGGGCCACGTGGTCGTGGGCCGCCAGCACGATGTTGTAGACGTCCTTCTGCTTCTGGGTGAAGCGTCCGCTGACGGGATAGGTGCGCGTGTGGTCCGAGCAGTAGTTGTTCACCGTCTCGCCTCCGGCGTCGCACAGCAGCAGGCGTCCCTCCTCGAGCGTGCCGTCGCAGTGGAGGTTGTGCAGCGTTTCGCCGTGCTGCGTCACGATCGACGGGAACGAAAGTCCCGCGCCGTAGGATTTGGCGATGCCCTCGATGGCGCCGGCGATTTCGCGTTCGACGACGCCCGGACGGCACATCTTCATCGCCAGCGTGTGCATGCGGTAGCCGATCTCGAAGGCGCGTTCCATCTCCTCGATCTCCTCGGCGCTCTTCTTCTCGCGCATCTCGGCCACGGCGAACATCAGTTCCACCGACTTGTAGTCGTGCAGCAGGGCGGGTTTGATTCCCAGCAGCGCCGAGAGCTGGAGCTTCGTCTCGCCCCGGTAGGGCGGCAGGTAGTGGATGCGGCGGCCCTGTGCGATCGCCTTGCGCAGCCGCGCTTCGAGCGCCGCCATCGGGAAGGTCTCCGCGACGCCGACCCCGGCGCCCAGTTCGCGCAGGGTGGGCTGCGGACCGGTCCAGATGATGTCCTCCACCGTGAAGTCGTCGCCGTAGAGCGCCTCCTCGCCCGTGTCGGCGTCGATCACGCCGACCAGCGCGGGGGTGTTCAGCCCGAAGTAGTAGAGGAACGACGAGTCCTGCCGGAAGTAGTAGGCGTTGTTGGGGTAGTTGTTCGGGGCCAGCCCGTTGCCCGGGAGCAGGACGATGCCCTGTCCGATCTTCGTGCGCAGCTCGCTGCGGCGTGCGGTATAGGTTTTTGCAGAGAACATAAGATTTGCTGTTTTCCACAAAAATAGGCAAAAATCCCCGAATCTGTTCCGCCGGAGCGTATTTTTCGTGCGGCTGCGCGTTCCGTGCGTCCGGGCTGCCGGCTTTTCCGGGATTCGGCGGCCCGGGCGTTCTCCGCGGTCCCTTCCGTCGGCCGGTACGGTTTCCGCGGCGTCAGAACTCCACGCAGCCCCCTCCGTCGTCCACCGTGACGGTCACCTCGCGCCCCAGGTAGAGCGACAGGTTCGGCTCGTCGTGCCCGGCCGGGAAGCCGAAGAGCACGGGGATTCCGAGCTCCTGCGTGTAGTCCGAAATGATCCGGCAGGCGTCGGCGACGCCGAATTTCTTCTCGCCCATCATGTCGGTCAGGTGTCCCACGACGACCGCCCGGAGGTTGCGGAGTTTTCCGCTGCGGGCGAGGCTCTGCATCATCCGGTCGATGCGGTAAACGAACTCGCCGACCTCCTCGATGAAGAGCACTGTCGGCGAATCGGTGAGCAGCTCCTCGGGAGTCCCCGTCGCCGCGCAGATCACCGCGAGATTCCCGCCCGCGAGGCGTCCCGTCGCCCGTCCGGGGCGGTTGAGCGGATGCGGCGGCGTGTCGATGCGCCGCGTGAGGCCGAAGAGGGCTTCGCGGAGCGATTCGGCCGAGGGGTCCTCCGTCCCTTCGTCGAAGAGGAATCCCGCGGGCATCTGCCCGTGGATGCTCTCGATGCGGAGCCTCCGGAGGACGAGGTGCAGCGTGGTGATGTCGCTGAACCCCGCGAGCCATTTGGGGTGCTCGCGCAGCCTCCGGAGGTCGAGGTGCGGCAGCAGGCGCACCGAGCCGTATCCGCCGCGGAAGGCGATGACCGCCTTCACCGACGGATCGTCGAGCATCCGTTGCAGGTCGGCGGCCCGTTCGGCGTCGGTCCCGGCGAAGTAGGGCTGGCTGCGGTCGGCGTAGTGCGTGCCGAAGAGCACGTGCAGACCCCACGACTCGAGGCGTTCGCGCACCTTCGCCGTGTCGGCTCGGGCCGCGATGCGTCCGGAGGGGGAGACGACGGCTATGGTGTCGCCTTCGCGGAGATAGGGCGGACGAAGGTAGGCCGCGGTGTCGGCCGGGGCGGGGGCGTTCGCTGTGCCGGCCGCGGCCGTTCCGGCGGCGGGTTTTGTGTCCGGAGCATCGGCCGGGGCGGGGTTCGTTCCGGCCGCGGACTCTGTGTCCGGCGTGTTTGCCGAAGCGGCTTTTCCGTCCGGCAGGCACTCTTCCGGGGTGCGGGCTGCCGGGCGGAGGCTGTCGGTCGGGGTCCGGACGGTTGCGGCCGTGTCGGTGCGGCTCGCGGCCGTTCCGGCGGCGCAGGGGCGGAAGGCGGCGGGAAGGCCGGTGAAGAGTGCGGCGAGCAGGAGGGTTCGTATCATTGTTTTCCGGGGTGGCGTTTGCGGCGGGTGAGCCCTTCGGGCAGCGGGAGCGAGAGGCGTGCGAGGCTTACGACGGCTCCCGTGAGAGCCAGTCCGGCGGAGAGCAGCAGTGCCGTATGGGTGCTGTCGTCGGGTACGATATGGAACAGGAACGCCATCAGGGCGGCTCCCGTGGTCTGTCCCAGGAGACGGGCCGTGGCGAGCATTCCGCTGGCCGAGCCGCTCCGTTCGGGAGGCGCCGAGGCGATCAGGATGCTGTTGTTGGGCGACTGGAACAGCCCGAATCCCGCACCGCATAACACGAGCCGCCACACGATTTCGAAGTCTGTGGGGTGTTCGGGCAGGAAAGCCAGCAGGAGCAGCCCCGCGGCCATCGCCGCGAGGCCCGTTCCGCCGAGCAGGCCGGCGTGGACCCGTTCGACGAGCAGCCCGGCCACGGGGGCCACGACCATGATGACCGCGGGCCAGGCCGTGAGCAGCAGGCCGGTGGCCACGTCGTCGTAGCCGCAGGCGTGTTGCAGGTAGAAGGGCAGCGCCACCATGGCGAGCATCTGCGCGAGGAACGAGCAGATCGACGTCAGCACCGAGACCGAGAAGATCGGGATGCGCAGCAGGTCGAACGGCAGGATCGGGTACGGCTCGCGCAACTGGCGGCGGATGAATACGAAGCCGACGGGGACCAGCACCGCCGCGCCGAGCGCGACGATCCGCGGATCGAGTCCGTGCGAGAATCCCTCGACCGAGGCCATCAGCAGTCCGAACACGAGGGCGTTCATCGCGGCGTCGCGCCAGTCGAAGCGGCGGTCGCGCACCCGGACCGGATTGGCGGGCAGGAAGCGCCGGCTCAGCGCGAGGGCGACGAGCCCCACGGGGATATTGACGGCGAAGAGCCACGGCCATTCGGCCGCCGAGAGGACGCCGGCGGCCAGCGTCGGACCCGCCACGGAGGAGACGGCCACCACCGTGGCGTTGATGCCCATGCCGCGCCCGAGGCGGTTGCGGGGGTAGATGATGCGGATGAGGGTGGTATTGACCGACGTCACGGCCGCCGCGCCGAATCCCTGCAGGACGCGTCCCGCCACGAGAGCCCCGAGCGACTGCGAGAGGGCGCAGCCCACCGACGCCGCGGTGAAGAGGGCCAGGCCGCCGATGTAGATCTTGCGGTAGCCGACCAGGTCGCCCAGCGCCGAGAAGGAGAGCAGCGAGACCACGATCGCCAGCTGGTAGGCATTGACGACCCAGATCGAGTCGGCCGAAGAGATGCCGAGGGCACGGGAGATCGTCGGCAGGGCCACGTTGGCGATCGTCGAGTCGATCACCGAGAGCGAGACGCCGAACGCCACGGCCAGAATGGCCCAGATGCGGCGGGGCATCGGAATCCCGTCTGCCGGCGGGGCTATGTGCTGCGGAGGGGTCATGGCGGCGCAAAGATACGAAAAAAACGAAAACCCGGGTTCTCCGGGCTTTCGCCACACAACTATCCGGGGCTTCCGCGACCGCGGCCGGTAAGATAACCGCCGCCGGGGTTCCCCTGCTTGAACTTTTTATTTTAAATGGTTGTGGTTCATAGGTTTGTATCGTATGCACCCCGGTCTTCCCGCACTCCTCCCGCGTAAACGGGCGGCGCGATCCGCACCGGCGGCGAAAAGCTGCCGTCCGCTTCGGAGAACCGGCGCCTCGCGGCGATATGCACGGCGAAAGCGGCGGCGGGGAGCGGAAGAATCGGGATGCGGATGACGCATTCGGTTTCCATAGTGAAAGCGTTCGTTTCGGGTTCGGCGTTGCAAATATACACAATGAAATCCGAAAAACAAATAAATTTTATTGTTTTTCGATAAATTATTTCCGAAAGGCGGTCGCAGACGTCTCCGGGCATGAAAAAGCGCGCCATGCGGCGCGCTTTTCGAATCGGAACGGTCCCCGGTCCGGCCCCGTGCATCTCCCGGAAGGGGCGGCGCGGGGCGGAAATCCGCCCGCCGCAGCGTCACACCTTGAGGTAGATCCTCTGCCGGTCGAGGAACCAGAGCAGCAGCCAGCAGCAGGCGATGTAGCCGATGCCGAGCACGACCGCGCCCGCCTCGGGCGGGAGTTTGGAGGCCGCGCCCCCGAAGAAGAATTTCGAGGTGTAGCCGAAATTGACGATCATCTGCCCGAGGTAAATCGTGATCGAATTGACGCCGATCACCTTGAAGAAGAAGGTCCAGCGGCGCCATTGCCTTACGTCTATCATATAGTAGAACAGCGCGAACATGCCGAGCGAGTAGGCCCCGGCGGCGCAGACGAACGATCCGTTCCAGAGGCTTTTGTTGATCGGCTGCCACATGTTCCAGAGCAGTGCGGCGGCGAGCAGCGCGGCGGCTCCGCAGGCCATGCCGAGCGCCTTGCGGCCGCCGGTGAGGCGTTTGTCGCTCCGGCGGACGAACTCCCCGGTGAACATGCCCAGCATGGCCGTCACGACGGCCGGGAAGGTGCTCAGGATGCCTTCCGGATCGAAACCGTCGAGATAGAGGTGCGAGGGCATGATCCGGCGGTCGATATAGCCCGCGATATTGCCTTCGAGGGTGAGCGTGCCGGCTCCGGGGGCGTCGGGCGCGCCGACGAAGTGCAGCACGAGGCTGTATGCGGCGAGAATGCCGGCCGCGAGGACGATGCGCGTGCGGAGGCCGAAGCGCATGTAGAGCAGCGCGGCGAACATCCACGCCAGTCCGATGCGTCCCAGCACGCTCGGCAGCCGCAGCGTGGCGAAGTCGAGCCGGAAAAGTCCGTTATAGACCAGTCCCAGCAGGACGAGCGTTAGGCCGCGGCGGACGATCTTCGCGAGGATGGCCCTCTCGCTCGTTCCCTTCGAACGCTGTTTGGCCAGCGAGAAGGGGAACGAAATGCCCGCGATGAAGAGGAACAGCGGGAAGATCGTGTCGTGGTGGAAGAATCCGTCCCATTCGGCGTGGCCCATCTGCGCGATGAGCCAGTCGGAGAAGCCGCCCGGCCAGAGACGGCAGAGCGAAACGACGAGGGCGGCGAAGCCCATGATGAAGAACATGTCGAAGCCCCGGAGCGTGTCGAGCGACAGCAGCCGTTGCGGGGCGGCGGTTTGCGGGGGCCGGTCGGTTTGAGGTCGGTTCATGCGTTATTCGGATTGGTTTGCCTGCGAATCGGTATCGACGAATTTGTAGAGCCGGTCGCCGCGGCGGACCGGTCCCGGAGTGCGGATGGCGCAGAGCCGCCCCTGCGAGACCTCCTGCGCCGGCGTGCCGTCGGGACCGTGCAGTTCCTCGAGCCGCTGTTCGGCCATGCCCGTCGTCGCTCCGAGGAAGAAGAGCTCCTCGCCTACGGCGAGCGGCGCCGCCTCGACGAGCACTTCGGCCACGGAGAGTTTTTTGTAGAAATTCGTCACTTTCCCTACATAGACCTTGCGGCGCGTGGCCGAGGAGCCGTAGGCCGGGCTGTGTTCCGCGACGGGGCGTCCGGCGTAGTAGCCTTCCCAGAAGCCGCGGTTGAATACCGTCCGCAGCCGCTCCTTCAGCTCCGCGGCCAGGCGGGGCGTGTAGCTTCCCGCCTCGATGGCGCGCAGCGCCTCGTCGTAGCACTCCACGACGCGCTTGACGTACTCCGCGCCGCGGGCGCGTCCCTCGATCTTCAGCACCCGGACGCCCGCCGCGAGCATGCGGTCGAGGAAGTCGATCGTGCAGAGGTCCTTGGGCGAGAGGACATAGCGTCCGTCCACGTCCAGCTCGGCGCCGGTCTCCTTGTCGCGCACGGTGTACTTCCGGCGGCACAACTGGCGGCAGGCGCCGCGGTTGGCCGAGCAGCCCGTTTCGTAGAGCGAGAGGTAGCATTTGCCCGAGA
>OERE01000141.1_pt1 | contig 15789 bp, 15 predicted proteins | sample 1539961 | NCBI WGS metagenome assembly OERE01 (sample SAMEA3891892, study PRJEB23780) | metagenome | biome: terrestrial biome; feature: animal house; material: Caecal content | place: Italy | collected 2015-05-05
CATGGCGGCAGTTCAGAAAGCGTGGGACCTATCCCACGGCTATCACCCAGAATGTGGAGTACCTGCTGGATTCCGTCCAAGCCAGCACCATGCTCTCCAACTCCGAGTTTCTTGTGATGTTGAGCCAGGCCGCATCCGACCGGGAAAAGCTGGCGAAGCTCCTTAATATCTCCAATGAGCAGATGAGCTATGTCACCAATGCGGACGCGGGCTGCGGCCTGATCCGTTACGGCAGCGCCCTGGTGCCGTTCATCAACCGGTTCCCCCGTGACACAAAGCTCTATGCTTTGATGACCACCAAGCCCGGTGAAGGTGTATTCGGCGGCGAGGAGGTGCCGGCATGAGCAATATCCGTTTTGCGTCCCCGGAACACCGGGATTTCTTTTTGGATATGATGAGCAAGGCGCGGCGGAACGACTGTTACCACCGGGCCTTTTTCTATGTGATGGGGATTGCCCCGGAAACGCGGGCCAACATCCGCCAGATGTTTGATTTCAAGCAGGATTGCATTGAACCGGATGGTATGCACGGCGGCTGGCAGACCAGCGGCACCGTCCGGGTGTGCCGCCTTGCTTTCAATCTCTGGAACGGCTACACCGACCCGGAGCACAGCAACGCCTATTCCCCGGAGGATTTGTTCTGCTGCGAGTTTGCACCTTACTTTATGGAGGGCGTGAAAATCCGTTACCCGGAATACTGCCGGGAGCTGCCCCCTGCAAAAAAGCAGGCGGAACCGGAGCGATGATACGTTTGAGAATGGAGGAATGAACAATGGCTGAACCAGCTCTTGCGCTGCGGGACCATCCGCAGATCATAGACCTGATTTCTGTTTTGGAACAGAGCGGGCTTCAAAAGCAGAAAGAAGAAGTGCAGGCCCTGGTGGGCTATATCGACGGTATGGAAGAAAAGCTGGCGCAGATGATGGACGAAATGAAAGAAATGCGTCTGGAGGTGGGCAAGCTCCACGACAAAGGAATCCGCGCCCGGTGCTCCCAGCTTGTGGACACTGTGGAGGGTAAAGTCCACCAGACCAAAGTGATGGTTTCCACGGCAAAAGAAAACCTCATTTCATCTGCAAAGCAGATGGTGCAGACTTTCCGAGAGAAAGGGCGCTCCGCCCTGTGCCATGCAGCACAGGCCCTGCGTATCCCCTCGGTTCTTTCCCGGATGGGGCGGGGCTTTGCCCATGCGGAAAAAAGCATGGGGCAGCTTGCCGTGAGGCTGGCCGCTATGCGAGAGGAACTACACCAGGCGGGCGGTCACATCAAAAATGCCGGGCTTGCCCTTGCGGGGGAGGAACCCCAGGAAAGCAAGGAATTATCTGCGGATAAGGGTGTGCTTGCCAAGCTGCGGAGCTTTGTGCTGTACTGCGGCAAGGCATTTTCTGAGATGGATCGTGACACGGCGCTCACGGTGGAGCGAATCAATGGAGGGCGCTCATCGGTGAAAACCGAGCTGCAGGGGCTGAAATCGGCCCAGGCCGGGAAGCGCCGCCAAGCGGCCAGTAAAGAACAGGCACGATAAGTACAGGAGGGTGAAAATATGAGTGACAAAGTTAAAAACAGACTGATGATCGCGGGGGCGGCCTTTTGTGCCGCCCTTTTCCTTTTCTCCGGGGCTATGCTCTGCCGGGAATACCTGGACCAGAAGCAAAGCGCCGAAGCCTTTGATGAGGTGGCCGAGCTGGTCAAGGAAGATGTGGAGCTGCCCACGCTGGAGCTGGCCGATGACCCGGCCCAGGAGCCGGAAGAACTCACGGCCTTTGAGAAATATGCGGATGTGTACGCCCAGAACAGCGACCTGGTGGGCTGGATTTCCATTCCCGGCACCCGGATTGATTACCCTGTCATGCAGACCAAGGATAGCCCCAACTTCTATCTGAAGCACGCCTTTGATAAGTCGTACAGCAGCTATGGGGTGCCTTATATGCAGGAAAACTGCGACATCGGCATTTCCGACAATCTGGTGCTGTACGGCCATCACATGAACAACGGCAGTATGTTCTCCGACCTGTGCAAGTATGAGAGCGAGGATTTTTACCGGGAACACAAGACCATCCGCTTTGATACCCTGGACAGCTTTGGCGAATATGAGGTGATCGCCGCCTTTAAGACGGTAGCCTACTCGGAGGAAGGCTTCAAGTATTACCACTTTGTCAATGCGGAGAGCGCCGGGGCTTTTGACGGGTTTATTGCCGAGTGCAAGGCGCTGGCGCTTTACGAAACGGGCGTAAGCGCGGAATATGGCGACCAGCTCATCACCCTTTCCACCTGCGAGTATTCCCGGACCAACGGGCGGATGGTGGTTGTGGCCAAGCTGCTGGAGGAATAAGGGCGGCCCCGCCCTGGGAAGGAGGTGAAGCCCATGGGCAAGGGCATTAAAACAAGAGTTTCTGAGAAAAAAGGCATTAAAGCGATTGATAAAGCGGCGGTTGCTTCTGAACGGATGAAGGAGGCGTATATCCGCACCAAGGATAAGGCCGAGCATGGGATGTATGCCGAGGAAAGTTCCCCTGGCGAGTATGCGTCCGACCGCCTTTCCGCTGGGGTGGATAACGTCACCCATGAAGCGGTCCACCAGTTTGATAAACAGGGCCGCAAGGGGGTTCAGACAACCAGGGAGAACATCTCCAAGGTCAAGGAGAAAATCCAAAAGCGGAAAGCCGCAGCCGAACAGCCGAAAAAACAAGCGGAGAAACAGGCGGCTCGGCAGGCTGGACAGCCTACCACACGCTGGAGCGGGCGTCAGGCGGCGGATACGGTTTCCGAGCCGGCCAAGGCGGTCCGTCAGGAGCGCGGGGCCATCAAGACCCTGGACCGCGGCAAGAAAGGCATTAAGACAGTGGACAGGGGCCGAAAAACCATCAAGCAGGCTTCTTCCACTGCCAAGGGGACGGTGAAAACCACTACTAAATCCATCAAAACGGCGGAAAAGACTGCCAAGGCCAGTATCAAGACCAGTCAGCAGGCGGCCAAAGCCGCCCAGCACACTGCCCAGGCCACGGCGCGGGCTGCCAGGGCTGCGGCTCACGCTGCCCGCATAGCGGCCCGGACTGCGGTGGTTGCGGCAAAGGCGGCAGTTAAGGCTACGGTTGCGGCGGTGAAAGCCATCATTGCGGCGACCAAGGCGCTGATTGCGGCCATCGCCGCTGGCGGTTGGATTGCTGTGCTGGTGATTATTGTGATCTGCCTCATCGGTATGATTATCGGCTCCTGTTTTGGTATTTTCTTTTCCGGCGAGGATTCCGGCACCGGGCAGACCATGCAGACTGCCGTACAGGAGATCAATACGGATTACCAGGAGAATCTGGATGAGATCAAGGCGTCCCACAGCTATGATGTGCTGGAGATGTCCGGTTCCCGCGCTGTGTGGAAAGAGGTGCTGGCGGTTTACGCTGTCAAAACCACCACCGACCCGGACAACGCCCAGGAAGTGGCCACCATGGACGATGAGAAGCTGGAGCTTTTGAAGGACATCTTCTGGCAGATGAATGAGATTTCATCCAGTACGTCCACCCAGACGGAAACAGTGATTGAAACATCCGATGATGGTAACGGCAATATCGTGGAAACGGAAGTAACCGTCACCCGCACCTATCTGTATATCACCGTCAGCCATAAGACCGCCGAGGAAATGGCAGACCAGTTCGGCTTTAACGAGGACCAGCGGGAACAGATGGCGGAGCTGCTGGCCGATGAGAACAATTCCCTTTGGTCCCAGGTGCTCTACGGCATTACCGGAGGAGATGGAGAAATCGTCACGGTGGCGCTCTCCCAGGTGGGGAACATCGGCGGCGAACCGTACTGGAGCTGGTATGGTTTTAGTAGCCGTGTGGAATGGTGCGCTTGTTTTGTGAGCTGGTGTGCTGACCAATGCGGCTATATTGAAGCCGGCGTTATCCCGATGTTTGCGGCCTGTGCGTCCCAGGGCGTTCCCTGGTTTCAGGAGCGTGGGCTATGGCAGGATAACAGCTATGAGCCGCGCCCCGGCGACATCATCTTTTTTGACTGGGATGATGGAGGCCAAGACGGGCAATCTGACCATGTGGGCATTGTGGAGAAAGTAGAGAATGGACGTGTCTACACCGTAGAAGGCAACTCTGGCGATTCTGTGCGTCAGAACAGCTACCCCATTGGGTACTATGAGATTTACGGGTACGGCACCCCGGCCTATTAACTCCCTCAAAAAAGAAAGACCCAGCCGAATTCTGGCTGGGTACATAACTTTGTATGGCCGTATGCGGCAACGCTACCTGAAGGAACACCAGCCCAGCATTTACAGCAGCTTAATTTTGAGCGAAAAGCTGTACCCGCACCTGTTGGAGATTGACCGGGCGGCGCGTGAACGGATGGACGCCATGTTGCCCCGCATGATGGAGGCGGCGGGCGTCACCGAGGAACTGAAATCCCGTGACCCCATGCGCTGGGTGGGGCTGATGAACACGCTGAAAGCGCAGGCGGAGGAAATTGTTTTAGATGAGTTAATTATGGCTTAACAGCATCGAACAGGCGGATTTTTTCCGCCTGTTACATTATTTTCCGTTAGCATTAACAACCAAACATAGAAAGACCATCTTGACTATCTGATCTTTCTATGCTATATTTAGACCATCGGTTTAGACCGATGGTCTAAAACAAGAAGGAGGTGAGCCTATGGCCAAGATGATTGAAGGCGTAACGGAGAATATTCTCAAGTGTGCCAAAGAAGAATTTCTTGCCAATGGATACGAGAACGCTTCTTTGCGTAATATTGCCGAAAAAGCAGGCACAACGAAAAGCTCCTTGCTCTATCGGTATTCGGACAAGGAGGCGTTATACCACAGTATTGTCCAGCCTGTTGCTGATGGCTTTTGCGAGTTGTTACAAAAAACGCTGGCCGGGTTTGAGGCTTTAGAGCCGGAAGAACAAAAAGCACAAATCAATAGCTACTCCAATGGCAAATTTTCAAAGCTGATGGATTTTGTTTTCGCTCATCTTGATGAATTCAAAATCATGCTTCTCAGCGGCGAAACAAATTGCTATCAGGAGTTTATGCACAGAGTGGTTGCGATTGATATACAGACCACTTTGCAATATATTGAAAAGACTGGAAACGATGCGATTTCTTCTGGCCGGTTGACAATGGAATTGGCCCACCTGCTATCGAGCGCTTTTTATACGGGCCTTTTTGAAACCGTTATCCATGATATGACCAAAGAAGATGCTAAAAAGCACATACAAAGTATGAGCTGGTTCTTCAATGCCGGATGGAAAACGATTTTTGAAGGCGGGAAAGTAGGTGATGTCATGTGGCCGGATTAAAGCCGCCCGAATGATCTGCGTATAGGCGCTTTCACACAATCTTACAGCCGATGGTTTGATATGAGAATATTCAAAGCGTCGGCTACATTTTGACAAATAGGTTAGCAGCAACTAACAAACAAAGGAGGATATTTTATGGAAAACAATGTGCAAACCTCAAAAATTGGCGTGCGCGATCTTGTAAATGTCGCAATCTTCACGGTCATTTATTTTGTGATCTTCTATGTGTGTGCAATGACCGGCTTTGTTCCGGTGATGGCTGTTTTTTATCCTGTGCTGACAGCGATCATTGCAGGCATACCCTGCATCCTTTTCTACACGAAGGTAAAAACCTTCGGCCTTGTGACAATCATGGGTGTGCTTCTGGGCCTTATCTTTTTCCTGATGGGATATGGATACTACGCTCTGATTACCGGCATTGTCTTTGGCTTGCTGGCAGATGTCATTATGAAGGCTGGAAAATATAAAAGCTGGAAAGCGATGCTGGCAGGCTATGCAGTATTCAGTGTTTGGCAGGTCGGGACACAGCTCCCCATGTTTATCATGGGCGATGCTTATGTTGAAATGTATCGTGCCAGCCAGGGTGATGCCTTTGCAGATAGCCTCGCAGCCTTAGTGCAGGGCTATATGGTTCCAGTTGTCATTCTTGCAACTGCTGTCGGCGGTGTCATCGGCGCTTTGATTGGCCGCGCTGTCCTAAACAAGCATTTCAAACGGGCGGGAATTGCATAATGAGTGGTAAGGTATCAACGAATACGCAGCAAGCCGTTATCAATCTTGACCCAAGGACAAAACTATATACCTTAATGGTGTTCAGTCTTGTCATGGTTCCATCGTCTGAAAGCGAACTTGATACCATTTTGAAAATCGTGTTTGCAGGGCTGGCTTTCCTGATGTTGATAAACATCAGGAGGCCCGGCCTTGCCGCGGTTTATGCGGCGGCCTATTGTGCCGCTTATGGGGCAAATGGGCTACTGGCGTACATATCTGGAATGAGCCTTTTAGGTATTATCATTCGCTTGTTAGTCGAGGTGGTGCTTCGTATGATGCCCACCCTGTTTATCGCCATGAGTTTTTTACAGACAACAAAAGTCAGCGAGTTTGTGGCGGCGATGGAAAAAATGCACATTACCAGAAAAATCACAATCCCTTTCGCTGTGATATTTCGCTTCTTTCCTACGGTGGCGGACGAGTACCACAGTATTCAGGATGCAATGAAAATGCGCGGTATTGGAGTTAGTAAAGGGCCGATTGCCATGTTGGAATACAGGCTCGTACCGCTGATTGCTTCTGTTGTGCAAATTGGTGACGAACTATCCGCTGCCGCCGTTGCACGCGGCCTCGGCGTAGATACGGAAAGAAGTAATTATTGCAAAATAAAGATCAAAGGATTGGACATCCTTTTGATGGTTCTGTTAACTGCTGCACTTATTCTCTATTACTTGTTTTAAGGAGGGGCACGATGATCGAACTGAAAAATGTGTCCTTCCGCTATAAGGACAGCGAACAGGACAATTCTCTTACGAATGTAAATCTGTCTATTCACGATGGAGAAGTTGTCCTTATATGTGGAGGATCAGGGTGCGGAAAAACAACAATCACACGGCTATTGAATGGCCTTATTCCCAGCTTTTATGAGGGGCAGCTCACTGGTGAAGTCCTGCTTAATGGAGAAAACATCTCGAAGCAGCCGATCCATAAGGTAGCCCGAAAGGTTGGCTCTGTTTTTCAAAACCCGCGCACACAATTTTTTAATATTGACTCTACCAGTGAACTGATTTTTCGATGTGAAAATCTGGCTGTACCTGTTGAGCAAATCAGCCAGTATTTAGAAAACGCAATCAATGAATTTGGAATTGGAGAACTTGTTGGGCGAAATCTATTCCATCTGTCTGGCGGTGAAAAGCAAAAGATAGCCTGTGCCTCAGTTTCCATTCCCATGCCGGACATTTTTGTTTTGGATGAACCCACTTCTAATTTAGACTGGCGCTCAATCTGGATGCTGAAAGATATTATCATGCGATGGAAAGCCCAGGGAAAGACCGTTATTGTTGCTGAACATCGGCTTAGTTATTTGAAGGGTGTGGCAGATCGGGTTGTTTATATGAACGATGGAGAAATCAAAGAAGATATGCCCGCTGATACATTCTGGAGCCTGTCAGCAGATGAAATCAAACGCCGTGGGCTACGATCCATATCGCCAGTGTCTTTTGACTCCAATGCCAGAACACCGTATAGTTCGGACTGCTATTCTGTGAAAGATTTATCGTTTCATTACAAGGATGGCGTTGGGATTGAAATACCGACCTTATCTATTCCGAAAGGTGCGATTGTTGGAATTATCGGGGAAAATGGAGCTGGAAAAACAACTTTTGCCCGTTGCCTGTGTGGGCTTGAGAAACGGGCAAGAGGCTTGTTCTCGTTCGGAAGTAAAACATACAGCAACCGGCAGCGGCTGAAAATCTGCTATCTGGTTATGCAGGATGTCAATCATCAGCTTTTTACAGAAAGCGTTGAAGATGAAATCTCCATAAGCGTGGAACATACGGACGATGCTCAGCGTGAAGAAATAGTTGATGAGATCCTGCATGATATGGATTTAACTGCATTAAAAAGTATCCATCCCCTTTCGTTATCTGGCGGGCAAAAACAGCGCGTGGCGATTGGAAGTGCCATTGCATCAAAAAAAGAAATTATGGTTTTTGATGAGCCGACAAGCGGTTTGGACTATCGGCATATGTTGGAGGTTTCAAATTGCCTCAAGAAATTAAGCGCCATAGGGAAAACATCGCTGATTATTACCCATGACCCGGAATTGATTGCAGAATGCTGTGACTATTTCATTTTTATTGAGGATGGGACTGTGAAATGGTATGGGCCGTTTGATACACAGAACGGACAGCATGTTCAACAATTTTTCGGTTCTGAGGAAGGAGGGGCTTTATGAAGCAGAAAGAAGATAATCCAATAAAAACTCTTTTTGAGTTTTCCGGCGATGCCAAGGGAAAGATGCCGCTGTCTGTAATTTTGACAGTTCTGTCAGAGTTATTTGGTATGCTCCCCTATTTGACCGCCGCCATGCTTGCCAACGAAGTTTTCGCAGGTACAGCAACGATACATAGTACACTGATTTGGGCCGGAATTGCCGCAGCAGGTATCATTCTCAAAACTCTGCTCGGTATTGTTGCATCCAGCCGCAGCCATAAGATTGCATTTACCATTTTGTGCAATATTCGGTGTGCGATTGCAGAAAAAATGCGAAAGGTTCCAATGGGTGTCATGCTGGAAACGCCATCCGGCGTATATAAAAATCTCATCGTAGATAATGTTGCAAAATTAGAAGATGCGATAGCGCATTTTATCCCCGAAATCCCTTCAAATATCGCAGCTCCGGCAGCCTGCATTGTTTTGCTGTTTGCGTTGGACTGGCGCATGGGATTGGCGTCACTCATTACAATTCCTCTTTGCATCCCTTTCATTTTCGGGATGCTTCGCGGATATGGTGAGAAAATGGAAACCTATCTGCGTAGCGGAAACGAAATGAACGCAGCGCTGGTTGAATATGTTGGAGGCATCCAGGTCATAAAAGCCTTTGGCCGTACAGGAGCATCTTTTGGTAAGTTTTCTAATTCAGTGAACTTTTTCCATGACAGTACGCTTGATTGGTGGCGGCAATGCTGGTTTTGGATGGCTGCGGTAAAAGCAATTCTTCCATCGACAATGCTGGGAAGTCTGCCCATTGGTGCATACCTCTATATGAACCAGCAGATTTCACTTCCGATCCTTGTTGCGTGCATTATCATCCCCATTGGTGCGATTGCGCCTTTGATGAAGCTGGCAAGCGCCGGTGAAATGCTGACAACGATTACCGCCAATCTGAAGCCCGTCAAAGATTTCCTCGCAACGCCGGAACAAAAACGGCCGGATGCGAAAGTTGAATTTGACGGAAGTGCATATTCTTTTGAGAATGTTTCGTTTTCCTATAACGATACCAAAGAAGTGCTTCATGGCATATCTTTCCAGACAAAACCAGGAACAATGACCGCTATCGTGGGGGCTTCCGGCTCTGGCAAATCAACGATTGCAAAGCTGATGGCTGGATTTTGGGATGCGACTTCCGGTATCGTTCGTTATGGTGGAAAGGACATAAAAGATATTCCATTTGATCAGTTGATGCAAGAAATCAGCTATGTGGCGCAGGACAACTTTTTGTTTAATAAGTCTATTCGAGAGAATATTCGCATGGGGAACCCACAAGCGTCTGATCAGGAGGTAGAGGCTGCGGCCAAAGCCGCAAACTGCCATGACTTTATTATGAAATTGCCACAAGGGTATGATACCTTTGCCGGTGACGCGGGAGATCGGCTTTCAGGGGGCGAACGCCAGCGCATTACGATTGCAAGGGCTATGCTGAAACAGTCAAACCTTATCGTTTTGGACGAGGCAACTGCCTACGCTGATCCCGAAAGCGAGGCTCAAATCCAAGAGGCTGTTGGGCGTCTTGTTCACGGCAAAACTCTTGTGGTTGTCGCCCACAGGCTTTCCACTATTCAAAATGCGGAGCAAATTCTTGTCGTTGATAAGGGAAATATTATTGCCAGAGGAACACAGAAAGAATTACTGGAACAGTGTCCACTGTATCATCGAATGTGGCAGCAGTATGTCGGAGCATCAAATCTGGAAAAGAAGGAGGGATAGGCAATGATTGCTATGATTAAAAGAATACTCAATCTGGCGGGAAAGCATAAATCAAAAATCTTGCTGGGCATCCTCTTTAATTTCCTGAAAAGCGTATGTATGGCAATGGTTTTATGGGCGGTTTATATTGTTGCCTCTGATCTGGACAGCCTGACAATGGATGTGATCTGGAAAGCTCTTGCTGTCTTGTGTATCAGTGTGTTGGGCCGTTTCTTTTTTCAGTGGCTTATGGATATTTCCATGAGTGCTAAGGGCTTTGATATATTCCGTGATTACAGACTTCATGTTGGCGCCCTCATGCGAAAAGCACCTATGGGATATTTTTCCGAGCAGCGTTTGGGAAGTATTCAGAATGTACTTACAACGACAGTAACAGAGTTGGAACAATATTCCATGATGGCGGTCACTGATCTGACCAGCGGAGCGTTGATGGCGCTGGTAATGATCGTTTTCTTCCTATTTTCCATTCCTGTTTTTGCAGTAATTACCCTTGCAGGTTCCCTTGTCGGCATCCTAATTCTTCATGCTATTGGACAAGTTGCAAGGGAACACGCGCCGAAAGTATTGGCGGCGCAAGAAGATATGACGACTCAGGCGTTGGAATATATCCGGGGGATTGCGGTGCTTCGTGCCTTTTCCCAAGCGGATGGTAGCGAAAATGCCGTTTATGCCTCTTTTCGCAAAAAGAAAGAAGCTGATCTTGCACAGGAACACGCTTCTATGGCATTGATGAAATGGTACTCTGCTGTTTACAAGATAACCGGCAGTGTTTTGATGTTAGCCGCCGTTCTTTTGTATCTGATGGGAAGTTTATCGTTGCCGTGGTGCCTCATGGTGATTGTCAGTGCCTTTATCATTTTTTCCGAAATGGAGCAGATGGGAAATGGTGCGTTTCTTTCCCGTGTCGTCACCGCTGGCTTAAACCGTCTGGAAGAAGTTACTAACATCCCGCAGATGGACACGACATCAAATAAACTTGTCCCGAAACGGTTTGATATTGAGCTTCGGGATGTATCTTTCGGATATGAAAAGTCCAGAAAAATTATCGACCATGTTTCTTTGCTTATCCCACAGGGAACCACCTGCGCGATTGTGGGGCCATCGGGATCAGGTAAAACAACCCTTTGCAACCTGATTGCCCGCTTTTGGGATGTTCAAGAAGGTCAGGCTCTTGTGGACGGGCAGGATGTAAAAAATTACACTGCGGATAGCCTTATGCAATATATCAGCATGGTCTTTCAAAGCGTCTACCTTTTCAATGATACCATTGAGAATAATATTCGCTTTGGCAATCCTGATGCAAGCCATGAGCAAATCGTGGAGGCAGCAAAAAAGGCTCAATGCCATGACTTTATCGTATCTTTGCCCGAAGGATATAACACAAAGGTGGGTGAAGGTGGCTCTACTTTGTCTGGCGGTGAAAAGCAGCGTATTTCCATAGCGAGAGCCATTTTGAAAGATGCTCCAATCATTATCCTGGATGAAGCAACATCCAGCGTTGACCCGGAGAATGAACATGAACTGTTGGCAGCGATTGAACAGCTTACAAAGGGAAAAACACTGATTTCCATTGCACATCGCTTATCAACAGTAAAAAATGCCAATCAGATTGTCGTTATATCGGATGGCAAAGTGGCGCAAAAAGGAACACACGCAGAACTGATTTCTCAAGATGGAATTTATAGTCGTTTTTGGAAACAGCGTGAACTGGCAAGTGGCTGGAAACTAAAGTGATTTCTTTTGCATAAACATCAGAACCTATTATTCTTGAAAGGGGGCGTGCCAAGGTGTTTTCTTTGATTATTCGTGAAGCATGGGAAGAATTGCAACAAAAACAGGCAAAGGAGCGCAAAGAGTTTATGAAGCCCGTAATAACTCCGTCCGGGGAGGACTACCTGGAAACCATCCTTGTTCTCCAAAAGAAACTCGGTATGGTACGCTCCGTAGATGTGGCCCGGCACATGGAGGTGTCAAAGCCCAGCGTGTGCCATGCAGTGGCTACCTTGCGGGACGGCGGCTTTCTCACAATGGACGAAGATCACTTTCTCCATCTGACCGATGTGGGCCGCGAGGTTGCCGAAAAAATCTATGAGCGCCATTGCTTTTTTACCGAGCAGCTTATCGCCGCAGGCGTTGACCCCAGGACTGCGGAGGCCGACGCCTGCCGGATTGAACACATTATCAGCGATGAGAGCTTTTCGCGGCTGAAAGAGGCAGCCGCACAAGAGCAAGAATAAACCGAATAAGACAAGCTATCCTGCCCCGCTAAACGGGGAAAGAAAAAAAACGTTGCGGGGCAGGTGGCTTTGTGCGCGCAATTTACATTTTCACCCGGCGGCGGTTTTGAAATACATTTCAAGGCCGCCGTTCTCCATGCCCTTATGAGGATGACGACCCTGTGCTTCACGGCGGCTTTAGGAGGGAGCCGCCGTGAAGCACAGAGGGTTTCGACATAATCCGACAGGAATTTACCTGCCAAAAAAAGCCCGTCCCCGGCAACGGGGATTTATACCCAAGAAGATGAACTATACGATGTAAGGCAACATCAAAATACACCAGATAGCGTCTGGCTGGATTATATCCAGTCAGGCGTTTTTTGTCGTATCCTGCGGTTCTCCGTAGGGTGCCGCTCTCCACCGCCCCCATTTCAATTCACCCGTCAACCCCTGAATTGAAATGGAGGACAAGTATGTTTGATAAGAAAAGTGAATACGCCCTGAACAAATACGATCAGGACAGCATTATATACATAAGTGTAAACGGCCGCATCCGGCTCACCCGCGCGGACTTTTCCAGTGAGGAAGAATTTCTGAAATGGAAAGCCTGGTCAGATGCAGACTACCACCAGACAGAAAAGGAAGGCCGGAGCTTTAACGATAATCGTGTGGCTCTGGATGATTACCTGGATGTGGTCGGAGCGGTTCGGTCTGCTGAGGATGAATTTTTCTCCGAGCTTCTGAAGGCGGATGCCCAGGCAGAGGAAAAGGCTTTGCGGGAGAAACGGCTGGCTGCATTGAAAGCCATTCTGAACGCAAAGCAGTATCGCCGGATCTGGCTGTACTATGCTGAAAGGAAGTCTGTCACCGAGATTGCCAGGCTTGAAGGAGTGACGAAGGCCAGCGTCTCCCTCTCACTTGCCAGGGCAATCAAAAAAATTTCAAAAAAGTTCGCGGCGGGCCTCAAAAATAGCTAACAAACGGCCTTAAAAAATGTGATAGGTGAAGGACACATTTTCCTCACCCTTCACAGAACCATGACAACTGAATATACGGTATTGCAGGTACGAAACCCGCGTGATGAGCGACATAAGGTGCGCCGCCAGGACGATAGCTTCAAGGAGGTGATGGGACAAGCTATCCGAGCGATCAACGCATACCTTAGACCCGGACAGGCACTCCGGGCGCGATGACAGCGCGGGGGTTAAAGATACTTTCTCACGACCTCCCACAGACTTGAGGGGGAACCCTGCGGCACACGCTTTGAACGATGCTGCGGAGTTATGACAGCCCTGCCAGGGGCGGCCTGTAATATCCCCACCGCTGGGGATGCGTGGCAAATACAGCGGGCTTGAAGTTACTGAAAAATCAAGGCAGCCGCGCCGAAGTGCGCCGTATGTTACAACGGCTCCAACCAGATCGGCGCGGCTGTTTTTTTGTTCTCGAAGGAGGCGAACAATTATGACTTCAAATTCGCCTGTTTGTTATGCGAATATTCCGTCCGGGACTTCCGGGCGTACTCATACAGAAAGATACTCCGCTGTTCAGCCTGCGGGCTTTGGTAAGATCGGCATGACGATTGAAGAAGCTGCCGACTATACCGGCATTGGACGCAACACCCTCCGCCGTCTTGTGGATTGGGGAAAAATCCCGGTCCTGCGGATTGGGCGCAAGTCTATTGTCCGCGTGGATGTGATTTGCTGTTTCATGCAGATCAACGAGGGCCGCGACCTTCTGGACCGCAATCAGGTCCTTGCAGTGGATTGAACATAGAAACTTTTGATATTTAGCAAGCGGTATGTTTGATAGATTGGCCACCCTTTGCTATAATCAGGGTGACACATCACTACGGTTCCGTTTGCCAGCATAGAAAGGAGTTTGCTATGGCAAAAGGATCTGTAAGAAAGAAAGGAAAGAAGTGGTACTATCGCTTTTATGTAGAGGATGCCAGCGGCAACCGTGTTCAGAAGGAATTTCCGGGAACGGAAAGCAAGAGTGAAACCGAGTCTCTGCTCCGCAAGGCGATGGAGGACTATGAAACCAAGATGTTTCTGGCGCAGGCCAAGAACATCACTTTGGGAGATATGCTGGATATGTGGGTGGAGGAAGAACTGAAACCCGGCTCGTTGAGCGATGGGACGGTGACAGCCTACATCAACACTGTTTCCCGCATCAAGAAGCACCCTATTGGTAAACGCAAGCTCAAGACGGTAACTTCCGACCATCTGCAAAGCTATATGGATTTGTTGAGCTTCGGAGGGACAAGCCCCGATGGAAAAACCGTTGAGGCGTTGAGCAAAGGCTCGCTGGGCCAGTATTCGGCAGTGCTTCAAAACTCCTTCCGGTTTGCGGTTTTCCCCAAAAGGCTGATTACCTTCAATCCGATGCAGTATGTGGTAAAACGGGTCAAAGACGATGAATATGAGCTGTTCACCGAGGATGGCACAGGCGACCTTCCCATTGAAACGCCGACAATCTCCCATGAGCAGTATTTGGCGCTGAATGAGCTTTTGAAGAAAAAGCACAATCCCGCGTTACTGCCTATCCAGATCGCCTATTTCGCCGGGCTTCGTATCGGCGAGGTATGTGGGCTGACCTGGCAGGACATCGACCTGAAGGAACAGTGCCTCACCATTCGCCGGAGTATGCGGTATGACTCCGTAAGGAAGAAAACGCAGATCGGCCCCACAAAGCGTAAGAAAATCCGTACTGTGGATTTCTGCGACACCCTGGCGGCTATCCTGCGGGAAGCCAAAAAGGAGCAAATGCTGAACAGCATTAAATACGGGCCGTTGTACTCCCAAAACTACTATCGCATCGTCAAGGAAAAGAACCGCACCTACTACGAGGTCTATTCCTTGCCCCGGACAGAGACACCCCCGGAAGATTACACCCAGGTTTCCTTCGTCTGCCTGCGGCCCGATGGAGCTTATGAAGCCCCGGCAACGGTCAGCAGCGTATGCCGATACTCCCGAAAGAAAATCGGGGATATGGATGACTTTCACTTCCATCTGTTGAGGCATACATATACGACCAACCTTCTCTCTCACGGGGCCGCACCCAAGGATGTGCAGGAGCTGCTGGGACATTCTGATGTAAGTACCACGATGAACATTTACGCCCACGCCACCAGAGAGGCCAAGCGAACTTCCGCAAGGCTACTGGATAAGGTTGTAGGGACGGCCTGAAAAAAGTTTCCCTCATTTCTTCTCGCAAGGGAAAAAATGAGGGAAAAGGGCCAAACCGAGGCGGCGAAAACGCTGGAAACACCAGTGTTTTCAAGGGGTATAGAAATTTTAACTGAGAAAGATGGATTTTCTGATAAGTATTTAAGTCAGATTTTAGAGATTCCTGAATCTCAGATTCGCAATCGCCGTATTGAACTTGGCGTAGAGGAGGCATGGGAAGGCGTCCATGTAAGCGGAACACCGGACAGCGCCTACTATTACTCCACTTACAATGCAGAAGATAAGAATCCGATTAAGACGGATCGACCAAAGATTATGATTTTAGGCGGCGGTCCAAACCGTATCGGCCAGGGTATCGAGTTCGACTACTGCTCGGTGCACTGCGTC
>OERE01000152.1_pt1 | contig 14713 bp, 15 predicted proteins | sample 1539961 | NCBI WGS metagenome assembly OERE01 (sample SAMEA3891892, study PRJEB23780) | metagenome | biome: terrestrial biome; feature: animal house; material: Caecal content | place: Italy | collected 2015-05-05
TCCGGAAAAATATTGAAGTAAAGTTCTCCGAATATACTGCGGAATGGAAAATTACCGGAAAAAGCTCTCCGGGCTATAATGACGTAGCGGCATATATGACCTATGGAACCGAAAGAGCCAATGCTTATCGCATCCTGGAAGAAACACTGAATCTGAAAGATATTCGTGTCTATGATACGGTTGAGGATGCCGATGGGAAACAGAAACGTATTCTCAATAAAAAAGAAACAACGCTGGCACAACAGAAACAGCAGGCGATCAAAGATGCGTTCCGTGACTGGATTTGGAAAGACCCCCGCCGTCGTGAAGCTCTGATCAATCAGTATAATGAGCTGTTCAACTCCACAAGACCCCGTGAGTACAACGGCGATCACATTGTATTCGGTGGCATGAATCCCGATATTACCCTCCGTGAGCACCAGAAAAACGCCATTGCTCATGTGCTTTATGGCGGAAATACGCTGCTGGCACACGAAGTAGGGGCAGGGAAGACGTTCGAAATGGTAGCTTCTGCTATGGAGAGCAAACGCCTTGGATTGTGCCAAAAATCCCTGTTTGTCGTGCCAAATCACCTGACTACCCAGTGGGCATCGGAGTTTTTAAGACTGTATCCCTCTGCCAATATTCTCGTGACAACAAAAAAGGACTTTGAACCCCAGAACCGCAAGAAGTTCTGTGCCAGAATTGCTACCGGTGACTACGATGCAGTTATCATCGGTCACAGCCAGTTTGAGAAGATCCCTCTGTCTGCCGAGCGTCAGGAGCGTCAACTGCGAGAACAGATTGATGAAATAGAAGATGCTTTAGCAGAGTTAAAACACAGTAGAGGAGAAAATTTCTCTATCAAACAAATGGAGAAAACAAGAAAATCTTTGCAAACCCGTCTGGATAAGCTGCTGGCAAATGACCGCAAGGACGATGTTGTGACCTTTGAGCAACTGGGTGTTGACCGCCTGTTTGTGGATGAGAGCCATGCGTTCAAAAACCTCTTTTTGTACACAAAAATGAGGAATGTTGCTGGTCTTTCCACTTCGGAAGCACAGAAATCGTCCGATATGTTTATGAAGTGTCGCTATCTGGATGAAATCACTGGTGGGCGTGGTGTTATCTTCGCAACGGGTACTCCTGTGAGCAACTCCATGACCGAGCTTTACACCGTGATGCGTTATCTCCAGTATGCCACTCTCCAGAAAAAGAACCTGACCCATTTTGACTGCTGGGCGTCGACCTTTGGCGAAACGACCACCGCCATCGAGCTTGCCCCGGAAGGTACAGGGTATCGAGCCAGAACCCGATTTGCAAAGTTCTTCAACCTTCCTGAGCTGATGAATATGTTCAAGGAAGTGGCAGACATTAAAACTTCCGATCAGCTCCATCTGCCGGTTCCCGATGCCAAGTTTGAAACTGTGGTGGTAAAACCCTCTGAGCATCAGCAGGATATGGTAGCAGAGCTTTCTGAGCGAGCTGCTGTGGTTCATTCCGGCACAGTTGACCCATCGGTTGACAATATGCTCAAAATCACCTCGGATGGACGCAAGCTGGGACTGGATCAGCGACTGATGAATCCGTTGCTCCCTGATGACCCCGACAGCAAGCTCAATGCCTGTGTTCGCAATGTTCTCCGCATTTGGGAGGAGGGCAAGTCGGATAAGCTGACCCAGCTTTTGTTCTGCGACCTCTCGACACCAAAGAACGATGGCACATTCAATGTCTATGATGACATCAAAGCAAAGCTGATGGCAGCAGGTGTGCCGGAAAAAGAGATCGCCTTTATTCACACTGCTGACACCGAGGTGAAAAAGAAGGAACTGTTTGCCAAAGTCCGTACCGGTCAGGTGCGAGTGTTGCTGGGCAGCACCCAGAAAATGGGAGCAGGCACCAACTGCCAGGATCGTCTGGTGGCTCTGCACCATCTGGATGTGGGTTGGCGTCCTTCCGATGTAGGACGGATTTTGCGGACATTCAAAATAAAAAAGAATGTGGAGGTAACAGACAATGGCAAAATCATTATTTGAGGAACTGGGCGGCAAATACGAAAGGCAAGGGGATTATTTGATACCGTGCTTAACTGTACCCGCCGAAGAAGAACAGGCAATAGGCATCTGGGGGCAACGGCATTTAGATTATCTAAAACAGTACCGTAAAGTTACATACACCAATCTTCTTACAAGCGGCAGGCTAAACGCCTACCTTGCCGACATCAACAGACAGGCACAGGAACGCTTTGAAAGGCTCATAGAGGGTATGAAACAGGCACAGGGCATAACGGAACAGCTAAAGGCAGAAAACGCCTTAGAATGGACAGGATGCCTCAATAACATAAGGGCTTGTGCGAGGGAGATTGTGGAAAAGGAAATTATTTTTGCATAAACAGATGATTAGTGGCAGGGGGAAATCCTGCCGCTTTTTCTGCTTTAGTTTGTCAGCTTGACAAATAAAGGGTTAAGGAATATAATTAGATTCAGTATTATACAAGGAGTTAATAAATATGCGGCAAGGTATTCTTAAATAAACTGTCAATTTGATAGTGGGAACAAAAAGTAGCAGTCCCGTTTCACTTTTAATATGGGGCTTAGTTTTTTGTACCCAGTTTAAGAATACTTTTATCATGTAATTTTATATGCCCGAAAACATATAAGTGTTTTGGGGCTATTGGAGTTATTTACCCAGTGATAGGAGTATTTATCACTGGGTATTTTTATGCCCTTTTTTGGGTGTTGATAGGAGGAAAATCACATGAAAATAATTAACTTAGGCATTCTGGCTCACGTTGACGCAGGAAAGACAACATTAACGGAAAGTTTATTGTATACCAGTGGTGCAATTGCAGAACTAGGGAGCGTAGATGAAGGCACAACAAGGACAGATACAATGAATTTGGAGCGTCAAAGGGGAATCACTATCCAGACAGCAGTGACATCTTTTCAGTGGGAGGATGTAAAAGTCAACATTATAGATACGCCAGGCCATATGGATTTTTTGGCGGAAGTATACCGTTCTTTATCCGTATTAGACGGAGCAGTATTATTAGTTTCTGCAAAGGATGGCATACAGGCACAGACCCGTATACTGTTTCATGCACTACAGATAATGAAGATTCCGACAATTTTTTTCATCAATAAAATTGACCAAGAGGGGATTGATTTGCCAATGGTATATCGGGAAATGAAAGCAAAGCTTTCTTCGGAAATTATAGTGAAGCAAAAGGTTGGGCAGCATCCCCATATAAATGTAACGGACAATGACGATATGGAACAGTGGGATGCGGTAATTATGGGAAACGATGAACTATTAGAGAAATATATGTCAGGGAAACCGTTTAAAATGTCAGAACTGGAACAGGAAGAAAACAGGAGATTCCAAAACGGAACGTTATTTCCCGTTTATCACGGAAGCGCTAAAAACAATCTGGGGATTCGGCAGCTTATAGAAGTAATTGCCAGTAAATTTTATTCATCAACGCCTGAAGGTCAATCTGAACTATGCGGGCAGGTTTTTAAGATTGAATATTCAGAGAAAAGGCGGCGTTTTGTTTATGTGCGTATATATAGCGGAACATTGCATTTGAGGGATGTTATTAGAATATCTGAAAAAGAGAAAATAAAAATCACAGAGATGTGTGTTCCGACAAACGGTGAATTATATTCATCCGATACAGCCTGCTCTGGTGATATTGTAATTTTACCAAATGATGTTTTGCAGCTAAACAGTATTTTGGGGAACGAAATACTGTTGCCGCAGAGAAAATTTATTGAAAATCCTCTCCCTATGCTCCAAACAACGATTGCAGTAAAGAAATCTGAACAGCGGGAAATATTGCTTGGGGCACTTACAGAAATTTCAGATGGCGACCCTCTTTTAAAATATTATGTGGATACTACAACGCATGAGATTATACTTTCTTTTTTGGGGAATGTGCAGATGGAAGTCATTTGTGCCATCCTTGAGGAAAAATATCATGTGGAGGCAGAAATAAAAGAGCCTACTGTTATATATATGGAAAGACCGCTTAGAAAAGCAGAATATACCATCCACATAGAAGTCCCGCCAAATCCTTTCTGGGCTTCTGTCGGGTTGTCCATAGAGCCGCTCCCTATTGGAAGCGGAGTGCAGTATGAAAGCAGAGTTTCACTTGGATATTTAAATCAATCGTTCCAAAATGCGGTTATGGAGGGGGTTCTTTATGGCTGCGAGCAGGGGCTGTATGGATGGAAAGTGACAGACTGTAAAATCTGTTTTGAATATGGATTGTATTATAGTCCTGTAAGTACCCCCGCAGACTTTCGGCTGCTTTCCCCTATCGTATTGGAGCAGGCTTTAAAAAAAGCAGGGACAGAACTATTAGAGCCATATCTCCACTTTGAAATTTATGCACCGCAGGAATATCTCTCACGGGCGTATCATGATGCTCCAAGGTATTGTGCAGATATTGTAAGTACTCAGATAAAGAATGACGAGGTCATTCTGAAAGGAGAAATCCCTGCTAGATGTATTCAAGAATACAGGAACGATTTAACTTATTTCACAAATGGGCAGGGAGTCTGCTTGACAGAGTTAAAAGGATACCAGCCAGCTATTGGTAAATTTATTTGCCAACCCCGCCGCCCGAATAGCCGTATAGATAAGGTTCGGCATATGTTCCACAAGTTAGCTTAACAGCTTGCAAAAGTCATATAAAATGAGATTTGAAAGGATTAGAGACTAATTATGATGAAATGCGAATGGATATTGTGTCCTGTTTGTGGGAGCAAAACCCGTAATAAAATTAGGAAGGACACTGTTTTGGAGAATTATCCCCTTTATTGTCCAAAATGCAGACAAGAAAGATTGATTAAAGTTGACAACTTGAAGATAACTGTCATCAAAGAGCCAGACGCTTAAGACGCAGAGCCGATGAAATTGTGGAACAATTCACGAATCATCGGCTCTTTTTGTTTCGTATTTGAAAGAACAAACTCACCAAATAAAAAAAACGATATTCGGGTGGGTTATTTTGTTATACCCTAAATTACCCTCTGAATTTGTTTTTAAATTTGGAGGGATTTTTTTATGTCCTTTTTTCGGGCAGTTATCTATCTGCTCATACGAAGCAAAATTTATCAATACATAGCATATCAGAGAACGGCAGGAAACCAGTTAAAAAAATTTCTGCCAGTGCAACGGTACTTCTCACCTTGAAAGTAGAAGTACAATCTCCATACAACAGAATTAATATTTCCCATAACCGTAAAGGTCATAGAGCCTTTGCGGTTTTTCTTTTGTCGATTTTTGTTGGAAAGTGCCGTAGGGCTGTTTCTGATATGCGGTGTCGTTCTCCGCCTCTCCATCTGGATTTTTTACATTTCAAAAATTCAGATGGGAGGTATTTATGGTGAAATATGCACCAAGAAAGGTATATATCAGAGAAAGTGGCGGCTATGTGGAATTATCCTACACGGAGTTCTGCCGTTGCAGGGAATCCGACCAGACCTATATGGACAAGCTGTTTATCCCCATTCAAGGCTGTCTGCTTGAAGTCGTGAGGGAGCAATACACAGACTTCTACCGTGACAAGGAACGGTGGCGTTATCTGCAAAAATTAGATACAAAGAATAGACTGCTATCTCTCGACGGATTTACGGACAGCGAGGGGAATCCTCTGGACTTTATCACTGATGAAGCGGTGGACATTGCAGAAACCGTTGTCAATGCGGTCATGGTGGACAGGCTGAAAGCCGCCCTGCCTTTGCTGTCGGATAGTGAACAGGAGCTGATACAGGCAATCTTTTTTGACGGACTTTCCGAGCGTGAAGTCGGGGCGAGGTTGGGCATAACCCAGAGCGTTGTAAACAAACGCAAAGCCAGAATCCTAATAAAACTAAGAAAGATAATAGAAAATTAAAATTTAAGGCGTTCAGCCCCCTTGTTTTTTCCTTTGGGAAGATGAGGGGGCTTTTCTCTGCCCTCTCAATCAATTCTGATTGGAGGAAGTAAGAATGGCATACAACCACGGACGGGAGGACAGGAAATGGCGTATCTGGAAAGAAGCGGAGGAAAAGCTGCTGCGTGAGTGCGGCGTTGATGAAGCGACCATTGAGCAGATACGCATGGCGGACAGGGCAGACTTCAATTCCAACAGGCGGTTTTACCGATGGACGAATGACGTTGCGGAATATCTTGAGGACATGGCAGGCAGGGAGCGGCAGGCGGAAGTGGGTACGGTTGCGGAGTTACTGGAAGAGATTGAGAGCGAAAATCTCTATCAAGTATTAGTCACGGTGGACGGGCGTACCTTGAAAATCGTCCTGCTGAAAATGCAGGGGTATTCCACAAAGGAGATTGCCCCGCTTGTGCATTTGACGACTGGTGCCATCTATGCGAGGTTAGACCATCTGCGGAAGAAGCTGCGGAAAATTTTATAGCTTCTAAAACAGCCTGCCATCCTGCGGGCTACTGGGTGAGGGATGGAAATCCCCTCACTCATTTTTTGCAGGAGGACAACAGGATGGCATACAGGGTTAAGGCATACACGCTTCGGGAGGAATCCACGGAAAGCGGCACAAGGTATTTTATCAGCTTTAAGGACGGGCAGGGCAAATCCCACGAGTTGGAAGTGTCGGAACAGTTCTTTATGGAGTTTCGGCAGATGGAGCGCAGGAACAGGAATCTTTTCTAATGGGACGAGCGGCACAGGGAGTTTAACGAGGTATGGGACGAAACCCTTTACAGACGGGCGTTGCGTGTGCCTAAGAGCCTTGATGAACGCATGGTTGAGGAAGAACGGAATGAAACGCTCTATAAGGCGGTTGGGAGCCTTCCAGAGATACAAAGGCGGCGTTTCCTGCTCTACTACGAGTATGAGTTCAATTTTTACCAAATCGCCGCTATGGAGCATTGCACCGCTTCGGCAATACAGAAATCTGTTGCGATTGCAAAGGAGAAAGTAAAGGCGGAAATTGAAGAAATATCTCCAACCGTGACCGACACCGCCCGAAAAAGAAATCTGTTTTTTATTTGTGTGGGATTGGCGGCATTACATACTCTCACTTTTTTCCGTGGGAGTAAATCTATTTTTAAGGAGGTCAACGCCTATGTGCAACGAAAACAAAGACACCGCCCGAAAGGAGGAAAGCCATGCAGAAGTTACAGACAGTCAACGCCGAAACGCTCCTTTATGAACCGCTTGAGAAACCATCCTTTGTGGTGGACAGCCTTATCCCGACAGGCTTATCGCTGTTCTGCGGCTCACAGAAGATAGGCAAAAGCTGGCTCATGCTGAAGCTATGCTTATGCGTGTCGCAGGGAATCCCTTTATGGGATATGCCGACAATGGAGGGCGATGTGCTTTACCTCTGCCTTGAGGACACGTTCTGCCGCATACAGGACAGGTTATTTCGTTTGACGGACGAAGCAAGCGGGCGGCTCCACTTTGCCGTGGCAAGCTGCAAGCTGTCAGACGGTCTTATCGTGCAGCTTGAAGATTATCTGAAAGATTACCCAGACAGCAGGCTCATTGTCATTGATACCTTGCAGAAAGTCCGTACAGCTTCAAAAGACAATGCCTATGCAAGCGACTATGGGGACATCTCCCTCATCAAAGACTTTGCCGACAGGCACTCTCTGGCGGTCATTGTCGTACACCACATCCGAAAGCAGAATGACAGCGACGTGTTCAACAAGGTGTCTGGGACGACAGGATTAACGGGGAGTGCGGACGCTACCTTTGTTCTGGAAAAGGAGAAACGTGCGTCTGACACCGCCAAGCTGTATGTGACGGGCAGGGACACGCCTTATCAGGAATACACGCTGCGTTTCCGTGATTGCCGTTGGGAGCTTGTGGAGCGGAAAACGCAGGAGCAGCTTGCGAAAGAAACGATACCAGATGTCCTTTTTCGGTTGGTGGATTTTATGAGGGATAAGGAAGAATGGATAGGCACGGCAACGGAACTGTTAGCCGCTATGGGGGAAACGGAAACCATACCCACGGTGATTACGAAATGGCTGAATGAATACCGCACCACATTTTTAAGCGAGAACCGTATCTGCTACCAGTACAGCCGCAGGAAAGACGGCAGGCGGATTGCCCTTGCAAGGAGGGCGGGTGACAGCGGTGATGGTGGTGACAGCGATATTAGGATACCCCCCTGTTACTGTCATTGACGCTTAAAGCCATGTAAAGCTGGCGGCTCTGCCCTGCGGGTGACAGCAGTGACGGTGGTGACAGTGATTTTAGGATACCCTGCCGCTGTCATCCCTACGGGAGAACACCCCGTAAACGCAAAATGCAGGCGTGAGATTTACTCGCCCTTTTCGGTCGTGTAAAACCACCCCTGCGGTCAGAAAAATCATTCCGATTTTTCCGACTGCGTTTACAGGGTGTAACACACTACACTTTGCCCTGCAAAGTCGTGTGCCAGACGTTCCCTCTGGACTCCCTTAAGGCAGGGCTGTGCCCTGCTATCCTACGCCTTACGGCTTCGGATAAAAGAATGGCGGCATGACGGTGACGGCTCTTGCGAGGGGGGTATCCCAAAAACACCGTCATCATCGACATGACCGTCATGCAGGGGGTGAGGGTGACAGTTGCGGCAGTCGGCAGGGGGTATCCCAAAACTGCTGTCACCACCGTCACCGCTGTCACCCCAAAGGACGGTCACCCGCCGAAAGAAAGGAGGAATCCGCCTATGCCTTATGCAATCCTGCGTTTCCAGAAACGAAAAGCGGGCGGCGTTGCGGCTTGTGAACGCCACAACGAGCGGAAGAAAGAAGCCTACAAAAGCAACCCAGATATAGATATGGAACGCTCTAAAAACAATTACCATCTCATAGCACCACCAAAGTACACCTACAAGAAAGAGATTAACCGCATGGTAGCCGAAGCGGGGTGCAGGACAAGGAAAGACAGCGTGATGATGGTGGAAACGCTCATCACAGCTTCACCAGAATTTATGAACCAGTTACCGCCCGAAGAACAAAAAGCGTATTTCCAGACGGCTCTTGACTTCATTTCGGAGCGTGTTGGAAAGCAGAATATCCTCTCCGCTGTCGTCCATATGGACGAGAGAACGCCCCATATGCACCTCTGCTTTGTGCCGATTACGCCAGACAATAAGCTGTCAGCGAAAGCTATCTTAGGCAACCAGAAATCATTATCCGAGTGGCAGACCGCCTACCATGAGCGGATGTCCTCACGGTGGAATCAGCTTGAACGGGGGCAGTCCTCAATGGAAACCAAGCGGAAACACGTCCCCACATGGCTCTATAAATTAGGCGGCAGGCTTGATAAACAGTATGAAGAAATCGTGTCTGCCCTATCCGACATCAACGCCTTTAACGCAGGGAAGAAAAGGGATAAAGCGTTAGATTTACTCTCTGCATGGCTGCCAGACGTGGAGAAATTCTCTAAGGAAATCGGGAAACAGCAGGCGTATATCGACAGTTTGAAAGAGAGAATTGGGCAGGAATCAGACTATGCGGGGCGTATGCGTGATGAAAAGTACGAGCAGGAACTAAAGGTGCAGAAAGCGAATCAGAAGATATTTGAATTGCAGAGAACCAACGAGCAGATGGGGCGGCTGCTGTCAAAAATACCGCCCGAAGTGTTGGAAGAATTGCAGAAAAATCATAGAAGCAGAGCGAAAGAAAGGTAGATATGTGAATGAAGAAACAGGATTTTAAGGTGTTAAAGACCAAAGACTTGTACCCGTTCCCCGACAATCCGTTTCATGTGGCAGAAGATGAAACACTGTCAGAGTTAGCGGAAAGCATCAAGGAATTTGGCATTGTCACGCCGATAATCACACGCCCGAAAGAGGACGGGGACGGTTATGAAGTGATTGCAGGACAGCGGCGTGTCCGTGCTTCTGAACTTGCAGGGATAAATACCGTGCCTGCGTTTGTCCTGCCCTTAGACCGTGACCGAGCCATCATCACCCTTGTAGACAGCAATTTGCAGCGTGAGAATATCCTGCCATCGGAGCGGGCGTTTGCTTACAAGATGAAATCCGAAGCCATGAAGCGGCAGGGTTTCCGCACAGACTTAACCTCGTCACAAGTTGTGACGAAGTTGCGGACGGACGACAAGGTGGCACAGGGCTTCGGCGTGGGCAGGATGACCGTGCAGCGTTTTATCCGCCTGACGGAACTGATACCGCCGATTTTGCAGATGGTGGACGAGGGGAAAATCGCCCTCACGCCTGCGGTGGAACTGTCCTTCTTGAAGAAAGACGAGCAGGAAAACCTCTTTGCCACGATGGAGAGCGAAGAAGCAACGCCCTCACTCTCACAGGCACAGCGGATGAAACAGTTAAGCCAGAGCGGGCGGCTTGACATGGATACGATATTTGCGATTATGACGGAGGAAAAGGGCAACCAGAAAGAAACCTTGAAAATCAACACAAGCAAGCTGAAAAAATACTTTCCGAAGAACACAACGCCGAAGCAGATGGAGGAAACCATCATCAAACTTTTGGAGCGTGAGTTGCAGAGGAAACGCAACCGTGACAGCCGCTAATCTTCTTTTTTCGGGAAGTAAATACAGAGAGTTGAGGTATGGAGAATGAGAGAAATCCAGTATGAAATCGTAAAGGAAATCGCAGTATTGTCTACGGGCGACAGTGGCTACACAAAGGAAATCAATCTCATTTCATGGAATGGGAAAGAGCCGAAGTATGACATCCGCAGCTTTTCCCCGAACCGTGAAAAGTGCGGCAAGGGAATCACGCTGAACGCTGATGAAGCGGCGGCACTCCTTAAAGCATTACAGAAAGAATTAAACAGCGAGGATTAATGGTATCTGATTGGCAGGGCGGGGACATTTCCAAACTCTTCCCTGCCCTGTCTGGAAAGGAAGATTTAAGTATGGGCGAGGATAAGAAAGCAGATAAAAAGAGAAAGCGTATCGTGCCAAAAGCACCAGTGCAGATGATAATCAGCCGTGAATATGTCGGCACACAGACCGTTACAGAAGCGTTTGTCCCGATTATCTCCGAGGATATTCGGAAGAAGATTGCCGAGGGCGACACCTTCGACAATGAGGGGCTGTCCGCTTAGAATGTACGCAATGGGACATGAAAACAGATAGGACAGATACGGAGGTTTTACAGTATGGCAGGAATCAAAGAAGAAAAGAAAATCTATTTAGTCGGCATTTATTGCCGCTTATCTAAAGACGATGGTACGGATAACGAGAGTGCGAGCATTGCGACACAGAAATCCATCCTCACGGATTATGTGAAAAAGCAGGGATGGCACATAGCAAAAACGTATGTGGACGATGGTTATTCTGGTACAAATTTCCAAAGACCAAGTTTCCAGAATATGATAAAAGACATTGAAAGCGGTCTGATAAACTGCGTGATTACGAAAGATTTATCCCGTCTGGGGAGAAACTATCTTGATTGTGGGTTATATCTGGAAGTTTTCTTCCCAGAGCATAACGTGAGGTATATAGCGGTCAATGACGGCGTAGATACCTTGAATAAATCTGCTATGGACATCACGCCTTTCCGCAACATTTTAAACGAAATGTATGCCGCTGACATATCTGTTAAGATAAAATCGGCATATCGGGCGAGGTTTCAACAGGGGAAATTCATGGGAACTACCGCCCCTTATGGCTATATCAAAGACCCTGCCGACCACAACCATCTGCTGATAGATGATAAAGTGGCACATGTTGTAAAAGAGATATTCGACCTTGCATTAAAAGGGAATGGAGTTGCCAAAATTTGCAGACATCTTAATAAACAGCATATCCTACGCCCTGCCGCTTATGCGGCGGAGCGTGGCGAAACAGGCTTTGAACGTCATTTTGAGGGGAACGAGGACAAACGCTATATTTGGAGTGGGAACAGCGTGAGGAGCATTTTAAGAAGCCCGATATATGCGGGAAATCTTGTAGGCTACAAACGGATTGCCGCCAATATGAAAAGCAAGAAACGCCCCTCTAAGCTGCCCGAAGAATGGGAAGTGATACCCAATACCCATGAGGGAATAGTCACGCAGGAGGAATTTGATATTGTCCAACAGCTTATTACAAGTCGTAGGCTTCCACAGAACAAGGGAGGATTTGTAAATATTTTTGCAGGCGTTATCAAGTGTGTGGACTGCGGATGTGCTCTGCGGGCAATGAACGTACACAGGAGGAAACGCCCAGAGATTATCGACTGTGTACAGTATTCATGTAATAATTATGCAAGAAACGGAAGAAGCGAGTGTAGTGCCCACAATATAGAAGCAAGGGATTTATTCAATGCCGTTCTTGCCGACATCAACTGTTTTGCGGATATGGCAGTGAATGATGAAAAGGCGGTCAGGGCCATAGAAAAGCGGCTCACGGAAACAGACCAGAGCAGGGCGAAAGCATTAGAGAAAGAACGTAAGAAGCTGAACAAACGCCTTGCGGAACTGGACAGGCTGTTTTCCTCTCTCTACGAGGATAAGGTCATGGAGCGTATTACCGAGCGGAATTTTGAGATGATGTCGGGGAAATACCAGAAAGAGCAGCTTGAAATTGAAGCAAGGCTGAAAGAGGTGACGGAAACTCTTAATGAAAGCTACGAGAAATCACGGGGAATCCGTGACTTCCTCGCCCTTATCCGAAATTATCAAGGCTTAAAAGAACTGGATGCAACAGTTATAAACGCACTCATAGACAAGATACTTGTTTCGGAGCGTGAGAAGATGGCAGACGGAACAGTGAAGCAGGAAATCAAGATTTACTATAAATTCATCGGCTTTGTCGATGAATTACATATCATACCTACAAAACGGTGGGCAGCAATGCCCGCTAAAAATTGTACGGTGTGCGGCGTTGAATATGTCCCGGGCTCTGGTGCATCAAGGTATTGTCCTGCTTGTGCCAAGAAGATACGGAGGGAGAAATCAAACGAGAGCAAACGCAGGAGCAGAGAACAGAAAAGGATAGCATGTATGAACTGTCCGCAAAAAATGACCGACTGATATGACCCAGCGTAACGGTCGTATCATTCGCCAGGGTAATATGAACAAGGAGGTACAAGTTTATCAGTATGTAACGGAGGGAACTTTTGACGCTTATTTGTATCAGACTTTGGAGAATAAACAGAAGTTTATCTCACAAATTATGACTTCAAAATCTCCAGTCCGCTCCTGTGATGATGTGGATGAACAGGCTCTGTCCTATGCGGAAATCAAGGCTTTGTGTGCCGGTAATCCGCTGATCCGTGAAAAGATGGACTTGGATGTGGAGGTTGCCCGCCTGAAGGTGCTGAAAGCTGACCACCAGAGCCAGCAGTACCGTATGGAGGACAAGTTGCTCAAGTATTTCCCTGCGGAAATTGAGCGACAGCAGAGCTATATCCAAAACTTTGAAACGGATGTGCAGACGGTGGCTGCTCACCCGCAGGTTGCGGAAGGCTTCTGTGGCATGGAACTTATGGGCAAGCACTACACGGAAAAAGCGGATGCCGGTGAAATCCTTTTGGCAGCCTGCAAGGAGGTCAAGAGTAATGAGCCAGTGTCCATTGGCACTTACCGTGGCTTTACCATGGAGCTGTCCTTTGATAGTTTCCGACATGAGTTTGATGTGGTCTTAAAGGGTGCTATGAGCCATCGTGTAGCTCTTGGCACCGATGCCAGAGGTAATATCACCCGTCTGGACAATGCCCTTGCTGCGGTGCCTGACCGCCTGGAATCAGCTCGTGAACAGCTCACCAACCTTCAGAATCAGCAGGAAGCCACAAAAGCAGAGCTGGGTAAGCCGTTCCCCCAGGAAGCGGAGCTGGCTCAGAAAAGTGCTCGTCTGGCAGAACTGGATGCAGAGCTGAATATGGAGGAAAAATCCTCTGGTCGTGGACAGAAAGAGGAGCGTCCCTCTGTACTGGCTGACCTGAAATCCAAGTCGGAGAGTATTCCTCCTGCCAAACGCTCTGAGGAAAAGGAGGAGGTGCTGTAAGTGGCAAAGAGAGATCGGGATATTCACTTCCTTGCGTCCCAGGAGGAGGTAGACCGTATCCATCAGAAGATGGATGAGCTGGGTATCCGCAGTATGGGGGCTTATCTTCGCAAGATGGCATTGGATGGTTACTGCATCAATCTGGAGCTAAGTGATGTGAAAGAACTGGTTTCTCTTTTGAGAAGATGCAGTAATAACCTGAACCAATATGCCAAGCGAGCAAATGAAACCGGCAGCATCTACCAAGCTGACATTCAGGACTTGCAGGAGCGTTTGGACGGTATCTGGACAGATATGAAGGAGGTGCTTGTTCATCTGTCCAGTATCCACTAAAAAACAGGGCTATGGCAAATTTTTCGCCATAGCCTTACATACGAGGTTGACATCGTTGCCATACTGATGGGTATGGGATAAAATAAAGGCAAGAAAAGAGGTGTTACCATGAAATTCTTATTAAAAGTGATCGTATTCCCTATCTGGATAACTGTGAAATTGATTGGCATGATTGGAAACCTACTTACCCACTGTGCTTGCTTTGTATTCAATTTGTTGTTTATCTGCATTGCCATCAGTGTCGTAATGAGCATTGCACAAGGACTTTGGACAACCTTTTTCATTCTACTGGGTATGGGACTTGCTGCTTTCCTTGTGTTGCTGGTGTTTGCCTTTGTTGCAACAGAATTTTGGGTAATGCTCTCGGATGGGCTGAAGAAATTTATCTTCTCATAAGATTGGAGGGTGTGTATGGAAAAAGAACTTATGCTTCGATATTTTGAAACAACATACGAAGATCCTATT
>OERE01000168.1_pt1 | contig 13540 bp, 15 predicted proteins | sample 1539961 | NCBI WGS metagenome assembly OERE01 (sample SAMEA3891892, study PRJEB23780) | metagenome | biome: terrestrial biome; feature: animal house; material: Caecal content | place: Italy | collected 2015-05-05
CCATGGGCGAGCTCGACGAGTCCATCGCCGCCGGCACCCAGGGCAAGTACGGCTTCACCATGGCCGGGGCCGTCACCGGGGCCACCTACCCCGAGCAGATTCAGGAGCTGCGCGCCCGGCTGCCCCACACCTTCTTCCTGGTGCCCGGCTACGGGGCCCAGGGGGGCACCGCCGCCGACGTGAAGCACGCCTTCAATGAGAAGGGCCACGGGGCCATCGTCAACTCCTCCCGGGGCATCATGTGCGCCTGGAAGAAGACGGGGAACAACGGCCTGGACTTCGCCCAGGCGGCCCGGGACGCCGCCATCGCCGCCGCCGACCAGCTGCTGACCCGCTACCAGCCCAGCGGCCGGTTCCTGCAGGCCTGGGGTTCCATGGACGATCCGGACAACTACCGCTTTATCATCGACTGCATGCTGAACGTCCCCCTGCTGTACTGGGCTACCGAAGTGACCGGCGACGAAAAGTACCGCGACATCGCCGCGGCCCATACCGCCACCTGCCTGGCCAACTCGTTCCGACCGGACGGCAGCACCTACCACACCTTTTATATGAACCCGGACGGCACCCCCAAGGGCGGCCGCACCTGCCAGGGCTACCGGGACGACAGCTTCTGGGCCCGCGGCCAGGCCTGGGGCGTCTACGGCAGCGCCATCGGCTACACCTACACCCACGACGCGACCTTCCTGGATGTGTTCCGCAAGGCGCTGGACTTCTACCTCTCCCGCCTGCCCGAGGACCTGGTGCCCTGCTGGGACATGATCTTTGCCCCCGAAAGCGGCGAGCCCCGGGACTCCTCCTCGGCGGCCATCGTGGCCTGCGGCCTGCTGGAGGCGGCCAAGTACGGCTCCCCCGAAGAAGCGGAGCAGTGGCGGACCCTGGCCCGGCAGATGTTGGCGTCCCTGGCGGACCACTACGCCGTCCGGCCCGGCACCCTGGGCTCGGGCCAGCTGCTGCACGGCACCTACAGCAAGAAGAGCCCCTACAACACCTGCACCCCCGAAGGGGTGGACGAGTGCACCAGCTGGGGCGACTACTTCTACATGGAGGCCCTCACCCGCCTGACCAAGGACTGGGAGATGTACTGGTAAAAAGCCCGGGGCCCCGCCCCCGGGGATGGGATTTGGTTTGAAAGGAAGGGAACAAGATGCTTTATCCCCAGCAGAATGCCGCCCGGCTGACCATGCGCCTGGACGGCGTCTGGGACTTTGCCCTGGACCACGGCAGCCCGGAGGCCCTCAGCCTGGACCCGGCCCGGCCGCTGCCCGGCGCCGAGACGGTGGCGGTCCCGGCCAGCTTCAACGACCAGAAGCCCGACCGGGCCTGGCGGGATCACTACGGCTGGGTGTTCTATCAGCGCAGGATCACCCTGCCCCGGGCCTGCGCCGGCCAGCGGGTGGTGCTCCGCTTCGGCGCGGTGACCCACCAGGCCAGGGTCTGGCTGGACGGGGAACCGATCGCCGGGCACCGGGGCGGTTTCCTGCCCTTTGAGGTGGAGGTCACCGGCCGGCTGGCCCCCGGGGCTTCTGCCCTGCTGACGGTGGCCGCCGACAACCGGGTCAGCCACAGCACCCTGCCGGTGGGCAACGAGCCGGGGCAGATCGCCTTTTTCGGCTCGGACAACGCGGGCATCCCCTCGGTGGAGCACGCCAAGGCATCTGCCCGGCCCCAGAACCGCCCCAACTTCGATTTCTTCAACTATGCGGGCATCCAGCGGCCGGTCACCCTCTACACCACCCCCGCGGCCTACATCGCGGACATCACCCTGGTACCCCACATAAGCGGCCGGGTGGAATACCGGGTGGAGACGGTGGGCGACGGCGCGGTGACGGTGGAGATCCTGGACCCTGCCGGCCGGCCGGTGGCAAAGGCCGAGGGGGCCGCAGGCAGCGTGGACGTGCCCCATCCCCAGCTGTGGGAGCCCTGGCCCGGCACCCCGCACCTCTACACCGCCCGGGTCACCTTCGGCGAGGACTGCTACGAGGAGACCTTCGGCATCCGGGAGGTCCGGGTGGAGGGCGCCCGCCTGCTGCTGAACGGCAGGCCGCTCTATCTGAAGGGCTTTGGCAAGCACGAGGACAGCCCCCTCCACGGCCGCGGCCTGGACGAGGCGGCCAACGTCACCGACCTGCATTTCATGCACTGGTTTGGGGCCAACGCCCTGCGCACCAGCCATTACCCTTATGCCGAGGAGTTTTATGCCCTGTGCGACCGGGAGGGCATCCTGGTCATCGACGAGACCCCCGCAGTGGGCATCGGCGGGGCGGAGGGCGACCCCTACCAGACCTATCCCCTGGCCGGGCATCACCGCCAGGTGCTGGCCGACCTGATGACCATTCGGGAGCGGTACGGCAGCCTGGCGGGCCGCAAACTCTGCTTTGTGGGGGACGGCAACAACATGGCCAACAGCCTGATCGCCGGCGGCCTGATGGCCGGGATGCAGGTGACCTGCGTCTGCCCCCGCACCTACCGCCCGGCGGCGGATGTGCTGGCCTTTACCCGGCCCTATGGGGACTCTTTTGAGCTGCTGGAAGACCCCGCTGCCGGGGTCAAGGACGCCGATGTGGTGGTGACCGCTGTCTGGAACAACGCCGCCAATGAGGCCGAGGCCGAGCGCCGGATGCGGGAATTTTTGGGTTACCAGCTCACCGGCAGCCTGTTGGAAAACGCCAAGCCCGGCTGCATGGTGCTCCACTGCCTGCCCGCCCATCGGGGAGAGGAGATCTCGAACGCGGTGTTTGAGGCCCACGCCCAGGAGATTTTTGACGAGGCCGAAAACCGCCTCCACGTCCAGAAGGCCGTTCTGGCCATCCTGCTGGCGGGCAAATAACCCTCGGCGCGTATCAGCGAAGAAAACCCGTTCTGACCGGTTGACGGCAGAACGGGTTTTTGCTATAATATAAAGGCTAAATCTCATAGGGAGCAGTACTCAAGTGGTCGAAGAGGCGTGACTCGAAATCTTGTACGGATTTTGGAAGTCAGGTTTCAAATAACCTAGGAAAGAAGCCGCTTTTCTTGAGTATGGAGTATCAGGGGAAGCGGCTGTCTCTCCTATATTTCTCTCCAAAAGATTCCTTAGCGTTTTACAATTTTATATCTGGAGCAGTACTCAAGCGGTCGAAGAGGCGTGACTCGAAATCTCGTAGATCGGTAACTCCGGTGCCAGGGTTCAAATCCCTGCTGCTCCGCCAACCAAGGGGACAGATGAATTTTTGATTCATCTGTCCCCTCTTTTTTGCCGGCGCACCGTACAAATTTGTGCCCTGTGCAGAGGGGAGGAACTGTCAGGAGGCGTTCCCCAGATTGAGGGTGGAGGCCATTGCCTGAGCAGAGGAGAGTTTGGAGCTGTAATCGAGATGGGCGTAAATATTGGCGGTGGTGGAGAAATCGCTGTGGCCCAGCCATTCCTGAATCTGCTTCATGGGTACGCCGTTGGCGAGAAGCAAGCTGGCACAGGAGTGGCGAAGGTCGTGGAAGCGAATAGGACGCATCCCGTTGGCTTTGAGGGTTTTGGTGAAGGCTTGCGAGATATAGTTGGGGTGGAAAATATTGCCCACTTCGTCCACGCACAGATAACCAAGATATTCCTTGTTGTAGCACCGTCCGCACAGCTTCCGATAGGTTTCCTGCTGGCCTTTGAGTTCCAGCAGACGATCCCGAATTTGAGGGACAAGCGGCAGGGTGCGGAGGCTGGATTTGTTCTTGGCCCGGTCTGCTTGGACCAGTACCTTCTTTCCGTCCAGATATGCCTGGGTCAAAATATGCCGGACCTCCAGGGTATTGGCCTCAAAGTCAATGGCATCCCATTTCAGGCCCAGGACTTCGCTTCGGCGCAGACCGTAAAAGGCTCCCATCAAGACGGGAATCTCCAGCTTGGTGCCGCGAACTGTTTCCAACAGAAGATTGATTTCCTCGGCGCTGTAAAAGTTCCCCCGAAACTCGGTTTTCTTGGGACGTTCAACTTTATCTGCTGGATTGGTGGGAATCAAGTCGATCTTGACTGCATACTTTAGAGCCTTATGAATGCTTGCATGGTAGTGGATGACCGAGTTGGCCTTGACCCGCTCCAGCTGCTTTGTGTAAAACTCCTGCAAGTCAACTGCTTTCAGATCTACCAACCGGATGTTCTTCTTTCGGAAGTAAGGTACAATTACTCCCTGGATCGTGGTCTGGTAACTGGCGTATGTGGTGATCAGAATGGAATTTTTGACAATTTCCAGCCATTTTATCATAAAATCTGCGAACAGGATGCCATCGTCTAAGGGAATCTCTGAAATTTCTTGGGGAGGGGTGAACGTCCTGCGCCTCTCAAGAAGAAGCGCCTCGGCCTTTTTTTTGTTTTTCTTAACAGGCAGCCCAGTGGACTCCCATTTGGTTTTGCGCTTGCCATTGCTGTCTTTGTAACTCAACACAATGTAAAAGATGCCATGTTTTTCTTGCAGATGTCCTGCTACCATGATAATATCCTCCTTTCACTCTACTCATCCATGATACAGGGTTCTGCTGCTGACACCTTTAGTATAGACAGCAGCCGGAGAGATCGCAAGGATGTCACGCCTGTACAATGTTAGGTTCAAATTTTATCAAATATGCTACCAAATGAGCTTTGGGAATCCGGTAAGATCGGCCTACCTTCAGATTCTGAACTTTACCGTCTTTTAAGAGACGGTATCCGGTTTTTGTGCTGACTTTCAAGATTTCGCACAGCTGTTCGATGTTCAAGACATCGGGATATTCTTTCAGCATCACACAGTAAGCATCTCGATGGGTCATAAAGTATCCTCACTATTTAGAAAAAGATAAATCCAGTCCCAGGCTGATCTTCATGGCCATCTCGATCCGCTTCATCTCCTCTTCACTGGTTTGACCGGCGAATCGCTGTACGCGGCGCTTATCAATGGTGAAGATTTGCTCTAGCTGTACGATAGACGGAACTTTCAGTCCTGGGTTGTGGTCCAGCAAGACGTGGGTAGGCAGGTGACGCTTCTTGTCCACTCTGGATGTAAGGGTGGCAATAATGAGCGTGGGCGAATGTTTGTTGCCCGTGTCATTTTGCAGCACCACTACCGGCCTCTCCCCGCCCTGCTCAGAACCCACATTGGGTTCCATATTGGCGTAGTAGATGTCGCCTCGGCTGTATCGCCAGTTTTTGGGAATCATAGGCTATGCACCCCCTCGTGCTTTATTATGTAAGACACCGCCCGTAAACCGCGAGCGGTGTCTGTGCAAAGGGGGGTTAGAATGGACAGGTTAGAACTTCATAGGCAGCACATTCTTCTTGCTGCTGCCATTGTAGATGCAGAAGACCTGGTAGAGATATTTCTTGTGCCCGGCCATGTTGACGCCCATAGCCCGGCCCTCCCGGTAGATGGTCAGGGGGTCGGTCTTGTGCAGGCGGGTGACCAGACGCCGGGGGTCATATTCATCGCGGTACAGCTCGATGAAGCGGATCACGCTCTGGATCGTTTCAGCCCGCAGGGACTCAGGAGCACCGTGCCAAGCGGCCACAATCAGGGAAAGTGCTTCCTTATAAAGGTCAGCTCCCACCCGTTTGAACTCCTCAAAGGCCGTACCGATGCAGCCGATCCGCAGCTTCCCGCGCCGCTGGGCGTAGTCCAGATTCAAGCCAACCGATTCAGTAGCCTTGAGAAAGGCCATGCACTCGGGGTCGCCGCCGTAGATCATGGCCCGCATCCGGTCGCCCGGTGTCAGCTTGGCGGATTCGCCAGTCTGGTGGGCAAAGAGCAGGGCTTCCTCGCTTTCAGTCATACCCGTGTACACGATACAGCGGATCATCAGGTCCTTGCCGCCGTTAAGCAGCTTGAGGACTGCGATGGTGTGCTGGCCGTCAAACACATAGTAGTGGCCGTTGCGGTAGCTGACCTTCGGAGGATTGACCAGACGGGGATCAAACCTCGCAGCAATTTTGCGGACCCGCTTGACGTTCAGTTCCCGCTGGTAGCTGCCGCGGGGAACCTCCAGCAGCTTGCTGTTGATCATCATTTCCTGGTAGGCGCTGGTGCTGTTCATTCTCATGTAGTCCTCCTCATCTCTTTCAGGTACTGAATTCCCTTATCTGTAAGGCTTCTAATACCGTCCCGGCAGGCGCTGCGTAGTTCCTTGTTGTTTTCCAAGCAAGTGTCCCAGCGGAAGATCATGGTGTCCAGGGCGTCTTCCAGTTCTGCACAGATATCGTCTGTGTTGATTTCCCCGTTGGACTGCAGCATGTTGTCTGAGATATCCTGAATGGCTTGCAAGGTTTCTGCGGCGCTGCGCTTGGGCTTCGGCTTTTCTTCGAGCTTTTCGGTCCCTTTGTCCTGCCGGAGCTGCTGAACCAGAGCGGGTCTTTCCTCCGGCGGGGCCTTGGCGATGGCTGCTACGGCCTTTTCAGTTGGTTTGATGCTGCCGGTCAGGATTTCCTGTTTGATGCCGGGAGCAACTTCTTCTGCGGCGTCTACGCCTTTGGCAAAGCATTCTGACCGCCTTACAAAGCTTGCACTAACATTGCTTTCATTAGCGATACGTTGGCTGGTTTTTTCTCTCTCGATCAAGTGTTCATTTTGAACACTTGATTTTTGTTGGTCACTTTTTCGATCTCCACCATGAGATACCTTCTCAGCTTCATACTGCTGTCCGATCAGGTACTTGAACTGCTGGGGCGTCAGATTTCGCCGTCCCAGCTGGTTCTTGCAGATCCAGGCGATGGCTGCATACCGGTCGGGAAACTGCTTCTCATAGGTGGTGAACTGGATTTCCGGGTGCTTCTGAAGAATGTGGTAGCGGTTGTGACCATCCACGATCACGCCGTTCCAGACGATCAGCGGATTGATAACCACCCCGTCTGCCAGAATGTTTTCCTCCAGTTGTTTCATCTCTTCCTCGCGAAGCGGCGGAATCTTGCTCGCGAACTCCGGGTCAATGGTGAGATGCTGCAACATAGGTTCTTACCTTTCGACGGGTGGTGTCTCGGTGAGCCGCAGCAGGTTGGACGTAATAGTCGAAACCATAGCGGGTCTGACAGTAAGTACAGACATCTTTGGTCTGCTGATGAACATCCGCCCGACGCAGAAATGCTTTCTTGGCGTCCTGGAACGAGTGCAGACAAACCGGGCACAGAGTCATGAGGGATGCAGTATTGGCATTGCGTGCGTAACTACGGCTCATAGGGTTTTCCTCCTTTGTATTGAAAGATTTGGTATGTAAAAAGCCCACCGTCTTGGGTCTTGCGATCCTGGGCGGTGGGCTGAAACTGTTTTTGGGGTTCCTCCCCCATTTGTCCTCGACACCCCGGGGAGGGTTGGGAACCTTCTGGCGGCGGATTTGCACCGCTCCATCGGCCTTTCGGCCGCCCCGCCTTCTTTGTGGCCGGGCCGCGAGTTACGGAAGTATCATTGTCTGGAAGTACCAGGAGGCTGCTTATTCAATTTTCAAGGTCCGCCAGCTTCGGGCTTGTCCTCCCTTTGGGGGGAGTCCCTTGCTGTGACTATATGATACATTAGAAATTTCCGCTGCGGGAGTGACTGGTAGTACACCTTTTGGTGTACTCTTAGTACACCTTCTTACAACATACGCTTTGCCTGCTCAGCCATAGCTACCGCTTCCGCAATTTTCGCTTTGGCAATATCTATCTGAGATCTTTTTCCAAGAATGAGAAAATCCAATGATTCATCGTATGTAAGGGCAATCTGAGCAATCAGATCGAGTGAACAGGCACGACGCCCACGCTCAATAGACTTTAAATGATCCAAACTAATATTCAGCTGCTCTGCGAATTGTGTTTGAGTATAATGTAAATCTTCTCTTAGCGTACGAATTCTAATGCCACATTCGACAACATCAAAGCGCATAAGGATATCCTCCAGATTTTGAAGCGTGTTTTGACGGTCAAAATCCGAAGGTTAGGGGTACTTGGCGATATACGTCTCCCAGCACTGGCGCATACGTCACTCCTGTGTGGCGAGACGGAAGCACCTCCCTGTGCTGTCTGGTAAGATAGGAGAAAATAAAAAAGGCCGACAGACAGCCGCAATTCCGCTGGGGAATTGCTTCCGTCTGCCGGCTCGTCCGGCCTATAGCCGGTTCAGTCCTATCGAACAAACTTTTGACTCCTGACTTGTGTTCTTAAGGGCTTAAACCCAGTTCAACACCTCTACAGTATGTCTCAATACCATATTCACTTGTTGGGTTATGTAATAATTTAATTCACTGTTATAGATTAACCGCCAAATCCTCAAAAAATTTGGATGCACGGGTCACAATCACTTTATTATGTTCCATTTCAATTACCCAATGACGTTTGCATTTGGGGCATTGATGATAGCCAATGACTATAATTTTCCCACACATAAGCCGGGTTCCGCACTTGGGACAGTTGGACACGCTCAAGTTGATTCGCTGGTCTGAAGTCATTAAAATGCCCCCTTTTCTTTGTGAATTTGATTTTGAGTTTACAGTAGAAAGTGCTGATAGCAGGTTAAATTAAGGCCCATTATAGCGGAATGTGATTTTTTAATCAAGGTTTATTCTGTCGAAGCCTGTCGAGTCAAAAAATTTCTTTTTTCATCTCTAAATATCACACCATTAACAACCGGGTACAGTCTTTTCTACAAACCAGCGACCAAGACGGCCAGTGAACCGAGGGTCGATATGCTCGAAAAAAAGTAGTTTCTCATTACCATGAATCAGAACAGTAAAACAATCCATTGCCAGATTGCTTCCCGTTATCCCTGCTGGACGAAAGTCTCGCACCTTTTCAATAGGGAAAGTTCGGCCATCTGACCATGTGATGGATACCGGCTGCATATACCCGGTAGAATCAAACTCAGCTGTTACCTTTACATATACCCGCTCAGTATGGGGGCGGCCAACTCCCAGGTCATAACCTTCCATTTAAGTCACCTCTCAAACTACAGTTTGCATCTTGATATCATAATACCACGCCGCTATTGTGTTGTCGATGCGGCGTTGCCGCAACAACTCTTTGTTTTCGATAAAACACAAAATAAGGGCAGCTATCATGTTGGCTGTCCTTTCTTTTTCCTACAACTTCCAGAACTGCGGCAAATTATTTCTGGCGAAAGATGTGCGCTCTCACCAGATCGAAGGAGCAAAACGGCTCAACCGGTTCTAGGGCAATGTTCAGTCCTAGGGCAAGGATATACTGACAGACACCCTGGGTATGAGCATACTCTATCTATCGGATATGTAATACCATTTCCACGACATGGACCCCAACTGGGTGGTAAACCACGCTTACATCCTGGCCAACAATAATCCCATTCAGGACGACGCAACGGTGGACAGCGTTGAGAATGGACAGAGGAGTCAGAATCTACAATGGAAGTGTCAGTGTGAGGATGTTTTGATTCAGCCTCCTAGAGCTGTACTGGATATTCATATGGGAACTTTTGCTTCTGGCGGGCGCTGATTTTATCCTTTAATCTTTTCTGGATTACTAAAAGCCTGTATCAAAGCAGACACAGCCAAAGAAAGTGACGCGTACTTCATCCGTTCCGGCACAGGACGCGTATACAAATCAATATCCCAGCTTTTGCTACGTTCTTCCAAAAGCCTTCGCACTTCCTGTGCAGCGGCTTTTCGCTCTTTGGGAGAGATTTCGCAATCCAATACAAACGCGATGGAGTACAGCCCATTACAGTCCTGCGTCAATAGGGCAAACGAGCTGTGCTTCTCAAAGAATTTACAGAACAACACCTGCCCGTCCTGTTCAGCCATTTCCGCCTGAACTGCTTCCTCATCACTCCATTGCGGAACATTTTGAAGCACAACCTGGATTCTCCGTACCTGCGCTTGTTCTTCTCTGGACAACTCCAAACATGAGCACTCTCGCTGCATCATTCCCTGTAAGTAAGAATTAAGACGCCCCTTCTTCGCACAATCCAAATCATCGTACAAGTCAGGCAATACATGATTACATTCATCGAATTTCATTTTACGCCTCCGGTATTGCAATCTATCAGAGTTTATTAAACGCTCATAGAGTTGATTATATACAAGTTTGGCGTAAAATAAAAGGGTGACAGCCGGCCAAGATGCTGTCACCCAGATTCATTCGTTGATAATATAGGGAAGATTTTCAATATAAGCATTCAGAATATCAACTGCTGCTTTTTTCTGCTTTGGCGTGAGTATGCTGAGTTTTTGGTTCAGCTCATCATCTGCCACATGGGATGCCGGGGCAACAGTATCACGAATCAATGCGTCTGCCGATATACCCAAAACTTCCACGAGTCGAATGAAAGTTTCCAAGCTAGGAGACTTTTTACCTCTTTCAAGATCACCCACATAGTTTGTGGATAGCCCTGCTCTTTCTGCGAACTGTTCCAGTGTCCACCCGTTAGCCTTGCGCTGCTGTCTTAAGCGTTGACCGAAAAGTGATTCCATGTTGACCTCTCATTCCATATGTGTTGATCCAACACTAATAGAATAGCTGTCGAATGATATCTTATACACAATCAAATTGTGTTGGTTGAACTCTAATTGAGTTGATTTTTTGTGATTTTTTATGCTGCTGGGTTGTAAAATGTGAAGTTTGAATTTGCAGCTAACCACCATATCTGTTGCACAGCAAATGCTTTCATGCTATACTTTTGCACAAGAATTACTAACTGTTTGAAGGAGGAAGCTGTTATGCCAAGGCCCAAAGGGAGCCAAAACAAATCCAAAACTAATAAGATGAATTTTGCAGCTGCAATGGAAGCTAAACTGGCTGAAAAGGCACAGTTAGAGCAAAATATAAACGAAACCCTTGCTGAGATCGACCGGTTGAAAGCACAACTCAAGGCGAACCGTACTGCCCTTAAGTCCGTTGAAAAATCTATCATCAAACTGGAAACACAAAAGGCTGAGGCGGATGCACAAGCTATTCTGAAAGCTCAGAAGGCTAAATTGAACGCTGCTATTCAAAATCTTCTTGACGCGGGCGTGAGCGTGGATGACATCATCCACAAGTTAAATGGGTAAATCCAACAAGATATGCCCTCGTTGTGGCCGGAAGATGAAACAGCAATTTATTGGGCTTCAGCATTGCAAATGCGGCATGAGCTGGAAACGTGATATTGGTTTTTTTGAGCGTACAAAAGATATGGTGTTCTGCCTGGAACGCCGTTATATAAACGGCAAACCCAAACAACAGCCTGCGATTCGCCGTAATAAAAATGATTCTGGTGATACTGAATAACAATGACTTAGAATTGGCAAGCAGTGCATCTGTGCCCACAGATGCGAAATGCTTGCTGGGGCCGTACCCCAAACCCTGTGAACTGTGATGGAACATCACAGGCTGTGCGCTGCGGCGCGTGAGAAGATGAACAAAGCCCCGGCTCAAACACACTTATGTTCAGCCGGGGCTTTTCATTTTGTTCAGATCCTTTTTCTTATTGCAGTTTACAGAGACTTCATCACACTTAGCAAGCTCTGATAGCTGTCCACATCGTGATACTTCACCTGGCTGGTGGACATTTCATTGAACAGCTTGCGGGCACAGCAGATCTTGGCCTGCTCGATGGGCTTGAGCTGAAGGGTCTCCATGGTGCCTTTGGTTTCTGCTACAAAGAAAATATGCTTTACCGTTCCCTCATAAAAGGCAATCGCCCAGTCCGGGGAATAGTTGCCCACTGGGGTGGGGATATGAAATCCCCGCGGGAGCTTGGCATAGACGCAGACTTCTTCCGCCGCATCCAAATCTTGTACAAACCGCCGTTCCACACTTTGTTCTGCGGTGCCATCCGTAAACACGTAGTCCTGGATCGCTTTGGTGGCGCGGAATGCCTTATCAAAGTCGTGTACACTTTTTTCTGCGGTGAAGATGTCTTTTTCGTAATGGCCTTCGATGGTATTGTAGGTGATATGCTCCACGATGGTGGTCGCCTTCTGCTCGTTGATGAGCCGCACGATCTTGGTGATGAACTCCTCCGGGTTGTTCTTGAACATGTAGAGCTTCTGCGGCCGCAAGCCTTTCAGAATTGCAACGACTGTCCGCCGGGTGAGCACCGTTCCCTGTGCAATTTTACCAACCAGATCATACTTCAGATGTCCGCCATGCGCCTGACGAAGGGTCCGTGTTCTGGTTTTTTCGCCACCAAAGGAATCACCTTTCCCCAGCTCATGCTCGTTCATCTCATCCTTTTGGCGGCCAACGGTCGTGGTGTATTGGAGTTCCGAAACAAAGAGCCGGTCGTTGATGTGCGAGATTGCCTTCTGGATCAGTTCATCGCTGTCGAACTCCACAGTGTAAGCATACTTGTGATTGATTTGCTTCCAGAGCGCCTGGAACTCCTTTTTGGCAAAGTTCTCGTTCAGCGGATTCTCCTTCACTTTGGTTTCGTGGCCGTCAGTGATCATCGCCTTAAGGGCGCTCTCGTCGTATACGGCCTGCACCAGCAAGTGAACGCCTTCGGCCATGGGTGCCAATTCCTCCGGCAGAGGGGCAAGGGTACCCATCTGGACATCGGTGCGGTATTTATCCGTCACCTTACGCTTCATATCCACATAGCCGTTGCTGATCAGGTAGAACTCAATTGCGTTGGCTGCCTCTGCATCAATCAGCGTAGGCACTCCATCCACCTTTACATACTTGCCTTTGAAGTATTCGCTGGTGGCGGTGGTGGGACGGTCGTACAGTTCCTTCTTGATGTCGCTTTGCAGGTCTGCAACAAAGGTCCTGTAACTCTCGCTGGCAATGACGGTCAGCATATTGATATCATGCACCTGGTCCCCGCAGCTCTGTGCATCCATCCGGTTTCCGCCCTGATTGACACACAGCCGGAGGCCACGGCCCACTTCCTGCCGCTTAGCGGTCTGGTTGTCGGAATGTTTGAGGGTGCAGATCTGGAACACGTTGGGATTATCCCAGCCTTCCCGCAAAGCGGAATGGGAGAAGATAAACCGGGTAGGCTCCTCAAAAGACAAGAGACGTTCCTTATTTTTCAGAATCAAATCATAGGCCGAAATATCATCCGAAAACTCACTGCCGCGTTTGATCTGACTGTTTACGCTATGCCCGGTCTTTTTGTCGATACTGAAATAACCTTTGTGTGCTTCGGCAGGGGATGCACACATTTTTCTCAGGTACTCCTGATAGGGCGTCTTTTCTAAAGTAAGGTGCTCGTTCAGCGCCTGGAGGTATTCCTCCTCAAACATCTTGCCATATTCGCCCAGCTGCTCATTGCCGTCCTCGTCGTACTGGCGATACTTTGCCACTTCGTCAATGAAGAAAAGCGAAAGGGTCTTGATGCCCAGGTTAAAGAGCCGCTCCTCTTTTTCAAAGTGGGACTGGATGGTCTCCCGAATCTGAATCCGGCGCATATCGGTTTCGGACACATCGCCCACAACATCGCCGGTCCGAATGGTGACGCCATTGGTAAAGGTCACGGTACCGCGCAGCGGGTCGATCTCCGAAATGGTGTAGCCCTTGTACTGCTCCATATTCTGAGAAATGAAATACAAGTTATCATTCACCCCGAGGATGCGGGTTTCACGGTTGATGGACTTATTATAACCGATCTCCATCTCGATCCGG
>OERE01000173.1_pt1 | contig 13409 bp, 9 predicted proteins | sample 1539961 | NCBI WGS metagenome assembly OERE01 (sample SAMEA3891892, study PRJEB23780) | metagenome | biome: terrestrial biome; feature: animal house; material: Caecal content | place: Italy | collected 2015-05-05
GAATCCAAAGGTGTAAAACTTTAATATCGAAGTCTTGACAGGAAAAGCCAGTGGTTGAATTTTTCACCACTGGCTTTAATTCTAATAATTTTTCAATCTAATATGACCGAATCTATAACGTTAAATCATAGATTATGTGTCTATTGGTGAAGAAAAAGACGTATCTTTGTATCAAAATCAAATAAGCATAACAATGGAACCATCTATATACAGTTTTTCACTTTGTGCCGCACTGCCGTTGATGTTATTCTTCGGCTCTTATTTTTTGTTTGCAAAGACTCCTGAAAAGAAAATTTTCAAGAATTATCTCCGCTCCCGACAGATTATGGGTATAGCTATGTTGCTGCTTTCGGCAAATTATTCGGTACATTTCTTCTTTGGTATTCGATTCAAAAATGCGGATTCTTCCATATTGATGAACATGTCCACATACTTCCTGTGCTATTCTCTGTTCAGTTCGGCATTGATAATGTTGCTTGATCGTTTTTACATTACCAAACGGCGTGTGTGGACACATATCATTTTATGGATTATATTCTCAACTCTTTCCGGAGTTGTGTTGTTCCTGTTGCCAAGCGGAATCATGCAAAAAATCTCTTTATTTGCTTTAGCTGTCTGGTTAATCGTTTTTGGAGTCGTTTTAGCTCGCAGAGTCATAATTGCATACCGTAGAGCCATTCGAATTTTCAATGAAACTCAGGCGGATGATATAGGCGCATATATCGAATGGCTTTCCATATTCACTTATTGGGCTGTTATCTTCGGTGTCGGATGCGGATTGCTGACATTTCTGCCAGACAAATATGTTTTTATCTGGATTTTGTCGTCAATACCGTTCTACAGCTATCTTTTCTACAGCTATCAGAACTACCTGCTGTTCTATGAACAGGTGGAAAATGCTTTTGAGCAGGATATACAATCTGAAGAAGAACTTCTGACAAATTCGGGAACTGAACCCGAAATGGTTTCAGAAGAGGAAATTCCAGTGTCCTATACAGGAATTATAGAGAAAGTGGCCAACTGGATAAAGACAGACGGCTATGTCCAGCAGGGACTTACCATAAAAGAACTGTCCGAAATACTTCATACGAACCGTACCTATCTTTCCGCTTATATCAAGACTACGTATAAAATGACATTCCGCGAATGGATAACCGGTCTCCGGTTGGAGTATGCGAAAAACATACTGAAGGAGCATCCGGAAATCAATATACAGAAGCTGGCTGAGTCTTCCGGCTTTCTTTCTCGCAGTAACTTTATCAAATCATTTACCGAAAAGGAAGGATGTACGCCTGGCAAGTGGAAAAAAGCAAATCTGGAATAATTTGTGTGGTAAAAAGCCGATGAAAAAGGTCTCAGAAGCCCATTTTCAAAAAGTGCTCAAGCGACAAAAAAGTGCTAATTCGACAAAAAGGTGCTCTAACGACAATTTGAAAAGTGCTCAAACGACAATTTTTTTATAAAACGCTGTATTTCAACAGAAAAAGTTTTTGTAATATTTTGGGCGCTGAATGGCATTTATTACCTTTGGAGAAGACAAAGATAATAAATTCAAGTTTATATGAGCAGAAAAATCACTTTTCTTACCCTGTTTCTGTGGCTGATGACGGTAACTTTTCCTGTCATTGCGCAGCAGAAAGCAGACACGACCTACACCTTCCGCTTCGTTCCGCAGAAGGACATGTTCTACGTGCCTTGGAATGGCAATGACACGGAACTTGCCCGCCTGTTGGAATGTATCGAAAACAACAAAGCAACAATTCTTGACGGCAAGCTGCCGCTACTGGTTGACGGATACTGCAATTCGCAGGGCAGTGAAGCCGAGAACCTTGCAACGGCGAAGATCCGTGCCAATCGAGTAAAATCCGAACTGATTACACGCGCGGAAATAAAAGAGGAGAATTTCATTACCCGCAACCATGCGACAGAGGGTGATTTTGTCACCGTGCGCCTGACGGTACCGGTAAAGGAAACAGCCGTAATGCATGCGGAAGCGGAAGCACGACGCAAGGCGGAAGCCGAACGACTGGCAGCCGAAAAGCGTGCCGAACAGGAACGGCTTGCCGAAGAGCAACGTAAAGCGGAAGAAGCCCGATTTGCCGCAGAAAAGGCAGAAGCTGAGAAAGCCGCTCACCAAAATAAACTTACCGACATGCCATTGGAAACCCCAACCGACTATCATCTCTCCCTGCGTGCCAACCTGCTGCGCTGGGCTACCCTGACACCAGATCTTGGCGTGGAATGGCGCATCTGCCCGTCGTGGGGCATTGCCGTAAACGGCTCGTGGACTTCTTGGAGCTGGAGCGACAAAGACCGCCGCTATGCACTCTGGGAAGTGGCTCCGGAAGTACGTTACTATATGGGTGAGAAGAAAGCCTGGTATCTGGGCGCGATGTTCAAGGCCGGACAGTTCAACTACAAGTTCTCCGAAACAGGCAAGCAGGGCGACCTGATGGGTGGCGGCATCACCGCTGGCTATCAGCTGCGGCAGAACAAGGCACTGGCTCTTGATTTCAACCTCGGTTTGGGCTACCTGAATGCCGATTTCGAAAAATATGAAGTCATCGACGGCGTGCGTGTACGCCGCGGCAACGAAACAAAAGATTGGTGGGGTCCCATCAATGCCGGTGTGACATTGGTATGGAAGTTATTCTAACACGGAGGAATAGAATATGAAAGCAAGACAATATATAAATATGATGGGAATGGCAGCCGCCGTGCTGTTCTCTTCCTGCGTGAAGGACACGCTTTATGACACGCCGCATCCCGACTACGGGAAGATTGCGGTGACAGCCGACTGGTCGGCCCGCGGTGAGGGTATTGACATACCTGCCACATGGACGGTCACCATGGGTGACTATACGGGTACGGAGACTTCCGCCACCCATACCCCCGACCATCTGTTTGCTCCGGGCAGCTACACACTTGCGGTGTGGAACCCGGCTGAAGGAATCACGGTGAACGGCACCACAGCCACCATTGCCGCATCCACGGGAACCCGGGCAGGCACGGATGCCTTTGTGAACAATGCCCCGGGATGGTTCTTCACCTATACGGAACAGGTGACCATCGAGAAAGACAGGGACTATCCGCTGACCGCCGCAATGAAGCAGCAGGTACGCGAACTGACGCTTGTCGTCGAACCTACAGGTGATGCCGCCGGACGCATCACGGAGATTGTTGCCCATCTGACGGGTGCAGCCGGAACACTCGACTTCGCTACCGATACCTACGGAGCCGCTACGAACGTCGTGCTGCCCTTCACCAAGATTACCGAAGGTGACGATGCCGGCAAGTGGAAAGCCACGGTGCGGCTGCTGGGTGTGACCGGAACGGAACAACTGCTGAGGGGTGAAATCCGCTATGCTGACGGCAACCCGACCCCCACCACGCTGAAAAGCGACCTTACGGAAGCCCTCAAGGATTTCAACACCGGAAAGGGCGAATCGCTGACCCTCGGCGGAACGCTGGTTGAGACTCCCGAAGGCATGGAAGTGGACGGAGCCGAAATCAACGGCTGGGGAGAAGTGAAAGGTGATGATGTAAATGCCGATTTGTAAATAATTAGTAAACCGAACGCAGGAGCAAAGCTTGCTTTGATTTTGCTGAGGTGCAGCAAATATTGAAATGGAATTAAACTAATATAATGACTAATATAATGAAGACGAGATTTTTTACACTTGCAACGCTCGCCCTCGCACTGGCAGCCTGCAACAACGACAACGAGAACCTGAACGGTGACCCCGTGGCCGCCCAGTTTACCGCCAACATCGCCCCCGCCACCCGCGCCAGCGGAACCACCTGGACTGGCGGCGACCGTATCGGCATCACCGACATCGGCAACGATTCCCAGTACGGCAACGTGCCTTTCATCCTGAAAAACGGGAAATTTGAGGCAGAAGGAAAGGTTATCTATATCGAAGATACAAAGACCCATACTTTCCGCGCCTACTATCCGTACAACACGACGGGAGGCATCCTCGCAGCCACGACCGATGCCACGGCGCAGCAGAACAAGCCTGCCATCGACTTCCTCTTTGCTTCAGGAGCCACGGGAGACAAAAACAACCCGGTAGTAAGCTTTACCGACAAAACCGCCAAAGGCGGTGAAGACAACTCCTTCCACCACCGCATGAGCCAGATAACCCTTACCTTCGAGGCGGGCGACGGCGTGGATTTCAGCGTGGTCAAGCCTGAACGTTACACGCTAGACGGATTGTTACTCACCGGTACGTTCAACACGGCCGACGGTATTGCCACCGCAGACAACGGAGTACAGACCGGAGAACTGGCCATGAATCTGGCAGACGGCAATCTCACGTCATCGATCATCCTCTTCCCGCAGACAGTTGCATCCCTGCCGTTGGTTGTGAATTACAAAGGTCAGGAATATCATGCCACACTCACCATGCCCGAAGGCGCACTGCTGGCGGGCAACAACTATACCTATACCGTCAAGGTACGCAACAAAGTCCTTGAAGTCAGCGAAGCCACCATTGCAAAGTGGAACGATATAGACGGTGGAGATGTGGGTGCTGACCTGTAGGATTTTAATAATTAATCGATTAGAATGAAGAATTATGAGACATAGATTATATATCCCCGCAGCCACCGCACTGCTGTTCGCCCTCGCCGCCTGCACGCAGGACGAACTTGCTGGCGATAACCGTCTGCCCGAAGGTGAATACCCCGTCGTCATCCGTGCCACCGGATTGTCCGTAGAAGCAACGCCGCTGGCAGCCCCTTCCACCCGTGCCTCTGTGGACGGCGACTGGCAGGGCATCACTTCCGTGGCACTCAAGATGGGCGATGCGGTAAAGGAATACACCGTAACGGCTTCTACCGATTTCAAGAGTGCCACGCTCTCACGCGAGAACGACCCGCACTACTGGACCAGCCGCGACCCGATTACCGTATCGGCGTGGTTACCCTTCGACAATGCCGACATCACACAGATGCCTGCCGTGAAGGTTGCAGAAGACCAAAGCAAACTGGCTGACTTCCAGAACAGCGACTTCATCTCTGCTGAGAACCGGAAGGTGGAATTTAACAACCCGACACTTGAATTTACCCACCGCACGGCACGCGTGACAATCGAACTGAAGCCCGGCACGGGATTCACGAGCGTCGCCGGTGCCACGGTGAGCCTCGTGAGCCTGTCCGCCGATAACGGCAACCCGACCGCCATCAAGACTTACAACGCAAGCGGCAACACCTACGAGGCACTGACCGCCCCGCAGACCGTTGCGGCAGGCAAGCCGTTCGTCAAGGTGGAACTCGGCGGCGGCACCTTCTACTTCCGTCCGCAGAACAACGTCGTATTAGAGGCTGGCAGCCGCTATAAATATACCGTCAAGGTGAACACCACCGGCCTGACGTTAGAGGGTTGCACCATCGGCAACTGGGCTGACGGCGGCGGCGAGAGCGGCGAGGCTGAGGATTTGGGCTACATCTACGACAGCAACACCAAGACCTACACGGTCTATAACGCCAACGGCCTGATGAATGTAGCCGAATTAGTGAACGGAGGTAAGACCGACATAAACATTACCCTCGACAAAAACATTGACCTCACAGGCAAAGTCTGGACGCCGATAGGCACAGACTACGACAACTCATACACCGGCACCTTCGACGGCGGAGGCCATACCATCACGGGGCTGACCGTTACGACAAATGACGAATATGCGGGTCTGTTCGGCTATCTCGGTAATTTCGGTAAATTCGGTACGGTGAAGAATGTGGTGATGGATGGCATACAGATAACATGCAATCACAGGTCGGGTTATGCCGGCGGCGTGGCAGGATATAGCCGGGGCACCATTGAAAACTGCTCGGTGTCGGGCAGCGTCAGCGGCACGGTGAGCGTCGGCGGTGTGGTGGGTGCTCAAAGGGACGGTTCCATCACCGGATGCAGTTCCTCTGCCACAGTGAAGGGAACGCTCAATGTCGGCGGCGTGGCAGGTCAGACGATTTTTGGTGCCACCTTGACCGCTTGCTATGCCACAGGCAACGTGACCATAGAAATAGACCCCAGACAGAATATCTCTGGCGGCGGTCTGGTAGGATTCAACGACGGAATCAGCCTCCTTGCCTGCTATGCCACGGGCAACGTAACCAGTACGGGTAGTAGCACTGGCTATGTACATATCGGCGGCTTTTTGGGAGATAACTACATTACCGTGACCGCCTGCTATTGGAAGAACAATCATGAACAAGGCATCGGCTACAATAGGAAAATCACCGGAGCCACGAAGGTGGACGGCTCTGTCGTTACCTGGCAGAAAGCCGTTGATGCCATGAACACCGCCTTGCAGAACGCAGGCTCAGAGTGGCGTTACGAACTTAAGGGAGCATTGCCCACCTTGAGGAAGCAGTAAACCGTCGTGGGGAAAAGTTACGCCCGCAACGGAAAGAACCAGAGTAATAAAATAACAGATATAATGAAGACAAGATTTTTTGCACTTGCAGCGCTCGCCCTCTCACTCGCCGCCTGCACACAGGACGAAGCGGGCTTCCTACCGGAAGGGGCGGAAGGCACATCCATCGTCTTCACCGCCACGGGGCTGAATCCCGCCGCGACAGCCATCGCCGGTACCCGTGCCCCCGCGGATGGCAATTGGACGGGTGTGCAGAGCGTGGCAGTTCTGATGGACGGCATGGTGAAGACGTACAACGTGACGCCCTCCACCGCCGACCCCACCAGCGCCACGCTGACCTCCACCGACCCGCACTACTGGACCAACCACAACGACATCACCGTCACGGCGTGGTGGCCCTACACCGCTGGCGAGACAACTCCGCCTGCGGTAAAGGTAAAAGCCAACCAAAGTGCCCAGAAAGACTTTGAGGGCAGCGACCTCATCGTAGCCGACGGGCAGACGGTGACCTACGGCAGCCCCACGCTCCGCTTCACCCACCGCACGGCGCGGGTGACCATCGTTCTGACGGACTACACCGAGGGGCTGGCATCCGTGCAGCTGACGGGCCTCTCCACCGAAGGCGACAACCCGGATATAATCGTCCCGTATGACAAGGGTAGCAACACCTACACCGCCATCGTCGCCCCGCAAAGTGTGGCAGCTGGCACTACCTTCATTACCTGCACCTTCACTAACGGCAAGACCTTCGTTTATAAGATGAAGAATGCTACCGACTGGCAGGCGGGCGGTGAATATACCTACACCGTCTCCCTCGCTGCGGCAAAAGACCTGGGCTATACCATAGAGAGCAACGGCAGCTACACCGTGACCTCCGCCGATGGCTTGATGAATGTAGCCGAATTAGTGAACGGAGGTAAGACCGACATTAACATTACCCTCACCGTCGACATTGACCTCACAGGCAAAGACTGGACACCGATAGGCACAGACTACGACAACTCATACAAAGGCACCTTCGACGGTGGCGGCCATACCATTACGGGGCTGACCTTTACGACAAATGACGAATATGCGGGTCTGTTCGGCTGGCTCAATAGAGCTGGTACGGTGAAGAACGTGGTGATGGAGGGCGTACAGATAACAAGCAATCAAATATATGGCGGCAGTATTGGCGGCGTGGTAGGATATGGCTGGGGCACCATTGAAAACTGCTCGGTGTCGGGCAGCGTCAGCGGCACGGTGTATGTCGGCGGTGTGGTGGGTGTTCAAATAGGCGGTTCCATCACCGGATGCAGTTCCTCTGCCACAGTGAAGGGAACGCTCAATGTCGGCGGCGTGGCAGGTCAGACGATTTTTGGTGCCACCTTGACCGCTTGCTATGCCACAGGCAACGTGACCATAGAAATAGACCCCAGACAGAATATCTCTGGCGGCGGTCTGGTAGGATTCAACGACGGAATCAGCCTCCTTGCCTGCTATGCCACGGGCAACGTAACCAGTACGGGTAGTAGCACTGGCTATGTACATATCGGCGGCTTTTTGGGAGATAACTACATTACCGTGACCGCCTGCTATTGGAAGAACAATCATGAACAAGGCATCGGCTACAATAGGAAAATCACCGGAGCCACGAAGGTGGACGGCTCTGTCGTTACCTGGCAGAAAGCCGTTGATGCCATGAACACCGCCTTGCAGAACGCAGGCTCAAAGTGGCGTTACGAACTTAAAGGAGCATTGCCTACCTTGAGGAAGCAGTAAGCCGTTGCGGACGGAAATGTTCCGCCCGCAACGAACATTAACCGAAGTATAACCCCAATAAAAAAGGAGGACGTGATGGAACACACGGAGAATCCACCATATTGGTTTTGGCATCAAGGCATTGTCAATAATAATATAGACTCCAGTGTAAATATGGAAGCTGTAAGCCGGACATTGTCAAGATTGGTGCTCATTAAAGACAACAAATCAAGTAATTAAATAAAAAACATGGGACTTTTTCACAGAGGCAAGAAAAATAATGACGATGAGCCGGACAGTGTTCAAACCAATTCATTCTCTGATATTATGAATGGTTTGCAGTACGCCGTAAACTGTGCACAAGATACATTACAGAATCATCAGATACAAAATCTGACCAGACTTTTTGAAGGAACAAATGCAAATAACGCAAATTGGAGTTTTAGTTAACCAATTATATTTTTCATCAACAAACAGTGTCGCTGCGATATAAAATATTTTTCGGCTATGCCATACTTATGGCGGTCATCGGTAGCATGGCCGCCATTCTCATCCATGAACCTGCGAAGTTCCACGACCTATATGCGTATGTTGAATAACGGTATTTACACAAACAGCAAATGAGCGAACAATTCGTTACCACTACCAAGCATTTCCGCAAGCTGCTTGCCGCAGGCTATCTGCTTATAGTCCTGCTGGTGGGCGGCATCATCTGCACGTGGCTCGGCGAATGGCGCGACTTGGAGTTGCTGGAACGGGAGAACCGTGAAATCAACCGCTTCCGCAAGGAAACACACGATGCGTATGTGGGTGTGGTGGAGTTGTCTCTTTTGGGCGAGTCGGTGCTGGAATGGGACGATAAGGATGTGGCGGCATACCGGCGGCAACGGATGACGGTGGATAGTATGCTTTGCCGCTTCAAGAGCCATTACGAATCGGTGCGCATAGACAGCGTGCGCCACTTGCTGGAGGACAAGGAAAAGCGGCTGTGCGCCATCATGGAGGCTCTGGAACAACAGGCGGACATCAACCGTCGGATAGCCAAGCAGGTGCCGGTGATAGTGCAAACGAGCAGGCAGGAAGAGCCGAAGAAACAGAGGAGGAAAGGTTTTCTCGGGTTGTTCGGCAAGAAACAGGAAGCACCTCCGACGGCGACCACCACGATGCTCTACACACTGAACCGTGATATGATAGCGCAACAACGTGCCCAGAGCCATCGTCTGTCGGAGTATGCCGACAGCCTTGCCAGCCGCAATGCGGAACTGAACCGCCAACTGCAAACCCTTATCCAGCAGATGGACCACAAGGTGCAGGCTGACTTGCAGGAACGTGAGGCGGAAATATCCGCTATGCGTGAAAAGTCGTTCTTGCAGGTAGGTATCATAACGGGTGTCATGCTGCTGTTGCTCATTATTTCATACATCATCATTCACCGCTATGCCACTCGCATCAAGCAGTACAAACATAAGACAACAGATTTAATCGGGCAACTGCAAAAGTCCGTAAAACAAAACGAATCGTTGATAGCCTCACGCAAGAAAGCGATGCACACCATCACCCACGAGCTACGCACACCACTGACTGCCATACATGGATATGCGGAACTGATGCAGGACAACGAAGAAGAAAAGATAAGCGGTTATGCGGACAATATCCTGCAAGCCTCCAAGAGAATGACCGACATGCTCAACTCCCTGCTTGACTTCTTCCGCTTGGACAGCGGCAAGGAACAGGCGAATGTCCGTCCGTTTCGTTTGGAAAACATCGCGGAGCTGTTGCAAACGGAGTTTACGCAACAAGCAGAAGCAAAAGATCTTAAACTTACCATCGAGTGCCCGGAGGGTATTATCCTGAATGGCGACAAGGAGCGCATCATACAGATATGCGACAACCTGCTGGGCAATGCCGTCAAGTTCACGAATGCCGGAAGCGTTTCACTTGTCATAAGCTATGACGGCAATAGGCTGACCCTTGTAGTAGAGGACACCGGAACCGGCATGAGTGCGGAAGAACAACAGCGAGTGTTCGGAGCGTTCGAGCGGCTTTCCAACGCCGCCACGCAAGACGGTTTCGGATTGGGGTTAAGCATTGTGAAACAGATAGTCGGGATGCTTGGCGGCACTATACGCTTGGAAAGCGAAAAAGGAGAAGGCAGTCGTTTTACTGTGGAGTTGCCAATGAACACTGCCGATATTGGTATTGAAGAACAGACAGCCGCAGAAAGTCTGGCTCATATAGAAAGACCTTATTCTGTCATCGTATTGGACGACAATCCGATGGTATTATCCATGACAAAGGAAATGTATGCTGGTATAGGTGTGCATTGCGACACGTTCACCACTATTGGCGATGCAATGGAAGCCATGCGGCAGCACACATACGACCTCATGATAACCGATATGAAGATGCCGGAGATTAACGGCTATGAGGTGTTGGAGTTGTTACGCTCGTCAAGTGTCAGCAACTCGAAAGAGATTCCCATTGTCGTGGCGATCGCCTCCGGCAGTTGCAGCGAAGAGGAGCTGTTGGAAAATGGATTTACCGCCTGCCTGTTCAAGCCATTTTCCATTTCCGAACTGGTTGCTGTATCAGACAAATGCCTTTTGACAAGTACGGACAAGGATGAACTTCCCGACTTGTCCTCTCTGCTTGCATATGGTGACAAACGGGCGATGCTCGACCGTTTGATAACCGAAACAGAAAAGGATATGCAGGCTGTCCGGGAAATCATGGAGAGGAATGACCGCAAGGCGTTGGACGAATGGATGCACCGTCAGCGAAGTTCATGGGCTGTTATCCGTGCTGACAAACCCTTGTGGAACCTGTATGAACTGCTGCATCAAGAATCTGAATGTTCCGAAATGGAATTGCGGAAATGCGTGGATGCCATGCTTCGTATGGGAACAGTTATCATAGAACTTGCGCAAAAGGAAAGGAGGTTGTCGGATGAAAGTATTTGTGATTGAGGACAACCCCGTCTATAACGATTATGTCTGCAACCTGCTGAAGAAAGACAGCTTCGATACTATGTCGGCATATAATCTTGCCACTGCCAAGAAACTATTGGCAAAGTCAGAGGTGGATGATATTGTCGTTGCCGACCTACGCCTCCCCGACGGTGAAAGCATAGAGTTGTTACGGTGGATGCGTGCCAACGACAAACAGCAGGTGTTTATCGTTATGACCAATTACGGGGAGGTGCATACGGCAGTGGAAAGTATGAAGCTCGGCTCAAAGGATTACATACAGAAACAGTTGTTGGAGGATAAACTGATACCGCTTATCCGCACCCTGCAAAAAGAACATGAAAAGCGACTACAATGGAACATTCCGATATTCGTCCGGCAGGGCGAAGCCTATCAGAAAATCAAGAAACGTGTGCGCCTTGTAGCCACCACCCGGATGAGCGTGCTGATACTGGGCGAGAACGGTACGGGCAAGGAACATATCGCACAACATATACACCAACAAAGCAAACTTGCCGATAAACCTTTTGTGGCAGTGGACTGCGGAGCCTTGTCCCCGTCATTGATACAATCCGCCTTCTTCGGACACGTCAAGGGTGCGTTTACTGGTGCCGAAGCAAACAAGACGGGGTATTTTCTGGAAGCGGATGGCGGCACGCTGTTCCTTGACGAAGTGGGCAACCTAACAATGGAGATGCAACAGATGCTGCTCCGCGCCATACAGGAACGCCGTTACCGTCCCGTCGGTGCAAAGGAGGACAAAACAGCCAACGTGAGGATAGTGGCTGCAACCAACGAGGATTTGCAGAAAGCCGTAACGGAAAAGCGGTTCCGGCAGGATTTGCTCTATCGCTTGCAGGAGTATGTGATAACCATGCCGCCCTTGCGCGACTGCCCGGAAGACATCATGCCATTGGCCGAGTTCTTCCGTGAAATGGCAAACCGTGAGTTGGAACGTGAAGTAAAAGGGTTTGCCGCATCTGCCCGTAATGCCCTGCTCGCCCATGCGTGGCCGGGCAACGTGCGCGAGTTGAAACAGAAGATACAGACGGCAGTCCTGCAATCAGAAGGCGATATGATAACCGAAGCCGATTTGGAACTTGACAATGAACCGTCCGCTACTTCCGCTTGTTTTACATTGAAGAGCGGGGATGAAGAAAGAGGACGTATCCTGCGTGCTTTGAAACAAGCAGCCGGTAACAAGAAAATGGCTGCAAAGATACTGGGTATCGGCAGGACAACGCTGTATAATAAATTGGTAGAGTATGGATTGAATGAAGAAAACTGACCGGAGTATGGCTGTAAATGGCAATAATTGATTAACTTTGCAATTGTATTTCAGAAAATAGCAGGCGATCGGGTAACTTTTCGCCGATGATATAGACATAAGACCGCAAGGCGTTTCAAGCGAAAATCTGGTAAATTGGAACTACGGAGACGATTGCGTGATGCTTATGCTATGCTTACGCATAGCGTGCATTCACGTACTCTCCGTAAAGGCTTTACCAGAGCCATCGCTTGAAAGTAGTGTGAATTGCACGCTACTTTTTTGCCTCGCCAAAAAGGAAAGAAAATACGTTATGGCGAAAATACAATTACTTGCCGTTATCTCAATAGATGGCTGTCCGATGAAACTGCATCCCCGGAAGCGGTTGCTTCAAACCGAAGATTACGGTATGGATGAAATACGTGCCAATGCCCTGTATAAGCTGACATCCGACTATTCGGTATCCGTGCTTCAAGAATGGAGGGAGGAAGGTGGAAGCATTTGTCATTTGTTGGAAGTAACTGCCGGGAATACCGAATATGCCAACGGACTGTTACGGATGAACGTGATAGATGAAATCATACTATACGTTGTTCCAACCATCGACGGAAACGGAGCGCATTTTTTCAAGTCAGCACTACCTATGAATGACTGGCGGCTTATGGAGAACAAAACTTATAGGGACGGAGTAATCCGGCTTACCTATCATAAAGAGCCACGGGCATAAAATGTTCAGATTATGAACATCTTGGCGGGATTTCCGTGCTCAGAAAGTGAACACATGTTCAGAATCTGAACACATTTCACAAGGGATGCAATCAAGGATAAAATTATTTTTGAATTTTATCTTTCTGAAAAACAATGTAGTACAATTTTCTCACAATCTTTTCTCGTGTTTAGGGCTATGATTTGCACCATATATCAGTGTGCGCACACTGATAAACAAGTGTAAACCCTCAAAACAGAAAAGAGAATGAACCATCTCATACTGGCGGAAACACAGTTTTTCGCCATGATAAACGGAAAAGACAACGGTAGCACGGAAACGGCATACGG
>OERE01000178.1_pt1 | contig 13226 bp, 10 predicted proteins | sample 1539961 | NCBI WGS metagenome assembly OERE01 (sample SAMEA3891892, study PRJEB23780) | metagenome | biome: terrestrial biome; feature: animal house; material: Caecal content | place: Italy | collected 2015-05-05
CATCTGGTTCGATTCATGGGTTTTCTTTGGCCGGCGCAATTACTGCGGCAGCTCTCCCTATCGGTGCTGATTCTCTTGCTCTCGCTGCTGAAGAATGTCTTCTCGTAATTTTCATAGCAGCGGAGCATGGGGAACCTATCAGTAAGAAAGTCGCGCTCGAAGCAATCACTACAGGAGCTTTTGGCACATGTGTTGGTACCGCTGTATTTGAGGCTTTGAATATTGGGTATCCGTTTACGGTTCCAGCAAAAATTACGGCGGCAGTATCTGTTATGGAGGCATTAGGACACGCTGTATTGGTATTTTATGAAAATGGTGGGCATCTCAAGGCCTGACTAATACTTAAGCAGGCGATTACAAAGTATTACTTATTTTTACTTTAATAACATAAAATAAAAAGAGTGCGCCCCGAAGGACGCACCCGACTTGAAAAAAGCTGTCTATGTATGGCAGGGCGTTCCCCGGCGGGAACGTCCTGCTTTTCTTTTGCCGAACAGCGGGCCTGCTCTGCCTGCCATGCGGCAAATGCTTTCTGGTCCTCCTCGTTGTTGAAGCTTTCCAGAATCGCCGGATAAAAACATCGGGCCAGTCGCTCGATGACTTCGTTCGGGTAACAAGAGTTGTTTACAGCTTTTTTCTTATTCAACGACACCTCCTGTTCTGGTCCACACACCCAGTTGATCGGAAGCTTTGAAGCTTCCCGTGTGGAAAAGCCGGCGTTCATACTTTAGAAGCCGGTAAATTTTACAAGCAGGAACTCAAAAATATCCGCCCGATCCGCCCTCCCGCCCGGATGTGCCCGGAAACGCCCTCCCGGGCAGGTCTCAGGGCGGCAAAGAGAGCGGATGAGATTTCAAAAAACGGACGATAATACAACGAAAATTAGATCTGTTGCCAGAGACCGGGCGCGTAGGGCGGGAAATTTTCACTTCCCGGAGATTTTTTAATTCAGGGCGCAATCCGGGCGGACCGACACGCCCTTATAGCCCCGGTACTCGCCCCCGATGTGCTTGGAGAAGGTAAGGCCATACTTGCCCGCGCTCTTGAAAAGGAACTGGCTGAACCGTTTCTGAGAGACAGGCGTCTCCAGGTTCTCCACGCACCATCTGGAATAGGCACAGAACAGATGGGTGGACCGGGCAGCCCCATCTTCGGAGAACTGGAGATACTTGGTGGAAGTCATAAACTGATCCAGATTGTTCCCGTCCGCCATGACGGCCTCCAGATTCTTCCGGGTTCGCTCGCTGAGGGTAAAGCGGTACTGGTTAGCCAGCAGCCGCTTGAGACCCTCCAGCGCCCAGAGAAAAATCCCCGGCAGTTCGGCAGCCATCTTGTCAATCAGAAAAGGATCGTCCACCCGGTCAGGGTCACGATCCTTCACCGAAATCAAAATCTGTCGCCGCCAGAAACCGTCGCTGCTGTCGTTGACGGCAATCAGATTGCCGTTGCCGAAGCAGAGAAGCCGGACATAGAGCCGTCCCTGAGTGGCCTGCTTGCCCTTCCGTTCGATGCAGGTCTTGTCCTCGGCGGTGACGATGGACTTGACGTTCCGTGTGTCGGGCAGGGCCGTCATCTGGAGATCGTCGTCCACCATCACCAGCTTGTGTTCCAGGTTGGCGCTGGCGAAGCGGTTGGTTTCCAGCCGGTGGATGGACTCCATCTGCACGGAATCTCCCATCAGCTTTTTGATCACCAGTCCGATCCGAGACTTGCCTTCACCGCCGCGCCCGGTGAGAATCATCATCTTCTGGGCTTTGGTGGAAGGGATCAGCAGATACCCAAGGTATTCCTGTAAGGTGGGAATATCTTCCGGCATCAGCAGACCATTCAGAAAATGCAGCCAGGTTTCCGGTGCTGGAGCGTCCGGCAGGTATTCAACCGGAAAGCGATTAAGGCAGAGTTCCTTTTCGGGAACAAAGCCCCGCTCGTCCAGGTAATAGGTACCGTTTTTCAGGTGAATACGGTCCAGCTGAACGTCCCATTCCTCCTGGTAGGTTTCCATCTTGATGGCTTCCACAATCCGTTTGGTCTTTTTGGCGGTGTCATTGCGGGCAGCTGACCGGATCTCCTGGTGGATCTCGTGGCGCAGCCGCTCCTCATTGACCTCGCCGTCCAGATCAAATAATTTTTGGTCCAGACACATCAGGGGATGTTTTTGGAGAAACCAAGCGCAGAACGCGCCCTCCACGATTTTCCCCTTCTTGTCGATCCAGAGGACTTCTTCCTCCTCATCTTCCTGCTCATCCATTTCGTCGCGGACATCATCCTTTGTCCAGCTCATCCAACCCTCCTTGTTCCTTTTCCTGGCGGCGCTCCTCTTTACGGACGATTGCCTCCAGATTTTGCTGTGCGGTGCTTAGTTCCATCCACGCCTTTTTTGCTTCGCGGTACGCCTCATAGAACCGGGCCTTTTCCGAGATTAGCTGTTCGCGTTCTGCTTCGAGCTGTTTCAGGCTGGGCAGTTTGGTGATTTTTTGGGCCTTGAAATAGGCGGCTGCCGCCTGGTAAGCTGTCAGTTCGATGCGGTGCTGTTCCCGAAACGCTTCCGGGTTCTTTGCTGTCTTGACCTGCTGAGTTCGCTTCTTGTTCTGGACATATGCCAAAATATGGCGGCTCAGTTCCTGGTTGGCTTTGATGCGGCCCTCCAGGTCTTTCACTACCTTGAGGGCTTCGTCGCGCTTTTCCTGGAGTTCAGCAACCTGAGCGTTTAGTTCTTCCTCGCTGTTCAGATTGTACCGGGTGAAAAGAGACATGGACTTTGCCATCTGCTTGAGGTTGAAAATCTTGGCCCAGTGCTCGTAGCCTGCGCCCTTGCCCGCGGCCAGCTTGGCCTGAATGTCAATCAGACGACTGATGCGGTCGGGGTTTGGATCGGAGCGGCGAAGGCTGACGGTTTTCTTTCGCTCGGCATTTTCAGCAAGAGCGGCCAGAACTTTCTCTTTGGAAAAATCGTCGCCCAGCTTGCGGGAGGAGATGGGCTTGGTTCGATCGGCAGTTCGATAGCTGAACCGCCCTCGGCTCTCACTGACTGTGACTCCATACTCCTGCAACAGCTGAGCGGAAAATTCATCGAGACTCGTAGCCTTAGCCAGAACAGAACGGATTTGCCGGCGAAGGGCCGCTTTCTCGGTTTCAAATTTGGTTTGCCGGATGGGCTGGCCGGAAGCGGCTGCCTTCTGGTTGGCGTGGTCGAGGCGGCGCTGGCCGCGCCGCTGCGCCCAGTATTCCCGTTCTGTAATCCGTTCGCCGGTGCCGTTCAGCAGGTCGATCTGGTAGAGTCCGGCCCCTTGGCAAAGCTCCATGGTCTCGACCCGAAGGTGCCGGAGCATCGCGGCGGTACAGCGGTGCTTCATGCCCTCCTCCCAGTCGCAGGGCTTTTCCATATAAGGCTGGCGCGGAATCTCCCGCACCCGGACGCTGCAAATGACGATGTGAACGTGGATATTCCCGGCTCCGTTATGCCCGTCAGGGTGAGAGCAGACAATGGCAGGATGACCCGAAAAGTTTTCTTTGCAGAATTGCAGGCCAAGGGCCTGGGCCTTTTCCAGGGTCAACCCGTTGTCCGCAGCATCCCGCGGGTCGAAGCTGATGATATACTGGTGGGTTTTCACATCGTCAGGAGAGAAGTTCTTGCCGTACTTCCGGTTTGCCAGCAGGCAGGCCATGGCAAAGGACTGTCCGCCGCATTCCAGGGTGTCCAGTAAGTACTCCTCCCGCAGCTTGGGCCGGCCATTCTCATCCAGAATCGGGAGACCGGTGTACTCGTTGTGCTGAAAGGTCAGATAGTATTCAGGCGCTGTTAGATCGGAGTTCTTCGAGCTTGTATGCTTGATGGTTGCCATACAGTTCTCCCATCTTTTTCTCGGCGTCCAGCCGAAAGAGTGTGAGGGCGGACAGTTCGGACAGAACCTGCGCCCGAATCTGTTCGGAGTCTTTTCCGCCATTGTTGAAGTGGCGGGCAAGCTGGTTCAGATTGCTGCCGATCTTGCCGCACTGTCCCAGCAGGTCAGAGAGGATGTTCAGTGCTTCCTCTCCGCCGCCGGTGACAACAAGGGTTTGCTTGATGGGCTGACTAAGCAGGGAACGGCGAATGAGGGTGGACATATTGACGCGGAGAAGTTTGCAGAGGAGTTCCAGTTCCAGCTTCTCCTGTTCTGTGACCCGGAACTTGATGAGCTTGGTTTTCCTCGGTGTGCCGCTGTGCTGGGGGTTGTGTCTAGTCGAACGAATGCTAGGCTTGGTCATTGTACCTCCTTGCTGTTTGACTAGCTCCTCTTTGGAGCTATGTATGGCGGCGCAGCCGAAGAACGCGCAGAGCGCGAAATATGAGCAGGGTTTGGGGAAGGCACTCCCCAACAAGTACGACCAGGTCGTGGGACGCAATTTCAATTTGTGAAATTGTGGCCACGGGTCGATACTTGCTTTCCGCTTTTTCCGTAAGTTTTGAAAATCCAAATAACAAAACAAATTCGGTTTTGAAAGCCGGGAGTGCAAATGTGAATCGAGATGTCTCCTGCTTGTGTGGTCGCCGTTCTCCCCGGATCAAGTTCCTGCCCCTGTTTTGCAGCGGCGTTGTCAGGCTCGCCCGCATTTCTGTGGGGTCATGGCGCTGTATCCAATCCGGACGGCTGATGCAGTTGTCAAGGTGCGGTTTAAAGAATTGCGGGCCGATTGCCAGGCTGCAAATCTATCAGAAAATAAAAAATCCGCCTCGCAAAGGATTTTGTCGTAGACGAATGGCGGCAAAATGGGTCGGGGTGGCTGCGGGGCGGAAGATAAAATCGAATAGAGGCTTTATATAAGTGAAGCGATCGGATTTGCAATAAAGGGTAGCATGGAAGAAAACAAATGTCAACGATTTGTCGAATGATTTGTGAGAGCCAACAAGAAAGAACCCTACACGTTGGGTAGAATAGAAATTTTTGTTTGGTGAAAAAATTCGGATTTTGTCGAAGAAAAAAGTCGGCTTTTTTGAGAAGTCGGATGAAGCCTGTCTGGAAAATCCACGGGCGGGCGTTACCGGATTAACAAAGAACTCAGCGCATAATTGGTGAGGATGTACAAAAGCAAAAGTCCGCCTGACAATGAATCCTGTCTGTGCTATACTTTATACTTAGAAAGTATCAGAAGATCCATCCGCATAGAGGAGAAAAACATTACAGACAAAGGATTTGAAAAATCGAAAGCGTCACCTGCCTGTAGAAACGTGATCGATTATCAACGTTCAACCGCGGATGAAGAACTATAAACAGGACGCCCTAGCTGTAAGGGTACTGGAATGAGATCACACAAAAAGTGTTGTGTGGGAGGGTGAATTATGCCGGACAAAAAGATGACTGATCAGCGAGCAGCGGCTAAACGATTCGCAGAATATTGGCAAGGCAAAGGTTATGAAAAGGGTGAGAGCCAGCCGTTCTGGCTCTCTTTGTTGCGGGATGTGTATGGGGTAGAGCACCCGGAGGAGTTTATCTCCTTTGAGGATCAGGTGCATCTTGACCACACCAGTTTCATCGATGGAAGCATCTCCGCTACCCATGTCCTGATCGAACAGAAAAGCCTGGATAAAGATCTGGACGCTCCAATCCTACAGTCCAGCGGAATCAAGCTCACCCCCTTTCAGCAGGCAAAACGGTATTCGGCAGAGCTGTCCTATTCAGAACGGCCGCGCTGGATCGTCACCTGCAATTTTGCACAGTTCCTGGTGTACGACATGGAACACCCTAATAGTGAACCGGCGGTGATCTACCTGAAAGACCTGGAGGAGGACTATTACCGCCTGCAGTTCCTGGTGGATACCGAAAATACCGAAATCAAGAAAGAGGAAGCGGTATCCTTCCAGGCGGGCGAGCTGGTTGGAATTCTCTATGAAAAAATCCTGAAGCAGTATAAAGACCCCACCAGCCCGGAGAGCCTCCGCAGCCTGAATATGCTCTGTGTCCGACTGGTGTTCTGTCTGTATGCCGAGGATGCCGGAATCTTCGGGGAGCACGGCAAGTTCCACGATTATCTCAAGCATATAGCCGAGCGCAATATTTCGGATGTGCGCCGCGGGTTGATTGACCTGTTCCGCGTGCTGGATACCAAGCCGGAAGACAGGGACCTCTATATGGAGGAAGAACTGGCTTCCTTCCCCTATGTGAACGGTGGCTTGTTTGCCGATGAAAACATCGAAATTCCGCGCTTTACGGAAGAGATTGTGCAGATCCTGCTGAGCAAAGCAAGTGAGGACTTCAACTGGCGGGACATTAGCCCCACGATCTTTGGTGCGGTGTTCGAGAGCACTCTGAACCCGGAAACCCGCCGGTCGGGCGGAATGCACTATACCTCCATTGAAAACATCCATAAAGTGATCGACCCTCTATTCCTGCGGCGTCTGCGAGTGGAGCTGAATGAGATCGAGGAGATCGCCTTAACCAATCAGCGCCGCAGCCGTCTGGAGGCGTTTCAGAAAAAGTTGGCTTCTCTGGTCTTTTTTGATCCGGCCTGCGGTTCGGGCAACTTCCTGACCGAGACCTATCTGTGCCTGCGCCGGCTGGAAAATGAAGTGATCGAGCAGCTGATCGCCCTGGAAAAGGGCAATGTGGAAGGCCAGACCATGCTGGCCGGGGCACGGCACATCGACGTGATGGTCAGCATTACCCAGTTCTATGGGATTGAGATCAACGACTTTGCTGTGTCGGTAGCCAAGACGGCTCTCTGGATCGCGGAAAGCCAGATGCTGGAGGAAACTGAGAAGATTCTGACCCAGCATCTGGAATTCCTGCCCCTGACCACCAATGCCTTCATCCATGAGGGGAATGCGCTGCAGATGGACTGGAAGGAGATTGTCCCGGTCCAGAGACTCAGCTATATCATGGGCAACCCGCCGTTTGTGGGGTATTCATTGCAGAGTAAAGAGCAAAAGCAGGATATTCTTTCCATTTATGTGGACGAAAAGGGAAAGACCTATAAGACTGCTGGGAAAATTGATTATGTGTCCGGTTGGTATTTTAAAGCTGCACAGCTGATGCAGGGCACCAGTATCTGTACAGCATTTGTTTCAACCAACTCCATCACACAAGGAGAGCAAGTGGCTGGCGTATGGAAACCGCTGTATGATCGTTTCAATATTCACATTGATTTTGCGTATCGTACCTTCCGATGGGATAGCGAAGCCAGTCTTAAAGCTCATGTGCATTGTGTGATTGTAGGCTTTAGTGAATCCTCAAACCGTAATTTGCGGCTACTGTATGCTGGAGATCAAGTTGAGAAGGTTGAAAATATCAATGCTTATTTGCTGGCAGCTCCAAATATTTTTATTGAAAGCAGAAGTAAACCAATCTGTGACATTCCCAAAATGGTTTATGGGAATAAACCAACGGATGGAGGATTTCTATTTTTATCGCCAGAAGAATATGAAGATGTAAGCGTCAGAGAACCTTGCATTAAAAAATATATTCGACGTGTTTATGGTGCAACAGAGTATATAAACAATAAATTTCGATATTGCCTTTGGTTGGTTAATGCATCACCCAAAGAAATTCATAATTCTCCTTTCATCATGAAAAGAATAGATCAAGTCAGAGAATTTAGAGAAGCCAGCACAAAAGAAGCAACAAAAGAATGCGCCAACACGCCCACATTGTTTCAGGAAGTTAGGCAACCTATTTCGGAATATATTATTGTTCCTAGACATTCAAGTGAAAATCGACGTTATGTACCAACAGGTTTTATTGATTCATCTATTATTGTAACCGATGCAGTACAGATTATTCCGGAAGCTACAATTTATCATTTCGGTGTCTTAACGTCCAACGTCCATATGTCTTGGATGCGCGCAGTTTGTGGACGTATAAAAAGCGACTACCGCTACTCGAAAGATGTTGTCTATAACAACTTCCCATGGCCCACCCCCACCGAGGAACAGAAAGCCAAAATTGAACAGACAGCTCAGGCCATTCTGGATGCGCGGGCGCTGTACCCAGATAGCAGCCTGGCGGACCTTTACGATGAACTGACCATGCCGCCCGAGCTGCGCAAGGCCCATCAGAACAACGACCGCGCCGTCATGCAGGCCTATGGGATGCCGGTGCGTGGGACAACCGAGTCGTCCTGTGTGGCTACTTTGATGGAGATGTATCAGAAGTTGGTAGAAGAGGAAAAAGCATAATATTGTGTAACAAAATGGAGAATATAATGGACCGACAGAGACCTCAACTGACAGATGAAAGCCGAAAGAAAGCTGGAATCTCACAGATGAAAGTGTTCTATCAGAATCAGTATCTCTTTTGGCGTGTTGCGGTAGTAAAATCAATTCGGAAAATTTTGAAGACAAGCGACGCGTTTTATGAGGATTTGGAAGATGAGCTTTGTTTCGATCAGACCCAGCTTCCTCCAGAAGAGCGAACGGATATCGTACATAATCAGATTAAAAATGGCTGGCTGTTTGAAGCAGTTGCACAAGCGGAACAATCGATTGAAGACCTGTTTTCTCTCCTTAAAAATGCAAAAGATCCGGCATTCTTTGCGAAAGATGTTATAACATATAGAGTAGGGGCAATATCCAGCTTTATACGAGAGTTTGAAACATATGATCTTCAAACCGTTCTGGATGCATTTGATTTGCCATTTTTTCCACTAGACGAACCATGGGAAAATTCAGATGTTTTTGAGCAATACTGCAAATCGGTTTTGATGATACAGGCTTATGTAAAGGATTTGGCTGCATTTCATCAGAAATATTATTTGGATTACTGCCAGTACAAGCATGGAATGGCAGTTTCCCTATGTCCGTTTGGAAATAATAATAGAAAAGGGGAATTTCGAGAAGAGAAAAAGGCTCATTGGGGCCAAGGAGCCTTGATGACTTTTGATAATTATGAAATCTCTAAACGTATGAATAAAACAAATAATGTGCCTCAACTTTGTCTCTACGTAACTGAAAGTACACAGCCTTATTTGAGTCAATTACATGATGAAAATAACTTGCTTCATTTTTCTATGCACTATGTTGACATTGATGAGGTGGTTAAAATTACAGAAAAGGCCTTTACATTGCTGAATGTTCTTTGGGTCAACTTGCTAAATAAAAATGAATATACAGAATCAGATGTATTTCGTGAAGTGTCTTTCCCGCTGGAAGATTATAGAGGATATTGGACTATAGGTTTTCCAATGGAGAAAGATGATGACGCTATGTAGAGCAATACAACATAAAATAAGGTGAATAAAATTGGCAAACTTCCAGAAATTAATAAATGAGCTGCGGAAATACCCAAACGAAACGCAGTGGATCGAATTTAAACACAATAATTATACTCCTAATATGATTGGCCAGGACATCAGTGCATTGGCAAACAGCGCAGCACTGTACGAGAAAACCTGCGCATATATGCTCTGGGGAATTGACGATATAACACATGAGATCGTTGGCACTGAATATAATCTCCAAACACTGAAAAAAGGAAATCAGGAACTTGAAAACTGGCTTCGGTCGCTTTTGTCAAGAAATGCTGACTTTGAGTTTCATTCGGTTCCAATGGATGATAAGATAGTTGGATTGCTCATAATATATAGAGCAACCAATCAAACCGTGACGTTTGAGAAAGTTGACTATATTAGAGTTGGGAGCTACACAAAAAGGTTGAATGACTACCCGGTTTTGCAATCACAGGTATGGGACAGAATACGAAATTCTAAATTTGAAGAACGCTATGCCAGATCGGATTTGGAATTGAGTGAAGCGCTCCGACTGCTTGATTATGGGATTTATTTTGATATTACAGGCATTCCTCAACCAGTAGAAGCAGATAAAATCGCCCACTATATGCTGGAGGAAATGATCTTAGTTCGGCAAGACGATGGATTGTATTCCATTACAAATCTTGGAGCTATTTTGTTTGCCAAGCGTTTTTCAGATTTTCCTCGGATTTCTCGCAAAGCAATCCGCGTAGTTCAATACAGCGGGAATAATCGGTTGAATATGCTCAAAGAGGATATTGGCGGAAAAGGCTATGTGGTAGGCTTTGAAGGACTGATGAAATATCTCCAAGCGCTGATTCCCACGGAAGAAGTTATTAGCGGGGCCATTCGTGAACAAAAAACGGCATATCCTATTTTGGCCATTCGTGAAGCCGTAGCAAACGCACTTATACATCAGGATTTTTCAATTACTGGAACAGGACCAGTTGTCGAGGTTTTCCAAAACCGAATTGAAATCACAAATCCTGGTACACCTTTGGTAGAGGTAGCACGTATTATTGATAATCCGCCACGTTCTCGAAATGAGAAGCTGGCAGCGTTGATGCGCCGACTTAGGATGTGCGAAGAGCTCGGAACTGGGTGGGATAAGATCACTATATCCTGTGAGTTGCAGCAACTTCCGGCACCAAGAATTCAGCTGTTTGAAGATAGTACCCGGGTGACGTTGTATTCTGAGATGCCTTTTTCCAGCATAGCACCCGAGGATAAAATTTGGGCTTGTTATCTTCATGCATGTATCCTGCAAGTGCAAGGGGAACAACTAACGAACACATCGCTTCGTGAACGTTTTGGGCTTAAAAGCTCTTCCGCTGGCAGCATTTCAAGACTGATCAAAGAGGCAGTGAACCAGAATTGTATCAAACCGCTTGATCCCACAACTGCTCCTCGCTATATGAAGTATGTGCCGTTCTGGGCGTAATCTAACTTGCCGGCAACTTGCTGCGGATAGCATAGAGACACCGGGAATCGACAAATAACGATGTAAAACCGTCGATTTTCCGAAAATTCAGTGGGGTAGATAAGAGATTTTAATTTGCCGGTAACTTGCCAGCCTGATTACGCTGCTGCAAAACGCCGAGGACTTCATCCGAAACAACAGCAAGAACCCCTGGAGCATCCGGGGAATGAGGCGGGAAGAGCGCAGCGATTATCCGTACAAAGCAGTCCGCGAAGTTTTGGTCAATGCGCTGATCCACCGTGACTATCAGATTTTGGGTTCCGAGATTCATGTAGATATCTTTGATGACCGCCTGGAGATTTTTTCGCCGGGTGGTATGATGAATGGTCAGCGCATTCAGGACATGGACCTCCATCATATTCCCTCCATGCGCCGGAACCAGATCATCTCGGATGTATTTTCAAGGCTGAACCTCATGGAGCGCCGAGGCAGCGGCATCGACCGAATTATCAATTCTTATGCAGAAGTAGCTCAAAAGCCGAGCTTCTACTCGGATTCCGACATTTTCCTAGTTACGCTCCCCAACCGGAGTGTGGCAAATACGGCGCAGACCTCACTGGATGATGTAGCAACCGCAGCCCAAGATTTAGCGACCAACTTGGAAAGTTTAGCGACCTCGGGGCAAAGTTTAGCAACCTCTCCTGAAGATTTAGTAACCTCACAGCCGAGGACGCTGAAAGAAGTTGAGCAGGAGGCATTCAGAACAAGTCTGAAAAATCTGCCGATTTCCAGCGCTACCAGGGATAAGGTGGCGGAACTCTTCCGGCGCTATGGTTACGGGTATACGTTCCATTCCAGCAATGTGGCTGATATTTTTGGCGTTAAAGCGGCTGGCGCTACAGCGGCACTACAGAAACTCCGTAAACTAGAGGTGATCGAGTCCCCCAAGTATGAAGTCTATCAGTTTGTCAAGAAATAAAACAACGACCGCTTGCCACGCTTTGTTTGCGTGACGGGCGGCCGTTCTGTCTACCTCAAACCCTGCTGGAGAACCGGTGTAATATTTGTCCATATAAGCCCTCTGCACATTTTTGCACATATTTTGCACATTGAAATAGATGGATGATCGATGCAACGGATGCGCTATATGCAAAATATGCAGAGAACTAAAATATCAAAAGCAACGCAAAATCGAATAAAATAACGCTAATACGAAAACCAGAAAATCGACGAATGTTGCTCGTTAAGTCCTTTTAATCAGAGGGCCTGGGATTCGAGTTCCCACGAGCGCACCAAAATCCAGCGATAAATCGTAAGATTTATCGCTGGATTTTCTTTTTGCATACTCCATCCCAAAACAAAAGACTTGTACAAGCCGGGCGTTTTTCCCACCCGAGCCTGTACAAGTCCTGTACCGTCTGCCCGGGATCCTCTCTCCTTTGAAAGGGAAGCGCATCGAGCCACGGCTTTTAAATGTTTAAATATTTAGCACCAGGCCGTCAGAGCAGCGACCTGCTCGCCGCAGACTTTGCCATGATACTGGGTGCCAATGATGGCCGTACCGGAACCGGGGTAGTAGGGCCCAATCCAGCCGCCGGCATTCATGCCGCCCGCATACAGGCGGCTGATGGGCTGGCCGTTGACATCGAGCACCTGGCAGTTTGCGTTAATGCGCAGGCCCACGATACTGCCCAGATTGCAGGGCACATTCATCATCGCATAGAAGGGGCCGGTAATGGTGTTGAGGCCGGTGCGGCGGCCAAAGACCCGATCCTCACCGGTGGCGGAAACCATTTCATTCCAGCTGGCGACGCTGGCGGCCAAGTTGGCCGCATCGCAGTCCATGGCTGCGGCCAGCTCTTCCAGGGTGTCGGCAAACAGCAGGGTACCTGCGGCGACTGCATCCGCCACTGTTTCGGCCGTCCAAATGGCACCCGGATCGCTCAGAGCCTCCTGGCCAAAGACCATATAGGTCTTACCGCCCAACTGCTTTTCCTGCTGGAAGATCGCCCGGTACTGATAGGCATAGGTAGCGTCCTCACAGACAAAACGCTGGCCCGCCTTGTTGACGATGATACAGGGCATGGTGGGAATGGTATTGTTGGTGGCATTGCCGGTGGTACCGCAGAAGTCAATGGTGCCGCCCTGGCCATACAGATCCGCTCCGATCTCCATGCCCATCCGCAGGCCATCGCCAGTATCCCCTGCGACGCACATGCAGGTACCGTTCTCCAGCGCCCAGTACTGCTGGGGCGCCAGACGTTTGGCCATCTCCTTATTCTGATCCACCGAAGCAGCAGCCAGAATCACGCCCTTTTTGGCTTTTACCCGGATAACCTTCTCTTCCGTCTCTGCCTCCACACCGATGACCTCTCCGTTCTCGGTGATCAGACGGGTGGCGGCCGTGTTGGTCATGATGTTGACGCCCTTTTCTTTGCAGTAATTTGCCAGGGCACTCGTCAAAACGCCGCCCTGACCTGCGGCGCCGCCGCCTGCACCCCCCAGATGATGCTGGACATGATGCACAACGGCTTCTTCATCATGCAGATGTACGGCCTGACCGAAACCGCCGGCGACGGCACCTGGA
>OERE01000182.1_pt1 | contig 13098 bp, 8 predicted proteins | sample 1539961 | NCBI WGS metagenome assembly OERE01 (sample SAMEA3891892, study PRJEB23780) | metagenome | biome: terrestrial biome; feature: animal house; material: Caecal content | place: Italy | collected 2015-05-05
CACTTCCTCCGGAGAAACCTGTTCCGCAATGGCGCTTGTTTCCATGTCGCGGCAATCCGGTTCAATGCGGCAAATTACCTTTTCCGGCTTGAGTTCATGCAGAATGGAATCCCTGAAAGCCTCCACCACATGATAGCCGCGTTCCAGGGGCCAATCCGCCGGAATTTCCACATCCATGAAATAACAGGGGGCCTGTTTGCCGTGGCCTGCATAAAAACCGTGAATGCGGACATGGTGGCGCAAGGCCAACCGGTGGATAATCATGTCCGGCTCCATATTGGAAAGATTCTCCCGCGCCGGTTCGATATGGACGATGACGTCCGCTTCCGGCAATTCATGCTTTACGATGCCTTCAATGGATTCCGCCACATCATGGGCGTCATCCACGTGCAGTTCCGCAGGCGCTTCCACATCCAGCTCTACAAAGATGCGCGAGCCTCCGTCACGCAGGCGGATGCGTTTGACCGGATAATCCGGGGCATTCTTTTTCATGGCGTCCAGCACCTGCCGCGTCAGGGAGGAAGAACCGCCGTCCATCAGGGCGTGGATGGAACGTTTGGCAAGGCCGAAAGCCACGGAACAAACCAGAGCCGCCACAAACAGGGCCGCAATGGCATCCGCCCTCTCCAGGAGGCCGTGCCAGGCTGATTCCGCGGGGACCAGATGGGCCAGCCATATGCAGAAAAGACCCAGGAGCACGACTGCGGAAGACCAGATATCCGTGGTAAAGTGAAGTGCATCCGCTTCCAGGGCCTGGCTTTTGTGCTTTTTGGCTACCCGGCGGAGCATGGCGGAACGGTTCACATCTACCAGCAGGGAGGCGGCCACTACGGCAAAAGCCCACCAGGTGAGGGTAATCTCCGCCTCATTGTAGAACAGACGGTCCACAGCCTCCCAGACAATCCAGGCGCAGGTAACTAAAAGGAGGGCTGTTTCCGCCAGGGCAGAAAGATTCTCCACCTTTTCGTGCCCGTAGGGGTGGCTTTCGTCCGCAGGGCGGGACGCTACTTTTACGGCGTAAAAAGTCATGGCCGCAGCCATCAGGTCCAGCCCGCTGTGCAGGGCTTCGGAAATGATGCCGAGGCTGCCGGTTACAATGCCGGCCCAGAGCTTGATGACCGTTAAAAAGGCGGACCACAGGACGGAGGAAAGGGCCGCATGTGATTTTTCCTGGTGCGCTGCTTGTTCCATAAGACAGGGAAAAAGAAAGAAGGGCATATCTAAGCCCGCCTCCCTTTCTTAGTCAATGATAACAGAGGCGGCGTTAGAACTCAGGCTTTGGCCTATGACGGAATCACCCCCTGCACCATCAGGGCTGGATGTGTAACAGGGGCCTGCTGTGCGGATATATTTTTTTATTTTCACTATTAAAGAAACAGTATTTATTATTTTAAATAATCAAAATATATTAAAAATTAATTGAAGGCGGTAGAAGATAGCTCTGAAAGCAGCCGGTTGCCGTGACCTAAAAAAGTATTGCCAATGCTGGGGAATACGTTATTTTGCGTGTGTTGAGAGTGACTGCCAAGAGGTAGCCGGAGCTCCTGAAGGTGCGCGGCGTGTTCCCCGGCAGAGTATCCGGTACCTGTAACGTATTTACGGATGGCCGCACCCTGATTCCCTTCCTGCGTGGTATTTGCAAATGACAATGTGTTCCCCGGGTTGCAGAACAGTTCCACTTGTTAGTTTGTCTCTTTTCACCTACACTTACTATTATTCCCAATTCTATGTCAGGACATAATAAATGGTCTAAGATCAAGTACGTTAAGGCTAAGGAAGACGCCAAGAAGGGCAAGGTTTTTGCCCGCTTTGCCCATGAAATCATGCTGGCCGCCAAAAGCGGCGGCGGAGATCCTGATCTGAATCCGCGCCTGCGCGCCGCCATTGACGGAGCCAAGGCCGTGTCCACCCCCAAGGAAAATATTGAACGCGCCATCAAAAAAGGCACCGGGGAACTGGGAGGAGCTACCATCCAGGAGATTACCTATGAAGGCTACGGCCCTTCAGGCACGGCTTTCCTGATTGAAGTGGCGACGGACAACACAAACCGTTCCGCTTCCGAGCTGCGTACCCTGTTCACCAAAAACGGAGGTAGCATCGGTACGCCCGGTTCCGTGGCTTACCAGTTTGAACGCAAGGGAGAGGCCCGCATCATGGCGGAGGGTCTTACGGAGGATTCCGCCATGGATCTGGCGCTGGAATGCGGCGCGGATGATGTGGAACAGGGGGATTCCGACAATGAATGGGTGTTTGTTACGAGCCCAACGGAGTTGAACAACGTGTGCGCCGCCCTGCGTGAAGCCGGACATACGGTAATTTCCATGAAGCTGATTTCCGTGGCGCAGAATGCTTCCGTGATTAATGATCTGGAAACGGCAAAGGCCGCCCTGCGCCTGTATGAAGCGCTGGACGACTATGATGACGCGCTGAACGTCTTCTCCAATTTCGATGTGGCGGAAGAAATCCTTGAGCAGCTTGGTTAACGCTGTTGTCCTTCAGGAGACGCCTGTTGTTGCAGTTCAATTTTCTTTTCCATGTCTGATACCCCCCCAGATTTGACTCCGGAACAGGTTTCTCCGGAGCCGGCGCCCAAAAAACGTATTATCCGCAAAACCAAGTCTGCGGCGGAAGCTCCGGTAAAGCCCCAGACTGCTGCGGAAGTGCCCGGGACGGAACAGGATTCTTCCCCGGCGCCCCGCAAGCGGACGATAAGGAAGAAGGTTGCTGAATTGGCGGATGATGGGATGGAAAGTGTCGATGTGCCGGGGAAGAAGACTTCCCGTAAGAGCAGTGCTGAAATCCCGGTGGAAGAAGCGCAGGATGTTCCTGCCAGGCCCCGGCGCGGACGCCCGCGCAAGAAGCCTGTGGAGGAGGTTCCGGAAACTGACGGCTCTGCGATTGTCTCCGGAACGGAAGCCGCCGTCAAGCCGGTGCGCAGGCGTGCTGCCAAGGCTGTTGCTCCGGAGAACGGTGATTCAGCCGGCCCTGAGGCGGAAATTGCCGTTCATGCGGCGCCTGCCGAGCCGGCTTCCGATTCTTCCGATTCTGTTCCGGAGCAGCCCGCAGAAGGCAGGCCGAAGGTTATTCGCCAGAGATTTGTGAGGAAACCGAGGGAACAGGAGCCGGAGGCGGATGCTTCCGTTCCGTCCATCAAGGTGGTGCAGGAAGGTGCGGCGGATTTTTCCGAAGATGCCGCCCGGGAGCCGCGTCGGACAAATGAGTCGCAAAGGCAGCGTTTTGACAGGCAGATCCACCGGAATAACCGCCAGGATGGCCGCAATGGCAGAAACGGCAATGACCGGGTTAAAAACCGCTGGAATAATAATCAGGAGGGCGGAACCCCACAGAACAGCGCCCCCCGTGAACTGGCGCCGCCGGAACCGGTGGACGGGTTGCTGGAAATTACGAATAAGGGGTTCGGCTTTTTAAGGAAGCCGGATAATGATTTTGACGCTTTTGCGGAAGCCGTTTATGTGCCGCAGGATATGATCCGCAGGTTCGGTCTGCGTCCTGCCGTGTGGGTGCATGGGCAGGCCTGCCGTCATGACCGCGGCATTCTTCTGACGGAAATTGCCTCCGTTAACGGGGTTGCTCCGGAGAGAGCGCGCAAGAACCCGCACTTTGAAGAGCTCAAGGCGGTCAATCCTAATAAGCGCATTTCTTTTGAAACCCGGCCGGAGCGTTACACCACCCGCACATTGGATCTGATTGCTCCAATCGGGCGCGGCCAGCGCGGCCTGATTGTCTCTCCGCCCCGCGCAGGGAAGACGACGCTGCTTCAGCACATGGCGGAAGCCATTCTGGAGAATTACAGGGATTCCATTCACCTGATGGTGCTTCTGGTAGACGAGCGTCCGGAAGAAGTGACGGAGTTTAAACGTTCCCTCCCCGGAGCTGAAGTATACGCTTCTTCCAATGATGGAAGGGTGCGCGATCACTGCCGCATGGCGGAACTTTGCATTGAACGCGCCAAACGGCTTGTAGAGGCGGGGCAGCATGTTTTCCTGCTGATGGATTCCATTACTCGCCTGGCCCGCGCCTACAATAACGCTGACAAGGGAAGCGGCCGCACGATGTCCGGCGGCATTGATGCCCGCGCTCTGGAAATGCCCCGGCGCCTTTTTGCCGCCGCCCGCAATACGCGCCAGGCCGGTTCCCTGACTATCATTGCCACCGCCCTGGTGGAAACCAACAGCCGCATGGATGACCTGATTTTCCAGGAATTCAAGGGGACGGGCAATATGGAACTTGTGCTGAACCGCCGCATTGCGGAGCAATATATCTTCCCGGCCGTGGACATTCTGAAATCGGGGACGCGGAGGGAAGAGCTCATTATGCCGGAAGCATGGCTGTACAAGATGAATCTGATCCGCCGCGCTTTAGCCGGGCATAAACCCGTAGAAGCCATGGAACGGTTCCTGTTTTTCCTGAACAAATACCCCAGCAATACCCAGATGCTGCTGGATTTGAAACAGAAAGCGTAGGTTTCCCGATGGCGCAGAGCCTTGGAGGCTTGCGGAATTCCGGCCGGAAAAGCGGGAAGCATTTGTCTTTCCTGATGAGTCAGGAGCGTGCTTAAACGCCTTTTTTGCTGTTCCAGATGGCGATATGCAGACGGTCTGAAAAACGAAGACCGTAGCGGAGACACCATTCCACCGCCTGCGGACGCATGGCGTTCAACTCATCCCGTGTGGAGGCCAGGGGCATGATCAGAATTCGTTCCGGGGGAATGTCCGCTTCGGAAGCCCGCTGCAGAACGGCCCTGACATCGTCCTCGCACGCCACGACGAATTTGAACCAGGCTTTCTCCGTACCCGCCAGACAGCGCAGGATATCCGGTTTCCAAGTCTTAACGTCGTTATTGCCTGAATGGGGGAGTTTGGGAGATACGTTGAATTGCGTGACGCGTTTCAGCAGTTCCGTATCCGGCATGATGGTGCCGTTGGTTTCCATTTCCACGGCATGATCCGGCAACAGGCGCAGCAGGGCGGGAAGCGCCTTTTGCTGAATGAGCGGCTCCCCTCCGGTCAGGACCAGGCGGCGGCATGGATAATGGAGCACCAGTTCAGCCGCCTTTTCAGGCGCGAGGCGCACTCCGGGAACCGTTCCGTTCCAGGAATACGCCGTATCACACCAGGAACAGGCCAGATTGCAGCCTGCCAGACGCAGGAAAACGCAGGGTGTTCCCTGGGAGACTCCTTCCCCCTGAATGGAATGGAAAATTTCCGGTTGTCCGTGAATCTGGGCCAGTGTGAGCATGATCAGGCTGGCCTGAGACTATCATATCCCTGCCGTCCGTCAACGACTCCCTGAGGGCAGGCGGGTGCTTCCTTGTTCTCCGTGCATTTCATTTTCCGGCAGACGTTCAACTGTTGCTGCTGCGGAAGGCCGCACCCGTGAACAGGAGCAGGATAAATCCCGCGACGGAGGCTGCACCCGTGAACAGTTTCTGAAAGGAGGCATGGTCTTTTTCCTTCTTTGCCAGCTTTTTCACTTCTTCCCTGGAGACTTTCCGCATGGCCGCGCGGGCTTCGTCATAGGCCCGGGATGCCTGTTCTTCTTTTTTACGGGCCTGTTCCAGAGTTTTCCGTACATCTCTGGACAGCTCCCTGTATTCGGCAGACGCCAGCAAGTCTTCATCGCCCGGTTCCGGGACAGCGGATTCGTCCCGGTCATCGTCGGCCAGAACCTTGTTTTTCTGTTCGGTGAGTTTCTCCTCCGCCTTCTGCATCAGGCGTTCCTGTTTGCCAGACTTTTCTTCCAGAGTTTCCAGCGCCGCATCTACGGCTTTCATTTTTTCCTTAGCAGCTGCGGTTTTCTGGCGGATAAGGTTCATCTGTGCCTGAAGTTCGGAAATATTTCCCTTCTGAGGGGCAATCCCGGACAATTTCTTCCTGCTTTTGGCCTCTTCCCGTTTTTGGGCCAGTTCGCGTTCCGCCTGTTCCAATTCCGCCTGAATGCCCCTCTGCTGATCGGTCAGCCTGTCAAGCTGGGTTCTCATTCCCTCCTTTTTCCGGAGCAGTTCCTCCCTGGCGGATTTGGTGCTTTCCCTTTGCCTTTTCATGTGGCGGCGCAGCCGGTCAATCTTCTGGTCGTGTTCCTTCACTTCTTCCTGCTGGTCCGCCACGTTTTTTTGGTAGGCGGCATCCTGGATTTCCTGATGCTGCTGCCTTTTTTGTTCGAGATAAGCTTGCTGGAATCTCTCTATGTCTTCTTCCGCCGCCCGGGTGGCATCCTGGGCATCATCCAGCTTCTTTCGGGATTGGATAACGGCTTTTTCCAATATTGCGGCCTCCTGTTCCAATGTTGTTTTTTGGGCGGCCAGTTCCTTTCCTTCCGGGGAAATGCGGTTTTGATAGTACCAGACGGAAAATCCGGCGGTTAACAGGGTCAGGAGAAGCAGTACGTAACGCATGGATATGTTCCGACGATTCGGTCAATGGTATAAAAATGGGTAAGCCTTGTCAACATGGCAGAAATAAGAACCGCCCGCTTCCCTCTGGAGATGAAGGAAGCGGGCGGCCTGAAAAGCAGGTTTCCGGAAACACGTCTTTCCCTGTTAAAGATTCAGGGAAAAAGCAGAGATGGCATCTATCTCTTTCGCGATTTTATCCAGCAGCTCATCGGAAACCGGCTGGTTGGTCTTAATCACGGTCAGGGCCTCCCTGGTGGCGTGGTCGGCAGGGGCGGCGATGTTGTCAATGTTGATTCCATTGGAAGACAGGGCGGAGCCGATGAGGGCGATAACACCCGGACGATCCTTGTAGCGCAGGCATAATGTCGTGCCGCGCAGGTCCGCGTACAATCCGTTGAAATTGTTCAGGCGGGAGACCATGGGGATGCCTTCCGTCACCACGCCGCGCACGCTGGTGTGGAAATATTCCTCTTCCTCTTCCATGGCCACGTCCAGCGTGATGGAATCTTCATAAGGTTTGTCGTCTTTGGGTTCCCTCGCTTTGAAAACGATGCCGTGCTCCCGCAGGGATTCTTCCGCGGCGGCAGGCATGAGCCCTTTTTCCGCATGCGGCAGAAGGCCTTCCAGAATGGGGGCCGTAAACCATTTGCGGAAAATGCGCAGGTTGCCGTAAAAAGTGCATTCCACGCGGCGGATGGGCTTGTTGCCGCCGGCCTTGCGCGCCAGGGAGGCGAGCAGAAACGCCAGTTGAAGATGGGCCGGATTGAGGCCGCTGGGGGATTCCCCGTTCACCACGCAGGAGGTGTCGCCGTCGGAAAAGTAGGCGATCATCTGTTCTGCGGCGCGTTTGGCCGCTTTCGTATTGGCCTCCCGGGTGTTGGCTCCCAGGTGGGGAAGAATCAAATCCGCAATGGGGGCGGAAGGCTTCTCTCCGGGCGCATCCTTGGGATGTACGTCCGTCAGGTAGCCGATGTTTTTGCCTGCGGCCTTGGCGGCGGCCAGCGCTTCTTCATCCACCACGCCGTAGCGGGAGCAGTTGATGAGTACTGCTCCGTCTTTCATTTTTCCAATGAGCTCCGCGTTCACCATGTGGTGGGTGGAGGGGCCGCCCGGAACGTGCAGGGTAATAATGTCGCACTGGGAGAAAATATCTTCAATGCTGGTAGGGGTGACGCCGATGTTCAGGGCGCGCTGGCGTGCCAGAAAGTGGTCGTAGCCCAGCAGAATGGGTTCAAATCCCTGAAGGCGCTTGACGAGGTTGCGGCCGATGTTGCCCAGGCCGATGATGCCCACCGTCTTTTTGGTCAGCTCGCTGCCCATGTATTTTTTCTTTTCCCACAGGCCTTCCCGGGTGGTGGCGTCCGCCTGGACGATGTGGCGGTAGTAGGCCAGAATCATGGCCATGACTTCTTCCGCCACAGCATTGGAGTTGGCTCCGGGGGTATTCATGACGTCCACGTTTTTTTTGCGGGCGTATACAATGTCAATGTTGTCGTAACCGGCTCCGGCGCGGACGACCAGCTTCAGGGAAGGAAGGGCGTCCATGATTTCCGGAGTGACTTTTTCGCTGCGGACGATCAGAGCCACGGCATCCGGATGGGTGGCTACCTGTTTTTCCAGAGGCGTATCAGCGTCCTGGATGACTTCATAGCCAGCCGTTTTAAGCGTGTTGGCCGCTACGTCGGAGAGTTTGGTAGGAATAAGGACCTTGTTCATGTTGGTACGGTGGAAAAGGTTATTGTTCAATGGTATGGATAAAAAGCCCGCTGCGCAGCTTGGGTTCAAACCAGGTGGATTTGGGAGGCATGATTTCTCCGGCGTCCGCTACGCGGAAAAGGTCGGCCATGGTGACGGGATACAGGGAGAAAGCCAGCGCCATTTCCCCGGAACAGCGGCGTTCCAGTTCTCCCAGACCGCGGATTCCTCCTACGAAGTCGATGCGGTCGCTCGTACGTGGATCGTCAATGCCCAGGATGGGAGCCAGCACATTCGCCTGGAGGATGGCGCAGTCCAGGCTTTCGATGGGATGGCCGGCCGGGAAGGTTCCCGGTTTGGCCGTGGCGGAATACCAGCGTCCATTCAGATACATGCCGAACTCATGCTTGGCGCGGGGGGTGTAGCCTTCTCCGGGAATGGTATCCACAGGATTTATGTCAAAGGAGGTACGGAGTTTTTCCATGAATTCCTCTTCAGTCAGGCCGTTCAAGTCGCGTATGACGCGGTTGTAGTCCATGATGAAAAGGTCTTCATCACAAAAGACGACAGCCATCAGGTAGTTGAATTCTTCCTGCCCCGTGTAGTCCGGGTGTTTCTGGCGGCGCCTGGCGGAAACGGCGGCGCTGGAAGCCGTGCGGTGGTGTCCGTCCGCAATGTAAAGGGCGTCCACTTCCTCAAAGCTTTTGCGGATGTCTTCCACCGTGCCGGGCTCGGAAACGGGCCACAGGATATGGGTGACGCCGTCCTCCGTGGTAAAATCATATTCGGGTTTGTGGAATTTAATCCATTCCCGGATGATGGCGGAAAGACCTTCATGTTTGCGGTAGGCCAGGAATACCGGTTCCGTCTGAGCGGAGCAGGCGTCAAAATGCTCAATCCGGTCAAGTTCCTTTTCCCTGCGGGTCAGTTCGTGCTTTTTAATGGCGCCGCTGGCATATTCATCCACGGAGGCGCAGCCGACGATGCCCGTCTGTACGCGCCCCCACATGATTTGTCGGTAGATGTAGAAAGACGGCCGTTCATCCCGGAAGAGGTAACCTTCGCGGACAAACCTTTCCAGGTTTTCCCTGGCCTTGGCGTAGGTTTCCGGGGCATGGATGGCGGCTTCGCTCGTGTCGATGTCGGAACGGCAGATATGGAGGAAAGAGGCGTCATTTCCGGCGGCCATTTCCTCGGCTTCCCGGTGGTTCATGACATCATAAGGGAGGGAGGAGACCCGCGCGGCCAGTTCCCGGGGAGGGCGCAGGGCGGGGAAGGGATGGAGAGTGGACATGGAAGGAAGAGAGTTCGGAAAGTCAGTAATGGGAAGGATGATATAGCGCACGAATGCTGGAAACAAGCCCGGCCAAAATGCATGCCGCAATGAACAGCAGCAAATAACGTGAAATGGAGTCCTGAAAGAACGGGTTGTCCCGGAAAGACCGTGCCTGATTGAAAGTTTGGACGATGACGAATGCCGCCGGGATGCGGAAAAGATCAAAGATGAACAAGTTCCGGGATATCCGCGATGTATCCTGTTCCCGGCGATTGTTCCGTTCATGTTCCGGCGGAAGCGTTCCGCCCTCTTTTCCGGACGGAGCCGGAAAAGAGGGCAGGGGCCTCGCTTATTTGAGCTTCAGGATATCCACGATGCTGGACGTGATGGAGCGCATGTCATCCATCGTCAGCTCGCCCATGTGGGCAATGCGGAACGTTTTGTTCTTCAAGTCCCCGTAACCGTTGCCGAGCTGCATGCCGCGTTCGATCAGGGAGTTGTTCAGGGCGGCAATGTCAATGTCCCTCGTGTTGCTGATCACCGTCAGGGTGCGGGAAAGGTGGTCCCGGTTGGCAAAGACGCTGAAATATTCATCCGCCCAGGAACGCACGAATTCGGCCATGGCTTCATGACGCGCAAAGCGGTTTTCTACACCTTCCTGCATGATGCGCTGGAGCTGGAGGTCCATGGCGTACATGATGGAGATGCAGGGAGTGTTCGTGTACTGGTAGTCCTTCTTCTGGATGGTGTCGTAAATGGAACGCAGGTCAAAGTAGCAGCCGCGGTTGGGAACGGAGGCGGTGCGTTCGTACGCTTTTTGGGATAGCGTGCAGACAGCCATGCCGGGGGGCAGGGCAAGCGCCTTCTGGGTGGAAGTTACCAGTACGTCCACGCCCAGCTTGTCCGTTTCAATCCGGGAGCCGGCGGCGGAACTCACGGCGTCCATGCACCACACGACATCCGGGTATTTTTTAAGCACTTCCGCAATTTCCTCCACCGGGTTCTGGATGCCGGTGGACGTCTCATTGTGCGTGATGCAAATGGTGTCGTATTTGCCGGTGGAGAGGGCGGCGTCCACCATTTCCGGGGTAGTGGGCTGCCCCAGTTCGCTCTTGAAAATATCGGAGGGCACGCCGTTGCCCGTAGCGATCTTGTACCATTTGTCGCCGAAGGCACCCACAGAAAAAATGGCGGCGCGTTTGGCGGTGCAGGAACGCACGGCGCCTTCCATCAGGCCCGTACCGGAGGAAGTGGAAAGCAGAATTTCCTGTTCCGTCAGCAGGATGCGGCGCAGATTGTTGGAAATGCGGCGCTGCAGGGCGGAGGCCGCTTTGGATCGGTGTCCCATCATTGGGCCGCTCATGGCGGCAAGTACTTCAGGTGCTACTTCAGTGGGTCCGGGAATGAATAATTTGGTTGCCATTTGTTTTTAAGAACTGGGTACGCATACTATAGCGTCTCCAAACGGTTTGACTATGAATTTTTGTTGAGCCTTACCGGGAAAACCTGCCGCGGCAGCGGAGAAAGCAAAGAGAGGATGTCTGTATTGGGCGGCACAGATGGCCAGTCGGGAGTAATGCGGGCGGGATGCGGCACTCCGCATGTTCCGTCATCCCATGCCGGCATGGTTCCTCCGGTGATCCTTTTCAACCGGATTTTCTGGCAGGAAATCAGGATGGAACGAGGCGGTGAACCTGTGCTGAAACGGTTCTCACGTTCTGACGGTGAAACGGCTTTTTTCTCCTGTTCGGAAAGGCAGGGCGTAGGCCTTGCCCTCTTTCCGCAGGAGGAGTGTTTTTGGAATTTAGAGGCTGATCAGCTTGACCAGCCAGTAACCTCCGAAGAAAAGCCAGATATACAGGAAGCCTGCAAGCAGGAAAGGCCGCGCTCCGGCTTTCTTAAACTTCTCAAAGCTGGATTCCGCGCCCAGGGCCGTCATCGCCATGGTCAGCAGGAATGTATCCAGGGTGTTTATGGCGTCCACAAGTCCGGCAGGCAGCAGGTGCAGGGAATTAAAGCCAATGACGGCAAGGAACAGGAAGGCGAACCAGGGAATGGTAATTTTCCGTTTTTCCCCGTTTGCGCCGGAAGAGGGATCCCTCCGGGCCAGGACAATGCTCAGGACGACCAGCACCGGGGCCAGCATCATTACCCGGATCATTTTGACGATAATGGCCGGATCGGAAATAGCTTGCCCCATGGCGTTGCCGGCGCCCACCACATGCGCCACTTCATGAAGGGTGGCTCCGGTAAAAAGCCCCATTTGTTCCGGCGTCAGATCCAGTATTCCGGCCCGGTGCAGGGCTGGATACAGAAACATGGAGAGCGTGCCGAAGATGACCACGGTGGAAACGGCCACAGCGGCTTTGTAAGGTTTGCTTTTGACGACGGGTTCCGCCCCCAGAACGGCTGCTGCCCCGCAAATGGAACTGCCGATGGAGGTCAGCAGGGCCGTGTCCCTGTCCATTTTCAGCAGGCGCCCCAGCCCGGCTCCCAGAAGAATGGTGAGAGTGACCACAATAAGGTCGAGCGCCAGGGCGGAGCCGCCGATGTCGATGACACTTTGAAAAGTCAGTTTGAATCCGTACAGGACAATGCCTGTTCTCAAAACCTGCTTGGTGCAGAACTGAATGCCGGGAACCCATGTTTCCGGAAGGTGGTTGCGCAGGCTGTTGGCGTAAAGCATTCCCAGCACGATGCCGACGATCAGCGGGCTGAGGGAAAGATGTTTCACCCATTCAAAATCAGCAATGTAAAAAGCGGAAAAGGAAAACAGAACAATAAGCAGGATGCCGTGGAGGGGATTGGCTAGATGTTTGGGAGACATGGTCGGTAAATGATGGTTGCGGCTGCCCGTTGTATCTGGCCGGGAGCGTACCGAATTGGCTGCGGAATAATATACGATGCAGCCATTATAAAATCTAATTAAAAATTGTTATAGCCAATTAAATTTTGTTATAATAATATCGGCAGAACTTGATGAACAGTTCATTGATTCTGCTGTGGTCTCCATGTCCTGAGACGAAGTGGAAGGTGCGGCGGATTTCCAGGTGGCGGAGATGTATTTTCTTCAAACTTCCGCGTTTGAATTCTCCCCGGACAGCAAGGGAGGAGAGAAAAGAGCACGCCGGAGAATGCTCCAGGTACATCTTGATGCTTTCCGTATTGCCCAGCGTCATCAGAACATGGAGGCCGGAAACGGAGATCCCGTGTTTTTTCAGCGCTTCCTCCACCACCCGGCGCGTGCCGGACCCCGGTTCACGCATGATCAGGGGCACATGGGAGAGTTGCGGGAGGGAGAGCCCTTCACTGGGCACGGCGGCCTGCATGCCTCCTGCCAGAATAATTTCGTCCTCCATAAATGGCTGGTAATGCAGGTCCGCGTGCGTTGCCGTGCCTTCCACGATGCCAAGCTGCACGGATTCATCCTGGACGGCCTGTTCTATTTCCTCCGTATTGCCGCTTTTCAGCCATATGCGTATTTCCGGGTAATGGCGGTTGAACAGGGCCAGCAGCGGAGGCAGCACATACTGGGACATGGTGGAGCTGGCTCCCAGGCTCAATTCGCCGGAAACAGGGGAATTGCGGCCAAAGGATATTTCTTCAGCCAGCGTTTCGTATTCCTTGAGGATGCGGCGGGAATGGGCCAGCAGGCGCACGCCTTCCGCCGTCAGGGCAATCCCTCGTCCCTCCCTTTTGAACAGACGGGCAT
>OERE01000187.1_pt1 | contig 12926 bp, 8 predicted proteins | sample 1539961 | NCBI WGS metagenome assembly OERE01 (sample SAMEA3891892, study PRJEB23780) | metagenome | biome: terrestrial biome; feature: animal house; material: Caecal content | place: Italy | collected 2015-05-05
ATATTGAGAAATAATCATCACCAAAATGGAAACGATGAAGGATATAAATCGAATTAAAGTAGTACTCGTTGAAAAGAAACGAACCAACAAGTGGTTGGCTGAGCAACTCGGAAAGGATCCGGCTACAGTGTCGAAATGGTGTACAAATACATCACAGCCAGGTCTAGAAACTCTGTTGCAAATAGCCAATGTCCTTGATGTAGATGTGAAAGATTTGCTTAATTCTACAAAAGAAAACAAAATGCATCTTACGGTTCCGACAAATTATACAATGTAATTATTAAGACATTATGCCCAAAAATAAGAATACGGAATATAGGTTTATGATCTTAGACAGATGCTTTAGCGATTTTCGTCATAAATACAGTATCGAAGAACTATTGGAAAAAGTCAACGATAAACTTTATGATGCAAATGGTTGTGCGTCTATGATAAAGGAACGACAGTTACGAGGTGATTTTAATGCTATTCGTAAGATGCTCCCTAACGACATATACCTTGAAGCAATTCCTTATGATGGCAAAAAATGTTACTACCGTTATTCAGAACCTGACTTCTCTATATACAAGAATGAACTTTCAGTAGCTGAGGTACAGAACCTCCGTTCTACCATTGAGATGCTAAGTAAATACAGAGGTTTGCCTTCTAATGGTTGGCTGGAAGAGGTTATTTCAAATCTTGAAATTAGATTTGGCGTTAAAAACAATGCAGAAAATCTTGTTTCATTTGGACAGAATGAAAAGTTAAAAGGAATTGAATATCTCTCTGGGATAATAGATGCTACCATCAGCCATCAGCCTTTAGATATTGAGTATATTTCTACTAACGGCAACTATCATCAACATACATTACATCCATATTTTGTAAAACAATATAACGGAAGATGGTTTCTGTTTGGACTTGATGAAAAAGAAGACAGAATCAAAAGCCTCGCTTTTGATCGCATTCAAGGTATGGCAAATAGTAATTGTGTATTTCGAAAAAACGAAAAGATTGACTTCAACACATATTTCGATAATGTGGTTGGTGTAACAGTACCTTATGAAGGAGAGTCCAAGTTGGAAGAATTTCAGTTGAAATTTTCGCCAAGGCGTTTCAAATATGTAACCTCAAAGCCTATTCATAATTCACAGAAAATTATAAGCGAAGAGGATTGTATAATTTCACTCCAGCTATATCACACATTAGAATTGGAGCAACAGATTTTCTCGTTTGGGCCAGATGTCGAAGTAATCTCTCCTTCGTGGTTTAGAAGGGCTTATGCTAAAAAAATAGCAGACTGCATGAAAAAATATTTTTCTATGCAGGACCTTTGCATAGCTAGTAATGACCTTTGCAGTGTCAAATGAAACCACTATTAAAGTTTAACTCTAAAATTTCAAAACAATGACACAGTTTGCAAGACTTTCTGCTAAAGCTCAAAATATAGTAAACATTTTTTTCGACAGCATTTGGAATAAAGGTTTCACCAATAACCCTTCAATGATATTGGGGGCAAGCCTTTACGCCATTAATCCTGATGCCAAATCTACGGTTGTAGAAGAATTGGATAAATACATTGTTGATTTGAAAGAAGAATTATCTTCTGAACAAATTGACATTCTAAAGAACGAATACACTAATGTCATTCTTTCTTGCTTTGATCAAGATTCAGAGAATTTCTCTAGCAATAGAGTAAATCAATTTACGCCATCAGGGTTAGTCGACTTATGTCTGAAAATAGCTGAATGTAGGCCTAATAGCGAGGTGTATTTACCTTATAATGGGACTGGAGAATTTTCTCGTAAATTGATTAGTTGCAAGTGTGAAGGCTATGAGCAAAGCATTATCAACTGGGCAATATCAGAAGTTGTTAATTCCGCGGTTGGAGTTAAATGTAATATTGAGTGTGTTGCATTCCCGATAGCAATGACTGCTAAGGAGTATGATTATATATTTACGTGTCCCCCATTTGCTCAGAGACGAGAAGTAATAAGTAGCTTAATTCATCTCGTAGAGACTAATCTTAAAAAAGATGGTGAACTTTACGCAATATTACCTTTTGATGTTTGTACTACTCCCAGCGGAGGGCAAGGTTTTGATTTTAGAAAAACAGCAGCAGACTTAAATGTAAGTATTGCTGTTTTAGCTTTACCTACAGAGACCTTCCAACCATACACGGGAATCAAGACTTGCCTAATCCATATCAAAAAAGATGAATTAGGAAATGTTATCCTTGCTGATTTTAGCAGTTCAACATTTGTATCAAGGACAAATGTCGTAGGCCGTAAGAGATATACGCTTAAAACTGAAAGCATCATAGAATCGTTGAAAGAATGTGATGAAAAATTAGTTTGGTGCGGAAAGTATTCTGACCTGACAGGTTCGCTATCTCTTTCTCCCAATAGATATTTACCTATAATCAGCACTCCTATACTTGCTAATAGTGAAAAGTTGGTCAAATTAGGTGAGTTGATAGAACGAGTTCCTGCTACAAGGCTAGCTGTTAAAGCAGTTAAACCATTCGTAGGTAACAGAGAGTTATTTGACGATTATCTCAATTGCATATTATCTGCAGATAATACTCTTGCTAGTGTTAAAGAAACCAATAGTGTCATAGATCAAGACTGTCTTTTGATTGGATTTATCGGGGGGAAAGTTAAGGTTGCAAGATTGAAAAATGCTACCCAAACTAATTCTGTTTCTTTGAGAAGTGAAATTTTCCCTGTTAAGATTGCATCAAGTATCATAACAGAGGATTATCTGTTGCGCTCACTATTGTGCGATTATTCCCAAGAACAAATTGTCAAACTATCAACTGGCAGTGTAATAAGTCGTATTTCTTTCAGGGATTTATGCGATATACTTATTAAAGTCCCGTCATTGGAGGAGCAGGAAAAAGCATGTTATAATGATGCGCATGCAGGCATTAAAGAAGCCGACATTAAGCTCCAAAAGGCATATGAAGACTTCCGCAAGGATGTTCATATGAAGAAACACGCCATTGGACAGACATTGGCAAATTTCAAGAACTGGTGGAGGTTATTAGAGCAGGTAAGAAAAGATGGCAACGGTATTATTGACGATAATGCCACAATAGGCCGCATTCATAAGGTCTCAGTTAAGGAAATTTTTGAGAATTTAGACACTACGATATCAAAACTTTCTACGCAGCTTAACAAATTTGATACAGGTTATGGTTTGCTCAAAGAAGATATTGCGTTGACTGATTTCATTGAAAATTATATTCTGGGAAATAGAAGCCCCCTATTTAGATACGAGTATAACTCAGCTGATCATCGTAGTATTGAGGATATACCTGAGGTGGACTTTGATGAAAATCAAAATGGTCAACTTACCGGTAATTTTTCTCTTAGAAAAGGTGAACCTATTGAATATATAAGGTTTCCAAAGGAAGCTCTTACTACTATTTTCAATAATATCGTAAGTAATGCGTGTGCTCACGGATTTGCAAATAGAGAGGATGCCGATAATATCATAAAAATTGAGATTGGTACAGAAGGATCGGACTACATCGTTTCAATATCAAATAACGGCAAACCGTTAGTTCCTCAAATGAGTTGCAGCGACATAACAGTTTATGGTCAGACGTCTGGCAATTCTAATACTCATTTTGGAATTGGAGGATACGAAATCAAAAAACTCATGGAAGAGTTTGGTGATAAATTAGAGATTATTTCAGAACCTGAAAATGAGTTTACTGTAACTTACAGGCTCATTTTCCATGATACTAACATAGATTCGTCTTTTGAATTATGAGAGAGGAGATGTTTTATAAAGTACTTTGGGTAGAAGATGACCTTAGTATTATACGAGGTTATCAAATTACTGCCGAATCAAAAGATATAGAGCTTGATGTGGCAACGAATTGGGAGGAAGCGGAGGAAAAACTACGCATTAATTTCAATGAGTATTCAGCTATCATCTTGGATGCTCAATGTAAAATAAAAAAAGCAGATACGGTAGCATCTAAGCTGTTCTTAGGTCATGTTTCCGTCCGCATATCAAGGATCTTCGGGGAAAAACATAAATTCATACCTTGGTATGTCCTTTCTGCTGGTACTATGGATGATTTCAACATTGTCTTGGAATTGATTAATACCGAAGAAAGACAAAACTTTGATTCATTATGGGGACCAATGAGATACATCAAAGCCAAAGATGAAGAAATTGATGGTAAAAAGGTCGCACAAGAAGAAATATTGTTTGATAATATTAGACAAGTCGCTTCATCAACTGGTATAAATACCGTATTGTTTAGGCATTCTGATGTATTCAAACATCTTGGCGAAGGACGTGTTTTTGGCTATATAAAAGCACGCACCTATATGTTGAAGATGCTTTCTGCGCTTTACTATCCGGAAGATAACTTAAACTTTGTATATGAGGGCAATCCTCTTCGTAAGGTAATAGAATATCTTTTTCGTGGTGCAAACAAATTCGGTCTTCTCCCTGACGATTTTTTTGATGCTAATGGTCATATTGTATTGTTAGATGCCAGCCGATTTATGGCCGGCTTGGATACAAACGTATATGAAGGACGCACATTAAAACATAAAATAAGATTTGGAAATCCAGGAATTGGAAAAGACGGCGCTGGAGGTGATTGCATTTTCAATCAGGAAATAGCCATGTTCGTCAGAAACATCTTAAATTTCTCAAGTTCTGATTCACATACCAATGAGGATGACCCATACGTAATAGAGGAAGAAAAGAAAGAAATTTTCTTTGGTTACGTACTTCAATTATGCCATGTGATTAAATGGCTTGGCGAGTATATTAACTCTAATCCAAACATTGAACTGAACAAAACGAAGATAAAAATCATTCCATTGCCAACCAACAATACAACTATAACAGGTACAGGAAAGCAAGAAGCTGTTAAGTCCGTGGAAGAAAAGGTTGCAGAGATTCCTTCTATTGACTCTTTGATTGGAACAGAATGCAATATTATGTATAACAGAGACGGGAAGTTGGTATGTGGGCCATATTGCAAATTAGAATCTAAATACAGCTCCATGTTGGGAAAGAAAGTGATTCTAAAGAATATCATTCAAAATGATGGTAAAGATAAAATAGAATTACCTTATATAGTAACAGAAATAGAAATTGTACAATAATATATGATAACAGGAGAAAAGAAACAACAGGTAGATAATATATGGCAGATATTCTGGAATAGTGGGTTCACTCAGCCATCAGCTATTTTTGAACAGATTACTTATTTGCTCTTTATGAAAATGCTTGATGAGAAGCAATTGGAAAAGGAATCCATTGCAAATCTCACCGGTGACAAGTTACTGAATCCTACGTTTCCTTAAGGAGATTGGCACAATCCGTCAACAGACCAAGATGTTCCATACAACGAACTTCGTTGGCATGTATTCAAAGAGTTTAAGCCATCACACATGTTGAATCGGGTGCGAAATGATGTGTTTATTTTCTTGCGTAGTATCGGAGGAACAGGAAGCGCATATAGCAAGGCTATGGAAGATACAGTATTCCAAATTACCAATGCCCGTCTCCTGTCGCGTGTAGTAGAGGGTATCGAGGAACTTGCATCAGATGGTGCGGACATGATGGGCGATGTATACGAATATATGTTGGGCAAGATGGCAGCATCGGGAACTAACGGACAATTCCGCACTCCCAGACATATCATCCGTATGATGGTCGAGCTTATGAAGCCGACGCTCGACGATATAGTCTGTGATCCTGCTATGGGGTCAGCCGGATTCATCATGGAAGCAGCGAAATACATTCAAGAACATCAGAGCGATGAACTTTTGAATATTGAAACGATGAACCGTTTCCGTAGTGAAATCTTCCATGGCTCGGATTCTGATGCCTCAATGATGCGCATTGGATGTATGAACATGATGCTTCATGATGTGGATGAGCCCCAACTATACTATCGTAATTCTCTTTCGGATGAAAACAACGACACAAATAAGTATACTTTGTGTCTTGCCAATCCCCCATTTGCCGGAAGTCTCGACCAAGATGATATTGCCCCTTCACTGCGTGCAGCTGTCAAGACAAAAAAGACAGAGCTTTTATTTCTTGCGCTAATGATGCGAATGCTTCCGGCTGGTGGCCGTTTTGCCTCCATTTTTCCTGACCCGGTACTAACGGGTGACGCCCAAGCCTATAAAACCATTCGTACAGCATTGGTTGATGACAACTGCCTGCAAGCCGTTATCACGATGCCAAGCGGAGTATTCCAGCCTTACAGTGGTGTTTCCACAGCTATCATCATCTTTACCAAGACAGGGACAGGCGGCACTGACAAGGTATGGTTCTACGATATGCGTGCAGATGGTTTTTCCCTTACGACACAACGCACACCAATGCCTGAACAAAATGACATACCTGATATTATCAGTAGATTTCACAATCTTAGTGGAGAAGCTGAACGCACTCTCAAAGAACAGTCCTTCTTTGTACCAGTTAAAAAGATACGTGAGAATGGCTACGACCTAAGCTATAAACGCTACCATGTGGTAGAACGTGACGCTATCGTTTATGATGCACCGGAAGTGATTATTAAGCGAATGAAAAAGCGTCAAGAGAAAATTGATGCAGCATTTGAGGAGTTTCAGAAACTGTTAAATTCGTAAGGCTATGAAAGTGGATAAATCGAAATGGGGACGTAAGACCCTTAAAGATATTGGCACAATTGTTTCTGGTGCAACACCACGCACCGATGATCCTCTAAATTGGGGTGACAAATATAATTGGGTCACTCCGGCAGAATTAAAAGGAGAGAAATATATAGGCAGGACTCAAAAGCAAATAACCGACCACGCATTAAGTAAAACGAAATTAACACTGATGCCCCCCGGAACAGTATTGTTATCTTCAAGGGCTCCCATCGGAAAAGTTGCTACAACAACTGAGCCAATGTACTGCAATCAAGGTTTCAAGAATATTGTTTGTGGAAACAAGTTTTTTAATGGATTTCTTTATTATTATCTCATTGCCAACCAAAAGGAACTAAATCGCAGAGGTAATGGTGTGACATTTAAAGAAATCTCTAAAAAAAATGTAGAAGCATTTCCTGTCATAGTACCTTCTTTATATGAGCAACAAGCAATAGCAACTGAATTGGATACAGTGCAAGAGATGATTGACGGCTACAAAGCGCAGATAGCCGACCTTGATACCCTAGCACAACCTATCTTCCTTGATATGTTTGGAGACCCAGTACATAATGAAAATAGTTTTCCTATATGTACAGTGGGAGATATTTACGAATTCAGATACGGACAAGGGAATAATATACCAGAGAGCAAAGGTAATTATCCTTGCTATGGAAGTAACGGCATAGTCGGATATCATATAGATTTCAACAGCGAAGATGCTCCTATTATAGGTCATATAGGAGCATATGCAGGTATAGTTAATTGGGGAAAAGGTAAGCATTTTGTCACTTATAATGGTGTTAGGTGTATATTAAAAAGGAACGACATCAATCCTATTTATGGTTTTTTCTTGCTAAGAAATCAGAATTATAGAAACCAGACTAGAGGAGGGGCACAACCTTTTGTTTCTTATGATATATTAGAGGCTCCTAAAACATTTATTCCTCCTCTTCCTCTTCAGCAACAATTTGCAGAAAGAGTCGAATCAATCGAGCGACAGAAAGAACTTATCTGCCAACAATTGACCGATGCAGAGCAACTAATGGCTGAACGTATGCAGTATTATTTTAGTTAGTATGATTATGAGGAACTTTGATATAATAAAAGACATTAGCGGATTAGTCACACTATACAAATATTGTGCAACCGCTGAGGAATTTCAAATTGCCAACCCATTGATTTCGGCTCAAAATGCCCGACTTGCACTAGAGTCGATAGTCAAGACTATCTACAAGCTTAAAAATTGGCAAATTGGAGAAAGGACATCACTGTTAACACTTACGACCGATGAGCGGTTTAAGGAGTTTATAGATAGTCCCGAACTCATGAAGCGAATACATTACGTTCGCAAAATAGGCAATAACGCTGCTCATGTGGGAGGTGATGCCGGATATGTAGGACGCAAGGAATCTTTCTTTGCTGTCCTAAACTTGTATTATATCATAGGCTCAGTTTTACTGGCTTGGAAACTCATTGAGGAGTTACCCGATTTTAATAAAGACCTTATTCCTCAGGTTGCTACACCTGGTAGTTTAGCAGTAGTTCCTCAGCCAAATCAAGTTGCAGCAATGACCTCTGACGCAGCGCAGAGTACAGCTGAAACAGTAGAGGGAAAATCAACCGAGACACCACAAACGGTCAATGCTCAACCTATAGTAAACGATATTTCCGAAGCCGAAACCCGTAAACTTTATATCGATTTGCTTTTGCGTGAAGCAGGATGGAAGGTGTCGGAGAAAGACGGCGAGATTATCCCACGGCAAGCGTGTACGGAAATCGAAGTGCAAGGAATGCCAAATGAAAGTGGCATAGGGTATGCCGATTATGTTCTATTCGACACAAACGGTATTCCACTTGCCGTAGTAGAAGCCAAAAGGACAAGTGTGGATGCTGCCAAGGGACGTCATCAGGCAGAATTGTATGCTGATTGTCTCGCTTCAAAATATGCCTGTCCACGACCTGTTATTTATTACACTAACGGATTCGACACAAACATCATTGATGGCATAGGCTATCCATCACGTCCCGTAATGGGATTCCATACACTTGATGAGTTGCGCCGTCTGATTTCGCAACGAGGTAGGAATGATATAACAGACTTGACTATATCGGATAAGATAACCAATCGAAATTATCAAAAGCGAGTAATTGAGTCGGTTTGTCGTCATTACAACGACAAACACAGACGTGCATTGCTTGTTATGGCAACAGGAACTGGTAAAACCCGTGTCAGTATATCTTTGGTTGATGTACTTGTCCGTAATAACTGGATAAAGAATGTATTGTTCCTCGCCGATCGAATAGAGCTGGTCAATCAGGCAAAAAAGAATTATACTAAATTGCTCCCCAATATGACTGTCAGCTCATTGCGTGAGAGTGATGTTGATATTTCAGCCCGTATTCTTTTCTCTACCTACCAGACAATGATTGGGCATCTTGATAAAGATAACAAGACATTCTCTCTTGGGCGATTTGATCTGATTATCATTGATGAAGCACATAGAAGCGTGTTCGGCAAGTATGGCGCCATTTTTGATTATTTTGACAGATTGCTATTAGGACTCACTGCTACACCAAGAGATGAAGTAGATCGCTCAACATACGAATTGTTCGGCATGGAGCAAGGTGAACCTACTGACAGCTATGAATATGACGAAGCTGTGGCTGATGGTTATCTGAATCCATTCGTTCCCATCAAGGATAATTCACTTATCCTTACTGAGGGTATAGACCCGGAAAAGTTGACAGATGAAGAGCGGAAGCAGATTCAGGAGATATTTGAATATGAAAAAATGATGGCTGGTTTAGACCCCGGCGATCCTTACAGCCGAACTATCAGCGCTGCCGAGATTTTCAAATATATCTTCAATGCTGACACAGTTGACCATGTACTCCACCGACTTATGGAGGAAGGCATCCGTTTCAATGAAGGAACCATTGTAAGCAAAACAATAATATTTGCTTATAACCATAACCATGCGGTATTTATTGCAGAGCGTTTCAATGTATTGTATCCAGAGTTGGGGCCAGACTTCTGTAGAGTGATTGACAATTACGAAAAGTATTCTTCCGACCTTATCGACAAGTTTGACGACAAAGACAAACTTCCTCAAATAGCAGTGTCGGTTGATATGCTTGACACCGGTATTGATATTCCGGAGGTAGTGAATCTTGTATTCTTCAAACCTGTTCATTCAAAGATTAAGTTCTGGCAAATGATTGGTAGAGGAACGAGACTTTGTGAAAATCTTTTCGGTAATGGAGAAAACAAAAAAGAGTTTCTCATATTCGATTATTACCGCAATTTTGAGTATTTCGATATGAACCCAGAAGGCTCTCAACTTACAAAATCACAGTCGATAGTAACTACTCTATTCAAATTACGAACAGATATAAAGTTTGCATTACAAGACGGAAAGTATCAATCGGATGAAGCAGCAAAAGCGTTCCATGACGAGCTTACAGATATTCTAATAATACAAATATCAGAATTGAACAGAAATCGCATAGATGTACGCCAACAGCTTCGTTCGGTAGAAACTTATTCAAATATAGAGGCAATGAAATGTTTGTCTCTTGGCGATGTTATGGTTCTAAAAGACTCAATATCTCCATTGTTCAAAAATGCTACAGTTAATACTTCCGCACTGAAATTTGATGCGCTTGTTCTAAAATCTCAACTTGGCATCATTGATGAAAGTGTTAATGCAGCTTCCTCAGAAAGAAAGATTATAGATATTGCCACATACCTCAAAGAAAAGAAAGCATCTATCCCTCAGGTTATGGCAAAAATACCTGTGTTAGAAGAGGTAATTTCTGCACGATTTTGGGAATCCAAAAATATTGCATCATTAGAAAGGGTAAGACTTGAACTAAGAGAACTCCTTCAGTATCTGGAAGGAGATAACAATGGACAAATCTTTACTGTCAATATCAAAGATACATTTGAACAAGATAATACAGGAGTTAAAGTATCTCCTATCAGAACTTATCGCAGACGAGCAGAGGATTATTTGAAAGAACATTTATCGAATGATGCAGCATTGCAAAAAATATATCATCTTGAACCTCTTACCGAAACTGACATTTCGCGACTTGAACAAATCTTTTGGGAAGAACTTGGTTCTAAAGAGGAATTTGATGCTCAAACAAGGACGAAACCTTACCAACATAATGTAGCAGCCTTCATACGTTCTATCATTGGTGTAGAGCAGAACCAGGCACTGGAAAAATATCGTGCCTTGATTCATGGAGCAGAACTGACTCGTATGCAAGAAGAGTATTTGCGTACTCTAATCAGATATGTAAGCGAAAATGGAGACATCGCAACTGTGGTATTGCAACAACCACCGTTCAACAAGTTTACTGCCATCTTCCGAGATAGTCCTAAAGCGGTGATTGATTATGTGAAACTAATAAACCAAGTAATTGCAGCATAAAAAACGAGATAATATGGATAATCAACAACATATAAAACAATTTCCGCAATTTATTCAAAATAAGCCATGCGGTATAGATAAATTTGATGGTGGTTCACAAGAAAGGCTAGCAAAGACTATTGCACGTCATTTCTTCCAAAACGATGCATTGAAAAAAGAAAGCACATTGCCTCGAATTATCGGTATTGAAGGTGTATGGGGTTCAGGAAAGTCCAATGTTGTAAAAATGTTAGAAAAAGAATTAACAGAAGGATATTATTTCTTTGAGTATGATGCATGGGGACACCAAGAAGACTTACAACGTCGATCTATATTGGAATTATTAACAAGCAAACTCATTAGCGATAACATTTTGTCCGGTGATACAACCATAACTATTAAAGGTGGAGGTAAGAAATCTGTAACATGGTCAGAGAAACTTAAATATTTACTGGCTCGTAAAACTGAGACTGTAACAGAAAAGTACCCTCTCATAAGTAATGGTATGGTTGCGGCATTTTTAGTCGCAGTTTTAACTCCAATTTTCACATTCATTGCATATGCCGTAAAACCAGCAAATACTACATGGTGGTTCTCTTTATTATCCATCATAATAGCCTCATTACCTGTACTTATTGCATTAGCCATTTGGGGTTGGGCATATCACAAGGATCATAATAAGTATGGGTTAAGTTATTTGTTGGCAATTTATCAAGACAAAGTTGAAAATGATATATGTTATGAGACTCTAAGTGTAGATGAACCCACTGTATATGAATTTAAAACTTGGATGAAAGACATTTCTGATTTTATAAAAGAAAATAAAAAACCAAAATTGGTTCTTGTTTTTGATAATATGGATCGCCTTCCAGCAGAAAAAGTAAAGGAATTGTGGTCTTCTATCCATACATTCTTTGCAGATAGTGGCTTTGAAAATATTTGGGCTGTTATTCCTTTTGACGAGACGCATTTGGCCTGTGCATTTGGTGATAAATCGAAAGAAGAAACTAAACTACTAACCAAATATTTTATCAATAAAACTTTCCCTATTGTTTATCGTGTTGCTCCTCCTGTTATTACCGACTATCGAAGTATATTCAACAAACTGTTTGTTGAAGCATTTGGAGAAACAGAAAATGAAGCGAAAGAAACTATAAATCGGATATTCAGATTGGTAAATCCTAATGCCAATGTTAGGGAAATTATATCATATATCAATGAGATGGTCGCTCTTAAACAAGAGTGGTGTAACGAAATTTTGATGATAAACATAGCATTGTTCTGTTTGAAGAAGACGGATATTCTGGCAAATCCAGTAGAACAAATATTGTCCGGCGACTATCTGAATGGCATTCAAACAATAATTAACAATGATCTGCAAACACAACGCGAAATTGCAGCTTTGGTATATGGTGTCGATGTTGAAGATGCTCGACAAATTCCATTGAAAAAATATATTGAAGGCTGCATCAACGGAGAAGAAGACCACGACATAAATCAATATGCAGAGACTAATAAACAATTTGACACTGTATTAGAAGAAGTTATACAATGTATGGACAATGCGCTTATCGATAAGATTATACATTGTTTGCATAAATTAACTCGAAAGAGCGATGTTATTCTGCGTGTATGGCAAAGAATAGCACAATTGAAATTAAAAGAATCCATAGAGAAGCAGGTGTTCCCTGTCGAATACCAAGAACTGCTGTTGCATTTAGACACGGAAAGCCAAAACCATGTGATTGCTCAATTATATAAGAAGATAGTTCGGTTCAATGACTTCAATGGCGGCGACTATTTCAAAACGTTAGATGCAATAGACAGGTTTATTGCGCAAAATAAGTTGGCGTGCGATTTTACG
>OERE01000188.1_pt1 | contig 12925 bp, 8 predicted proteins | sample 1539961 | NCBI WGS metagenome assembly OERE01 (sample SAMEA3891892, study PRJEB23780) | metagenome | biome: terrestrial biome; feature: animal house; material: Caecal content | place: Italy | collected 2015-05-05
GGGCCGCACCAGCTTGTCCAAGGTTATGCCCTATATGCTGATGTATTATGTGGCCATCCTGATCGGCCTGCTGCTGGTAACTTATGTGCCGGTGGTAAGCCTTGGCCTGCCCCAGATGGCCGGCCTGCTGTAAGAAACACGGACGGCAAATTCCTAAAGATCCAATAAAGCAAAAACCCGCGCTCTGCCTTCAAAGACAGGGCGCGGGAGGGGATATTATTCCAAATTCGATGGAAGGTTAGGGCTTCTGCCGGAGGCTGAGGGCCCGCCTTCCAAAGGATACAGGGCGGGGGAGAGGATTAAACCTGGCGGCCGGCATCGTTGCCGCTGTGGATGGCCTTGGCGATGTTGAAGGGGGCAGCGCAGTCGCCAATGGTGTAGACCTCGATGCCGCTCAGGCCATCCACCAGAGAGGTGTTTTTCAGCATATCCGCGCCGTTTACGATGGCGTCGCAGGCTACCTCGGTGGTCACGCCGGTTTCCATCAGGATGGTGGCCTTGCCGTTTTCGACGGTGACAATCTGAGACTGGGGATAGACGTTCATGCCCAGCGCATACAGGGCGGTGGTCATCATCCGCATGGCGTGCTGAGACTGCTGCATATCCAGCTCTTCGGCCTTGTTGGGGGTGACCATGGTGACGTTTTTCTTGTGGACCACCAGCCACAGTGCAGTGTCGAAGGCCTGGGCGTTGGAGCCGTAGACGATGACATTTTCACCCATATCGGCGGACATGAAGTCGTCCAGCTCGATAACCGGGGTCTGGCCGTCGCCGTCGATGGTCAGGGTGTCCCGCAGGCCGCCCACGGCCAGAATGACGGCGTCGGGGTTAACCTCTTTGATCTTGGCCTGATCCACTTCCACCTCAGTTTCCACCTTGACGCCGGTCAGTTCCAGCTGGCGGATCAGGTATTTTTTGAAGTCCAGCAGATTCTCGTGGGGGCCCTTGACGGCGTTGGCAAAGTCCAGCAGCCCGCCCAGGGACTTGTTCTTTTCATAGAGGGTGACGTTGTGGCCGCGGGCCGCCGCGATCCGTGCAGCTTCCATGCCGGCGGGGCCGCCGCCGATGACCATGACGTTTTTGGCGGCGGGAGCTTTCTCCAGCTCATAGGTGGCGGGGCCGCCCTCCCGCATGACCCGCTGGGTCAACGCGTTGACGCGGCAGTAACCCATAGCGGCATTGGCTTCGTTGCTGCCGATGTGGCAGTGGAGGCAGCGGGTGCAGGGGGCGATCTCGTCGATCCGGCCTTCCTTCAGCTTGTTGACGTATTCGGTATCCACCGTCAGAGGACGGGTCATGAGGAAGAAGTCTGCCTTGCCGTCCTCCAGCGCCTGCTCAAAGAGATCGGGTGCGTGGGCGGGATCCATGTAGGTAACAACGCCGCAGGGGATGCTGACGGCCTCTTTGTAGCGTGCGGACACGTTCAGCAGCATGCCGGCGCCCTGAGTGTCGCCGATCAGCTGGCCCTGCCAGTGCTTCTTGAAGTCGAACTGGTTGCCGAAACCGGTGACGCCCTCGATGCCGTTCAGGATAAAGTACAGGTCGCTGGCGAACTGCGCCACATGGTGGCCCAGAGAACCCAGCCGCAGGTGGAGAGAATCTACGCCCGCCTGCTCCAGATACTTGGCCATTTCGATGCTCTCTTCCAGGGTGTTAGCCTTGGTCTTGGGGGTGGTCACGGCGCTGTCCAGGGTTGCCATGGTGGGGTTGTTGGCGGTGTTGTCGTTGGCCTCGATGGCGTTCATCAGGATCTGGACGTTGAAGTCGCTGCCGCAGACATCCTTGATCTTCTGGACCGACTCAGTCAAAAACCGGGTGCGGTCCTCAAAGGAGTTGCAGCCGTATTCGTCGGTCCGGGTGTTATAGAACCGGGACATGAAGTGTGCGCCGATGTTGAAGCCTGCCGAGTTGATCTCGAAGACCTTGAAGCCCAAGTCTTTCAGGGCCTTGGCGGTTTCGGCCAGGTCGTCCTCCAGGGCCTGGATCTCCGCGACGGTCATGGTGTTTTCCTGGCCGCCCATGGAGTACCACTGGTAGCCCAGGCTCGCGCCGTAGGAGGCGCACTCCTCCACCATTTTCCGGAAGAAGGTTTTGGTCTCTTCGCTCAGGCTCTCACCCTTTTTGATGTTGAGCATGCTGAGGTTTTCCACATAGATCAGCTCGACGCCGCCCTTGGCGAAGTTGACATAGTACTGCATCAGCTCGTCGGTCAGACCCGCCAGATAGGTGGCGGAACCGGCCGCAGATTTGACAATGCGGTTGCCGATGGTTACCGAGCCAATGGTCAGGGGAGAGAACAGGGTTTTCAGTTCCTTGGTGTTGGTCTTGTAGTCGGTTCGCTGGGGGTTGATGTAGGCGGTGTACAGCTTGTTCTGGGTTTCCTGCGTTGCCGTTTCGGTGGCAGCACCGGCGCTGGCCTGGCTGGAAGCCGCGGTGCTTTCTGCGGCAGAGAGCGCGGAGCAGCCCGCCAGATTGGCGGACAGAAGGCCCAGCGCCGCGGCGGCGCTGCCGGTTTTCAGAAAGTTTCTTCTGGATAATTTCATGATGTTTCTCCTTGGTTTTGTCGGGAAATTGTGGAAGATGTCTGGTTGTTATTATAGAGTAAAATATTTTTTTAACAAGCATTAAAAACTTGACAGCCCGCAACCAGTGTTTGCACGGCCTGCGCCCCGGAGCCTTTGAAAGAATCTTTTTGTGGTTATGAATTCTTCTTTCATCCGGATGGACAAATGTGTATAATAAAGATAAACTGCCGGAGAGGCCTCCGGAAGGATGTAAAAACAGGACATCGAGGGATTTTATGGACATCAACAATCTGCGGATTTTTTTGACGGCCTGCGAAACGCTGAGCTTTACCGAAACGGCAAAAAGGGTGTATCTTTCCCGCCAGGCGGTCTCTCAAACCATCCGCAAACTGGAACATGAGCTGAACACAACCCTGTTCTTCAAAAATAAGAATACGTTGTCCCTGACCCCGGCGGGTCAGAAGCTGCAATCAGAGGCTGCCAAGCTGGTGATGCAGTACGACCATTTTGAGAACAATATGGCCAGCTATCTCCAGAGCACCGAACAGCGCCTGGAAATCTGGGTGGGGGCAGGGGTAAGGGAAGAGCTGCCTCAGGATATCTTCACCAGATTTTCGGCGGCCCATCCCGAAATTCTCCTGACGGTCAAGAGCGGTACCGATGCGGATATTCTGGCCAGAGTGAAAAATGCAGATGGAAAAATCGGGCTGATCGTTACCACAGAACCCATGATCACCGAGTTTGACTATCATCTGATTCAGCGCAGCGTGCCCTATGTTCTGGTGAATCGCAGCCACCCTCTGTCCCGAAAACCTTCTGTAACGGTGGATGACCTCCGGGAGCTGCCCATTGTGGGGCACGGGGAGGGATATGAGTTCCATCGCAATTATGTGGCCCTCTGCCTGCAGCGCGGTTTCACCCCGAAATTTTCCATCATCAGCACCGATCCCCAAATCGCCATTCAGCTGGTCCGGGAGAATCGCAGCGTCAGTTTTGCCCTGGCTTCCTGCAAACAACTGATTGACCCGAAAGAAATTGCGATGATTCCCTTTGTCTCCGAAATGCAGGACGAGTGGGGGATTTACAGCATTTCGGACAAATCCCGCCCCAGTTCCGCAGCCCAGCAGACTTTCACTGAGTACTTGCAGACAAATATTTCTGCCCCGGAGAAAATATAAAAGCGCACAAAACAAAAACCCTCTGGCTGGGCCCGGCAAATCGGGGGACAGTCAGAGGGTTTTTCATGGGGAGAAAACTTGCTTCAAGCGTAAATGGCTCAAAGGATGGCGGGCAGCGCCAGATTGAGGCAAAGGCCGGCCACGCCGCAAAGGCACATGGTCAAGATGGGATTCCACTTGAACTTATGCAGCACCACAAAGGCGACAAGGAAACTACAGCCGCCGATCCAGTCCACCTGCTCGAGGGAGGGGGCGGCGCCATTGAACAGCACCATGGACAGGATGGAGAGACCGGCGCCCAGGATCAGGGCCACCACCACGGGCCGCAGACAGGAGAGGATGTTCTGCAACAGGGAGATGTCCTTGTACTTGTTGTACACATAGGCCAGGAGAGAAACCAGGAACAAGGCGGGTGTGATGCAGCCCAGAGTGGCTACCAGTGCCCCCGGAATGCCCGCGATCCGGATCCCCACAAAGGTGGCCGAGTTCACAGCGATGGGGCCGGGGGTCATCTCGGCAATGGTAATCAGGTCGGTGAATTCCTGTAAGGTCAGCCAGGGGTGAAGCTCCACCACCTGGTTCTGGATCAGGGGCATGGCCGCATAGCCGCCCCCGATGCTGAACAGCCCGATCTGCAAAAAGCTGATAAAAAGCTGAAGATAAATCATTTTTGGGCCGCCTTTCTCTGCTGGAACAGGGCGCGCACGACGCCAAAGGCCGCCGCAACCAGGATGATGAGGATCACATTGACGTCAAAGAAAAAGTTGGCCACAAAGGCTGCCGCCATTAGGGCGATATAAACCGCCGACTTGGTTTTGACGACAGCGCCGCCCAGGCCGCAGACAACGTCCAGGATCACCGCAGCCACACCGGCCTGCATGCCCTTGAGCACCAGAGCCACATAGGGGTTGGTGGCAAAGGCCGCATAGAAAAAGGAGATGATCGAGAGAATGACCATAGGAGGGATAATGGTTCCCACTACGGCCACCACCATGCCAGGCAGCCCGGCGACCCGCCAGCCCACCAGGATGGCGGCGTTCACAGCAATGGCGCCGGGAGAAGACTGAGCCAGAGCGGCCATATCCAGCATTTCGGCTTCGGTGATCCAGTGCAGCTGGTCTACAAATTTCCGCTTCATAAAGGTGACGATGACAAAACCGCCGCCGAAGGTAAAGGCGCTGATGTACAGCGTGCTGAAGAATAAAGCGCGCAGCTTTTGTTTGGGGCTGAGCGCAGGGGATTGCTGATCCATGGGGGAGCCTCCTTTTTCTCACACAAAAGTTTCCTTGACTATATAATACCACTTGTTTTACTATATATAAAATGATATTTTATTATAAAGATCATGTTGTTTTTGCATGGAAGGAGGGCGGCTTGTGACGCTGCGTCATCTTGAGATTTTTATACAGGTCTACCGTGCCCGGAACATCACCCATGCAGCAGAGGAACTCCACATGACCCAGCCGGCGGTGACCCGTGCGGTGCAGGAGCTGGAGCGGTACTACGATGTGCGGCTGTTTGAGCGGATGCACCGGCGGCTTTACCCGACCCCGGCGGCCCAGCAGTTGTATCCCCAGGCGCTCCATCTGTTGGATAATTTTGCCCGGATTGAGACGGATCTGCATAGCCAGGGGACCGCTGGGCCGCTGCGGGTGGGGGCTACGGTGACCCTGGGGGCGCTGGTACTGCCCGGGCTGGTGCGGCGGTTTTCCGATGCGCACCCTGGCACCGCGGTCACCGTTACGGTGGCGAACGGCGGAACCATTGCCGCCGAGCTCTGTGACAACCGGCTGGATCTGGCCCTGCTGGAAGGTCAGGTCCCCACGCCCGAATTGCAGGCGGAAGCCATTGGCGGCGATCGGCTCTGCGCCCTGTTTGCCCCCACCGACCCTCTGGCCAGTCAGCCCCAGCTCACCCTAGAACAGCTGTCGGCCTGCCCGCTCCTGGTGCGGGAAGAGGGCAGCACCGCCCGCGCCATTCTGAACACCACAATGGCCCTTTATGATCTGCCTCTCCGCCCCGCCTGGGAGAGCGTCAGCAGCGACGCGCTGCTGCTGGCGGCGGCTCAGGGGCTGGGGGTGGCCGTCCTGCCCGAAGAAGCCGCCGCGCCCCTGGTGCGGGCCGGGCGCTTGTGCCAGCGGGATATTGTGGACGCACCTCTCCGGCGGCAGTGGACGGTGGCCTGGCATCGGGAAAAATACCTGACGCCTCTTATGCAGGCGTTTTTGGCCCTCTGCCGCACCATTGGAGAGACTGCCGCCCCTCAGCCGCCGGTTAGCTCATAGTTTCGGAGGGGACTCCTCGTATTGCCGAAGGATGGAGAGAATGGGTTTGGCCAGTTTCCGGCCGGATTTATAGGCCAAATAGTGGTAAAAAATAAAGTCCTCGTTGGGGAACCGCCGGGCGTCCAGGCCTTTCATGTTCCGGGACAGGCAAAAATTCTTGCCGGCGATCAGGATTCCTTCATTTTGCCGGACCCGTTCCACTCCTTGATCAAAGTTTCCGTGGTAGATTTTGTAGTCCGGCTGAAACCCCAGATAATGCTCGATCTGTTCCATGGCCTGCTGGGGCCAGGAATCAAACTGGGAGATCAAAATGCGCTGCTGGCGCAGATCCTCCGCTGTAAAGGGATCGCGCTGCATCGCCTGGTTCTGATTGCTGAACAGGATGTACGCCGGCTCCATCGAAACCAGTTTTTTCACTAAGGGCGGGTTGGCTCTGCCGTCGATGGTGACGGCCAGATCCAGCTCTTCCTGCTCCAGCATCTCTTCCAGGGCAGAGGGCAGCCGTTCAAAAACATCCACTTCCAGAGGGCGGTATTGCTGTTCCCAGTCAAAGATGGACTTTGTGGAGATCACGCCGTAGGGGTTAAAGCCGCCGTGGATGAACCCGATGCGAAGGTGGGTGACTTCCTCTTTTTTCATGTCCTCAATCATTTGGACGATTTCGTCCCGCTTGGCCAGCATCTGCCGGGCGGGTGCCTCCAATTTTTGGGCGTAGCGGGTCAACTCGACCCCTTTGGTGCTGCGGATGAACAGGGAAACCCCCAGTTCTTCTTCCAGCTCGTGGATCTGTTTGGACAGCGCCTGCTGGGAGAGGTGGATCGCCTTTGCAGCGTGTGAAATATTGCGGTATTTGCAGATGGCCAGAAAATATTGGATCTGTCTGAATTCCATGGGGCACCTCGCAGTTAAAGGAGCTTGTAAAAGAAGAATCGGTGTACAAAGAAGATCGTGTTCTCTGTACACCGATTCTTTACGTTAGTTTATCATATCCCCGGGTGCTTTTCAAACCTGCTTCGCCCTGTGGGGAGCCTTTAATGGCTTACGGCATCAAGCCGGCCTGGCGCAGACAATCGTTCAGCGCCGTGGAGACTGCATTGCTGGTGACGGTTGCGCCGGACACCGAATCCACTGCGCCCTTTTCCAGGATCTGGCTGGCGAACTGTTCGCCCAGACCACGGCCGATGTCGGCGGTCTCGTTGGAAGTATCTACCAGGGCTTTGACGATCTTGCCGTCCTCCACCTGGATCGAGACGGTCACGTCGCCGATGCCGGTAGAGGTGGAGGAATAGACATTTTCGCCGGTCAGGTTTTGCTGGGTGCTGGACTGTGCGCTGCCGATCCGCCGGGCAATGATATTGGCCCGGGCGGTAGCGTTGGCGATGGTGCTGGCGGCGTAGCAGTTGCCCACTGCGTAGACATCATCACAGGCAGCCTGTGCTTCCTCAAACAGGGCGCGGTTGTTCTGCTCCGGCATGGCATTGATCACCGTGACGTCCGAGATGGTTTTGGTGATCCCGTACTGGGTGTCGAAGGTCACGCTGTCCGAGGTGATCTCGTGAATGTTGGCGTTATGGTAGACCTTGACGCCCTGGGCATACAGCCAGGATTTGCCCATTTCTCTGGGCCAGGTGGCGCCGTTCATGTAGAACTGGGACTCGGGGCCGGGGTTCAGGATTGTGACCTTTTTCTTGTGTTTGCACAGATAGATGGCAATCTCGCAGGCCTGGAACTGGACGCCCACCAGGACCACTTCGTCGGTGAGATCCAGGCTGCCGGTGACCTCCAGCTCTTCCAGCAGGTCGTTCATGTTCATGACAGAACCAGCCGAGATCAGATCGCTCAGAGGGTCCGGCGTGCTGCCCACGGCAACCACGACGGTATCCGGCTTTTCGCTGGCGATAAAAGCGGCGTCTACCTTTTTGCCGGTGACCACCGTAACCTTCTGCTTGTCAAGCTGATGCTCCAGATATTCCAGGTGGTCCATAATACGCTCGTGGCTGCCCTTCAGGGTCTGGAGAGCCGGCAGCCGTCCGCCCAGACGGTTCTTTTCCTCATAGAGGGTCACCTGATGGCCGCGCTCGGCGGCGATTCGTGCCGCCTCCATACCGGCCGGGCCACCGCCGATGACCATGACGTTCCGGGGCGTTTCTGCAGGCAGAGGATCGTAACCTTCGGGCATATCCTCGGTAAAGGCCCGGGACAGAGCCGGGTTGACCCGGCAGTACATGGGGGTGCCCATGTCAATGGGGGCCACAAAACAGGTCATGCAGTGGGTGCAGGGGGCCACATCTTCCCGGCGGCCCTCCTTTAATTTCTGGGGCAGGAAGAAATCTGCCATCAGGGGGCGGGTCATCAGCAGGAAATCCAGCTTGCCCTCGGCGATGGCGTTGTCCAGCAGATCGGGGGCCATCCGGGGGTCCATGCTGCCCACCGCGCCCACGGGGATGGAAACATTCTTCTTGATCTTGGCGGCTACTTCGATCAGAGCGCCGATGCCGTCGTACTGGCCCAGGACCTCGGGCATATGTTTGCCATACTGGATGCAGCTGCCGTAGCCGGTATAGCCGTGGTCGGGAATGTGCAGAACATCCGGCATAAAGCCGCCGCAGTGGTGGCCGTAGGCTTCCGACCGGATGTGCAGGCTGCTGGCGCCGGCCTTCTCGAAGAGTTTGGCAAATTCGATGGCCTCGTCCACCGTGGTGCACTCGGCGTTTTTGCCCAGATCCACAATATCTTCCTCAATGCCGCTGTAAAGGATCTGGATGATGAAGTCACTGCCCACCCGTTTGCGGATGCCTTCGATGATCTCGCAGACGATGCGGCAGCGGTTTTCGATGCTCTCGCCGCTGTACTGGTCGGTGCGCTCCTTGTTGATGCGCCGGGACAGATAGGTGGAGAAATAATGGTTGCAGGAACAGTTGATTTCAACGCCGTCAAACCCGGCTTTGTAATATCGCTCTGCGCCGTCGATGAACTGCTGGATCTCGGTCTGGACTTCTTCGGTGGTCTGCATCCGGCCGGAGCTGAAACTGCTCTCCAGGTTGTATTTCTCGGTGATGGTGGAGGAAGCGCCCGTGAGCATGGTCATGTCGTACATCTGGGCGATGATCGGGGTGTCCACAGCGTGCATGGCGTCGGCAACGGCCTTGTGGCCGGGAATGCCCTCGTCGGTGGAAATGTCCAGGGACACCATGTTCAGCGCGGCGCCCTCCGGTTTGCCGGGGATATTGGGCATGGCCCCGCCCTCTGTGCCGGACATAGAGGGGGCGGGGATCACCGAGGAGGACTCAAAGCAGACCATGCCCACGCCGCCTTCGCCAAAGCGGGTGTAGTAGCTCAGAGCCTCATCGTCCGGCCAGAGGGTGGAGGTTTTCTGCATCTCGGAGCCGGCCGCGCTCTTGACGATACGGTTTTTCAGGGTGACGCCGCCGATCTTCAGCGGGGAGAAAATGTGGGAATAATCGGTGGTATATTTTGTAAAGCTGGTGTCCTGCGGATTGAGAACACTGCCCACCGTCCATTCCTCACTGGTTGTTGTGGCAGCGGCGCCTCCCGAGGCAGCCGTCGATTCAGAAGCAGCAGCGGAGGCGGCCTCGCTGGCGGCGCTGTTGGAACAGCCGCTCAAGATACCGACGGATGCGGCGCCGGCGATCCCGATGGCAGCCCCTTTCATAAAGTTTCTTCTGGATAGATCCATGATTTTCCCCTTCCTTAGTTTCGGGCGATTGGACAGAAAGAAGTGATGGACTTCTTTCTGCGTGTTATCACACCATGCAGCACAGGCGCCCGGATTGTGATATCTTTCACAGATAGCTTAACACATCTTTTGAAAAGAGAAAAACAGATATATCTTGCGGGACACAACTAAAAATTGTGGTAAACTCCCGATTCTGCCGGGGCGGACAGGGCCGGGATGCTAAGCGCCGCCCAACAAAAGGCCCTGCCCCGCGGTTCCGATGGAAACCACAGGGCAAGGCTTACTTTATCTATTCAGAGGTGCTGCAAGAGACTCAGACGGTCTCGCCCAGGATGGCCTTGACGGCGTAGCGGCCCTGGGTCATGGTACGGCCCACAGCCACGCCCACGAAGTATTCGGGGTAGTTGCCGCTGAAGAAGCTGCCGGAGCAGTCGCCCACGCAGTACAGGCCCTCGATGACCTTGTGGTTCTGGTCGTAGACCTGGCACTTGCGGTTGATCCGCAGACCGTCACAGGTGGTCAGCAGGCTGCCGCCCATAAAGTAACCGTAGAAGGGGGGCTCGGTGATGGGGCGCATCCGGTAGGCTTCCTTGCCGAAGTCCTCGTCCACCCCCTTGGCGCACAGCTCGTTGTACCGGTCCACGGTGGCAACAAGGGTGTCCACGGGCAGGCCCAGCTTTTCGGCCAGCTCCTCGATGGTGTCGGCCTTGAAAGCCAGGCCGGCCTCCACCTGCTGCTCCAGGGCGGGCATCAGGGCGCCGCCCTTGGCCATATCCACGGCAATCTGTGCACAGCCGTACTGGTCGTAGGCGATGACATTCTCCTCCACCTTGCAGTCCATGATGGCTGCGTAGACGCCATCGGTCTGGAGGGAGGCGGCATAGTTCAGGAAATCGTAGGGGCAGCTCTCGTTGGCGAACCGCAGGCCCTCCTTGTTGACCTTCAGGTGGGGCTGGGTGCCCAGGTTGAACTGGCCGACGGTACCGGGGAAGGCCAGGTTGCCGTTCTCATCCTCCACATAGCCTGCTTTGACGCCGGGGGCCACAATGCCGCGGTCAAAGATCATGGGAGCGCACTCGGTGTCCCGCTTGGCGCCAGCCCAGATGCCAGCCCGGATGCCCATGCCGGCGTCCGGCCCAAAGTAGCTGTTGGCGGTGACGCACTCGTTGATGATGGGGGCCAGAGCCTTGACCATCTTGGGGTTGCCGGGGTAACCGCCGGTGGCCAGAATCACGTTCTCAGCGTTGACCTGGACATAAGCGCCGGTCTCATCCGAGAAGATGGCGCCGGTGACCTTGCCGGAAGCGTCCTGCACCAGCCGCACCAGGGTCATACCGTACTGGATCTCATAGCCCTTCTCGTTGATGTACTGCTCCAGGAAAGCGTGACGGTCCTTGGCCTCGCTGCCCTCGGGCAGGTCCACGGTGTGCCACAGAGAGGGGACATAGTACTCCATGTTGTTGCCGCCCACGTGGGTCTCGGGGGCAATATGAACCGAGGGACGCATGCCCAGGCTCTCCAGATAGGAGACCATCTCGGCGCTGTTCTGGATCCACATCTTGATGACGTCCATGTCGCACTTGTAGGAGGCGTAGCGGGCCAGCTCGTTGAGCAGACGGTCCTTCTGGATGGTCACGCCGGCGGCCTTCTGGGCGTCGGTGTCCACCGCGCCGATCCAGTGGCGGGTGTCGCCCATGGTCTGGTTCTGCTCGCAGACAATAAAGTCCATCCCGGCGTCGGCGGCCGTGACAGCGGCCATCATGCCGCCGTTGCCTGCGCCGATGATCAGCAGCTCGGTGTCCTGGGTGGCGCTGATCTGGGAGGCGTCGATCTCAGGGGCTTCGCCCAGCCAGTCATCGCCGGTGTCGCCGGCGTTCTCGTTGAGGGCCACAGCCTTGCCCTGGGCCTGCTGAATGCAGTTGTTGGCGGCCTTGCGGACGGCGGGCAGGGTGATGTCGGCGGTGGCCGTGGTGGTGGCGTCCACTGACTGATCGCTGACGATCAGAGAGGCCAGCTCCTCGGCGGCCTTGGTGCCGATCTCGGGGGTCTCGCCGGCGGCATTGACGGAGCAGGCGGTGATGGAGCTCTCGTCGAAGGTCATCTCCACCGTGATGTAGCTGGAATAGCCCTTGACGGTGGCAGTGTAGGTGCCCGGGGTGTAGCTGCCGGCAGCGGCTGCGCTGCTGGAAGCGGCGGTGGAACTGGAGGCAGAGCCGCAGGCTGCCAGGCTGGTAGCGGCCAGGCCCAGGGCGCCTACAGCGGCCCCCCGCAGGAAATCACGGCGTGCAATGTAGGTTTTGCGCATGATAACGATCCTTCCTTTTCTTTCTTTGTGTGTGTTCTCTCTCGGATTGCAGGTTGTGAAAAAAGCTGCAATCTTGCTGCCCTCATTATGGCACGGTTCGGCTTGTAAGAGAAGCGCAGAATTGTTATAATGGCTATTAGGAATACCTTAAAACCAAAGGGGATAAAAGAGGATGTACAAACGGCAGCTGGAAACATTTTTGCAGGTGGCCCGGCTGGGCAGTTTTTCCAAAGCAGCGCAGGCACTCTATATCACCCCCAGCGCGGTGATCCAGCAGGTGAACCATCTGGAAGAAGATTTCGGGGCCCAGCTTCTGGTTCGAACCACCCATGGGGTAAAGCTCACTCCAGCGGGCCAGCTGGTGTATCAGGAGGGCCAGGAGATGGTCCGGCGCAGCCATGCGCTGCGGGCCCGGCTGGCGGAGTTGTCCCACCCGTCGGTGCTGACCATCGGCACAGGGTTTCTCTCCCAGCCCCAGTTGTTTCCGGAGCTCTGGGCCGAATACTGGGACGGGAAACCCGCGGTGCCCACCCGGTTTGTCATGATGGACCTGGCCCCCCAGGAGGGGGAAGAGATTGCCATTCTGGAAACCGTAATGTTTGGCTGCAAGCCGCCTTTGGGGGCCGAGCCCCTTCCTCTGTGCGAGGTGCCTCTTTGCCTGGCGGCGCCGCCGGATCATCCTCTGGCAGGCCGCAAATGTTTGACCTGTGAGGATTTGCGGGGGGTTCAGGTGGTTACGGTTCGCCTGGAGTCCATGCACGAACAGCTCAGCCGGCTGGGCGAGGATCTGCACAGCTGGGGGGCAGAGGTGATTTTGGTGGATCAATACACCACCGCTGTTTTTAATACCTGCCGGGTGAACGGATATCTGCTGCAAATTCCCGCCTGCTGGGACGCCCTCTGCATTGGGATGAAAGCCATTCCCTGTGCGTGGC
>OERE01000190.1_pt1 | contig 12882 bp, 11 predicted proteins | sample 1539961 | NCBI WGS metagenome assembly OERE01 (sample SAMEA3891892, study PRJEB23780) | metagenome | biome: terrestrial biome; feature: animal house; material: Caecal content | place: Italy | collected 2015-05-05
GATCCGCATGGTGGAGCAGTGACCTCGCGCTCCCATTGAAATGCAGTGACCCATGCTGCTCTTGCTCCGCCGTTTCCGGCAGGGAGTAGCTCCCACGCTTCCTGTGAGAAGCGATTCCCCCTGATATTCTCCGATACGCATCCATAAAACAGAGCCGCCGCGCCAGTGCCTGCTGGTGCGGCGGCTTTGTTTTGGTCTGTCTTTCGCATCCCCCGAAAAAGACAGGCCAGCCTGTACGGAAAAACCTGAAAAATCTGCTTGACAATTCCGCCAAAAAGCGGTATAGTATGTAAGTCGCAGGACGTTTGTCATAGACAAGATAGGCCGGCCTGCTTTACATATGGGCCTGTAGCTCAGTTGGGAGAGCGTTCGGTTCGCATCCGAGAGGTCATGGGTTCGAATCCCACTAGGTCCACCAAATTGCCGCAGCGTTTTTTAGCGCTGCGGCTTATTTTTTGCGTTTTTTGCCAGACAAATTAGCCGCCATAGGTTATCGAAGCGTGTGCAATGGTTTTCGGCATAATGCTCAAAGATTGGCCGCCGATTTCATCCATTACGACGATGCTGGCATTCGAGCCACTGGACACGTTTTTGGGTGCTTGTTTACGCTCCATTTGACCCTTTTTTGCATCCTCCGGAAACCACGCATGGGCCTTGAACTCCTCAAATTCATCCAGCGACACATTGAGGATGATCTCCACATCGTAATCCCGTCCAACCCGGACTTCTTTAATGAACTGATGCAGGATTGCCTGCCGTTCATTGAAGTCCGCATTGTCATAAACATTTGCCCAGGTGAAAAGGTCGCTGCATTCCCGCTGCATTTTTTTGGCAGCTTCCTCCACCTCCTTCTGTTCCTGTTTTGCTTTCTGGAGTGCATCTCCAGCCCGGAGGACCGCTTCCTTGTTTTCAGCGACCAGATCAGCCAGCATATCACGGTCAAGGCCGCTCTTGCCTTGGATCACGCGAAGGGTTTCTTCTTTCAGAACATCCTGTTCCTGCCGCTTTGTCTCAAGCTCCCTTTCAAGCTGTTGGATCTGCTTTTGGATTCGATTCAGCTCTTTGCTTCGCATTTCTTCCAGGAGCTTAAGTTTTGACGGCAGCCGATTTATGCCTGCTTTAGATTCCATTGAGCGCTCTCGCTCTGAAGCTCTACCATCCGCCGGTAAAGACCGCCTTGCGCCATCAACTCCTGCGGGGTACCCTGCTGGGCCACCCGCCCTTCTTTTAGCACCACAATGTGATCCGCGCCGGCCACTGTGCGCATCCGGTGAGCGATGACTAACACTGTTTTGCCCGCCAAAAGCCGGGAGAGGGCGTCTTGTACTTTAGTTTCATTTTCCACATCTAGAGAGGCAGTGGCCTCGTCCAGCAACACAATAGGAGCATTTTTCAGTAGTGCGCGGGCAATTGAGATCCGCTGGCGCTCGCCGCCCGAAAGTTTAGTTCCATTTTCGCCGATGGATGTATGGTACCCTTGCGGCAGCTTTTTGATAAACTCCTCGCAGTTGGCAGCTTTAGCCGCTGCCATCACCTCTGCATCCGAAGCTCCTCGTTTACCCAGTCGGATATTTTCCATCACTGTATCGTCAAACAACACTACATCCTGAAAGACCATGGAATAATCGGTTAATAATGCCTCCGGGTCCACCGTAGAAATATCTATCTCCCCCACTTTGATCGTCCCTCTGGTAACATCCCACAACCGTGCTGCAAGCCGGGCACAGGTGCTTTTGCCAGAGCCGGAAGGCCCTACTAACGCAGTGATCTCGCCCTCCTTTGCGGTAAAGGTGATATCATTCAGGACAACCTTTTCATCATAAGCAAAGCCCACATGGTCGAACACAATATCATGCCCTTTGGGACAGAACTTCTCTGTTCCTTCTGCAATCGGGGTATCAAATAGTCTATTCATCCGATCTGCCGAAACCTGAGAAACAAACAGCTCGGCGATTAGTGCCAGACTCTGGTCAAAAGGCGCATAGATTCGGGTGATGACCATCAGGAACAAAAATAGCAGCATAAAGTCTATCTGCCCAGCCAGAATCAATTGGGCCCCCACGAGGATTGTGGTCGCTACTCCCAGCCGCATAATAACACTAGCCCCATTGACGAACAAACCAGTGACCAGCTCGCCGTGAATCATGACCCGCTCATGGTCGTTGATCTTTTGATACAATCCGACAAGATACCGCTCTTCCTGATTGGCAGCCCGAATTTCTCGAACATTTTCCAGGGCTTCCTGCATCCCGTCCGAGACCCGAACAGCGGCCTCCTTGGTCTGCCCGGCCTGGCGCTCTGCCATCTTTCTGCTCCCAAACAGGAGGCCAAAAGCCACTGGTACTCCCCAAAGACAAGCAATGGCCAACCGCCAGTCGTACCAGAACAGGCAGGTCGTGATCACAGCCGTAGAGATATAGGAACCATACAGGTAGCCCAACACATGGCTCCAAACATGTTCCATACGGTTGACGTCTCCCATTAGAGTTTCTGTTAAGTCAGCCAGATCATGTTTTCCAAAAAAACCAAGGGGCAGTTTTCGCAATTGTTCCGCCAAACGCAGGCGAGAGGCCTTCACTTCGCCGTACACAAGGCCGTAGGTGGTTTTGTATTGCTGGAGATGGGTCAAAAACGACAGAAGAGCAAACACTACAAGACCCGCCAGCACCTGGAGAGCACCGGGCAGAGGAGTACCTTCAGTCAGAGTTGCCATTAGTCCGGACATCACAAAATGCAGGATACCGACGCCACCCATCACCACCAGATTGACAATCACCGTCCAGAAGACGCCCTTTTTGACGTTCTCTACCCCCTGGTCGGTCAGGGCGTACTTCCGCTGAAACTTTGTTCCAAACATTACCTTTCCTCCTTGCCACTCTCCATTTTCCACCGGATTGCCTGGTTGTAATCCGTCCACATTTGGGTGTACAACCCGCCCGCCACGATCAATTCTTTGTGAGTGCCCTGCTCTATCAGCTGACCGTTGTCCAATACCAAGATTTTGTCCGCTCCCACTACCGTAGAGAGTCGGTGGGCGATCATGATGACAGTGCGGCCTTTCGTCAGCCGGGCAAAGGCTTTCTGGATCAAAGCCTCATTTTCCGGATCAGCAAAAGCAGTAGCCTCATCCAGTACCACAATGGGAGCATCCTTCAAAATAGCCCGGGCAAGGGCGACTCGCTGTGCTTCGCCGCCAGAGAGATAGGTTCCCTCTGTTCCGATCACGGTGTCCAGTCCCTGGGGCAGCTTTTCCAAAATGTCGCTGCATTGCGCGGCTTCCAAGGCAGCAAGAACCTGCTCTCGGCTGGCATTGGGGCGGGCTGCACGGACATTTTCTAAAATACTGGCCTTGAACAGTCGGTTATTCTGAAATACAAAAGCAACCTGATCCATCAACACATGCGGATCGATCTGGCGCACATCCACCCCGCCGACTTCCACAGTACCTTCGTCCACATCCCAAAACCGGGGGATCAGGCTGGCCGCTGTGGTCTTGCCGCCGCCCGAAGGGCCCACTAGAGCCACCGTCTCCCCCGGTTCGGCGGTAAAGGAAAGATGGGACAAGGCAGGGGTCTGCGCCCCGTCATAGGTAAAGCTCACGTCCCGAAACACTACTCGGTTGTCTTTGGGAGTCTGAGGTTTATCCGGCGCTGGCAAGGTAGGAGCGTCCATTACCGGCTGGATGCGGCCCAGGGCGGTATCAGCCAGCATCATGCCGGACGCAGCAAACATAATCCGGGCCAACGCCGTGGAAAGGATGGCTGAAAATACGGCATAGAAAGCAAAATTTGTTACAAGGCCCTCAAAATCACCAGTTGCCAGAGCCCCGGGCGCTAGAAATAGCACCACCGGCACCAAAAACAGAAAGGCCCCCTCAGTAACGGTTAGATTGATAGATTGCGGCACACGGCAGATATCACCCTGATAATGCTCCGCCTTGGTGCTGTAATCCTCAATGGCCTGCTGAAACGCTTTGAAGGAGTACACGGTCTGCTGAAAGATCTTGACCACTGGGATTCCCCGGACATACTCTGTGCCGGCTTTAGCCATCCGGTCTTGGGCCGCCTGGTATTCCGCCATCAGTCCAGCGTTTTTGCCACCCATCATGCTAAACATAGCTAGGATTGAGATCACCGCCGCCAGCAAACAAGCCACACCCATGCGCCAATCAAAAACCAACATCAGCGCCAGCATGGAAAGAAACAGAGTGAACGTGCCCACGATATCCACCAAATTGTGAGCCAGTAGGGTTTCTGTATCGGCAGCAGCGGCATCCAGTCGGCTGCGGATCAAACCAGATGCATTTGTGTCAAAATAACCTAACGGTGCCCTCATAACATGAGCCATACCCTGCTTGCGGATGTTGGCCGCCGTGCGAAATGCTGCTAAATGCGTACACATTAGGCCCAAAAAGTAGATCAGGATACCCCCCACAGCGAAAGCAAAGGCTATCCAGCCGTAGCGTATGATGCTCTGAGCCTGTGTCCAGTCCGGAGATACTGCGATCAGATCCCTCGCTGCCAGCCAGATACAGATATAAGGTACCATACTGCACATCATGGATATCCCCGACAGCCCTAGTCCCAGAAAAGTAAGCCGTCTGTGGCTACCCGCATACCCTAGCAAGGCAGCCAAGGCATTTTGCTTTTTTTGCTTCATAAATATTCCTCCCTTTGGTTAGTTTATGCTAACTTACAGTATAAAAGAAAGAGGGCAAAGCCCCTATCTTACTAAAAACCGATACAGCAGTTACTGGCCTATTAACTTCAGCCAGCCTGCAGTGTAAAAATCCCGCAGTTGATCCACATAGCACATGGCCCGCTCCTTGGGCATATCGTGGATAACAATCTCAAAGATGCCGTTGAACATCCCGCTAGCAATGATATGGCATAGTTGCTCGTCCAGTGTAGGACATACACGCCCCAAGCGGCGCAGTACCTCAATGTACTGAAGAGTATACTCCACCTCCACTTCCACCATGTTGTGAACAAAGCGCTCATAGCTGGTGCCTTCAGCCTTGCATAGCAACAACTTTACTGGCTCCCTGTGGTCGCAGATGTAGTCCACCATCCAATGGACACACTGACTGGATTCCAGCCCCATATGGTCCGGCTGCTCCTGCTCCGGCAACTCAGCAAAAGAAGTTTGAGCCTTCATAAACTGGCCCATCAGAGCGGCGGCGTGGGGCTCCACAATGGAGGCAAAAAGCGCCTCTTTGCTGGAAAAATAGCCATAGAACGCACCTGTGGTGACACCGGCCTGCTTCACAATCTGCCGCAGGGAGGCCCCCAGAAATCCCTTCTCTGCAAACTCCTCCATAGCAACCTGTTGGATCCTCTCCAAGGTGGCAGTAGTTTTTTCTTCCATTTCTGCCCTCCGCATAACATCGTTATATAACACTGTTATCATAAATCACTCCTCTTGATTTGTCAAGAGGTGTCAATGGATTCCTTACGAAAATGGCCGTATCGCCCTGAAATCCCCTCCCGGCATGACAACAACATCTTGGAATAAATACATTTACCACTGGAAATGTCTTACTCAACAGAGCCGGTATGAAACCTACATGGCAATACCTTGCAATTTTGTCTTACAAGGTGTATTCTATAGTTAGAATCACCTAACCGCTTAGCTGATCCTAACGCAGTTTGACCTTGCAGAATTGAGAAAGGATGAGAACCCATGTGGAAGTATACAATAGAAGTCAACGGAATGATGTGCGGAATGTGCGAGTCCCATGTCAACGATGCCGTACGCAAAGCTTGTCCGGTGAAAAAGGTTCGTTCTTCCCGTGCGAAATGTCAGACAGTGGTCATCTCTGAAGCAGAGCTGGACCCGGAGCTCATTGCAGCCGCTATCCGTGGTACGGGATATGATGTCGGCATGATCCAGAAGGAGCCCTTCCAAAAAAGATGGTTGTTCGGTTGATGCTCTGAGCAACAGGCCTCCCCAATTCCCGAATTCCCGGCGCGGAGGTCTTTCCTTATGGCTCTTTTGAGATTTTTGCATATCAGCAAAACGTACCAAGGGTCTTTTTACCAGCAGCTTACCCCGACTGCACTTTTCTAAAATTATAGGCATCGCTTTCGATAGATATTGTGACAACGAGCAGCCTGGCTGCCACTACGCCCCAAGTATTGTACCAATATACAGTCAACCATTTTAGAGGGTCATAGATAATAGATAGCTATCAAGTGTATAGCAAAACTCCCCAGAACCACCATGAAGCGGTTCTGGGGAGTTTTATAATCATAATCCAGCGACAATTCGCCAGACACAACAATATTTATTGTTCCATCGCAGCGTTTATGGCGGCAATGGCTCCATCAGACACAGCGGTAGCCACCTGACGAACCTGTTTGACTCGGATATCACCGGCAGCATAGACACCAGGAATGGCGGTCTCCATCTTGTCGTTGGTGGGGATGTATCCGCCTTCCAAAGCCAGTTCTGTATAGGGTTCAGTGTTGGGGAGTATACCGGCATAGACAAAAATGCCGCAGCCGGGATCCTCTATCGTTTCGATGCTGCCATCCTGCTCGCTGGCAATCTCCAGCCGCTCCACCTGATCCTGCCCGTAAACGGCATGCAGGCGGGATGCCAGGCGCACCGAGATTTTGCCCACAGCGGCTACCTTTTGACGGAATTCCGCAATGCACCCCAACTGCTCTTCAAAGTGGACAATTGTCACCTGCTTTGCAAAACCAGCCAGATACAGGGCCTCTTTCACTGCACCATCGGCTCCACCCACCACATACACATTTTTTCCGGCATAGGCGGCGCCATCTCTGGCAGCATTCATGCCCATGCCCTTGCCGGCAAGCTCCTTCTCGCCGGGAATACCCAGTTTCCGCGGCGTGCCGCCGTTTGCCAAAATGATACGCTTGGCCTCATAGACGCCCCTGTCCGCGGTCACAGACTTAACCTCTCCCGTCAGCGCCACATGTACAGCCTCGGCCTGAACGATCTCCACCCCGGCCTGGAGCGCCTGCTTTTTCATCCGAGCCGCAAATGTAGCTCCAGTTTCCTGCTTCTCAATGGCAGTATAGTGCGTAACAGTGGAAACTTTGCCAATGATACCGCCCACCTGGGCTTTTTCCAGAATCAATGTACGCTTTCCACGACTAACTGCATAAATGCCTGCGCTGATACCCGCAGGGCCTGCTCCGATGATGATTATATCGTACATAGTCATATGCTTCCTTTCCATGTTACCGTCAAGAACAAACCAACAGCACGAAACCATTCTATGATCTGTTTCCGCGGGCTCCACCGTGGGTACAAATCCGTCCATTCGCCGAACATTCTCCCGGAGAACATGCTGCGGTGTGCTCAGATCATTGATCTCTGGTCGCGGATGGTCTGGGGATCTCGTTTCTATACGAGGCAGCCGTATCCAAAGAATTGGATTCCGGGGTGCTGGCCCGGTTTGATCTGGCGGAAACGCCTATGAGCGGAGCCTTCTACTTTGTGTGCCTAAAAGAGAACCTGTTTGCCGCCGATTGGATTCACTGGATGGAATGAGCTCCTGCCTTGGGGTGCGGCCTTCTATGGTATTATCCTAACTTCAATCCGATTAACAATCTTTGGTCTGAGGCAAAGGCTTTTTGCACAACTTCAAGTCAGATGCCTGGGCGAATTACCGAATACTATTCAAAACACTTTTTGCTTTTTGGACGGCATCCGATTGTTCAGGGCGGTCTCGTTCTTGTAAAAATTTGCTTTAATTCTGAATACTACTAAATCATTTTTCTAATTTCTAAATCGATTGCAAAAACGCGCCGCACAAATCGTGCGACGCGTTTTGTGCCTATGGCATCAGCAGCTCCAGCAGCTGCCGGATATTCTTCTTTCCGAAGGAGATCTTCTCCCCACTGTTAACCACCAGGCAGGGCACGCTCATCACTTGATATCGCTCCCTCAAATCGGGAAAGTGGTTCAAATCATATACTTGAGCGGAAATATCAGGATGAGCCGCAGCCAAACGCTGCGCCGCCGTCACCAGCTCCGGGCACATGGTACAGGAGAGGGACACCAGCACCTGAAGTTCCACCGGCTTCCGGATGGCCCGGATGGCCGCCTCAGTCTCCTCATCCAGAGCCTGGCCCGGTCCGGCCGCATTGTAGAGCCCCAGGACAAAGGAGGTAAACTCATGGCCTCCGGGCACGCCGTGAAAGGCCAAGCCTGTCCAGCTGCCGTCAGAGCGACAGATCAGGACACAGGGAAGGTGCTCGACCTTGGACGGATCGCCCTGCTCCACCGACAGCTTGTCGCTCTGGGCAGCCAGCTCCTGCATATAGTGCTCCAGCTCGGCGGAGACAGGTGTTTCGTCCAAGCAGAGCCGCAGAATCAGGGAGGAAACCATCCGATCGAATACCGTGTGGAGCTGGGAGAGCATCTCCCCAGTAAACAGACCGTCTTTCGTCTGTGCCTGGGCCTCCGGTTCCGGTGTCCGGCTCTTGGGAGCCTGGGGCCGCAAACCGGTTTTCTGCTGCATGGCAGCGCACAGCCGCTCCAACTCGGTGGCAGCCAGAGCGCCGTCGCCCACAGCAGTAACCACCTGGCGCAGAGGCTTGACACACACATCACCAGCGGCATACAGACCATCCAATGTGGTCTTCTGGCTGCGGTCGGTAAGGATATATCCCTGTCCGTCCAGTTCAGCCAGACCACGGACCAGTTCGGTGGCCGGCTCATACCCAGCAAACACGAACACACCGAAGGTTTCCCCGTCCGCCGCCTGATGCTCCGTCTCCTGCCCGGTCTTGGTGTTGCGCATCCGGATGCTGCGCAGCGCAGTATCTCCGGAAACTTCCTCCACCACCGTATTGGTGAGAATGGTGATCTTCTCATGGTTCCGGGCAGCGTCCGCCGTGGCCTGGGCGCAGCTGAAGTCATCTCCCCGGATGAGGATGGTCACATGCCGGGCGTACTTGGTGAGAAACACGCTCTCCTCCGCTGCGGCAAAGCCGCCGCCCACCACAAAGACATCTTTTCCGCTGAAAAACTCTCCGTCGCAGGTGGCGCAGTAGGCCACGCCCCGGCCCCGGAACTGCTCCTCACCCCGGAATCCCACCATGCGGGGATGGGCGCCGGTGGCCAGCAACACGCCGAAGCAGCTCAGCGCCCCACGGCTGGTGCGGACGGTTTTCACATCGCCCTCCAGTTCCAGGCCGGTGACCTCTGCCAGCAGGAATTCCGCGCCGAAGCCTTCCGCCTGTCTGCGCATGGTCTTGGTCAGTTCAGCACCGCTGGTGCGCTCCACGCCGGGGTAGTTGACCACCTCCGAGGTAATGGTGATCTGTCCGCCGAAGCGTTCCTGTTCCACCACCACCACACGATAACGGGCACGGGCCAGGTAGAGGGCGGCAGTCAGTCCCGCCGGGCCTCCGCCGATGACCACCACATCATAGAGATGTTCCATCTGTTCCATAGCTTACAGCTGCCCCACCAGATCCAGGCTGGGCTTCAGGGTCTCGGCGCCGGGCTGCCACTTGGCGGGGCAAACCTCGTCCCCATGCTCCGCCACAAACTGGCAGGCCTGGACCTTCCGCAGCAGCTCATCGGCGTTGCGGCCCACGTTGCCGGCGTTGACCTCGTAGGCCACAATCTTCCCCTCCGGGTTCACGATAAAGCTGCCACGCTCTGCCAAACCATCGGCTTCGATGTAGACCTCAAAATCCTTGGATAGGCAATGGGTAGGATCAGCCAGCATGGGATACTGGATCTTCTGAATACGCTCAGAGGCGTCATGCCAAGCTTTGTGGACAAAGTGGGTGTCGCAAGAGACTGCATAAATCTCGCAGCCCACCGCCTGGAATTTCTCGTAGAGGTTGGCCAGATCCTCCAGCTCTGTGGGACAGACAAAGGTAAAGTCGGCAGGGTAGAAGAAAAATACGCCCCACTTGCCCAGAACATCCGATTTGCTAACGGCACGGAAGGTGTTGTTCTGATAGCACTGAACGGTAAAATCAGCAATTTCTTTCTGAATCAGGGACATAAGGCTTGCCTCCATTTATTATTTTGTTCGTTAGTTACAACTAACCTTGTGACGATTATACAGGACTCACAACCTGTCGTCAAGAGAAATTTTTGTAGTTGCCTATGGATCCCCCTGCCCTTTTTATTCTTACAACTTCAGATGGATCATTTTTACCATCCGCAAACGGTCTGAAACCAACATACTGATCCTTGTGGAAAATTGTAGGCCGTTTCTGGGGGTATGGCGATAGTAGGCTTCCTCAGCAAGAACCTTGACCCCGCCGCCGATTTTTTCGGCCAGCTCCACCGCTGAATTCACATAGAAGAACATCTCAGCATCCGCATGCCCCATCTGCTTCATATACTTCTTCCTCATCATGGTCATGCCGCTTTTGCTCACCGTGTCAAAAACAATCTCTATATCTCCAAACTGGCAGAGCATTCGGAACATTCCCAGGACTTTAGTATCTTGGAAATAGTGAAATAGACCGCCCGCAATGATCAAGAGGGGGGCATCTGGCACATCGGCTCGGACTCTCCTGATCCAATTCTCAGCAAAGGCATCACCAACAAGATAGACTTCTCTTTCTGCCTTTGGCAGCAGTTTTCGACGATATTCCATCACTTGTGGCAGATCCACAGAATACCAGAGTGTTCGTCCATTATCACAACGATTATAGGTTGTTTCCAAACCGCATCCAATTTGGACAATCACACCATTTGGTTTGCGCGCCAGAAACGCCTGGATGAACCGATCCATATTGGCAGATCAAACAGCGGAGGCGATCAAGGTATACTGGCTCTGACTCTCCTGTTGCAGCACATTGGACGGCAGCTTTTCCTTCAGCTCAAGAGCCTTTTTATCATATAAGATTTGCGGGCAATGCTCACTGGCGTAGAGCCTGCCCAACATGGGGATAAATAGCGTATCTTCCACAACACCTAATTTGGGCATAGCGACTCCTCCTTCTTTTTAGGGATTCTTCCTGACAGCATATATAATGCAGCACAAGAAAATTCCATGGACAGAATTAAAAACTTCCTCTTTGAATCTTTCGTTGGGGTGTTAATCAGAGCGAGTTTTGATAAATTCGGTCACCAAGTCTATATAGTCCTCCAACCGCACCATCAGAGCCAAATGTCCACCGGTCAGCCTTTCAACTACTGTGGGGTTGGGCATCAGGTTAATTAGGTCATACTTACAGGCAGGGGTGAATGTTGTATCGTCTCTTGACAGAATCAACAGCACCCTACCTTCCCATGTAGCGAAATCATCCCGGGTCAAATCAAGGTAATGCTTCGCGTCTATCAGAAAGTCGATCATATGCGCCTCATAAGGTTTAGTGAGCAGCTCCAGCATGGAATCGCACATTTCCTTTATTCCTGCCTTTTCCTCTGGCGTAAAGTCTTCCGTTGTGTTTTTCAGCACCATCCACTTCATAATCTGTTTAATGACGGAAAAAGGCAGGATAGACAGCCACTTTCTGAACTTCTGTTGGCCCTCAAGTATTCTCATCAGGTCCCGATACCCGGCCTCGCTCATGCTGCCGGATAGTGAACAGGTATTCGAGAGAACCAAACCCTCTACTACATCCGGGTGACGCTGAGCAATAATTTGAGCTACAACGCCGCCCAAGGACTGTCCCACCAACCAAACTTTTTCCCTCAGACTGTGCAGCAGTTCCACTACAGCATCAGCAAACTCGCCATTGTCCGCAAAGGGAATTTGATAATCAAAGGTCAAAACCGAAAAGTCTCTGGAAAATCGGTCAAAGTGCCGGTAAAACAGATCCGATAAGCCAATACCGCCAGTAAGCAGCACCAGAGTTGCTCTGGCTTCAGGATTTTTATAGTAACGATAGAGAAATGTTTTTCCACTACTGACTATAAAAGCATCCTCAGGATAAACCTGGCGAAATTCTGCAAGTGTCATAAAAATACTCCTTTCAGATCCGGACGAACAGAGATCCGAAATAGTTTGATTTCATTTAGAATAGTAAAAACGTTTGCTTACCCCCTATCTGTGGCAAGTATTTTAAATCCATTTTCTCCCCCTTTGCCGATGTTCATTTAAGCTCCCAGCGCCACAGTTGGTGTTAATTTCCCAGACAGCTTTTGATTTTCTCAACCACTAAGCCTCCGCGATGCAGATGCGGTATTAACCGTTCTAACCCCAGCAGGAATACCATGCCGAGCCAGAACGCAACAACTGCAGGTACAAAAGACCATCTTTCCATGTCAGATGTTTGTTCCATTGCAGGCAGCAGACTCCAGATGGAAGCCTCTGCTATCACCTCGCAAAGCCGATAAGTACACGCTATACCAGCCCACTTTAAATTATCTTTTATAAAAAAGCTCAGAACGCACCCAATGTCGTCCCCGCAAAAGGAATCAGCAGTCCTTGCCATAGTTCAATCAGCATAACCTACTCCAATCTAATCGTAAATGTATTCTGCAAAGTCTATCCGGATACTCCGGAGGTGGCATAGGTCTGTCGGCCAGCTTTGCCTGCGGCTGACGTATGCAACTGAGCACCGTATAAGAATCTCCTGCGCAGAGTTCTCATCAATTTAGCATTTTTTCAAAGTCACTCTTTGATAGGTGTGATACTCTATGCTTGATTATAGTTGGCTATCGCTAACCAGTCAAGCCATTTTCCAATTGGACAGTTAATTTTCCTATCAACTGTAGTAGAACACCACAAAAATTTTTTTTGCAAACATTTACCTGGAACCTTCAAAGTGTGCGAGATTTAGGTTTTCTTTTTTCTTTCTCTGGGCGTAGCGCAGTGTTTGATATGCTCCGCCGCTGGAATGATCCACATAAAATACCACAAGGTCGCTTCGATCCACCATCTGCTGGTTGCGAATCTGAATAGCGTTCTTTGGATGGCACCTGGAG
>OERE01000203.1_pt1 | contig 12500 bp, 10 predicted proteins | sample 1539961 | NCBI WGS metagenome assembly OERE01 (sample SAMEA3891892, study PRJEB23780) | metagenome | biome: terrestrial biome; feature: animal house; material: Caecal content | place: Italy | collected 2015-05-05
GGGGGAGTACGACGGCCGCCCCATCGAGGGGGATTACATCCTGGGCATGGTGACCAACGCCACCTCGGTGGCAGGCATGCGGCGGCTGGCCGTCATGTCTCCCGCCACACCCTGGATATGTTCCGGGATCTGGGTAAGTTCCGCGGGAAGGGTCTGGGGAGAGGGATTCCTGAAATCAACCACGCAACCGGCCAGATCCTGGAGGCAGTCCCCCTGCAGGGTGATATTTACCGGATGGGGCATCCCCATGAGCTGCAGCGTAAGGCGGACGGTTCCGCGTTCACGGTTGTCCAGCGTGCCGTAGTGGACGTAGTCTGTAATTCTGAAAATCATATGGGGAAGGGGGATAGAAGGGGAGGAAAGAGGTGAATGCTGAATCAGCAGGAGGCTGCGACCTGGGGCAGTTCCTTGTTTTTCTTTTCTACGGCGTCCATGTTGACAAGCAGTTCCGCAATGGAATCCCAGCGGCCCCGGGTCAGGGCTTCGCGGGCTTCCGCCGGCATCCGGATGGGGAAGGAGCCTTCCTTCCAGGAAGCTGTCATGTTCAGGAGATCAATCGTCACTTCCGTTTCCGGGTGATCGGAAATGTGCCGGGCCAGAGCGGCAATGTCGGCGGCAGACGCGCACACGCAGGGCAAACCGATACCGGTGCTGTTGCCGAAAAAGATTTCCGCGAAAGATTCCGCAATGACGGCTTTGATGCCGGAGCGCCTGATCGTCTTCGGGGCAGTCTCACGGGAGGAACCGCAGCCGAAGTTGGAGCCGCCCAAAATGATGGAAGCCCCTTTGAAGCGGGGATCGTCCACCGGGTGGGATTTGGATTGTCCGTTTTCGTCGAAGCGTTCGTCCCAGAACATGACTCCCGCCAGTTCGTCAAACGTGATGCATTTAAGGAAGCGGGCAGGGATGATGCGGTCCGTGTCCATGTCCGGTCCAGGAACGGGAACGCAGGTGCCGGTGATGGAGGTGAATTGGGTCAGAGACATAAAGGAAAAAATTGGAAAGTTAATTCAGGGAGAACACTTCGCGGGCATCGGAGACTTTCCCGGTCAGAGCAGCGGCGGCCACCATGGCCGGGCTCATCAGCAGGGTGCGCCCGGTGGGGCTTCCCTGCCGGCCCTTGAAGTTCCGGTTGGAGGAACTGGCGCAGAGCTGGTCACCCTGGAGCTTGTCCGGATTCATGGCCAGGCACATGGAGCAACCCGCCAGGCGCCATTCAAAGCCGGCTTCACGGAAAATGTCCGCGATGCCTTCCTCTTCACACTGCCGGGCAGTCATCTGGGAGCCGGGAACGGCCAGAGCCCTGATGCCGGGGGCCACATGGCGACCCTTGATGAGGGCGGCCACTTCCCGGAAATCTGAAATGCGCCCATTGGTGCAGGAACCTACGAAGCACACTTGAACCGGCAGCCCCTTAAGAGGCATGTCCGCGGGGAATTTCATGTATTCCAGCGCTTCATTGATCATCTTCCGTTCATCGTCGTTCGCTGCGTCGGATGGGTTGGGCGTGCTGCCGCTGATGCCCGTATTCTGGTCCGGAGAAATGCCCCATGTCAATGTAGGCTCAATGGAAGCTCCGTCAATTTCCACGATTTCATCATATTCCGCATCTGCGTCGGAAGCAAAGCCCAGCCAGCGTTCCACGGCCTTGTCCCAGTCCGCGCCGGTGGGGGCGAACAGGCGTCCTTTGATGTATTCCACCGTGGTCCGGTCAGGGTTCACGTAACCGCAGCGCGCCGCGCCTTCAATGGACATGTTGCAGAGGGTCATGCGTTCGTCCATACTCATGGCGTCAATGACTTCGCCTCCGTATTCGTAGGCGAAGCCCAGGCCGCCCTTGGCTCCCAGAAGGCCGATGATGTGCAGGGCTACATCCTTGGCGCGCACGCCGGGGGCCAGCTTTCCGTTCACATTGATGCGGCGCACCTTGAGCGGGCTGAGGGCCAGGGTCTGCGTAGCCAGCACATCGCGCACCTGCGTGGTGCCGATGCCCATGGCAATGGCACCGAAGGCTCCGTGGGTGGCCGTATGGGAGTCTCCGCATACGATAGTCATGCCCGGCTGAGTGATGCCGAGTTCCGGCCCTACCATATGCACGATGCCCTGGAGCCCGGTAGGGAGGTCGAAAAAGCGGATGCCGTTTTCAGCGCAGTTCCGGCGCAGTTCCCTGATCATGGCGTCAGCCGTGGCGTCCGCGAACGGTTCCGCCTGGTTGTCTGTGGGAATGATGTGGTCCACAGTGGCAAAGGTGCGTTCCGGGTGGCGCACAGTCAGGCCCAGGTCCCGGACCATTCCGAAAGCCTGCGGAGAGGTGACTTCATGCAGCAGGTGCGTAGCGATGAACATTTGCGTTCTCCCATCCGGCAGGATGCCGACGGTATGAGCGTCCCAGATTTTTTGGAAAAGCGTTTTCCCCATAACTGACATAAGCATCCGTCCGTTCGGGAACCGCGTCAAGATGCAAGGACGTATTGCTGACACGGTCTGTGTCTTACATAAGGCGTTTTTTTGAACATTTCCTCTGCATTCATGGTCTGAATGGGCCTCTTTCCAGCCTTTGGGGCCTTTCCGCCTTCAAGGAAAGGATGGTTTTCATGCCCTCCGCACGTTCCGAATCCCCTTAAGACCGGTTAAATTTTTCTTCCCATAGTGCTGCAAAAACGTCTCCGAAACATTTCAACAGGTTTCCTTCCGGCAGGAGGGAGGACATTTCATCCTCCAGGCAGGTCATTTGCACGCCCTGGATGCCGCAGGGGGTAATAGCAAGGAAGGGAGGCAGGGATTTCCGGGTTATATTGAGGGCGAAGCCGTGCATGGCGATCCACTTTTTCACCCCGACGCCGATGGAGGCTATTTTACGGTTTTCCACCCAGACCCCTACCAGCCCTTCCCGGATGCGGGCCTGCACGCCGAACCGGGCACAGGTTTCAATCAGGGTGTTTTCCAGGGTGGTGACGTAACGGTGCAGATCCCTGCCGCAGCGGTTCAGGTCCGTAATGGGGTATCCGACCAGCTGGCCGGGGCCGTGGTAGGTGGCCTGGCCGCCGCGGTTTATTTCATGAACGGGAAAGGGAAGCACGGAACCGGGGTGCAGGCTGGCGTGGTTCCGTGTACGCCCGATGGTATAAACCCCGGCATGTTCCAGCAGCAACAGTTCGTTTTCCCTGTCCGGGTCTTCCTGATGGGCCCGGACCAGTTGTTCCTGGAGCCTCAAGGTTTCCTGATAATCTGCCAGGCCGGGAATGCGGATGATGTTCATGCTGCTGAAGGGAGGCCCCGGGACAGTTAGGGAACTCAGCGCGTTCTGCGCACTTGCTGGCCCAGGGCGGTGCGGTACTGGTGTACGGCGGCGGCCAGGGAAGAGGCCATGAAATTCTGATAACGCTCCGTGGCGATGAGCAGGGCCTCCTGCGGGTTGGACATGAACCCGCCTTCCACCAGAATGGCGGGATGCTTGATGGTGCACAGCACGGAATAGCGCGCGCGCTTGATGCCGCGGTCAACCATGGAAATGCCCTCCTTGATGGCAAGCGGTCCTTTCAGCATGTGCCCCTGGACGGCTGTAGCCAGGGCAATGTTCATGCTGTCCTGGGCGTTGCCCTGCAGGGCGTCGTGGCGGATATTGCGGGACATGGAGGAGGAAGTGCCCGCGGGCGCCAGCGTGAAGGTTTCCACCCCGCGGGCAGAAGAGCCTCCGTCATTGAAGTGGATGCTGATGAAGATGGCATTATTGTGCCTGTTGGCAATGCGGACGCGGTCCTGAAGGGCAATGAAGTTGTCCGTGTCACGGGTCATGACCACCTGGTAGCCCATGGCCTTGAGGCGGTCGCGCAGCTTTTTGCCCACAGAAAGGTTGATGTCCGCTTCCCTGCTGATGCGGTTGCGCGTGCCGCTGTCATGGCCGCCGTGGCCGGGATCAATGACTACTGTGTTGAAACTGCGGCGGTTGGCGATGTAAGTGGGGCGCAGAACCGGGTCAATGATTTTGTGCAGGTCCATATTGGAAACCATCAGCCCCTTGGAGGGATGGTCAGCCACAGGATAGGATAGCACGAACTTCATGTTGTTCATGAACATCTCCTGGCTGCGCGCCTGGATACGGATTTGAATCTTTTCCGGCACCTCGTAAACTTTCTGCCGCCCTTCCGTGCGTTCCCTGGTCAGTTTGTAATGGGTGCGCACTTCTGACATCGGAATATACTGCACTCCATTAATGATTTCCGGATTCCATCCGAAGGCCGTGGACAACGTCAGCAGAAACATGCCCACAATGCCGAGCACGGCTGCAAATGATGTGCGAGAGGTCGGATACATAGGACGATATCGCATCCAGACTAACGGATTTTTCATGACGCACAAGGGAAAAGTTTCCGTGAAAGATTCTTTTGCGCTTCTGTTTCCGGAGAGAAAAAAGCGGCTCCCGGGAAGGGGAGCCGCCCTGAAATGGCAGTGAAGGAACGGGATCAGGCGGGATTATTTGGCGGTCTTCTCGTCCATTTTGGCCTTGACCTGTTCTTCAATTTCCGCGTACAGCTCCGGGTTGGATTTGAGAGCTTCCTTGGCGGCGTCGCGGCCCTGGGCGATCTGGCTGCCGTTATAGCTGATCCAGGAGCCGCGCTTCTGGATGATATCATATTCCGTTGCCAGGTCCAGCAGGCTGCCTACGGAGGAGATGCCTTCATTGTACATGATGTCGAATTCGCATTCCGTGAAGGGAGGAGCCACTTTGTTTTTGACTACCTTGATTTTGGTGCGGTTCCCGGCTATGACGCCGTCGCTGCCCTTGATCTGGCCGATGCGGCGGATGTCCACACGTACGGAGGCGTAGAATTTCAGGGCGCGGCCGCCGGGAGTGGTTTCCGGATTGCCGAACATGACGCCGATTTTTTCACGGATCTGGTTGGTGAAGATACAGACGGTACGGGCCTTGGAAATGAAGCTGGTGAGCTTGCGGAGGGCGGCGGACATCAAACGGGCCTGGGCTCCTACCGTGGAATCCCCGATTTCTCCTTCCAGCTCCTGCTTGGTGACCAGTGCGGCCACGGAGTCCACCACGATGACGTCAATGGCGTTGGAGCGGACAAGAGCCTCGCAGATTTGCAGGGCTTCTTCACCGGAACTTGGCTGGGAAACCAGCAGGTCGTCCAGGTTCACGCCCAGGCGGGCGGCATACTGAGGGTCCAGTGCGTGTTCCACGTCAATGAATGCAGCCAGGCCTCCGGATTTCTGGGCCTGGGCGATGGCCGTCAGGGTCAGGGTGGTTTTACCGGAGGATTCCGGTCCGTAGATTTCCACAATGCGGCCGCGGGCAAAGCCGCCCACACCCAGAGCGCGGTCAATCAGAAGGTTGCCCGTGGGAATGACGTCCACTTCCATTTTGACGTTGTCTCCAAGGCGCATAATGGCGTTTTCTCCGAAGTCTTTCTGGATTTGGGAGAGGGCCAGGTCAAGGTTGCGCTTGCGGGCTGCCGCCAGTTTTTCCGCTTCGGGGGATAAAGGTGTTTCGTTGCTCATATATCGTAGCGCAGTATAACCGGGACAGCCTTATTGGCAAGTGTTCTGTGGGTCTTCGCAGACTCATTTCTCATTGACAAAGAACAGAATTCTGACATGGGAAGAATCTTGTGAAAACCGGGTGTTCCGTTCGGCGGGAAATTAGGGGAAACAGGGGGAACGAGACCGGAAAAGAAGTTTGGAGCCGGAGAAGAACACGGTTTTTCCGGAGAACGTCTGGGCGGCGTTATTCTTCAATCGGCTCCGCAAGAGGAATATCCTCGTAGGAATCGTCAAAGATGACGGGAATGTTGTGCTCCGGAATCAGGTTGATGGAACTGATTTTGCGGTGCGTCTGGCGTGCGTGTCGGAGGGCGCGGGACAGTTTTTCCACCTGGTGTTCCAGGCCGTAATGGCTGAAAGTAGCCTGGCAGTCATTGGTAAAACGCACACAGAAAGACCAGTCGTTGGGCGTCGTTATGGAGACGATGCTGGGAAGGTATTCCGTTACCGTGCCGGAAAGCAGTTCAATCAGTTTCATGGGCGCTTCCAGTTCCCGGATGCTGACGCCGTAGCTGAGTTTGCCGGAACTGGGCGGCCTGAGCGTGACGGAGGGCATGCGCTTTTCCTGGATATAAGGCATGTGGACCTGCTCCATGCAGGGGAAGATGACGCCTTCCTTGTCTGCCAAAGCGCCGTACGTGGCATCTCCCGGGTGAATTCCCAGTTCCGGGCAGTCAATCCAGGCCACGGGGATGCGCGCGTCAATGTCCACCAGCAGCGTGGGGTTGGAGGATATCTGTCGTTTGACGGAAGCCCGGCGGATGGCGGGACATTTTTTCAGGCGCTGCTCCAGCTCTGCGGCGTCTATGGAAAAAATGTTGTCCTGCGGCCCTATGCCCATAACGGAAAAGGCCTGTTCGGAGTTGAAAATGCCGTTGCTTTTCAGGGTGACGGTGTCGATGGAAAGCCAGTCGTATTTGAGGATGTAATCTTTCCAGAGAAAAACGATAGCCCCGATTAAGCCGAAAATAAGCGCGTAAACGGTGACAATGTGGTACAGCTTGCGCCGGAAGAGCCAAAAACGGTAGTTTTTGCCCTTGCGTTCGATGGTCTCTTTTCTGGCCTCCCGTTCCAGAAGAAGCATTTCCGGCCTTTTGGCGGAACGGGGGACTGGCGTTGTGGCTTTGTGCGACATCGGGGGGTGCGGGAGGGGCGACTCCCCGCCCTCTGTCAGATATTACGTTATTTACGGGGGGTGGCTAGCGATAATTCCGCTATTTTTTCGCAGAGGTCTTCATAGGGCCATCCGGAGGCCGCCGCCGCCTTGGGAAGCAGGCTGGAAGGGGTCATGCCGGGAATGGTGTTGATTTCCAGCACGAAGGGGGCGCCGTCTTCCTCGCGCAGCAGTACGTCCACGCGGCCGTACACTTCCACGCCGGCGGCCTTGTAGGCTTTCAGGGCCGCCTCCTGCACGTTGGCGGCGGTCTCTTCCGGAAGATCCGCCGGGCAAATATAATCCGTGCCGCCGCCCATATTCATCCACGGGTATTTGTTGCTCAGGTCATAGAAGCCGGAACGGGGGCAGATATGAATAACGGGAAGGGCTTTCCCGTCCAGAATGCCGACCGTCAGTTCCCTGCCTTGAATGAACTCTTCCACCAATACGGTGGTTCCGTGGGTTACGGCTTCCTCCATGGCGGGGAGCACATCCTCCTGCCTGCGGACGATGTGGACGCCCACGCTGGAACCCTCGCAGGGAGGCTTGATGACGAAGGGCAGGGGGAGGGACGGCATCACGATGCCATTGGAACAGTCCAGAATTTCCGCATGCGGCGTAGGAACTCCGGCTTCCAGAAAAACTTTTTTGGATTCTGACTTGTTGAAGCACAGGGCGCTGGAACGGGAGCCGGCCCCTGTGTACGGAACGCCGCGTTCTTCCAGAATGGCCTGGAGGGTTCCATCCTCACCGAAAGTGCCGTGGATAATGTTGTAGGCCAGCTCCGTGCCTTCCGGCAGCCGGAAATCCGGGCCGTGCACGTCCACCTTCGTTACATCGGTGAATCCGGCCCGGCACAGGGCGTCGTAAACGGAGTTGCCGGAAACAAGGGATACTTCCCGTTCTGACCCGGGACCTCCGAGCAGGAGGGCGATTTTGAGGTCGCGCTTGAGAGTGTTCATATTGGAATAAATAATGAATGGGTTAAAACTGGGGGTCCCGGTCTCCGATGACCTGGGCTTCCGATTTCAGGTCGATGCCGCGGTTTTCCTTGGCCTCCTTGCGGATCATGTCGATCAGGATGGTGATGTCCCTCGCTCTGGCATGACCCCGGTTGATGATAAAATTGGCGTGCACGTCTGATACGCAGGCGTCTCCCACGCAGGCGCCTTTCAGCCCCAGTTCATCAATGAGCCTGCCTGCCGGGATTTCCGGCGGGTTTTTGAAGATGCAGCCGGCGCTGGCTCCGACGGGCTGGGAAAGCTTCCGCCTGGCCCGTGCCGCCTCCAGAAGACGCTCCATTTCTTCCGCAGGGGCGGGCTGCGCCTCAAACACGGCCTGAAGCACAAAATTGTGGACCAGGTCCGGAATGGAACGGTACTGGGCGTTCAATTCTTCCCTTGTATGGCTGCGGATTTCCCCGTCTTCATCCAGACAGGTGACGGAAACGAGGTTTTTGACCATATCCATGCCCATGGCTCCGGCGTTCATGCGGAGGCTTCCTCCCACATTGCCGGGAATGCCGTCCATCCATTCCAGGCCGCCAAGGCCGTTCTGGACGGCGGTGGAAACCAGTTTTTTCAACCGCACGCCCGCTCCGGCGGTGAGGCGGTTCCCCTGGATTTCCAGCACATCGAATTCTCCCCCGGAGGGGTGGATGACGGCGCCGCGCAGTCCGCCGTCCCTGACAATGATGTTGGAACCGCGGCCAATGACGTGCACGGGGATATTCCTGTCCCGGCAATAGTTGACGGCCGCCTGCATTCCGGAAAAGGTGGAAGGCTCCAGCCAGTACTGGGCGCAGCCGCCTACTCCCATGGTGGTATGGCGTGACATGGGTTCGTACAGCTTGCCTTCCAGAGAACCGCCCGCAGTGCGTTCCAGATCCTCCAGCAGGGCCAGGTCGCGCGCGATGCGCATGCCGCATTCATGGACGTTCCCGGCTCCCAGCGTCAGGAACAGGTCTCCGGGTTTCAGTGCGTTGCCGATGGTGTGGTGGGCTATGCCCAGGTCGGGAAGGTAACGGGTTTCCACGGGGCCGTGCCTGTGCATGGCGTTGATGATCGTCTGCCCGCTTACCCCTTCAATGGGCAGTTCGCTGGCGGGATACACGTCCGCTACGAAAACGAGGTCCGCCTCCTGGAGCACCTTGCCGAAGTCATCCGCCAGAAGCTGCGTGCGCGTGTAGCGGTGCGGCTGGAAGTAAACTACCAGGCGGTTCGGCTGGAGGGAACGGGCAGTTTGGAGCGTGGCGGCTATTTCCGTTGGGTGGTGGCCGTAGTCGTCCACAATCCGGATGGAGGAGGAAAGGTATTTGGTTTCAAAGCGCCGTTTGGCTCCCGCAAAGGAGGCCAGGCCCCGCGTCACCGCCGGGAAATCCACGCCCAGTTCCGTTGCCAGAGCAATCGCCGCCAGGGAATTCAGGACATTGTGGCGTCCGGGTATGCCCAGCTCCACGCGGCCCAGTTCCTCTTTCCCCTTCAACACGGTGAACAGGGTGCGTCCGCGGCGTTCCAGCACGTCCGTAGCGGTGTAATCCGCATCGGACCAGCCGTAGGAAACGGAATTGGGGTACTTGGCGCAGACATCCTCAGCGCCGGGATGCGCGCGGCAATAAATAATCTTGCCGCGCGTCTGGGAGCAAAGCCGGTCGAACACGGCCTTGATTTCATCCAGATCCTTGTAGTGGTCCAGGTGTTCCGGTTCAATGTTGAGGACGATGCTGTGCTCCGGAATGTAATTTACCAGCGTGCCGTCGCTTTCATCCCCTTCCGCCACCAGGTATTCGCTGTCTTCATTCCAGTGGGCGTTGGTTCCCAGCACGGGGATTTCCGCCCCCACGTAGTGGCACGGACGCATGCGGCCTTCCCTCATCAGGTGCGCGCAGAGGGCTGAAGTAGTGGTTTTTCCATGCGTACCGGAGACCACGACCCCTTTCTTCCCGTTCAGGATGGCTGCCAGGCATTCCGCGCGGCGCATGCAGGGAATATTCAGCTTGCGCGCTGCCGCCAGGGCCGGATTGTCCGCCCGGATGGCACTGGAATAAATGACAATTTCCGCATCGGAAACGGCGTCTGCGGAATGCGGGCAGGAGAAAGACAGCCCCAGGCTTTGAAGCCGTTCGGTCTCTGCGCTGGTCACCCGGTCGCAGCCGCTCACCCGGTGCCCCATTTCCATCAGCATGAGCGCCAGGCCGGACATGCCTGACCCGGCTACCCCGATGAGATGTAGGCGTGCCGGGTGTTCCCTGTCTGTCAGTCTTTTGCGTAAGGTTTCAATCATGGGAGGCTGCATGGTCCGTATGTTCAATGACATTGGCGATGCGGGATACTGCATCAGGCATGTCCAGACGTAAAGCACATTCATTCATGGAGGCCAGCAGGGAGGAATCCTTGAGTACTTCATTCAGGAAAGCCGCAATATCGTCCGGCGTGAGGGTGTTTTCACGCATCATGCGCGCCGCGCCGTGGGCCGCGAAAACGCGTGCGTTGTGTGCCTGGTGATCGTCTGCGGCGAAGGGGTAGGGAACCAGCAGGGCGGCCTTCCCCATATGGGCCAGTTCCGTAAGGCTGGACGCCCCGGAACGGGAAATGACCACATCCGCTGCGGCATAAGCGGCAGCCATGGCGGAACAGAATTCAATGACGTGCACGTGGGGCATGTCCGCCGTCAGCTGGCTGACGCGCGCAAAGTCCGCGGAGCCGGTGATGATGAGAAAGTCGCACAGGTCTGCGCATTGCCGGGCGGCTTCAATGACCAGGGAATTCAAATTCCTGGCCCCCTGGGAACCGCCCATTACCAGGGCCACGCGGCGGTCCTGGGGCAGGTTGAGCTCCGCCCTGGCTTCGTTTTTGTCTTTCCGGGCCACCATTTCCTGGCGTACCGGAGTGCCGGTGACAATGCATTTGGCGGGATTGAAGTAGTGCCTGGCTTCCTCAATGCCCAGCAGCACGTTCGTGCAGCATTTGGCGGTCATGCGGTTGGCCTTTCCGGGCAGCGCGTTGGAATCGTGCACGTAGGTGCGGATTCCCTTGCGGTGGGCGGCGTAAACGGGAGGGAATGAAGTGAATCCTCCCATGCCGATGACGACGTCCGCTTCCACCTCGTCCAGAAGATGGCGGCTGAAACGGATGGCTTTGTACAGCCTGACGCCGAACCCCAGCAGGGACAGGGATGGGATTTTGGGCATCGCGATGGCCTCAATGGTGCGGAAGTCAAGATCCCCGTAATTTTTGCTGGCCTGGGCGTCCACTTTCTTCTGGGAGATGAGGAGCGTGACGCGGTGGCCGCGCTTTTTAAGTTCCTGGGCTACGGCTATGCCGGGAAAAAGGTGCCCCCCCGTGCCGCCGCAGGCGATCACGATGTTCAGGGAGGGATGTTTGAGAGAGGGTTCAGTCATAATCTTACGTCAATGGAGCGTTCGTCTTTGCGGGTGATTTCACAATTGGGCTGGGCGCCGGTGGAAAACCTCTGGATGCTGGTGAGCATGCCCAGGGCGGCCAGCGTAAAGACCAGGTTGGTGCCCCCGAAGCTGATGAAGGGCAGCGGCAGGCCGGAATTGGGCACGGCGTTGGTTACCACGGCGATGTTCAGGATGGCGGGACAGAAAATGATGGCGACAATCCCCACGGCCAGAAACCGTCCGTAGGTGTCCCGGCACTGCATGGCCACGCCGATGCCGGCATACGTCATCAGGAAATAGCAGAGCAGGACGAACATGGTCCCGTAAAAACCGAATTCCTCTCCCAGCGGCGCGAAAATGAAGTCCGTGTGGGCAAAGGGAAGCGTGCCGTGTTTTTCCGCGCTGTTTCCCAGGCCCACCCCGTCCAGCCCCCCTCGGGACAGGGCGATGGAAGCACGGTACTGCTGGAGGCCGGCGCCCAGGCGGTGGGCGTCCAGGTCTTTCCAGGCCAGGAAACGTTCCAGGCGGTTGGCGTTGCTCTGCACCAGAACGTACAGGGCCGTTCCGGCCAGGGCGAAAGCCCCGCCCAGGTAAATTTTGCGCGTTCCGGCCACAAACATGACGCAGAACGCGGCCAGGGCCAGGGCTACGGAGGTGCCCATGTCCTTTTCAAAAAGAATCAGGGCAAGAGGAATGCCGAAGATAAGGCCGGGCATCACAAAACCCCACCAGAAAGAGGTGGTGCGGTCCCGGTACAGGGCCAGCCAGTTGGCCAGGGCCATCATCATGCAGAGCTTGGCGCATTCGCTGGGCTGGAACTGCATGCCGATGGTGATCCAGCGGCGTTCCCCGTTGATTTCCTTCCCGATGCCGGGCACATAGCACAGCACCAGCAAAAAACAGGCCCCTCCAAGGATCCACCAGATATACTTCCTCCATATCCGGTAGTCTATCCGGGAGAGAATCATGGCCCCCACCAGCCCGGCGCAGGCAAAGGCGGTCTGCTTGAACAGGGGTTCGTACGGGTGCTTGGTTTCCTCCGCCCACGCCGCCGTGCTGGATACCATCACCAGGCCTACGACCAGAAGGCAGATGACGAAAAACCAGACCAGAATCATGCAGACTTTGGAAGACATGGCGGCGGAAGGGCAGGAAGAGGCCTACTTTTTGGGGATCATGATTTTTTGCCCGATTTTGAGACGCGCTACGTCCCGGTCATTCATCTTGTTGAATTTTTGGAGGGTACGCCAGTTCATTTTGTATTTGCGGGCGATTACGGAGAGGGTTTCCCCTTTCTTCACAATGTGGGGCACGCCTTCCGGCTCCAATTCCTCCGCGGTGGACTTTTCCGGTTCAAATTTGTCTCCTGGCCGGGCCGGAATGACG
>OERE01000204.1_pt1 | contig 12474 bp, 10 predicted proteins | sample 1539961 | NCBI WGS metagenome assembly OERE01 (sample SAMEA3891892, study PRJEB23780) | metagenome | biome: terrestrial biome; feature: animal house; material: Caecal content | place: Italy | collected 2015-05-05
CTGCCGGGCCGATGCTCCAGGCGGGATCAGATCTCGCCGAAGAACTTGTCGTGGATGGCCCGGACCGCCCGGTTCACGTCCTCCTCGTCCAGCAGGACGGAGACGCGGATCTCGGAGGTGTTGATCATCTGGATGTTGATGCCGGCCTCGCGGATGCGGTCGCCGCCGTGCTGGAAGCCTTTTTCCACCGCGATGCCGATGCCCTCGACGGTGGCGCCGGCCCGCTCGGCCAGGTCCAGCAGGCCCATCAGGGCGCAGCCGTTGGCCAGAAAATCGTCCACGATCAGGAGGTGGTCCTCCGGGCCGAGGAACTTTTTGGAGACGATGACGTTGTAGATCTTCTTGTGGGTGAAGGACTGGATCTGAGTCTCGTAGTTGTCGTAATCCAGGTTAATGCTCATGGATTTCTTGGCAAAAACCACCGGGACGTTCAGCTCGCTGGCCACCACCGCCGCGATGCCGATGCCGCTGGCCTCGATGGTCAGTACCTTGTTGATGGGTTTGCCGGCGAACAGCCGCTTCCACTCCCGGGCCATCTCGCGGAACAGCGCGATATCCATCTGGTGGTTGATGAAGCTGTCCACCTTCAGCACGTTGCCTTCGCGGATGATGCCGTCTTTGCGGATCCGATCTTCGAGCAGTTTCATAAATCCTATATCCTCCCGGTATAAACCATTTTTGGATTTGTCTGTGCAGGGATGTATTTATAACAACAGTATACTTGATGGGCACAGGTCTTTGCAATACCGGAATCCGCCTAAATTTGACATAAAACTTTCCCGGATTTTAGGCCAGGGGGATAAAAGTCTTACTTTGCTGAAAATTACAGAAACCGGCCTCCGGGCGGGAATAATTTTCAGCTTGTTATCTCTTGTACTTTTGTCGCATTTTGAGTATACTCGAAACAACATTCAAAAAATCCGGGCCAGGGGCCCGGTTTGGGCTGCGCTCTGCGGTGCGCAGCGGGGCCGGCGGGGTGTCCGGCCGGCACAACTGGAGGAGGAAAAAACCATGAAAACCGGGTTGGTTCTGGAAGGCGGCGCCATGCGGGGGATGTTCACCGCTGGCGTCACCGACGTACTGATGGAGCACGGCGTCACCTTTGACGGCGCTGTGGGCGTTTCGGCCGGGGCGGTGTTCGGCTGCAACTACAAATCCCATCAGCCGGGCCGGGTCATCCGCTACAACCTCGCATACTGCAACGACCGCCGTTACGCCAGTTTGAAGAACTGGCTGCGCACCGGCGATGTATACAGCGAGACCTTCTGCTACCACGAGATCCCCGAGCATCTGGACCCCTTCGACACGGAAACGTTCCGCAATTCGCCCATGGAGTTCTATGTGGTCTGCACCGATCTGCGGACCGGCAGCCCCATCTACCACAAATGCCGCACCGGCGATGCCGACGATCTGCGCTGGATGCAGGCCTCAGCCTCCATGCCGCTGGCAGCCCGGGTGGTCAAAATCGGGCCCTATTCCCTTTTGGACGGCGGCGTGGCCGATTCGATCCCGGTGCGGTTCTTCGAGTCCATCGGCTACCGGCGGAACGTCATTATCCTGACCCAGCCCAAGGGCTACGAGAAAAAGAAGAATAAGCTTTTGCCCCTGATGCAGGCCCGGCTGTTCCGGTACCCAGCGTTCCTGGCGGCGGCGGCAGACCGCCACGAGCGGTACAACGAAACCCTCGGTTACATCGCCATGCAGGAAGAGGCGGGCACCGCCCTGGTGATCCGGCCGCCGGTACCCCTGGAGATCGGCGCGGTGGAGCGGGACCCCATCCAGCTGCGCCGGGTCTACGAGACCGGCCGGGCCGTGGCGGAAAAACAGCTGGATCGGGTGCAGGAGTTCCTGGCCAGCGCCAAAGCCACCGAATAATCCATATAAAATTGCGCCAGGCCCCCGCCAAAACAGCGGGGGCCTGTTTTTGCGGCGGGAAAGTCCCAAAAAACAGTTGACAACCGTTTAAATCCGTGCTAATATGTATAGGCGGTCCGGCGCTGCCGGTCCTGAAGTGAATCTGGGCGTGTTCCCGAGTGGCCAATGGGGACAGACTGTAAATCTGCTGCTTTTCAGCTTCGGTGGTTCGAATCCACCCGCGCCCACCAAAAACCCGGTGCTTCACAAGAGCATCGGGTTTTTCGTTATGTTTTCCCATCTATACCCAAACGGAGGGTCATTCTATGCACAACCTGCTGCCTTTCCACCCGAATATCCCCCGGAGCAAGAGCGTCTACACCCAGCTGGGGCTGGCGATCCTGGCGGCGGCCATCATCATCACCTGCTATGACCTGCTGGACCGCAACCCCTGCTTCGCCTGCATCGGCGCGGTCTTCGGCATGGGCACCGGCCTGTGGGGCGGGCTCCACAGCGGCATCAACCGCTCCATCGGTACCCTGCTGGGCGGGGTGCTGGCCCTGCCCTTCTACTACCTCTACAACCTGGCGCCCGGCCATCTGCCCCGGGACCTCTGCCTGCTGGCAGGGCTGTTCCTGGTGATCTACCTGGGTCTGTTGGTAGGCGCAGTGGATGCAGTCCCCGCTGGGACGGTGGTCTACTTTGTGGTCATCTTTACGGTGCCCCAGGACCGGTACATCCAGTACACCATCGACCGCATTCTGGACACCAGCGTCGGCGCCCTGCTGGCTTTGGGCCTGAGTTATCTCTATGCCGTCTGGTCGGCCTATCGAGCCCCGGACCTGACCCCCAAACCCAAGAACGGACTGCGCCCCTGAAAAAAGAATCCACAACGGAAAAACGCCCCCTGCGCTTGCGGTACGCAGGGGGCGTTTTTTTCGGTATCTGGTTTGGTGTGTAAAGGAGGAATCATGTGCCAGTTCAGCGGTTGCGGCTCCGCTTTGCTGTGATTAGAGAATACCAGAACTTTTCGAGCAAACTATTTTATTTCTATGAAGGTTTTGTAAACTCTGGCCGGATTTCTTATTCCGGCGCCTTCATGCTCTCCACCATGCTGATGCCCCGGATCTGACGGCGCATTCCGTAGCAGACCGCCAGGGTAAAGACCATGGTCAGCAGCACACTGAACAAAAAGCTGGTGGGCTCCACGGTCCGAACAAACATCATCTGGTCGTTCTCCACCGTGCGGATGATGAACTGATACATGGGCAGGCCGATGGCCAGGCCCGCCATGGAACCGAAGAGGCTGAGCATTTCAATCTCCCGGAAGATATAGCGGTAGACCTCCTTGTCGTAGAAGCCCAGCACCTTGATGGTGGCCAGCTCTTTCCGGCGCTCGGCCAGGTTGACGGTGATCAGATTGTAGAGAACCACTGCCGCCAGGGCCGCCGCACAGGCGATGACCACGATGACCACATAGTTGATGCACTCGATGGTGTTGTCAAAAATGCTGGCCGTCTCCTCGGCAAAGGAAGTGCTGCTGACATAGTTGCAGGCCATGACCTCCTTGCTCAGGCTGGTGCGCTCGGCGCTGTTGGCGCAGGTGGTGGCGGCATAGACGGTGTTCCAGGCTACGTCGCCTCCCACAATCTGCTCCAGAATGGGCTCGGAGACAAACATCCGGGCGAAGAGGTAGTTTTCGGTAATGCCGGTGAGGGTCAGCTCCAGCCGGCCGCCGTCCACCGTCTGGACCCAGAAGGTATCTCCCACATCCAGATCCAGGGACTCGGCGGTCTTTTCGGTCAGGATGACGCTGGAATCGTCCAGCGGGATTTCCTCCTGCCCCACCCGGGTGCGGAGGGTGAAGCAGGCGGCCATTTCCTCCGGATCCTCTGCGCCGATGAGGGTCAGGCTGCTCTCCTGGCCGTCGGCATTGGAGACCGAGACGGTGCGGGTATAGAAGGCGCCCCAGTGCTCGATCTGGGTGCTGCTGTTCAGCAGTTCGCCCAGCCCCTGCTCCATGGTCAGGGCCTTTTCGTCCGAGAGGGAGATGGTCAGATCGCCGTGGTTGAGCTCGTTGAACTGCTTATCCAGCACGTCGCCGATGGAATCCTGCAAGCCAAAGCCAATCAGCAGCAGGGCCGTACAACCGGCCACGCCCAGGACGGTCATAAAGAACCGCTTTTTATACCGGAACATATTCCGGGCGGTGGTCTTTTGGGTAAAGGACATCCGGCTCCAGATAAAGCGCATCCGCTCCAGCAGAATCCGTTTGCCGGCCACCGGGGCCCGGGGCAGCAGCAGCGCCGCGGATTTCTCTTTCAGGCAGGCGCGGCAGGCCGCCAGAGTGGTCAGCCCACCACCGCCACGCTCAGCAGCACGCCCGCTGCCGCCAGGCCCGGGTAGAACACCGGGCGGAAGGTGGGCAGGGTATAAACGGTGGCGTAGGCGTTCCAGACCACCAGAGGCAGGGCCACAAAGCCGATCACCATGCCCACAATGCAGCCCAGCAGGCTGGCGGTCAGGCCGTACATCAGGTACTTGGAAGCGATGGAAACATTGGAGTAGCCCAGAGCCTTCAAGGTACCCATTTGCAGCCGGTTTTCATCCACCATGCGGGTCATGGTGGTGGTGGCCACCAGGGCCGCCACCAGGAAGAAGAAGGCCGGGAAGACCCGGGCGATGGCCTCGATCCGGTCGGCGTTCTGTTCAAAGGTCGCGATGCTGGTGACTGTTCCGCGGTCCAGCACATACCACTCGCCGGATTCGATCTTGGCCACCTGTTCCTCGGCGTCGTTGATCTGTTTGCGGCCCTCGGCCAGCTGGGCCTCGGCTTCCTGTTTCTGGGCAGCGAACTCTTCCTTGGCGGTCTCAAGCCCGGCGGCGCCCTCGTTGTACTCGATCCAGCCCGCATTCAGCTTGCTGCGGGCGGCGGCCAGCTGGGCCTCGGCCTGGTCAAAGGAAACCCAGGCCGTGGCGTTGCCGGTGTTGAGGGCCAGCTGCCCTTCCAACAGGGCCAGCTTCATCTCCCGCAGCGCCGCCTCGGCCTCGGTGACCAGCTGCTCGTTGGAGAGATCCGGGGAGGAGATCAGCCCCTGCTGATACATCTGGACCTTGCCCTCGTCCAGCTGAGCCTGGTAGCTGGCCAGCTGGTTGTACGTATTGTCGTAGAGGTTCTGGGCCCGGGCCAAAAGATCCCGCAGCTCGGTGTATTCCTGGTCGTCGGGTTCCACATCTTCCAGAGCCTGGCGGGCGTTTTCCAGAATCCCCTCGGCGTACTCCAGCATGGGGTCGGCCACCTTTTTCAGGTTGACCAGAAGCTTGATCTGCTGAAGCTGATCCTCAAAATCCAGCACCTGCTCCTGGCCGTTCAGAATCTCTTCTGCGCCGCTGGACATGGTGCCGGGGAAATCGTTTTTCTGCTGGTTCAGCTGGGCCTGGCCGGCGGAGTATTCCGCTTCGCCGGCGTTCAGCTCCGCCAGGGCGGCATCCAGCCGCTGCTCGGCCTCGGCCAGCTGAGCCTCGGCCTCGGCGAACTGCTCGTTTGCCTCGGCTTCCTTCTGGGCAAATTCTTCTTTTGCGTCTTCCAGGGCGGCGGTGGCGCTGTCAATCAGCTCCTCCCGGCGCCGGGCCGACTGGGTCTCGCTGATTTCCTCCAGCCGCTGGCTCACCACCTCCACCGCGTCGGTGTACTGGTCGGTGCCGTATTCATATTGGGCGGCATCTGCCACCTTGAGGTAGCAGGAGGAATAATAATCCGCGGTAAAACTGCCGTCCGCCACAAAGGCCACCAGATTCAGTTTGCCGGTGCCGGCAGTGCTGCTGTCACTATCGATGGAAAAATGCAGCGGGTCCTGGACGATGCCCACCACCGTCAGAGTCTCGGCGGGCAGGGCGTCCTCTGCCCCGGAGAGGGTCAAAACGCTGCCGATGGCCGGGGCGCTGCCGGTGCCCACCGCAGCCACCACACATTCGCCCTCCGCTTCGGGCATCCGGCCTTCCAGCAGGACCACCCGGTTCATGTTTTCTTCGGTCTCGGCTGTGGGGTCCGGGGGCAGCTGCTGAACCCGGATGGTCAGCACGTCGCTCTTTTGGATGGTGGCGGTGCAGTCCACCGACTTCACCGGCATAACGGCGCTGACCCCTTCGGTGGCCGCAATGGCCTCAATATCGTCCTCGTTGAGGCCCAGGGTGGAGACCACCCGCAGGTCAAAGAGGTTCTGCTGCTCGAAATAGACCCGCTGGGCCCGGCGCATGTCGGGGCCGACGCTCATCAGACCGGTGAGCATCATGACGCCCAGCATGATGATGCCAAAAAAGGAGATAAAGCGGCTTTTGGCGTGCCCCATCTCCCGCCAGATATTTTTACGATACGTTTTGTTCAACACGGTTCTCACCACTCGATCTGCTCTACCGGCACAGGATGTTCGTTCACCTCATTGGACAGGATCTGACCGCTGCGCACCTGGATGATCCGGTCGGCCATGGCGGTCAGGGCGGTGTTGTGGGTGATGACAATGACCGTCCGCCCCGTCTCCCGGCAGGTGCGCTGCAACAGGGCCAGCACCGCTTTGCCGGTCTTGTAGTCCAGCGCGCCGGTGGGCTCGTCACAGAGCAGAAGTTTCGGGTTTTTGGCCAGGGCCCGGGCGATGGAAACCCGCTGCTGTTCGCCGCCCGACAGCTGGGCCGGGAAGTTGTTCAGCCGCTCCCCCAGCCCCACGCTGCGCAACGTCTCCGCCGGGTCCAGGGGGTGCTTGCAGATCTCGCTGGCCAGCTCCACATTTTCCAGGGCGGTGAGGTTCTGCACCAGGTTGTAAAACTGAAACACAAACCCCACGTCGTACCGGCGGTAGCTGGTCAGCTCTTTTTCGGTGAAACGGCTGACCTCCTGGCCGTCCAGAATGATCCGGCCCTCGTCGCAGGTGTCCATTCCGCCCAGCATATTCAGCAGGGTGGTCTTGCCCGCGCCCGAGGGACCCACGATGATGCAGAACTCGCCCTTATCCACATAAAAATTCATGTGGTCGGCGGCGTTGATCCGTACGCTGCCGGTTTGGTAATACTTCGACACATCAATAAAATTCACAAAATGTTCCATAATTGCCTCTTTGTCCGGTTGCCAATACAGAAGCATCCTTTAATTTTATATTTCCACTACTAATATAGTGCATCTCCCTGCGGATTTGCAACAAAAACACGCTTTATTTGAAAAAACTTCACATTTTGTCTTTAACTCCAAAAGCCCCTTGACTTGCCCACTTCAGTGTGTTAAAATAACACCAGTTTTTCAAAAACAGCATCAAATGCGTTGACGGGGAAAAAACAATTTTGTTCCGTTTGCAGAGAGCCGCCGGGTGGTGCGAGGCGGTGCGGGAGGAATTGCCTACTGGCCCCTGAGCGGCAGGGCTGAACCATTGTTTCAGTAGGCCCTGACGGACGCCCACCGTTACAGGGGCAGCGATTCGCCGCCAAAAGCCGATCGTGATGAGTGGCCGCAGTTTCTGCGGCAAAGAGAGTGGTACCACGGGCCGCCTTGTAAAAGAACTACAGGCTCTCGTCTCTCAGGGCTTTTCGCCTTGAAAGACGAGGGCCTTTTTCGTATCTTTTTTTCACAGCCTTCAGGAGGAGAACCGCTATGATGGACGCCACCAAGTACGCACCCGGATACTACCCCGCACCCGCCGGCTACGACAGCTGGGTGAAAAAGGACCACATTGAGACGGCCCCCGCCTTTTGCAGCGTGGACCTGCGGGACGGCAACCAGGCCCTGATCGTCCCCATGAGCCTGGACGAGAAGCTGGAGTTCTTCCAGATGCTGGTGAAGATCGGCTTCAAGGAAATCGAGGTGGGCTTTCCCGCCGCCAGCGAGACCGAATACGATTTTTTGCGCAAGCTGATCGATGAGAACCGCATCCCCTCCGATGTGACGGTGCAGGTGCTGACCCAGTGCCGCGACCACATCATCCGCCGCACCTTCGAGGCGGTCAAGGGGGCGCCCCGGGCCGTCATCCACTTCTACAACTCCACCTCGGTGGCCCAGCGAGAGCAGGTGTTCCACAAGTCGAAGGAAGAGATCAAGAAGATCGCCACCGACGGCGCTACCCTGGTCAAGCAGCTGAGCGAGGAGTACGAGGGCAACTTCCTCTTTGAGTACAGCCCCGAGAGCTTCACCGGCACCGAACCCGAGTACGCCGTGGAGGTCTGCAACGCAGTGCTGGACATCATGCAGCCCACCCCCGACCGGCCCATGATCATCAACCTGCCGGTCACCGTGGAGATGAGCATGCCCCACGTCTACGCCAACCAGATTGAGTACTGCAGCAAGAACCTGCATTACCGGGACAGCGTCATCCTCTGCACACACCCCCACAACGACCGGGGCACCGGCGTAGCCTGCGCCGAGCTGGCAGTCCTGGCCGGGGCCCAGCGGATCGAGTGCTGCCTCTTCGGCAACGGCGAGCGGACCGGCAACGTGGACGCCATCACCCTGGCTATGAACATGTACAGCCACGGCGTGGACCCGAAGCTGGACTTCTCCGATATGCCCGCCATCTGCGAGACCTACGAGCGGGTGACCCGGATGCACATCTACGAGCGCACCCCCTACGCGGGCCAGCTGGTGTTCGCCGCCTTCTCGGGCAGCCACCAGGACGCCATCGCCAAGGGGATGGCCTACCGCCGGGAGAAGGGCGAGCACCGCTGGACCTGCCCCTATATCCCGGTGGACCCCCACGACATCGGCCGCACCTACGACGCCGACGTCATCCGGATCAACAGCCAGAGCGGCAAGGGCGGCATCGGCTTTGTGCTGGAGCAGAACTACGGCTACAACCTGCCCCCCAAGATGCGGGAGGCCCTGGGCTACAAGGTCAAGGGCGTGTCCGACCACAGCCACAAGGAGCTGAGCGCCGCCGAGGTCTGCGAGATCTTCGAGCGTGAGTTCCTCAACAAGAACAAACCCCTGGACATTGTGGAAGTCCACTACGCCCAGAAAAACGGCATCACCGCCACCGTCACCCTGGACCGGAACGGCCAGCGGAAAGAAGTGGTGGCCATCGGCAACGGCCGTCTGGACGCCGTGGCCAACGCCATCCAGAGCGCCACCGGCATGGACTTCCACCTGGAGCAGTACGCTGAGCACAGCCTGGACGGCGGGTCCACCTCCCGGGCCGCCTCGTATGTGGGGCTGGTCTGGGGCGACGGCACCGCCACCTGGGGCGCCGGCACCGATACCGACATCATCGTGGCCGGCATCCGCGCCCTGGTCTCGGCCATTAACAACAAGTAAGCAGCCAAAAACATACCAATGGAGGAGAACCGTATCATGGGAATGACTCTGACGCAGAAGATCCTTGCACACCATGCCGGCCTCGACCAGGTCAAGGCGGGCCAGCTCATCAACGCCAAACTGGACATCGTCCTGGGCAACGACATCACCACCCCGGTGGCCATCAACGAGTTCGAGAAGGCCGGTTTTGACGGCGTGTTCGACAAAGAGCGGGTGGCCATCGTCCTGGACCACTTCGTCCCCAACAAGGACATCAAGAGCGCCACCCAGTCCAAGCAGTGCCGGGAGTTTGCCAACAAGTACGACATCCTCAACTTCTACGACGTGGGCCAGATGGGCATTGAGCACGCCCTGCTGCCCGAAAAGGGCATCGTCACCGCCGGCGACTGCGTCATCGGCGCCGACAGCCACACCTGCACCTACGGCGCATTGGGAGCTTTCTCCACCGGCGTCGGCTCCACCGACATGGCCGCAGGCATGGCCACCGGCATGGCCTGGTTCAAGGTCCCCGCCGCCATCAAGTTCGTCCTGACCGGGGCTTTGCAGCCTCCTGTCTCGGGCAAGGATTTAATCCTCTCCATCATCGGCCAGATCGGTGTGGACGGCGCTCTCTATAAGTCCATGGAGTTCACCGGCCCGGGCGTGGCCAGCCTGACCATGGACGACCGCCTCTGCGTCTGCAACATGGCCATCGAGGCCGGCGCCAAGAACGGCATCTTCCCGGTGGACGATGTGACCAGGGCCTACCTGGCCGGCCGCAGCCAGCGCGAGCCCGTTTACTACGAGGCCGACCCCGACGCCGAGTACGAGCAGACCATCGAGATCGACCTGTCCGGGCTGGAGCCCACCGTCAGCTACCCCCACCTGCCCGAGAACACCCACCCCGCCGCCGAGGGCAGCGGTATCAAGATCGACCAGGTGGTGATCGGCAGCTGCACCAACGGCCGCCTGGAAGATATGGAGGCCGCCTACAACATCCTCAAGGGCAAGCACATCGCCAAGGGGGTGCGGGGCATCATCATCCCCGCCACCATGGCCGTCTATAAGGAGTGCATCCTCCGGGGCTGGACCGAGGCCTTTATCGACGCGGGCTGCATCGTGTCCACCCCCACCTGCGGGCCCTGCCTGGGCGGCTATATGGGCATCCTGGCCGAGGGCGAGCGGTGCGTTTCCACCACCAACCGCAACTTCGTGGGCCGGATGGGCCACGTCAAGAGCGAGGTCTACCTGGCCAGCCCGGCCACGGCAGCCGCCTCGGCCCTGACCGGATACATCACCGACCCCCGCACCGTCTGAGCCGCCACACCCAACAGGAAAGGACTGCTGTACTATGAACGCAAAAGGTCATGTTTTTAAATATCCGGACAACGTGGACACCGACGTGATTATTCCCGCCCGCCACCTGAACACCCAGGACGCCAAGGAGCTGGCCTCCCACTGCATGGAGGACATCGACGCCGACTTCGTCAAGAAGGTTCAGTCCGGCGACGTGATGGTGGGCGGCTGGAACTTCGGTTGCGGCTCCTCCCGGGAGCACGCCCCCCTCTGCATCAAGACCAGCGGGATCTCCGTCGTCATCGCCAAGAGCTTCGCCCGGATTTTCTACCGCAACAGCATCAACATCGGCCTGCCCATCATGGAGTGCCCCGAGGCAGCCGACGCCATCGCCGCCGGGGATCTGGTGAGCGTGGATTTTGACACCGGCGTCATCACCGACGAGACCACGGGCCGCACCTTCCAGACCGAGCCCTTCCCGCCCTTCATCCAGGAGATCATCGCCGCCGGCGGCCTGATGAACTCCATCCGCGCCAGGCAGTAAGGAGGGACCGCACATGGAAAAGAACATCGCCGTCATCTGGGGCGACTGCGCCAGCCCCGAGATCGTCCGCCAGGCCCTGCGGGTGCTGGACAAAGTAGCCGAAAAGTTCGGCCACACCTTCCACTACATCGACACCGCCATGGGCGGCGAGGCCATCGACAAATACGGCGACCCGCTGCCCCAGCACGAGCTGGACAAGTGCCTGGCCGCCGACAGCGTCCTGCTGGGCGCGGTGGGCGGCCCCAAGTGGGAGGGCCTGCCGGGCGAGCAGCGCCCCGAAAAGGGCCTTTTGCGGCTGCGGGCCGGGATGGGCCTTTATTCCAACAACCGTCCCGCCAAGATCTGGCCTCAGCTGGCCCCGGCCAGCCCCCTGAAACCCGAGATCGTGGAAAAGGGGATCGACTTCATCATCGTGCGGGAGCTGACCGGCGGCGTCTACTTCGGTGAACACCGCACCGACACCCTGCCCAATGGCGAAAAGCAGGCGGTGGACCTGATGCCCTATTCCGAGCACGAGATCGAGCGAATCGGCCGGATCGGCTTTGAAACCGCTCAGAAGCGCCGCAAGAAACTCTGCTGCGTGGACAAAGCCAACGTCCTGGACACCAGCCGTCTGTGGCGGAGCGTCATGCACCGACTCCAGGCCGAGTACCCCGACGTGGAGTACAGCGAAATGTTCGTGGATAACTGCGCCATGCAGATCGTCAAGAACCCGGCTCAGTTCGATGTCATCGTCACCGAGAATATGTTCGGCGACATCCTCTCGGACGAGGCTTCCATGATTACCGGTTCCATCGGGATGATCCCCTCCTCCTCTCTGGGCGAGGGCACCCGGGGCCTCTACGAGCCGATCCATGGTTCCGCCCCCGACATCGCGGGCCAGAACATCGTCAACCCCACGGCCTGCATCCTCTCGGCGGCCATGATGCTGCGGTACAGCTTCGGGATGGCCGAGGAGGCCGACGCCATCGAGAACGCGGTGGGGGCTGTGCTGGACAAGGGCCTGCGCACCGCCGACAACATGAGCGAGGGCTGCAAATGCCTCTCCTGCTCCGGCATGGGCGACGCCATCCTGGAAGCATTGGGCTAATATAAACAACCAAACAAAGAAAGACAGCGATCGGATTTCCACATCCGGCCGCTGTCTTTTGTTTTGGAGAACGTTGCCGCTTTTTTGAAAAAAAGCGGCGCAAAAAACTTTTCAGACAAAACCCGCATTCTGCGGGTTTTACCAGTGGAATATAAATCTTATTCCCGCAGGCTGCGCTCCTCCTTGAGCTTTTTCCGCAGGGTCCAGAGCTTCCGGCAGCCCCGCCCAATCCAGACCAGCATTGCAAAGCAGATGGCCACCATCAGCACTGCAAAGGGCAGTTCCTCCAGCCATCCCCGCTGGATGTAGAGCCGAATGCTGTTCAAATTCATCACAAAGTTCAGTACAATCATCCCGAAAAGAACGACCGCCCACCAAAAGACCCGCTCCACATGGGCCAGCCGGCTGTCCAGGTCCGAGAAC
>OERE01000214.1_pt1 | contig 12173 bp, 10 predicted proteins | sample 1539961 | NCBI WGS metagenome assembly OERE01 (sample SAMEA3891892, study PRJEB23780) | metagenome | biome: terrestrial biome; feature: animal house; material: Caecal content | place: Italy | collected 2015-05-05
CAATGGTGGAGATGCCCGTCTGGATAAACTCGTTGGGGTAGTCCCGGGCGGCGGGGTTCATGGGCAGGCCGTTGATGTCCCGGTACTCCTCGGGCAGGATGTCGGGCCCGCCGTCGATGGGGCGGCCCATGCCGTTGAAGACCCGGCCCAGCATATCGCCGGACACGCCCAGCTGGAGGGGGTGGCCCAGGAAGCGGACCTTGGAGTCCCGCAGGTTGATGCCGGCGGAGGACTCGAACAGCTGCACCACGGCGTTGTCGCCGTTGACCTCCAGCACCTTGCAGCGGCGCACCGAGCCGTCGGAGAGCTCGATTTCGGCCAGCTCGTCGTAGGTCACGCCCGCCACGCCACGCACCACCATCAGGGGGCCGTTGATCTCCTGAATGGTACGATATTCCTTGATCATGCCTCGGCACCTCCCTTGGCGGCAATAGCCTCGATCTCTTCCTCCATCTCCCGGGCCATCTCGGCGTAGACGGTGGGGAACTGGTCGTCGGGCACGCTCTTGGCCCGGCCCATCTTCTCCCGGAAGGGGATGGCAAACAGGTCGGCGGCCGCGGCACCCTTGTCGATGGCGGCCCGGCACAGCTTGTCGTAATCCAGGATCATCTGGATCATCTTGTCCTGGCGCTCGTAGCTGGAGTACCAGTCCACTTCCATAAAGCCGTTCTGCTGGAGGAAGTCCTCGCGGAGCATCTTGGCAGTCTCCAGGGTCAGCTGGTCGCCGGCGGACAGGGAGTCCTTACCAACCAGCTGCACAATCTCGTTGAGGCTGGCCTCGCTCTGCAGCAAGCTCATGGCCTGCTCCCGGTTTTGCATGAACTCAGGGCCCAGATTCTCATCAAACCAGGGCTTCAGGGAGTCCAGGTACAGGGAGTAGGAGTTGAGCCAGTTGATGGCGGGGAAGTGGCGCTTGTAGGCCAGGGAGGCGTCCAGGGCCCAGAAGACCTTGACGATGCGCAGCGTCGGCTTGATGCTGTTGCGCAGGGTGATTTCTCCAATCTTCCCGGCTTCCAGTGTGACGCGGTGAACGGTGCTGTCCACAACATACTGCGGGGGAGCGGAGATTTCCTGTACGTCATAGGTTCCGGCTTCCAGATTCGGAATGAAAATGATGCCGGATTCGTCCGTGGTATACTCGCCCACTACCTGACCGTCCGTTTTGCTGACCTTAATCACCACGTCGGCAACGGGATTGCCGTCCGTGTCAATCTTGCAGATTCGCAAGCCGGGCTTGGAGGTATTCTTAAAGGTAACATCCGTGCGCTCGTTGGGTTTGAGCTGCACGGTAACCGGCTTATCGTTGGCAATGTAGCCGGGAGCCGGTTCGATCTCCTGGATGACGATGGACGTCACGTCCAGATCGTCGAGGAAAATCACGCCGTTGTTGTCCGTCACACGGGTGTAGACAGTTTGTGTACCGGGGATGGTAAATGTAAACTTCGCGCCCATGATGCGCTTGCCGGTGTCCGCGTCCACCTTGGTGAGCATCAAACCGGGCTTCTGGTCGTTGCGGATGGTAACGGTGGTTACGTCATCCACGATTTTGACAGTCTGTGGAGTGCTGTTGAGGACATAACCGGCAGGGGCTTCCAGCTCGGTGATAACCCAGCTTGTGCCGGTTTCCATCGTGTCAAAGGTAATCTGTCCGTTTTCGTCCGTCTGATAGATGCCCTCGCCGCGCCCGCAGTTGCCGGGGCCAAACAGGTCGCCGTCCGGCGATTTGATTTCAAAAATCATACCGGGGACAAGCGCATTGGTGACGGAATCGCGCTTTTCGATAATGAGCTGTTTTTTGAGCACGTTGGTCAGTTTCAATTCGTAGGTCTGTCCGGGTTTCAGCTCCACGGTGTGGGGCGTGGGGTCGATCTCCACATTGTCCGGTGCGTCCGTCTCAGTGATGACGTACCAGTCGGCGGGCAGCTCGATTTCTGCTTCGCCGTTCTCATCCGTGACAACAGACCACTTCTCCGCACCGTCGCGGCGTTTAATCTCGAATGTGACGCCCTCGAGCGGTTCGCCGTTGTTCTCCGCTGTCTTGATGATCTTGACGGTTCCATTGATCGGCTCGTTCTTGTAGACAATCATGGGAACTTCTACTTGATCCTTCTGAATCTCAATGGTCTGCACGGGATTCTCTGCGGGCAGGTAGCCTGCCGGAGGTGTTTTCTCTGTGATCTTATAGCTGCCAGGCTGGAGGCCATCCAGTACAGCCATACCACTGTCGCCGGTAGTAACATCTGTAGAAAATGTGCCATCAATCTGCTCGACTGTGAACACCGCTCCAGCAAGTCTTTCATCTGTCTGTGCGTCCAGTTTAAGGATTTTAAGACCAACGCTTTTACTATTTTGAACGGTAAGAGTGACTACTTCGCCGCCGTCCTTGACATTTACACTGTATCTAGTGGTATCCAGCGCATACCCGGATGGGGCTTTTGTTTCTTCAACGTAGTAAGTGCCAGCTCCTTGCAAATCGCTAACGGTAACAATGCCAGAAGAGGGAGTAGTTACATTCTTTTCCCATCCATCTTCTCCTGGTTTGGTAATTTTAAATGTGGCTCCAGCCAGCCCTTTCGAACCGTCTGCCTTCTTAATTTGGAATTGAAGTGGAGTGGGGTTTTTTAGGGAGTTAATCATAACAGGGGCAGATGCGATTTTCCATGCGTTCTGCGGCACAAGAGCGTAGTTCTGTACTTTTTCTCCCTGTTTAATTCCAATTCCGTATTTGAGTGTATAAGTCTTGATTTCCGTAGTTACAGTGGCAACCTGTGTGTTTTCTTCTATTGAGGAAAGGTCGGCATCAGGAGAAGCAACCACCCTGAATTTATCCGCGCTGGCTCCGCCGCCCGATGTCGCACCTGTGAGCTGTGTAGGACCCGTGATAGGTGTCCCATCGGTTTTTTCCAGCGTAATGCCATCAGGGAGGGAAGCCGGTGTAACAGTGTACTTGTTGGACAGTTCCACATAATTCCGATTGTCTCCTGTTCGGCCGCTCCACACCTGAAATTCCACATAGTATTCGCCGGTATCTTCATTCTTTGTCCAGAAGTTTCCAGATCCGTTATCGATTCGTTGAATATAAATTTTTTCGTCATTAAACGTTGTCCAGTTGGTTCCCCAGCCAATGATGTCTGTCAGGGATTTCTGGAGATATTCAATGTCCTCCGGCTTATATTTGGCTGAGTTGTTTTTCTTCCAATCTGTCGCCGACCAGCCTTTGGAAAGCGACCACATTGCATATTTTGTAATAGCGTAGGCTTCAAAGTGATCTTTATACAACGGACGCGAGCCGTCATAGGGATCCATCAGCTTGACAGCTGCTTCATCCCCGCCGCCTACATAGCCGCCCGAGGCAATCGCTCCCTGCATAGCCAGAAGAATATTTTTGTCCTCAATAAATCCTGGTACATTGGACAGAGATGGATCCGTCAAATCATGTACTTCCACGCTGTAGCCGCTTTCGCCCACCTGATCTCCCCAGTGATCCGCACCGTAGCGATCCGGATTCAAACAATAGGCAAGGTATTTTTCTCCCCCGAATTCTACCTCCATGATGTTCGCATTGCAGGCAGATACGCTGCCGTCGCTGTGCTTTGGATTGTACAGGCCGTCAAAGGGATTGATTTCCGCCAGTTTGACGGGGCTGGTGGATGCCTGAGCGGATGTTTCCGCGGCATATACCGCTCTGCCATCCGCCAGCTGCGGCGTAAGAAGTGTAACGGAGGCCAGCAGGCCAGCTGCCGTCCTCCGCATATACTGTTTGATTGTTTCTTTCATGGAATTCTCCTCTCTTTGAAATAAATAAAAAGACAGGCTTGAGAGTTTTCTTTCTCAAGCCTGTCTTTGATAACATTATGATGTTGTTTTGTTGTATCAGAAACGGGAGCTGGTTATCATTTCTCCAACAGCGGAGTTGTCATGATAGGATCGATAAGATCGAGATCGTTGCTATCAAAGCACTGTACCCACCAGATATTCCCTTTTTCGTCAACATAGCAGCCGACAGCCATGCTTGTAGCACCAATGATGTTTCCGGCATCGTCAACCTCATAGTTAAGCATGTTTTCCCGGTGTCCTTCGGTTGAACGCAGCCAATCGGCTACTACTTGCTCTGGCGTGGAGTTGTGTGTTTCCCAATGTGTTCCCTGTGTGGGATTCCACACAAGTTCTGAAATAGGGCTACCGGGGGCAATGTTTTCTGTACCAACTCCAGATCCATCTGGTCTTACATGGCCATATTTAATGGAAAGCTCTTTAGCCCGAGTTTGAGCATACTCAGTTCCACATCTACACCACACCAGCTTCGGGATTCCCAGTTTTTCGCGTTCTTCGTTTACAAGGTCAAATACCCGCTGCTCATACTCATGATTCCAATCACCCAGTGTCAGGCCAGCTTCCACAGCGGCTTTCTGTTTTTCGGTCATGCCCGTGGTATCCACATTCGACGTTGAGGGCGTCTCCGGTGTGGCCGGTGTGGTGGGCTGGCCTGTTGCCGAGCTGCTGCCGCCCGCGACAGTGGCAACACAAAGCTTCGTGCCGGAGCTGCCTTCATAGGAGACATAAATTCCAGCCGCTGCGCCAGGCGTTCCGACAGCCGTGATTTTGTAGTACACCGCTCCGGCTTCCTGGCCACTTTTCTGGATGGTGAACACGCCAGGCGTGCCGAACCAGACGTTGAGTGCGCCGGGGTTGGAGGCTGTAAACTTGAACTGGTACGTCTTACCGGGCTGCACTGTAAAGTCGGAATTCGTGTCGCTCGTCCAGCCGGAAGAAGCTGTGGGCTGAGAGACGGACGGGGTGGAGGTTGTGTTCTGCGTGTTCTGGATGACATTGCCGTTCTTATCCTGTACGATTACAGAGCCGTCCCTCATGTACCATGTGGTGTTTCCGGTGGCATCATCGTACTTCATGCTCGACCAACCGCCCGTGCCGGGGCAGTCCAGCGACAGCGCGCTGGCCCCCATGGTCGGACAGGTGGTGAGAATCATGGCCGCTGCCAATGCCGCCGAAATAATCTTTTTCATAAAGTTCATCCCTTCTCTAAATAAATTTGTCTCCTATGATTATGATAATGGATCCGCTGTCCAATAGAAGCCGCTTGAAGCGTTATTCTTCTTTTTGCAGATATTCCCGGGCGGTGTCCTCGGACAGATTGAATTTTTCTATAATGCGTTGGAGAATTTCTTCTTCCGGAAGGTTCAAATCACGGCACATATCAATTGCACCCTGAATTTTACCCTTTTCAATGCCTTTCTCCATACCCTTCTGGATCCCTCTATTCTCAATCCCCTGGCTCAAATTACACATAAGCGACACCTCCTCATCCAATTGCTGCGTAATGGGAATCTGAAATTCCTCGTTCAGGATCTTCAGCTTTTCTTCCGCGCTGAGTTCTTCCGAAAGCAGGGAACTCAGCAGCTCCAGAGCCATGTTCTCCTTCTTATCCTGGGGCTTGCCCAGGCAGAGAATCAGCGCTGTCATCACATCATAGTGCTGCTTTTGCTCCCGTTCTCTGGTTTTCCCTGCAAAGACATCTTCTGCAATGCGGTAGCGGAAGATACTGTTTTTCCTGTTTTCCGGCACTTCGGAACAGATCCAGATGGAATACACCTTCTTGATCTTATCGTATTGGCCATGTGTGAATTCCCTGCCATACTGCGAAGAAATCAACCGACAGCAGTAGTACAGGGCGCGCGTCACAATAGGGTAGCCCGGATAATAGCTGTTCTGCGCTTCCAGATTGATGATCAGCCGGATCGGTTCTCCAGTGGAGGGAGCCAGCGCCGTGAACCGCACGTCGTAGACCACGGTTCCCTCATGCATGGAGCTGTCCTCATTGCTCATCCCGTGGATGCGGGGCGCTTCATCCGGATAGACCGGCTCCTCTCCCACCTGGGGCGTCCCTTCGATATACTGTTCCGCAATTTCCTGCGGCGTGCAGTCCCGGTATTCCTCCAGGCAGCTTTTCATGATCCATGCCAGGATGCGCTTTTCCGAGAGCAGCCGTTTGCAGGATGCGTCCATCCGGGCCTTCTCTCCCGCCGCCCGCAGCCCTGCCGCCACGGAAGCTTCCATATCCATGTTCATCACCTCACGATTCAATTTTATTCTAGCATAATGCTTTTGGGAATTCCAGAGATTCAAGGAACTCTTCTGGACTGGCCAGCATCTCACAGTATTGACCGTTTCGGAAATTGTTGTAGTAGTCAGCGTCTATTTCTGCTGTAGCTGCTGAAATAGCACTTGTGATTTCAGATAATCCCAATTTCATAATTTCCCCGGTGCGAAATGGAAAGAAATATCCTGTAATCCCCACCATTTTCAGCGGCTCGCGCTCCCTTTTTGCAATTCCCCATACAGTGATAATCCCATCAGCATTTTCAAAATAATCCAGAAGATACACTGCCCTGTTACGCCAAAAAGCAATTCGGCTTTTGGGGAGCACCTTTGTTTCATACTGTAAACTTTGCAGGGCATTTTCCAATTTCATCTGTATTTTAATTAATGCTTTTGCAGATAACGCTTTTCTTATATTCACATCTTTGTGACTCCTTTCCTTCTATTGTTTTGTTTGATAAAATAAATGGGGGTGTAATAATGAAAGAAGCTTTTTTACCTGGATATGGTTTAGTTTCTGCTTCACAGTCATACAACACAAAAATAGAATATAACTGCCCGTATTGCGGGATACCTTTAAAGCTAAAAAGTATTGACGGAAAAGTATCTCCGTATTTTGGAAGAAAGACTAACTCGGAAAAACATGACTCTGATTGCCCATATGCAATCTCTTATAGCACGATAGAAAATAGTCATTCTTTGATAAAGGAATCATTGGAACACATTCTGCAAAAGAAGCAAAAGGCAACATCTACAGTTTCACATTATTCCGATAATTCTTCTGAAACGAGACAAATGTACATAAGGACTCCAAAACAGCTTTACAATTTCTGCCAAAGCAATACCTGTCAAACCGAATATCGGGATGGATTATTAATTGACGATATCTTACTAAGTAAAAGAAACATTGATAACAATTTCCGAATTTGTGGTGTTACAGGCATACATCTTGTTGTTGGAATAACATATCGGTTTGATACGAGATGCGAAAATCCCTATATAGAAGGCCTTGTGAACAGCAATATGAGAAAGGGAAATTCTCTTCACTTCAAAATATATTTTTTAAACAAGAAAATGCTCCAACCGTATATTGAACATATTTTTTCTTAATTACTACTGTTTTGGAAAATCGAAGTAACTTGTTTTGTGTCAGTAAATAAAGGAAGCAGAAAACACTTCGGAAGGGAAAGCCGCTCTGTACGGAATGCTCTCATCCGCTTCGGCCAGAACATCGTCCTGAAGCAATTCAGATAACAGCTTTCTGAGATTTGAAGGTTCTGTAAAATCTTCTGCTGGTACCGGGCAGCAATAGACCCGATAAATCCTGTTTTCTGTCGGTGAGAATTTAACCAAAGAAAATGTGCCATAGAAGATACGAGAACCATCTATGCGACCAAACTGAAGAAAATATATCCTTTCTTTTTTCCAACAGCGAATTTCATGAAACGGGTCGGAAAAACGGCTGCGAGGTTCTGTTACTGCGTTGTAAATCTTGGTTTCCCAGCCCATCTTTCCCAATTCGTTTAATATGGTGTCATAAAGAGATTCCATTTAATCGCCCCTAAATTTCCCGCGCCGTCACAATCAATCGGACGGAGGGCTGATTGGCAAGACACGTCACCAGCGTCAGCAAGTTTTCCGTGGAGCCGTTGAGCGGTGAGAGATCATTGACGGAAACAATGCGTGTTCCGGTCACTTGATACGTCCTCACGCCCAGGGCCGTGCTGTAAGTGATAATGTCGCCGTAATTCAGCGAAATCAGCTGGGAAAACCAGGCGTTCGGCCCGCGATTGTGTCCGGCAAGACAGACGTTGCCATCCCATGCGCTGGTTCCGGTAAAATGGCCAGCGCCATATAAAAGGGTGGTGTCATCCGTCCCTTCATAAACGGTTATGCTGCGTCCTTTGATGTTCAACCGTCCCAGGACGCCGTTATATTGAAGGATGGAGCTGTCTGTGTAGCTGCCGCCTCCACTGGTTCCGCTGCCCTGCCAGCCAGGAGGGGCAACGGGATACCCGTTGTTGTCCGTTACTGTACCATTTGTATTGCCGGTGCTGGGGGGAATGACGGTAATCACGCCGTCCTCAGAGGATATCACTCCGCCTCCGGACGTTGTGAAATTCCCGTGGCCGTCATGGTAGATGATGGCGGTGGATTCCGGGTAGAAATAGGGGAATTCCTCCGCCTGTACATAATAATCGTAGTAGTATTCGGGGTCATCCCAAGCTGCGGAAACCGGAGCACACATGGATGCAGCCAGCATACCGGCTAAGGCAATACACAGTATTTTCTTATTCACTCGCTTCATTCCTTTCGTTCTTTTCTTGCGTTTATTCTGTTTGGGGATCCTGTCTTAACCTCCTCCTTCCTCTGAAATACAGGACTGCCAGCACAATACTGGCTCCCAGGCTTACAGCAAAGATAGCTGCGAGCGTCCATACAACCCAGCTCCTGTCCGGCTCCGGCGGGGGGATCGGCTCTCCGCTGTAGGTCAGGGTGTACAGGATATCTTCCGTTGTTAAGGTAACATCACCGCTGTATCGCGCGGTGGTGATATACCCTGTCGCGTAGCTTCGGCTTCCAACAGCACTGTAGGACGCTGTGGCTGTGTAGGACGTGGGGATCAAACTGCCATTTGCTCCTGTTCCGCCTACACCCTGCCAGGATACACCGGCAAGCGTCAGTGTCATTCCGTTTTTCTCCACGGTTTGCGGAATGAGCGACTTATCGTTGTAGGGTAAGTCTGTGTACGTCCTGGTGTCGGACACGGTGAAGGAGCTGCTGGCGTAGCCTTCCGCTTCCGTCTGGATGGAGGAAGGATTCAGCACCAGGTTTCCTTCATATTCATCCTCTCCATCGTAGGGGATGCTTCCTGGAATGTCCGGCAAGATTTCCTCCAATTTGTTCGTATCTGTGGAAAACGTTAGCTCCTTCTCTGCCAGCTTACTCTGCTGGTTGATGGTTTCTTCCTTGACCATAGATTGATATTGATACTCGTATCCATCCTGCTCAAAGGGTTCCTCAATCAGCAGCTGAGGATCTTCCTCCGGAGATAAATGGTACACCTTGATAATTTCCATTTTCTCCCCATTCTGACGTGTTTCCACGTCCTCTGGTACCGCCGTCATGCCGCACAGCGCCAATATCAGCATGGACGCCATGAGCATAACCGGCACAATTCTTTTCATCAGCATTTCTCCTTTTCTTGGTTCTGTATTGCAAAAGGGAGTGGACACGTGTCCGCTACCTTTTGTCAGCTATGTTGATTTAATTAGGAGCATTAATATTTCTCCAATTGGCCACAATCGTCAGCCAGGTGAAACTTATTGGCAAAGTCCACAATCGCGTTTCTTGCAGCAATATAGCTTGGATCGCTGCAATCAAGACGGCAGAAGTGGTACGCTAACTGTGCGGCGATCCTCCGATCAACTTTGGCATCGAGCGAACCGCACCACAGCGGCCAACAAGAAAAATCAATATCAGTGGACGTCAGATCAGCGCGCCTTAGGATAGTATTCTTTAGGATAGCGTTCTTCAGACTAGCATGCGTTAGGACAGCGTCACTCAGATCAGCTTCTGTTAGGTTAGCTCGCAGTAGAATAGTTTTAGTCAGGTTAGCGCGAATTAGCTGTGCGCGAATCAGGACAGCTTGACCCAGGACAGTGTCACTCAGGTTGGCATCCGTCAAATTAGCATCCATTAGATTAGCGTTCATCAGATCAGCGTTCGTCAGAACAGTTTCTATCAGATTAGCGAAGCTCAGGTCGGCATCCTTCAGAATAGCGTTTCTGAGAACAGCGTGTTTCAAGACAGCATCTCTTAGGTCGGCATCCGTCAAATTAGCATCTGTCAGATCAGCGTTCATCAGATTGGTGTCGATTAGAACAGCTTCTGTCAGGTCAGCGTTCGTTAGATTGGCGTATCTGAGAATAGCCCCCTTCAGGTCAGCCCCTCTCAGGTTAGCATGTCTCAGATCAGCGTGCCTTAGATCAGTGTCTGTTAGGTCAGCACGTTTGCCTTCCTTTTTTTTATTAAGCCACATTTCATGCAGGCGTAGAATTTCTTTCAGTCGTTTCTGTTCCATAATTATGACCATTCCTTTCCGCTGCGCTCCAAGGCACCAAAGGGAATGAAACACGGTGCCTCTAACGCAGCAAGTCGTAATTTGTTAGAATAGGCTTGAGGAAGCAGGCACACTACAGAGCACGTGGAGGTGAGTAGGCTCAACCTTGTGTTGGACTGAATAGTTATGTGTGCCGGACGCTCTTTCAAGCACCAATAAATAGGGCTTTGCACCCTGTAACCTTATCTTTGGAGAGACGGACTACTTCAATCTTTCAGTGAGCGTCCAGTCCCTGCCTGTTCCCTCAAATACTGTTTCGAGGGGATGTGTTATGCTCAAAATTGTTTACCGTATCTGCTGCGGGATGGATGTCCACAAGTCCTTTGTTGTTGCCTGTATCGCTTCCACCAATGAACAGGGGGTAACAAGCTACAAGAGCAAGCGTTTTTCTTCCTTCACCGGAGATTTGCATCGGTGCGCAACGTGGTTGGCTGAGAATGGCTGCCGGGATGTCTGTATGGAGTCCACAGGGAAGTATTGGATTCCCATCTACAACATCCTGGAACCCACCTGCAACATTGTCCTTGCTCACCCCAAATATGTGAAAGCTATCCGGGGCAAGAAAACAGACAAACGGGATGCCAAGTGGATTGCTGACATCTTCAAGCACGACCTTGTCGCTGGAAGCTTTATCCCACCAGCAGATATCCGCCAGCTTCGGGATTTGGTTCGTTATCGTTGGAAACTTACCAATTTCACTACCGGCGAGAAAAACCGGGCACAGAACTGCCTAACCGTTTCCAATATCAAGTTGGATGATGTGTTCTCAGATGTGTTCGGCAAGGCCGCCTCCACAATCCCTGCCCGTATTCTGGAAAATCCATCGGAGAAAATTACGGATGTTTCCGGTTTCCGTACGAAAGGCATGAAGGCAACCAATGAACAGGTGCTCGCCGCTGTGGATGGAGAGATGTGTGAAGAACAGGCTGAAAAGCTCCGCATCATCCGTTCCCACATGGACAGCCTTGAACTGTGCAAGCTCAATCTGGAATCGCTGATTCTGACAACTGCTGAGAAATACCTTCCCCAGCTCAATCTTGTTATGACGGCGCCGGGTATCCAATCCTTTGCCGCTGTTGGCATTATTTCTGAGATTGGAGTGGATATGTCCGTGTTCCCCACCTCAAAGCATCTTTGCTCCTGGGCTGGGCTTACGCCGCAGAACAATGAAAGTGCTGGGAAGAAGAAAACTACAAGAATTAGCCGGGCCGGTGCTTACATCAAGCCGCTGCTTGTTCAATGTGCCCTCAATGCGATTCGCGCCAGGAAATTCCCGGAAGTCCGTAATCGCTACCTGGCTCTCAAAAAGCGCCGAGGGCACAAGAAAGCCATTATTGCCATTGCCAGAATGCTCCTTACGGCTATCTACAATATGCTCAAGAAGAACGAGCCGTACAACCCTGAACTCTACCGCAAGGGCGATCAGCCACCTGCACACCGTGAGGTTTCCGTGGAAGAAGCCATCTTTATTCTCCAGCGGCAAGGTTATCTGGTGACTGCTCCAACTACTGCTTAGGCTTTTAGCATAACTTCATTTTTCGCCCGCTTTTAGGGGGCGTGGTCTTATGCGCTCTTTTTCGGAATGGTACTTAAATCACAATGTTTCAACCTTTCTCCTTTCCCGGGCCGAAGCCCGTCCTTTTTAACAGTTGAAAACGCCCATGCCGAAAAGGCATGGGCGTTCTCCGGCCACTCCGGGCCGGGAAAAACCGCTTCCATGCCTTTCCCCTCGGGACGGACCCTCGGGGGCAGGACATTCGCTGATTCCCTATGTGGTTTTACGTTTCCCTCGGCGGAGCCGGCGGCATCTGCCAGGCGTGGTGGTCGGTGTGGAGCAGGTGGTGGCTCCGCTGGCCGCAGGGCTTCTCCAGGTAGTCCTGGTACAGAGTCCGGACGTCCTCGTTCTCGTGGCTGAAGCGGACCGCGCTCACCC
>OERE01000238.1_pt1 | contig 11279 bp, 10 predicted proteins | sample 1539961 | NCBI WGS metagenome assembly OERE01 (sample SAMEA3891892, study PRJEB23780) | metagenome | biome: terrestrial biome; feature: animal house; material: Caecal content | place: Italy | collected 2015-05-05
AAACTGTATTATGATACACCTTGCTTTCGATGTACCCTGTTCAAACCAACTCATGGTGTCTCCACCATTTCGCGGCAACAGCCCATATCCCTGCAGTAGCCTTACCTACCGAACACGTTCACGATACCACCGGGCGAAGAATTTGTCAACCCCTGACTCGCTTTTTCGTTCCGCCCGGAAAAGCTGGTAATTTTTAGTAAAATTTTAGTAAAGTATATTGACTTCGACAGAAGGCGCTATATAATGAGCTTGAAACGATACGAAAGGAGGAGCCTCATGGCGACAATCAAGGATGTGGCCCAGGCCGCTCAGGTCTCAACTGCGGCGGTCTCTCGGGTTTTGAACAAGGACGACAACATCTCTGTCTCACCGGAGGTGCGGGCCCGGATTTTTCAGGCGGCCCACGTCCTGGGCTATGTATCTCCTCGCCAGAGAAAGGCGGCAGAGCATAAAACGCACCTGGTCATTGGGGTGGCGGACTGGCGGATCATCCGCCCAGACCGGCACAATGTACGGCTCTCGTCCCTGTCCTGTCTGGTACAGATGATGACCGACCAGTACGAGGTAACCTTTGTTCGGTTGACTTTCGGTGAGCCTCAAAAGGTGGATGGCATTATCGCCCTGGGGGTGTTCAGCGAGAAGGAAATCGACTTTCTACGCTTCCTGTCCTTCGCCATCGTCTTTGTGAACTCCAACCAGCACAACTACGAGTTCGACCAGGTGCAGGTGGACTTCGACCGGGGCCAGGAGCAGATGGTGTCCTACCTGCTGGATCAGAAGCGGTACACCGGCCTGGGGTATATCGGCGGCATCTACGACGGGCCCAATGGCCGCATCGGTGCCCACCGCCTGGCAGCCATCCAGCGCATCCTGGAGGAGCGCGGCCAGTACGACCCCCGAACCTTCCATGTGGGGGAAATCAGTCGAGAAAGTGGCTATGCGCTGGCCAAGAAGGCCGTGGAAGAGCATACCTTGGCGGAAGCAGTTCTGTTGGGCAGTGATGAGGTGGCTGAAGGCGCTTTAGAGGCATTCCGGGAACTGGGCGTCCGTGTGCCGAAAGATGTGGCGGTCATCATCTATCAGGATATTCAGACCTTGGAGAGCAAGTGGCCCACCGGCACCTGCCTGGAGATGTTCCCGGACTATGTGTGGGAAAACGCCCTGGAACTGCTTTTTGGCCGGATCAGTCAGCGTCGTTCCCAGGCAGTGACCGTCACGGTGCCCACCCACCTGAAGATTGGCGACACAGCCTGAATCACTGAAGCGGTTATCAGAGGGCATTCCCTCTATAACAGATAAATTTAATAGTAACCCCAGAAACGTTTACAGAAACAACAAGGAGGATCACAGAATGAAAAAAGCATTTTCTCTCCTGCTGGCTGGTGTGATGTGTGTTGGCCTACTGGCTGGCTGCGGCGGCCAAAACAGCGAGTCCCAGAGCAGCACCAGCAGCACAAGTTCCACAGACAGCAGCACAAGTACCACAGCGACTTCTGAAGCTGGCAACAAAAAAATCGATACCTTGCGGATCGCTTTTGTCCCGTCCCGCGAACCAGAGGAAATCATTACCGCTACCGAACCCTTGAAGCAGATGCTCACCGATGAACTGGCGACGCTGGGGTACGATGTTGGCGAGGTGGACATCACCGTGGGCACCAGCTATGAGGCGGTAGGCGAGGCTCTGGCCGCCGGTACCGCCGACGTTGGCCTGATCCCCGGCGGCACCTATGTGCTCTACGATGACGGCTGCGACGTGTTGCTGACCGCCACCCGTGACGGCCTGTCCATTGACTCCGATAATGCCAAGGACTGGAACGACAACGCCCCCACCGAGCCTACCACTGAGCAGGTCACCAGCTACCGTGCCCTGATGATCGCCGGCCCCTCTGAAAAGGGCAAGGAGCTGGCCGCCAAGGTCAACGCTGGCGAGGCCCTCACCTGGGAGGACGTGAGCAGTGCCAACTGGAGTGTGGCCAATTCCTCCTCTCCTGCCGGATACATCTACCCCTCTCTGTGGCTCCAGGAGAACTTCGACAAGAATATCACCGACCTGCCCCACGCGGTGCAGTCTGACTCCTACGGCAGTGCCTTCGCCCGTCTGGCCTCCGGTCAGGTGGACATCCTCTGCACCTATGCCGACGCCCGCCGGGACTATGAGGATGAGTGGACAACCGAGTACGGCATGACCAACAGCATCTGGGATGACACCGCTGTGGTTGGCGTCACTCCCGCTATCTACAATGACACCATCAGTGTCAGCAAGACCTCGCCCATCATGGACGATGATTTCAAGCAGGCTTTGGGTCAGGCCTTCATCAACATCGGCAATACCGAGGAAGGCAAAGAGGTCATCGCCATCTACAGCCACAACGGCTATCAGTGGGCGAAGTCCGAGGACTACGACTCTGAGCGGGCCGCTCAGGAGATGATCCAGTCTCTGAACAGCGCGGGTTAAACTCAATCAAACATGAACCACAAATGAGGGAGGGAGGCCGAGGCTTTCCTCCCTCGTTTGGGATAGGGAGAGTATCATGATAGAATTCAAAGAAGTAGAAAAGCGTTATCCGAATGGATTCGAGGCCCTGAAGCACATCAACCTGACCATTGACCAAGGGGAGTTTGTAGCCATCATCGGCCTGTCAGGCGCGGGCAAGTCCACCCTGATCCGTACCATCAACCGGATGCACGACATTACCCAGGGCCAACTGACGGTGGACGGCACCGATGTGATGACCCTGCATGGAAAAAACTTGCGGAAATTTCGTCGCCGTATCGGCATGATTTTCCAGTCCTTCAACCTGATTACCCGCACCACTGTTATCAAGAATGTGCTCACCGCCTTTGTCCCTGATCTGCCCTGGTGGCGGGCAACTTTTGGCATCTTCACGAAGGAGGAAAAGATGAAGGCGCTGGAAGCCCTGGATCAGATGGGAATTCTGGACAAAGCCTTTGTCCGGGCGGATCAGCTCTCCGGTGGCCAACAGCAGCGGGTAGCCCTGGCTCGCACCCTGGCCCAGAATCCTCAGGTTATCCTGGCGGATGAGCCGGTGGCCTCTCTGGACCCGGTGACCGCCAAACAGGTGATGGATGATTTCCAGCGAATCAACCGGGATATGCACATTACGGTACTCATTAACATCCACCATGTGGAGTTGGCTCTCCAGTACGCCACCCGGGTAATTGGTATCCGGGCCGGGGAGATCGTTTACGATGGCCCGGCCAATCAGGTGGATCAGGCGGTGCTGGACTCCATCTATCAGGGAAAGCAGGAGGAACCGGCATGAGTATATACGACAAAATCTTTCCACCCAGATTGCTTACCCTACCCAACGGAAAGCAGGTTTCCAAACCCAGATCTCGTGCTCCGCTGGCAGCAGTGATTTTGGTTGCTATGACGATCCTTTCGGTGGAGGTCACCGGCTTTGACATGGGGGTCCTGGTCAGTCGGATTAAGGAGTTTTTTGTCATTCTGGGCGACATGATCCCGCCGCAGTGGGACTATATGCCCCAGATTTGGCAGCCATTGTTCGACACCATCAAGATGTCCCTGCTGGGGTCCTTCATTGGCTCCATCCTGGTGGTGCCCTTCGCTATGCTGGCATCCACCAACATCATCCACAGCCGGGTGGTCGTGGCAGCTATGCGGCTGCTCCTGAGTATCATCCGCACCTTGCCTACCCTGGTCTCCGCCCTGATCGCCACCTACATTTTCGGCCTGGGTACTCTGGCGGGCACCACAGCCATCGCCATCTTTACCTTCGCTTACATCGGCAAGATCCTCTATGAAGAAATCGAAACGGTAGATATGGGACCTTTTGAAGCCATGGAGGCAATGGGGGCCACCAAGGTGCGCGCATTCATCAGCGCCATCGTCCCCCAGGTACTGCCCTCCTACCTCTCCAACTGCCTGTTCTGTTTTGAGGGCAACGTGCGCTACGCCTCCATTCTGGGTTATGTGGGTGCTGGCGGTCTTGGCCTGATTCTGAATGAGAAGATCGGCTGGCGGGAGTATGCCAGCGTTGGCATGATTCTGCTGGCACTGTTCGTCACTGTATTTATCATTGAAACCATCAGCCGGGCCGCCCGGAAACGGCTGGTATAGGAGGAGCTGCCATGAACAAACGAATCGAAGCGGCTTATGAACAGCGGCCCCGCCGCTGGGTCTTTGAGCTGGCCGTGGCTGTGGTGGTTGTAGCTCTGCTGATCTGGAGCGGCTCTGCCGTGGAGACGGCGGGCACCACGCAAAATGGAGCGGTGATTGCCTGGAACATCCTGGCGGGTATCTTCCATCCGGATACGGACCTGCTGTTCAATTTCACTACCCAGGGTGTGCCTTATTTATTGTTGGAGACCATCTGCATCGCGTTCCTGGGCACCATTGTTGGGGCCATCATTTCTGTTCCGTTGGCCTTTCTTTCGGCCTCCAACCTGACTCCGAAGCCGGTAGCCTTTGTGGGACGTATCATCATTATGGCCGTCCGCACCGTTCCCGCCTTCGTCTATGGCCTCATGTTCATTCGCGTCACAGGCCCCGGTGCCTTCGCTGGCCTGCTGACCATGTCCCTGTGTTCGGTAGGCATGGTGAGCAAAATGTACATCGAAGCCATTGAGGACTTGGATGTTCGTGTATTGGAGTCCCTGGACGCGGCGGGCTGCACGACCTGGCAGAAGATCCGCTACGGCATCCTGCCCCAGCTGATGCCCAACTTCGCCTCCACCGCCATCTACCGCTTTGACATCAACCTGCGGGACGCCACCGTGCTGGGCCTGGTGGGAGCGGGCGGTATTGGTGCGCCGCTGATCTTTGCCATGAACTCTTATCGCTGGGAGGAGGCCGGTGCTATCTTGGCAGGTCTCATCGTGCTGGTGTTGATTGTGGAATGGATTTCCACCAAGATCCGCGTCAAACTGGCCAGGGGGTAAGCATGGAAAAGACATTTCAAATCTACTATACTTCAGATACCCATGGACATATCTTTCCGATTGACTACGCTGCCAACTGTTCTCAAAATTCCGGCCTTCTGAATATGGCTGTACAGATGGAAAAGGACGGGAACACCCTTGTGCTGGACGGCGGAGATTCTTTGCAGGGAACGCCTCTGACACAGTATTACCTGGAAAATCGGGATCAGTGGCCTGTCCACCCGGTAGCTGCGGCCTTCAACGCGATGGGCCTGGACTACTTTACCTTGGGTAATCACGACTTCAACTTCGGTTATGAGGCCCTTCGGGATTATCTGCGGGCCATGGACGGCGTATGCCTGTGCGCCAATGTAGAGGATCTGGGTGGTGAGCTGCCCATCTGCCCTTGGACGGTACATACCCTGGCCAACGGCCTGCGGGTGGGGATCACCGGCGTGGTCACCGATTTTGTGAACGTATGGGAACAGCCCCAGAACTTGGAGCGATTGCGGATTACCGATGCTTTTCAAGCTGCCCTGACGGCCTGTTCCGCCCTTCGGGATCAGTGTGACGTTCGGGTGTGTATCTACCACGGAGGTTTTGAGGAAGAGTTGGAAACGGGGCGGGTGCTCTCAGACAGCGGAGAGAATATTGCCTGTAAAATCGCTCGGGAACTGGACTTCGACCTTCTCCTCACAGGCCACCAACACATGGCGGTGGAAGGGGTAGAGTTGTCTGGCACCTATGCGGTTCAGCCCCCCGCTAACGCCGGGCACTTTCTTCGTATCACTGGACAGCAAGACGGGAGAAACTTCTGTTTTCATTCCAAACTGACGCCAGTGGGTGCAACGCACGGCACGGAGCCTTATCAGAGCTTACTGCCCCTGGAACAGGCGGTGCAGGTCTGGCTGGACCAGCCCATCGGGGAGTTGGCCTATCCGATTTCCCCGGAGGGGAAGCTGGACGCCGCCCTCTACGGCAGCCAGGTGGCCGCCCTGTTCAACCAGGTGCAGTTGGCCGAGACCGGGGCGGATTTCTCCTGCACCAGCTTGGGAAATGACCCGGTGGGGCTGGCCTCCCCAGTGACCATGCGGGGTGTAACAGCAGCCTACCTGTTTGCCAACACCCTGGTGGTGCTGGAGGTGACGGAAGAGGTGCTGCGGCAGACTCTGGAACGGTGCGCCGCCTACTTCACGTTGGTTGATGGCCAACCCCAGATTTCGGAAGAGTTTCTGCTACCCAAGGTGGAGCACTACAATTACGACTTTTACGCTGGTCTGGCTTATACCTTTGATCTGCGCCGCCCTGTGGGGAGCCGGGTGGTTCGGCTGACAAAATTGGATGGTTCTCCCCTGGGAAACGGAAAGTTCCGCTTGTGTACCAGTAACTACCGAGCCACAGGTACAGGTGGATATGGAATCCTGCGGGCGTGCCCAGTCCTCTGGCGAGGCGGCGTAGAAATGCCGGATCTCACCGCCCGCTATATCCAGACCCACAGTCCGGTGCCGGAGTTGCATAACGCGGAGATGCGGGTAATCTGGTGAAGCCTCCTTGACAAGGCACAAGGAATATGGTTTTATAAATCAAATAAAGGAAAGAAGGTGGAGGATGGACAGATTCAATGTCGCAGTGAAAGTTGTTCAAAACGCCGGAGAGCTTCTTCGGCAGTGCCGCCTGGAAGAGGCAGAAGTCAGCCAGAAAACGGGTCATCAAGACCTTGTCACCCGTTGGGACCGCAGGATCGAACAACTGTTGCGAAATGAAATCCTGACAGCTTTCCCCCGAGACGCCATCGTGGGGGAAGAGTATCCGCCGGAGGCGCATCGCACCGGGTCGGTGACCTGGTATATTGACCCCATCGACGGGACCACGAATTTTATCAATCAGCACCAAAACTACGCCATTTCCGTGGGGTGCTGGGATGGAAGCGTACCGCTGTTCGGACTGGTGCTGGATGTGGAGCGAAAGACGCTATACTGGGGAAAGCATGGCGGCGGCGCATGGCAGGATCAGACACCGATCCACACATCCGTCCGACGGGAACTATCGGAGCTGTTGCTGACAACACCGGGTTTGCAATATACCTTCCTGGAGCCACATCCTTATCAGGAGCGGATGATCCGGCTCTCCCGGAAGGTACGGGGAGTCCGGTGTCTCGGCTCCGTGGCCCTGGAACTTTGTGAGGTGGCTGCTGGCCGGGCAGATTTATTCGTTACCATGCGCTCTTCCCCCTGGGATCACAACGCGGCGCGGATCATTCTGGAGGAGGCTGGAGGTGCGATTTTCACAGTGGCTGGAGATGAACTGCCTCTGGAGCAGAAAAGCACTGTGCTCGCTCTCAATGCTATTGACTTGAAAGACCGCGTCCTCTATGTATGAGGATTTGTCCGCTGTAAAGTATTAGGGACGCTTTTTGAAACCTAACGACAGGTGGGATTGGCTCTGTTTGCTGCTTCGTGAATTTTGCGTTGTCTGAGTGACCCAGCCTACATTGTATTCCCTCCGAAGCCACAATACAGACAGTTAGGAAGCACAAAGTGCCTCTCCTTTGTACCGGCAGAAGTGTCGGAAGGAAAAGGAGAGGCATTTTTGATTATATGTTCACCCACAGTGAGTTATGGAACACAGCTGTCCGAAATTTGTCACAAAAAATGTGTGTCTTCTTACGCCAATTTAGTCTAATTGCTTGGTAATTTCGTGTCAATCGCGCCCAATCTCGCCCAATATTTACGAATACTTTACCTTGGTTTCACCCCATAAAACAAGCTGAGTGTTATAATTGAATTGAAAACAGATCTACTGACCTATGAACAAAACGATGAGGTGAACTATATGACTTTATTCATGAATGAGAAAGATATGAATGAAATGTTAGCCAGTATTTGCCCAGAAGGAGAAACGTACCAGGGAAAAGCATGGGGGACCTTGATGTCTGGGACGGCTGAAATGTTGGCACTGGGAGCTTTGAGTAATGTATATTGTTATGTTGGCGTGACAGAAAAAACATTGGTTATCGCAGTGTTGGAAACTTTTGATATCTCGCATATTTACGGTAAAATCTGCATTCCGTTTGACCAGTTTGACGAACTGAAAGTACAAAAAGGGCTACTGCCTTCCCAGCGGATCATCAAAGCGAAAAGCGGGAAAACCAAAATAAAATTGTCGCTGGTCAACAACAGCATCACCGCCAAAATCAAAGATCAAAAACAGGGGATGCTTGCGATTTGCGAGGCGCTGGAGCGTTTGAAACACTGATTTTCATAAAAGCAAGAGAGAAAATGAACAATATAAATGAGAACCGAACAGACAAAAGAGCGCCCGGCGGCGAAAAAAGCAAGGCGGAGTTAAAATGGTTTATTTTGTTCCTTGCCGTCATCTTTTTTCTGCCGATCACCATCCTCGCGGTGGTGGAATGGTTTACAAGCGCCGATGCCTTTGCCATCGGCATCACAGGGTTTATGCAAGCCGTCATTGTCTATGGCGGCTTGGGGCTGGTGGCGGTGATCATCGCCCTTGTCTTATTCATACTGCTGATTCAGCCGGACACAACGTTCCTGCAAAAGGTTGGCAGAACCGCAGGCATTCTGCTTTGCCTCGCCGCCGCTTTCTTCCTTGTCCGGCCGCTCGTTTTGGACATCCCCTACCTCAAGCGCCCGGAAGCCGCCTATTTGGAGCGGCTGGAGTTTGAATATTCGAGAGGAATCGGGGACTATGGTTCGGACGACTATTATCTGCGCGGCGTAGATATGACCGGCGAACGGCATTCCTTTGAAATCAGTGAAAAGAGGTACGAGGAAGGGCGCGCGCTGTGGGGCGAGAACGACTTTGCTCTGTTTGCGAAAGTTACCTACCTGCCGCACACCTCCACCTTGATGTCGCTCGAATTTATGACAGAACTCGACGCGTCAGGGGCAGAATTGTACCCACCATCCCCTGAACTCCCGAATGATTGGGAAAGTTTTTCAATCCAGATCAATGACGCGGTGTATACGTTGCCGCTTCCCCTTGCGGATTTCCTTGACGATGGGTGGGTGATTTCCGAGGAGGATGCCGGGCTTTCTCTGGCTGGCGCGGAAGGCCCGTATGCGTCCTATGAATGGGAATGGGTCTCGTTGACCAATGACCACGAGCAGGATATCAGCGTCTGTGTCTTCAACACCACCGAAAGCACGATCCCTGTCGCCGAGAGCACGGTGGGAGGTATTCATGTAATATATGGCAACTACGACTTTTCCGGTACAGAACTACGCCTTCCCGGTGGGTTGATGCTGGGATGGTCTACCAGAGAAGATGTCTTAAAACTGTATGGCCAACCGAACGATAGCTTTGAGGCAACCTATGGTGGATATAGCTTGAAATACGAAATTGATGACCCTCTTTACCCGGCCTCTTGGAAGCTTGGTTTTGATGATTCAGGCATTCTAGACGATGTTATGGTACACCACCAGGCTTATTTTCGTTCTGACTAACGTCATGGAATATGTACATCTTACCAGTCATCATTTAAGGCAAAGAAAACCGCCTGCCCCACAGGCCGATTGACTCGGCCAAGGAGACAGGCGGTTTGGATTTTCTGATTGCTTACGCACTGCTGATTGTGTGTCATTCTTTATTCGAGGTTGTCATCGATGAAGTTCTTGACATAGATCAGGTTAGGCTTGCCAAGTCCCTGACGTTTGCGTTCAATGAGGCCAGTTTCTGTTTCCAACTCGCGCAAAAGACCGACGGCCTTTTTATTGCCGCAGGCAAGACATTCCATGATTTCCTCCACTGTGAATACAATATACACCCGGCCCTGCTCGTCCAGCCAGCCGTTCCGGACGGACAGGCTCATCCGGTCCAATAGCAGGCCATACAGAACTTTGGCGTCGGTGGAAATGCTGCGATAAGCAGGATGAGTAAAAAGAGCTTTGGGGATGCGGTAGAAGGCGAACTGCTCCGCCTGGGGGCCGTAGAAGTAGTTGGCAGGCATTGATTTTCCTTTCTTTTTCATCCTCGTTATACAACATTCATCCATAAAATTCAGGCCATATAAGTCATACTTTGACCATCCTTATTTCACTCCAAATCATGGTGTTTTTCGTAAAATTTTGGCGATTACACGTTAAAATATTCGGTTGGTTTATTCTGTGTTACCTGGCCGGAGGCGGCGCTGCGGGCCAACATCCACTGTCAGATCTCCCTGGTCCTCAACCGCATCTACACCGAGTGGTATCCCAGCAAGGGCTACAACTTTGACATCACCAACTCCACCAGCTACGACCAGTATTATGTCCGCGGCCGGACGGTCTTTGATGTGATGGTCAACCTCACCGACGACATCTTCAACACCTATATCCGCAAGACCGGCACCGTCAACCCCTATTTTTCCGAGTACTGCGACGGCAAGACGGTCTCCTGCCCCGGCCTCAAGCAGTGGGGCACCGTCACCCTGGCCCAGCAGGGCCGCAGCCCCCTGTCCATCCTCCAATACTACTACGGCGACGACATCGAGATCGTCCGCACCTCCAACATCGCCTCCATCCCCGAGAGCTATCCCGGCAGCCCGGTGCGCCAGGGGGACCGCGGGTCCAGCGTTTTCACCCTGCAGCGGCAGCTCAACCGCATCACCAAGGATTACCCCTTCTTCGGCACGCTGGAGGCCGACGGCATTTTCGGCTCTCAGATGGCCGGCACGGTCCAGCGGTTCCAGCGGCAGTTCAACCTCACCGCCGACGGGGTGGTGGGGCGGGCCACCTGGTACAAGATCAGCTTCATCTACGTCAGCGTCAAGAAGCTGGCCCAGCTGACCAGCGAGGGCGAAAGCTGGGCGGGCACCGTCACCGGCGGCGTCTGGCCCGGGGTGGTGCTGCGCCGGGGGGATACCGGCGCCTATGTGGAGCTGGTGCAGTTCTGGCTGTCCACTCTGGCTGAATTTGACACCGCCATCCCCGACCTGGCGGTGGACGGCAATTTCGGCGCCGGAACCGAACGATCGGTGAAAGCATTCCAGTCCGAAAACGGCCTCACCGCCGACGGTGTGGTGGGGCAGGTCACCTGGGATGCCCTGTACGGCGCCTGGGTGGATGTGCAGAGCGACATGGGCGGCACCGCCTACCCCGGCACCGCCCTGCGCACCGGCAGCAAGGGCAACGATGTGCGGCTGGTGCAGTTCTGGCTGCGCATTGCCGCCGACAACTACCCCACCCTGCAGACGGTGACGGTGGACGGCAACTTCGGGTCCGGCACCGCGGCGGCGGTGAAGGCCTTCCAGAGCCTGTTCGGTCTGACCTCCGACGGGGTGGTGGGCCGGACCACCTGGACCAAACTCAACGAGGTGGGCATCGCCGTGGCCAACAAGCTGGTGGAACCCGGGGTGGTGACGAACTGTCCCGGCT
>OERE01000243.1_pt1 | contig 10931 bp, 7 predicted proteins | sample 1539961 | NCBI WGS metagenome assembly OERE01 (sample SAMEA3891892, study PRJEB23780) | metagenome | biome: terrestrial biome; feature: animal house; material: Caecal content | place: Italy | collected 2015-05-05
GTGCTGGTCTCGCCGTGGCGGTTCTTGGCCACAATGCACTCGGCGGTGTCGGCGTCCACCTCGGCGCCGTCCTGCTGCTGGCTGGAATAGTACGCCTCGCGGTAGAGGAACAGAACGCAGTCGGCGTCCTGCTCGATGGAACCGGAGTCACGCAGGTCGGACAGCTGGGGCCGGTGGCCGGAGCTGTTGCCCTGTTTTTCCACCGCACGGGAGAGCTGGCTCAGGGCGATGATGGGGACGTTCATCTCTTTGGCCATGATCTTAAGGTTTCGGGTGATGGAGCTGATCTCCTGCACCCGGTTCTCGCTCCGCTGGCCGGAGGTCATCAGCTGGAGATAGTCGATGACGATCAACCCAATATTGGGCCGGCGGGGGTCCTGATTGACCCGGCGGATCTTGGCCTTCATCTCGGCGATGGTGATGCCCGAGGTGTCGTCCATGTAGATGGGGGCATCGTGGAGCTTTTCGGTGGCCAGGGCCAGATACTCCCAGTCCCCTGCCTTGAGGGCGCCGGTGCGGAACGCCTGGCTGTCGATGCCCGCCTCCGCCGAGAGAATACGGTTGGTCAGCTGCTCCTTGGTCATTTCCAGGCTGAAGATGGCCACCGGGATCTTCTCCCGCATGGCCACGCGAGTGGCAATGTTCAGGGCAAAACTGGTTTTGCCCATACCGGGGCGGGCCGCCAAAATAATCAGGTCGCCCCGGCCCAGGCCGGTGAGGACCGTGTCCAGCAGCCGGAACCCGGTGGGGATACCTTTATATTTATCCGCATCTGGGCCGCTGATCTTTTGCAGGTTGGTCAGGGTCTCCACCATGCTGGAAGAAAGGGGCGTCAGGGCGCTGGAGTCCCGGCCCGAGCGGATCTCATAGAGGCGCTGCTCAGCGTTTTCCAGCAGCAGGGAGGCGTCCGGCTCGTCGCCGGCGTCCTGCAGGATGTCGGCGGCCACCCCCATCAGCTGGCGGACCAGGTATTTTTCCTGGACGATCTCGGCATACGCCTTGACGTTGGAGATGCTGGGCACCGTCTCGGCCAGGCCGGTCAGGTAGACCTTGGCCTCGTCGGGGCTGGCAAAGATGTTGTCCGACACCACGGCGTCCAGCAGGGTGACAAAGTCGATGGTCTGGTCGCCGGTAAACAGGCGGACCATCTCGGCGTAGATGCGGCCGTTCTGGGAGGCATAGAACATCTCGGGCCGGACGATCTCCACCAGGTCGGTCAGGACCTCCGGCTTGAGCAGCACCGCGCCCACCACGATCAGCACCGCGCTGACGCTGATGACCACCTTGGTGTGCATCGAGAACTTTTTCCAGCGGAAGCGGTTGTGCAGCACATCCCGGATGACCAAAAAGCCGATGCCGCCGAAGATGATGAGCCCGCAGGTGATTAGGTTCAGGGGGACGTTGTCACGGTAGGGGATCAGGTTCTGGTAGTTGCCCAGGATGTCGAAGCCCGAGTTGTTGAAGGCTGCCACCGAGTGGAAGATGCTGATCCACAGGGCGCGCAGGGGCGGATAATCCTGCACGAACACCAGGAAGCTGAGCGCTGCGCCCGCGCCCTCGAAGCAGAGGGTCATCAGGAAGATGCTCTTGAGGAACCGCAGGATGCCCTGGGCCGAGTCCAGGTTCAGCGCTTCCTGCAGGACGCTGCGCTCCTTCAGGTTGATCTTGCGGCCCATGACCAGGATGATGCCCGCGCCCACCGAGGTGACGCCCAGGCCGCCCACCTGGATGAGGGCTGCAAGGATCAGCTGCCCTACAAAGGTGAAGGTGTCGCCTGCATCCGTTGCGATCAGTCCGGTGACGCAGACCGCGCTGGTGGAGGTGTACAGGGTGTCGATGTAGGCCACGTCCACGCCTTCCTGCACGCTGAAAGGCATGATGAGCAGCACCGACCCCAGCAGGATCACCAGTGCAAAGCCCAGGGCAATGACCCGCACCGGCGACTGCTTTTTGATGAACTCAAACATAAAATCTCCTTGCTTGCCGTTGCGGCCCGCCGCAGGCAGGCCGCGCCATTTAAGACTGGGGATCGTAAGCCCGAAGGTACGGTTTGTTCAGGAAACTGACCTGCCGGACACCCCATAGTATAGCAGGAAATATGCAAAAGGGAAGAGCGATTTTCACTTTTTTGTAAAAAAGCGGGTTGAAATTTTTTCCGTTTTCACATCAGGGGCTTGTAAAACGGGCCTGCGCCCTACCCAAAGGGGAGCACAGGCCCGTTCTGAAGGTTTTTACGGCAAAGCGCAGGCGGCTCAGGCTGCCTTGGAGCTGGCGATGCTGCGCTGGATGGCCTTGACGATCTCCACGATGGGGATGACCAGGAAAGCCAGGACCAGGGCGACCAGGTACTCGTTCAGGTCCACAGGGGTGAAGCCGAACAGATCGGCCACGAAGGGCACTTCCAGCACGACGGTGGTCAGCACCAGGCTGCCCAGCATGGCGCCCCACAGCACCTTGTTGTGGGTGTGCAGGGTGAACACGCTCTTGCGCTGGCTGCGCATGTTGAAGCTGTGGAAGATCTCGCACATGCTCATGGTCAGGAAGGCCATGGTCATGCCGTCGTCGCTGACGCCGCGGGGCATCTCAAAGTAGCCCACTTCCATGCAGTGGCCGATGATATAGGATGCCAGGGTGATGACGGTGATCAGCACGCCCTGGTACACCACGTCAAAGCCCAGGCCGCCGGCAAAGATGCCGTCGGTGGACTTGCGGGGCGGGCGGTGCATGATGTCGCTTTCGCCCTTTTCCACGCCCAGAGCCAGGGCCGGGAAGCAGTCGGTGATCAGGTTGATGAAGAGCAGGTGCACCGGCTGGAAAGGCACGCTCAGCCCCGCCAGAGAGGCATAAATCACCGCCAGAATGGCGGCCATATTGCCCGACAGGAGGAACTGCACCGCGCTGCGGATGTTGGCGTAGACACTGCGGCCGTTGAGGACAGCTTTCACAATGGTGGCAAAGTTGTCGTCCGCCAGAATCATGGCGGCGGCGTCCTTGCTGACCTCGGTGCCGGTGATGCCCATGGCCACGCCCACATCGGCTTTTTTCAGGGCTGGGGCGTCGTTGACGCCATCGCCAGTCATGGCCACCACACAGCCCCGGCGCTGCCAGGCCGAGACAATGCGGATCTTGTGCTCGGGGGAAACCCGGGCGTAAACCGCCGTTTTGGGCAGAACCTCATCCAGGGCTGTATCGCTCATCCCTTCCAGCTCCACGCCGTCCAGAGCCTGGTCCCCCTCGCCAAAGATGCCGATCTGCTTGGCGATGGCGGTAGCGGTGGTCTTGTGGTCGCCGGTGATCATCACGGTGCGGATGCCTGCCCGCTTGGCGTCCGCCACGGCCTGGACGCTCTCGGGCCGGGGCGGGTCGATCATGGAGATCAGGCCCACGAAGGTGTAGTCAGTCTCCTCTTCCAGGGTCAGCAGCCGGGCGCTGGGCAGAGGCCGCAGAGCAAAGGCCAGCACCCGCAGGCCGCTCTCGGACTGCTGCCGGTTGACCTGCTCGATCTGGGCCCGGAGTTCCGGGGTCAGGGGCACCGGCCCATGGGAGGTGAGCAGCCGGGTGGACCGGGCCAAAAGCACGTCCATGGCGCCCTTGGTGTAGAGGGTGGGGCCCTCGTCGGTGTCGTGGAGGGTGCTCATCAGCTTGCGGTCGGAGTCAAAGGCCAGTTCGGACAGCCGGGGATGCTGGGCACGGTAGGCCTGCTCCTCCACCCCAAACCAGGCGCCCAGCTGAACCAGAGCCACCTCGGTGGGGTCACCCACAGCGGCGGCGCCGGCGGTGTGGCCCAGGGTGGCGTCGCTGTCCAGCAGGGCAATCTTCAGCAGGGCCCGCTGGGCGTCGTTGGCCAGCTCCAGGTCGGTGCCCCGGGTCAGGATGCCGTCGGCCCAGATGTTCTGGACCGTCATCCGGTTCTGGGTCAGGGTTCCGGTTTTGTCCGAGCAAATCACCTGCACCGAGCCCAGGCTCTCGACGGCTTTGAGCTCTTTGATAATTGCGTTCTGCCGGGCCATTTTCTGGGTGCCCATGGCCAGAACGATGGTGACAATGGAGCTGAGAGCCTCCGGGATAGCTGCCACCGCCAGAGCCACGGCGAACATCAGGGAATCCAGGATGGTCATGCCGCTGCGGTAGACCGACAGCAGGAACACACCGGCGCAGATGACCAAAATCAGGAAAGCCAGCTTGCCCGAGAAGTCATCCAGGTTCTTTTGCAGAGGGGTCTTGCGCTGCTGGGTCTGGTTCATCAGGCTGGCGATCCGGCCCAGCTGGGTCTCCATGCCGGTGGCGGTGACCACCATGACGGCCCGGCCATAGGTGACCAGCGAGCCGGAAAAGACCATGTTTTTCTGGTCGCCCAGGGCAACTTTTTCCCCGGAGATGGCGGAGCTGATCTTTTCCACCGCCTCACTCTCGCCGGTGAGGGAACTCTCGTTGACCTTGAGGGACCAGCTGTTCAAAAGCCGGCCGTCGGCCACGATCAAATCGCCGGCTTCCAGCTCGATGATGTCCCCCGGCACCACCTGGCTGCTGGGGATTTCCTGCCGCTGGCCGTCCCGCAGCACCTTGGCGGTGGGGGCGCTCATGGCCTTGAGGCTCTCAAGGGATTTTTCGGCTTTGAAATACTGGACGGTGCCCAGCACCGCGTTCAGGATCAGAACCGCAAAGATCACCAGGGTGCTCTCAAGATTGCCCGAGAACATGGAGATCAGGGCGGCCGCAATCAGGATGACCACCAAAAGATCCTTGAACTGCCCGGCAAAAACTGCCAGGGCACTCTTTTTCTGGCCCTCGGCCAGCTGGTTGGGCCCCACCTTGGCCAGCCGCTGGGCGGCCTCGGCGCTGGTCAACCCGCCTGAAACTGCGTGCAGCTCCTGAAGGGCCTGCTGGGGTGTAAGGCGGAAGAAATTCTGTTCCATACGGGGTCTGCCTCCCTTTCTTTTGGACGAAATAGCGTACAAAGCCGGGAAATTTGCAACAAAAAAGACTCCCCGGCCCGATCGCATATGTAACAGCACATATGAAATCGCAGCCGAAAAGTCTTGTTACCTCTAATGTAAGTGGCACGCCCCGCCAGACTGCCCAAAAGAGCAGATCGGGATGTTGACAGGACGAATTGCAACTACTCCCTTTTCTCTGTGAGGGATACTATACCATGTTCCCCGCCAAAAAGCAAGGGGAATTTTTCCGCCGGGGTTATTCCATTCGGGCCAAAAGGGGCGAAAGCTCCCGGTAGGGGCAGATCAGCCGCCCCTCGGGCACCTCCTCCCCCCGCACCAGGAGAAAGTTCTGGGCCACCATCCAACGCTCACCGCAGCGGGGGCACTCCGCCGCCCAGACCCGGCAGGCCTGCTGCCCGGTGGGGATTTGCTCCGGAGATGGGTCGGCAGCCCCGGAGATAAAACTCCGCTGAGAGATCTTCTGCTTGGTCCTGCCAGAGGGGTAGCAAAAACAGCCGGGGTTTGCCGGTGAGGGTGGTACGGGCATGGCAGGCTTTGCAGTGGGGCGGCTTGACCAGCTCTTTTTGCAGCAGGCCGCCCAGCAGGTAATCCAAAAGTTCCAGCATAGTCCCTCCCCTTTCGCCGGGTCAGCGCACCCGCTGGCCCGCCCGGATCATCTCGCAGATCTGATCGGCCTTGGAGATTGCCTCCAGAACCCGGGGATCTTTCATTCCCAGCTGGCCGCGGGAAACCTGCAGGGTCGTAACCTTGATCTTTTTGCCGTCCAGCACAAACTCTGCCCACACCCGGGAAGTGCCTCGGAACTGCCGGCCGTCGCAGGTGCGGACCCCCGTCACCTGGGCCAGGTCAATGGTTTGCAGCTCGAAGGGGTTGAGTTTCCAGACTACCGCCGCACGGCTCTGGGCGGGATCAAAATAGAAGATACCGTTGTGGGTGGTGAACCGAAGCTTGTGAGGGAAATTCTTGGCCAGCTCGGCAGCCTTTTTGTCCAGCTGTTTGTTCATCAAAATCGGGGTCGCCACGCCGACGGCCACAATCCCCAGGGCGCTCAGACCTGACATCAGGCCGTTTTTGGCGTTCCAGCCCCCGAATACCAAAAGGGCCAGAATCAACAGCACCTCGCCGCCATACCAGGCAGCCGCATAGCGAACATCCGTCTTTTTCATATCCGATACCTCCTTACAACACAGAACCCGAAATTTGGTTCTGACCCTATTGTAGCACCGTTCTTTTTCCCCGTCCATACACAAGCGGTCTGGATGGCTGTATTTCCCACCCGGGCTATGGTATACTGGGGGCAACAATCCACCCAAAGGAGGCCGCCCCATGCAAATCCTCGACAAAGAAACCTGGCCCCGGAAAGAGATCTACGAATTTTTCTCCCGAATCGATTACCCCTTCTATTCCGTAACCCTGCCCCTGGATGTCACCAATGTCCGGGCCTTTGCCCGGGCACAGGGGCTCTCCTTCTATCACCTTCTGATCTGGGCCTGCACCAAAGCCCTGAACCGCCTGCCGGCCTTTCGGCTCCGCATCCGTGGGGAGGATCTGGTTCTGCTGGACGGGGCGGACCCCAGTTTTACCAGCATGCGCCCCGGGGAGGAAGTATTCCAGATCATCACCCTGCCCTGGGAGGCCGACCCCCGGGCTTTCTGCGCCCACGCCGGAGAAAAATCCGCCCGCCAGACCACCCTTTTGGATCAGGCAGCGGAGACCGACGAGCTGATTTATTTTTCCTGCACCCCCTGGTTCGACTTCACGGCCCTGACCAACGAGCACAATTTTGACAGGGACGACTCGGTTCCCCGGCTGGCCTGGGGCAAATACTACGAGGAAGGCGGGCGGCTGTGGGTTCACCTGTCGGTGGAGGTAAACCACCGGTTGATCGATGGAGTCCACCTGGGGCAGCTGAAACAGGCCCTGGACGAGGAGATCGCCGCCCTGGGCCAGGCACAATAAAACTTTATCCCATAGAACGCGAGGCCGGAGCAGCCATTTAGGTTTGCTCCGGCCTCGCGCCTGTATACTGAAAAAATCAAAGCAGCATCAAAATCGGCATCGTCACGATGGAAAGCAGCGTGCTCAGGCAGACCAGCTGGACAGCATAAGAATAATCTCCACCCAGCTTATGGGCATAGACAGCCACATTGCTGCCCACCGGCGCAGCGCTGACAATAAACAATGCCTGCCGCATTTCCTCCTGACCGGGCAGCAGCTGTAGTACCAGCAGGGATGCAACCGGGATCCCTATCAGGCGCAGTGCTGAAACCCCGTAGAGATGGGGGTTTGTAAACAGCTCCCGCAGCCTGGTCTGCGCAAGATACACCCCCAGAACAATCATGGCCAGCGGCGCATTGAGCGCCGCGATTGAGCTCATGGCGCTTTTCACCAGGCCCGGCAGCGGCACACGGCCATAAAAAATAATCAGCCCTGCCACGAGTGCAAGCACCAGGGGATTTTTCCAGATCACCCGCGGCGAAAGCCGCTGTTTGTCCCCAGTGAGAAGATACTGCCCATAGGTCCATTGCAGCGCATTCAGCAGCGCCACAAAACCCGCCGCATAAAACACGCTCTCATCCCCTGCCACAGCAGATACCAGCGGAAACCCCATAAACCCGGCATTGGAAAAAGCCGCGCCAAAATCGTCAATGGGGTTTTTCCGGCAGAACAGGTGCGCCACCGCCATGGCCAGAGCCAGCACGGCCGCCGCAGCCAGAATGCTGACCGGCAGGGCCAGAGCCTTCTCCGCGCTCCACTCTACGCAGAAAGAATTTACCACAACACAGGGCAGTACCACATAGAGCAACAGATTTGCCAGTGCTTTGCTGCCCTCCGGAGTAATCAGCTTTGCTTTAAAAAGCGCTGCCCCCACATAAAGATACAGCAGCATCAGCAAACATTGGTTGAACACTACCTGTACAGTACCCATAGCGTACCTCTTTACTGATTCAGGGGCAGCTCAATGCAACTGCCCGCGCAGCCGGTAAAGATGGTCTGATGGGCCACCCGGGTTTCCGCCTGGTCCGCCCAGACCCCGGCATAATTGCTGTGGGCTGCGTACTGGGGGAAGTCAGAGGAGGAGACATCCAGCCGCAGGCGGCTGCCGGGCTGAACGGTCCAGGCGATATCCCACATTTCCACCGTGACATCCACCGGGGTTCCAGGGGTGTAACTGGCACCCTCGGGCAGGTCGGCGGCGATGGTGGTGATGCTGCCCCGGATGTTATAGGCGCTGCCGTCCGGGAAAACCTCACAGAGCTTGGCGGTGAAAGCGGTATCCTCGCCATCAGTGGATACCCGCAGCCGGACCTTGATTTTGCCGCAGATGGGCAGGGGCTGTTCCAGCGGCGCCGAGAGGAAAGTACGCACATCGGGCCGCCAACCCGGCTCCGGCTGGAGCAGTGAGCCCGCCTGATCGATGGTGGTCAGGACGCTCTCTGCCCCGCAGGTGGGGCAGGGATCCGCCGGGTCGTAGTCAAAGGAGACTTCCCCGCCTCCCTGGGGCATCTCAGCCAGGCTTCCGTCCGCCTGGAGATAGAGGTTTTGAACGGCAAAAACCGGTGCAGGCCAGGCGGCCAGCTCTTTCCAGCGGTCCTCCCGCAGGGTATAGGCCCGGACCCGGAGTCGGGGCTGCTTTTTTTGTTTGAGCAGCAGATCGAACCACTCCAGAATCCGCTTGACGTCGCCATTTTCCAGGTGCTTTTGTTCTCCCCAGGCCAGGCAGGGGTGGGACATATGGTTCCAGCAGCCTACATCCAGCCAGCTGTGCTGCTTGGTTTCCTCGTTCAAGGAGAGCCAGGTGTTCATGGCGCTGCCGAAATGGTGGTCATACCAGGCATCCACAATATAGACCGGCACCTTGACTTTGGCGGGGATCTCCATCAGCTGCTTCCACCAGCCCTGCTGCCAGTAGGGATCGCTGCGGCGGGTGGCGTGAATCCAGTCCTGGTACCAGTCCAGCCGCCCGCCCCAGAGGGCTTCGTCCACCCCGGCGTGGGGACGGTAGCGGCAGCTCTCAAGGTAATCCGCCGTAACGGGGTGGCCGGCGTTCTGCATGGCCCAGCCGGTCAGAACATCGTGCCGGAACAGCCCTTTTTCGTAGGCGGAGGTGAAGCGGTCGGTGCCGTAAACGGTCAGCAGCATCCCCTTCACCTTTTCGGGCACCGCATCGGCGATGGCCCAGCCCGTCAGGGCCAGGTAGCTGGCGCCAAAATAGCCGATGCTCTCGGCCCAGGGCTGGTCGTTCAGCCAGTTCAGGGTAAACAGGCCGTCCGCCCGCTCGTTGACATTAGGCTCCCACTGACCCTCGCTCTTGCCGGTGCCCCGGCAGGTCTGGACCAGGTATCCGTAGCCGCGGCGGGCCAGCTCCTCCCCGTAGACCTGGTAGAGGGCCGCCTGCTGGGGGGAACAACTGCGCTGGACCAATACGGGAAAAGAACTCTTCTCCGCCGGTTTATAAATCTGCATGTACAGCCGGACCCCGTCCGGCATGGTGAGGTATTCTTCTTCCTCCACCGGGGTGCAGGGCTCACCCTCAAAAGGGCAGGCGTCGAACTGGGCCCGCAGGCCCTGGACAGCCTCCCGAATGGTCCGCTCCATTTCGGCCTGCTTTTGGGCCAGTGCAGCGGCTTTCTCTTGTTCCGTCATAAATTCTCTCCCTCTCCAAAGACTCTCTCAAAACCGGGTGCAGCTGACAAAATGGCCGGGCTCTACTTCCTTGAGGGGGATATCCTTGCCCCGGCAGGCATCGGTAGCATAGGGGCAGCGGGCCGCGAACCGGCAGCCCGGGGCCGGGTCGACGGGGCTGGTCAGCTCGCCCCGCATAATCTGGGTGGAGAGTTTTTTGGCTTTCAGGCTGGGAATGGGCACCGCGTCCAATAGGCCCTGGGTATAGGGGTGGAGGGGGTTGGCGAACAGGTCCTTTGTCTTGGCGTATTCGACACACTGGCCCAGGTACATCACCATGATCTCGTGGCTGATGTGCTTGACGACGCTCAGGTCGTGGGTGATGAAGATATAGGTCAGGCCCTTTTCTTTTTGCAGGTCCATCAGCAGGTTGAGGATCTGAGCCTGAATGGAAACGTCCAGGGCCGAGACCGGCTCGTCGCAAACAATGAACTCCGGGTCCATGGCCAGAGCCCGGCCGATGCCGATGCGCTGGCGGCGGCCGCCGTCCAGCTCGTGGCTGAAGCTCTCGGTATACCGCTCGCTCAAGCCGACCGTTTTCATAATCTCAGCAATCCGCCGGTCGTACTCCTCCTGATTTTTGCAGACCTTATAGATCTTCAGGGGTTCACCGATCAGCTCCTTAACGCTCTTGCGGGGGTCCAGGGAGCCGGAAGGGTCCTGAAAAATCATCTGCATCCGGGCGCGGATGGGGCGGATCTCTTTGGAGTCCATTTTGGTAATGTCCACCCCATCGTATAAGATCTGACCGTCGGTCACATCGTACAGCCGCAGCAGCACCCGGCCCAGGGTGGATTTTCCACAGCCGCTCTCGCCCACAACGCCCAGGGTCTGGCCTTTTTTGATGGTAAAGCTGACGCCATCCACCGCGTGAAGCTGGGCATTGGCCCCTACTTTGAAGTATTTTTTCAGGTTTTTGGCTTCGATCAAGATTTTATCTTCCATTTGCGGCTCCTCCTGTCAGCGTGCGGACTGCATCGGGTCAAACAGCCGGCAGCGGATGTAGTGGGTGGGGCCCACCTGACGCATGGGCTGCTGGGCGCGGCACTCGGCGGTGGCGTATTTACACCGATCGGCAAAGCGGCAGCCCTTGGGCTTCTGGGTGGGGTCTGCCATCATGCCCTCAATCGCCTCCAGCCGGTCACACTCCTCGTTCAGCTTGGGGATGGCGTTGAACAGCCCCTGGGTGTAGGGGTGGCGCTGGTCCGTCTCAAAGATATCCTCAGCGGTGCCATACTCAATGGCCTCGCCCGCATACATGACCATCACCTTTTCACAGGTCTGGGC
>OERE01000248.1_pt1 | contig 10858 bp, 9 predicted proteins | sample 1539961 | NCBI WGS metagenome assembly OERE01 (sample SAMEA3891892, study PRJEB23780) | metagenome | biome: terrestrial biome; feature: animal house; material: Caecal content | place: Italy | collected 2015-05-05
GACTTGCACAGGATGCCCAGCCGCGCGCCCCTGCCCGTCCCCACCATAATGGCGATAGGCGTAGCGAGCCCCAGGACACAGGGGCAGGAAATCACCAGCACCGCAATTGCCCTGGCGAGGGCGAAGGAAAACCCCTCCCCGGCAGCCATCCACCCAACCAGCGATACCAGGGCAACGGCAATGACCGCAGGGACAAAGAAATAGCATACCCGGTCCGCCAGCCGCGCAATGGGCGCCTTGGACTGGCTGGCCTGTTCCACCAGGCGGATCATGCGGGCCAGCGTGGAATCCCCGCCCACGCGTTCCGCGCGGATTTTGAGATACCCGGCCCGGTTGAACGTTCCGCTGATCACCCGGTCCCCCGCCGCCCTGTCCACCGGCATGCTTTCCCCCGTCAGGTCTGATTCATCCAGAGCCGCCTGCCCCTCTTCAATCATGCCGTCCACCGGAATCCGCTGCCCGGTTTTCACCACTACCAGATCCCCGGAACGAATTTCATCCAGCGGAACGGCGCGCTCCGCGCCGTCATGCCATACCAGCGCCTCCTGGGGAACCAGCTTCACCAGCCCTTTTACGGCGGCATTCGTTTTCCGATAAGAGCGGCGTTCAAGGTATTTCCCCAGGGAAATCAGGGTGACGATCATGGCCGCAGATTCAAAATACAGCTCCATTCCCTCCACACTGAAACCCTGCCACATCCCCGCTACCAGCAAATACAGCCCATACAGAAAAGCGGAGCCGGAACCGATGGCGATCAGGGAATCCATAATGCCGGTTCATCCACAGGACGGCGCCCGCCAGAATGCCTTGTGTCCACCAATTCATCCAGAGCCCCCAACTCCCTTCCGGGACGGGCCAGTTCCACATGGGGCCCATGGACAAATACATCAAAGGAACCAGCAGCAGAATGGACCAAACGAGGCGGGAGCCGCCCGTTTCCTCCTGTTCCAGCCTTTCCTCCCTCTCCGTTCCGGCAAGCGGCTCCTCCTTCCAGTCCGCCAGGTGGAAGCCGGCTTTCTCCACCACCGGAGCTATCCGCTCCATGGCGGGGGAATCAGGTTTTTCAAACAAGACGGTCATCTTCCCCGTCAGCAAATTCAGCTCTACGCGCTCCACCCCCTCCAATCCTTCCACGGCGCGCTCCACCTTGGCGGCACACCCGGCGCAATGCATACCGGAAACAAGATAGTTCTTTTCTTCCATTGTCATTAAAACGGAATGTTTGATGTTCCGGGTCCAGACAGGACCCCATACTGTTAGCCGAACCTAACACATTTATTCCGTTCCTCAAGCCGCTTTCGCGGCTTCAGCCCCCTCTGATAAAAAATGACAAAAAAACGCCCGCGGCCCCGTACCAGTAACAAACACCTTTACTTTCTTCCATGAACATTCCTCCTCTATTCAACATCCTGGCCAGCGCGGCCTTGTTGTCCACCCCCCTCCACGCCCAGCTTTACACCCTCCATGGTGACGGCGTCAAAAAAACGGAGAGAGTCGTGGAAAAAGCGGATTATTCCGATTATGAACTCGTCTGGCACGACGAATTCGACAAAGACGGCCGTCCGGACCCTGCCAAATGGAATTACGAACACGGTTTCGTCCGCAATAAGGAAGCGCAATGGTACCAGCCGGAAAACGCCTATTGCAAAGACGGCATGCTGATTATTGAAGGCAGGAAGGAAAAACATGCCAACCCCCATAACGACCCGGAGGGAAAAAACTGGCAGACGGCACGGAAAGAGGCGGAATACACCTCTGCCTCCCTGACGACGCGCAGCAAATTTTCCTGGCTGTACGGGCGGTTTGAAATCCGGGCCAGATTCACCCCGCGGGAAGGCATGTGGCCTGCTTTCTGGACCTTGGGCGTCAAGGAAAAGTGGCCCATGTGCGGGGAAATAGACATCATGGAGTACTACCAGTCCACCTATCTGGCCAATCTCTGCTGGGGTTCCCCCAAAAAACACGTGGGCAAATGGAGCACCACTTACACGCCGCTCAAATGGCTCCAGGAAAAACACGCGGACTGGGCGGACAGCTTCCATGTCTTCCGTATGGACTGGGATGAAAAGGAAGTGCGCCTGTATGCGGACGATATTCTGCTGAACCGGACTCCCCTCGATAATACCGTCAACGCCTCTTACAAGGAAGTCGCCAATCCCTTCCGGCAGCCTCACTTCATCATCCTGAACCTGGCTCTGGGCGCCACCGGCGGAGATCTGGACAAACTGCCGCTGCCCCAGAAATACGAAATAGACTACGTTCGCATTTACCAGAAAAAGGATTCCCCCCATAAAGGAACCATTCCATACCGCGCGGAAAAGTAACCGCCCTCTTCCGGAAACAGGAAAAAGGGCAGGGATTGCGGCATGAAAAAAGCCCCATCCGGACAAACCGGACGGGGCTCTTCAAAGAACAGAAAGAGGGGCAACTCAGTTTACGCGGCCCAGATAGGAACCGTCTTCCGTCTTTACGGAAATCTTTTCACCGGGCTTGATGAAAAGGGGCACCTGCACCACCAGTCCGGTGGTCATCGTGGCGGATTTGTAAACATTGTTCGCGCTGTCGCCCTTGACGCCTTCAGGAGCTTCCGCCACTTCCATGGTGATGGCGGCGGGGAGTTCTACGGAAACGACCGTTTCATCCGTGAAAAGCAGGATGTAGATATTGCCTTCCATCAGATAATCCTTGACGGGTTCCACGATTTCCGGAGACACGGTGATGTCTTCGTATGTATCCGGATTCATGAAGTGATAACCCATGCCGTCAATGTAGCTGAACTCATATTCCTCACGGGCGAGGTTGACGCCTTCCAGGGATTCATTGGAAGTCAGGCGAAGGTTATACACCTTTTTAGTGGAAATGCTGCGGATGCTCATTTGCACATAGGAAGCCATGCGGGGGGGGCACTTGTGCTCCATGCTGACTACAACGCAAACGTCATTGTTGTAATTGACCGCGTGTCCCTTGCGAAGATTGATTACGGGTACTTTTGCCATGCGGCCCGTACCATACCATGTTTTCCCCTCCCGTCAAGGCGAAAAAACCGGGCAACCCCTTGAGGCGCTTGGAGAAAACGCTCCTGAACAGGGCAGCGGGGAAGAAGGGGAAAACGGCTGTTCCTACCGGCTGAGGTCCTGCTGGAACAGGACTTTGATGCCGCTGGAATTCAGCACGGTGCGCCCGAAGTTGAGATCCTCCACGTGAAGAGCCACCAGAGACCCCCGCCCCACGCAAGGCAGCAGGGGATAGAGAAAGTTGACGTTCATTTCCGCGGCATACAGCGCATCCAGGCATTTTTTGAGGTCTGCGGGGCCATGGCGGAGCACCGCCACCAGCACCCCGGACTCCGTATAGCAAATACCTTTCTCCAGAAAAATTTCCGACGTCCTTTCCGGATCGCTGACAATCAGGCGCGCAATAGTCGCCTCATGGCAGTCCTGCATGCTGAATCCCAGACAGAAAATGCCGTGCATGTCCAGCAGGCCGAGGAGGGCGGTCAGGGCCCCCACCCGGTTCTGGAGCATGATGGAATATTGCTTTATCGTGCTGCCGGGGGCTTTAATGGCTTCTTCCTTCATAACAATAAAGCAAATAAGGGCCGTATTCTATTTGGCGTACGTTTTAAGCACGCGCCTGATGATGGCCAGAGCCTGCTGGATTTCCTCTTCACTGACATTCAGCGGCGGCAGCAGACGGACGGTTTCCGGCCCGGCGGGAACGGAAAGCAACCCTTCCTGCCGCAGGGCCTCCACCACTACGGAGGCGATCGTCTTGCCCTCCGGCGCGGCCACCATTTCCGGATTCAGGCCAATGCCCAGCAACAGGCCCAGGCCCCGCACGCCCTGAACAACAGGCAGGTTCCAGGATTCTATTTCCCTGCGAATTTCCGCGCCCAGGCGCCGCGCCCGCTCCGGGAGCCCCTGGGAAACAACTTCCCGCAGCACGGCCAGGCCTACCGCAGTGCCGAGCGGGTTGCCTCCATACGTGGAGCCATGGGAGCCGGGATCCATGATGGAGGAAAGCTCCGTACCCTGGCCGTCAATGGCGCGGTCGGAAATCCAGAAGCCGCCGATGGGGAAACCGCCGCCCAGAGCCTTGGCCCAGGAAATGCCGTCCGGTTCCACATCCGGAGCTACGGCGCGCCATCCCATGATGTCGCCGCAGCGGCCAAAGCCGCACTGCACTTCATCCATCAGCAGAAGAAGATCGTGCTCCCTGCATAACTGCGCCAGGCCCCGCAGAAATTCCGGAGTCACGCAGTTGACCCCTCCTTCTCCCTGGACGGTTTCCAGCATGAAGGCCACCGTTTCCGGCCTGATGGCTTCGCGGGCCGTTTCCAGATCGTTGAAAGGCAAATGGCGGAATCCCGGCAGCATGGGGTCAAAGCCGATTTTGATTTTATCCTGCCCCGTGGCGGACATGCTGCCCAGCGTCCTCCCGTGGAAGGATTTGTTGAACGTAAGCACCTCATAACGGGGCTTGCCGTCCGGCTGGGGCTTGCGGTGCCCGTAACGGCGCGCTACTTTGATTAAACCGTCATTGGACTCCGCACCGCTGTTGGCGAAAAAGACTTTTCCCGGGCGCTCCACGCATTTGGTCACGATGAATTCCGCCAGATCCGCCTGCTGGGGGATCTGGTACAGGTTGGAGCAGTGCACCAGGGTGGCGGCCTGCTTTTGCAGGGTCTGCGTCACCGCAGGATGGCAGTGCCCGAGCACGCAGGTCGCAATGCCGGCACAGAAGTCCAGATAGCACTTTCCCGTGCTGTCCCACAGTCGGGAGCCTTCTCCGCGGACGGCAGCCATGGGATAACGGCCATAGGAATGGAGTACGTACTGGTTGAGCTTTTCTTCTGTGTTCATAAGTTAAGGTAATATGGGCGTAGTTTGCTCTTCTGGCCCCGTCTGTAAATGATTTTTTTGGGAACCACGTCATGATTGCCGCATTTTACCCCGGAAGACAGTCACATCTTTGTCCGCCGCCCATTCATTTTTCTTTTCTTTTATCATTTTAACGGCAGAATAACCGCCGCAACCAGCAATAATCCACTATGGCTCATTTTTTCAACCTCAAAGGCTTTCTGGAAGAATTCAAGGCATTCGCCCTTAAAGGGAACGTTATTGACCTGGCGGTGGCCGTCGTCATCGGCGGCGCATTCAACAAAATCGTCTCCGTCTTCGTTTCCAGCATCATCACCCCCATCATCGGCTACCTTACTTCCGGGGTCAACCTGGCATACCTGGTGCTGAAGCTGGGCGATGTGGAATTAAAATACGGGGAATTGCTTCAGGCGACCATTGACTTCCTCATCATCGCCTTCTCCGTCTTTGTAGCCATCAAGCTGATCGGAGCCCTGAGGCGCAAGAGCGAAGAAGCTCCGGCCGCCCCTGCTCCCAAGCCGGATGACGTCGTCCTCCTGGAACAGATCCGGGACATCCTGCAAAAACAGGCGGACGCCAAATAAGCCCTTTTGAACGGTTCATGCCGGTTCCATACGGGACCGGCATATTTTTTCCTCTTTACTTGTTCCGCCGCAGACGGGAAAGTGATTGCATGACTTCTCCGCTGCGCCTTTTAGCCTTTGCCCTCCTTCTTGCTCCGTCCCTGCTTCCGGCGGCGGAAAACCAGCGCTTCATTCTGGAACGCCCCTATCCGGTGGCGGAACTCCCGGAACCTGACCGCAGCCTTCCCGTCACCAACGTAATCCTGATGATTGGAGACGGCATGGGCATCCACCACCTTTCCGCCGCATGGGCAGCCAACAGAGGACGCTTATTTATTGAGAACTGCCCGGTTACGGGTATTTCCAAAACATGGTGCGCGGACAAGCTGGTCACGGACTCCGCCGCTGCAGGCACCGCCATGGCGACGGGAACCAAGACGCTTTACCATCGAGTCGCCGTATGCCCCAAGGGCAACAGGCTGGATTCCCTGGTGGACAAGGCGGCGGACATGGGCAAATCCACCGGCGTCATCGCCACCTGCGAGCTGAATGACGCCACCCCGGCATCTTTCTGCGCCAATAATGAAAAAAGATCGGATGCCTACGGCATCATTGGGGATTACCCCCGTTCCCGTGCCGATTTCATCTTTGGCGGCGGCGGCAAATACTTCACGCAGAGGCCGGACGGCAGGGATATCTTCCAGGAAATGCAGGCGCAGGGATACCGCGTCGCCCGCACCTGGGAAGAAGCCGGCGCCTTGCCTCCCGGAAAAACGCTGGCCGTCACCGCTCCGGGGAATCTTCCCCCGCCCTCCAAGCGGGGAGACGTTTTCCGCCAAGCCGCACTGAAAGCCCTGGACACCCTTTCCCGGAATCCCGACGGATTTTTCCTGATGATTGAAGGGTCCAACATCGACAAGGCAGCCCACAGCAACAACCTGGAAGAAATGATGGAAGAACTCCTTGATTTTGACCGGACTGCGGGAGCCGTGCTTGACTGGGCCGCCAAACACCCCGGCACCCTGGTCGTCATCACGGCAGACCATAATACGGGGGCATTCGCGCTCACGGGCGGCAGCCGGGAAAAGGGGGAAATAACGGCCCGGTTCGGTTCCGGCAGTCATGACGGCGTGGCTGTTCCGGTGTACGCTTTCGGCGCGGGAAGCGGTGCTTTCACCGGCATTTATGAAAATACGGCCATCTTCAGCAAGATCATGGATGCCTTTAAAAAAGGTGCGGGCAAACCCGTGCGTTAGATACCCTGTCAAGGCTGCGGCCTGTCCATGCGCCGCGCCACCAGCCCGGCCCCGGCGGTAGCCACGCCGCCTATCAGGAACACCGCTTGCGGGCCGCCCGTATTCATCCAGATCACGCCGCCCAGCACTCCGTAAGCGATAGAAGCCACATGATTGATGGCCAGCCCGGTGTAAATGCTTGGCGTAATGTCTTCCGGCTTCTCGCAGATGCGGGCCACGTAGGTGCTCCGGGCCATACCCAGGGCGAACAGCAGGTTGTCCAGGACAAAGCAGGCGGTCACTACCCCCACGGCCCAATGCAGGGGCAGCAGCTCCGGCGCGAAGGCGTATGCCAGACACAGGAGGGACAGCGCCACGCTGTCGAAAATCGTCACCTTCCGTTCCCCATAGCGCTTGATGCTCCAGCCGATAAGGGGTTGAGTAACCAGTCCGATGACACCGGCCATGAGCAGGGTTTTTCCGATATATCCGGGAGGCTGGCCCAGCGTGCTGACCATCAGCCAGAAACCAAAGGTCAGATAAAGCTGCTTGCGGATGCCGTGCAGAATTTCCAACCCATAATAAACGGCATACCTGCGCTTGAAGACGAAACATTGCCTCCAGCCGCGCCGCTGCGGGAAGACGGGCGTCTTCACCCGGCTCAGGAACAGGAACGCCAGCAGGCACACGCCCCCCGTGACGAAAAAGTCCACGGCAAAAGACTGGTTGAATTTCCACTTGATCCACACGCACAGCGCCCCCAGCAGCGCGGCAGCCGTTCCCAGAGCCTTCATCTGGCCAAGCCGCAGGCTGCGGTTTTCCGGCCTTGCCGTATGAATGACAATGGTATCAATCATGCCCATCAGGATATGCTGGCCCAGGCTCACCGTCAGAATCCATGCGGACAGGGTCCACAGGCTGGTTCCGGCGCCGCAGAAAGCCAGCGCGTACATGCCGCCGAACATCAGCAGGCACGCCACCCCGGCCACGCGGACCTCATTAAACATGAAAAGCAGGCTGACCACAAAAAGAGACAGGATGCCGGGCAATTCCCGGGGGAATTCAATCAGCCCGCGCATCTCCACGTCAAGATGCTGGGCATCACGCAGAAAATTGCTGAAAACGAGATCATACACACCGCTTCCGAACTGGCCCAGAAAAAGCGCCAGCAGCACAAATACCATCGTCTTCCTGATGCGGGGGGAAGCGGCTCCATTCATAGCGCGGGAATACTCTCACAGGCGCCCGGACGGAACAACCGCTATTTTCATGTGCCGGTTTTCTCTGCATTTGCAAAAATAACCTCGAAACGGAATTTTCCCGGAAAATGCCGCGTATTTACGTACGCTATGATTTCCAAGTGTACCTTTTCCGCCACGGTTTTCAGCCTGTTTTCCCTTTGCTGGGGCGCCCCATCCGCTCCGGTTCTCGAAGCGCCCCATATCATTCCCCTGCCCGCCGCCATGCGCGTCCAAACCGGAGAAAGCGGGTTTTCCCTGAAAAACGGCGTCAGGCTCCCGGAAAAAAATCCTCTTTCCAGGCAGGCGGAACGGATTTTCCGCGATAACGGGATCAACACGGCCCTGGTTAAAAACAATGCGGACATCATCTTTACGGAAGACGCTTCCCTGGGCAGGGAAGGCTACCGCCTTGCCGTAACGCCGGATTCCATCTCCATTGCCTCCGGTTCCGTGAACGGAACCCTGTATGCCCTTCAATCCCTCGTTCAAAGCATCGCTGCCGACAAAAACGGAGCTCCGGCCCTGCCCCGGATGGACGTAAAAGACCAGCCCCGCTTTTCATGGCGGGGCCTGATGGTAGACAGCTGCCGCCACATGATGCCCGTGCGGGACATCAAAAAAGTGCTGGGCCTGATGGAACGGTATAAATTCAACACCCTGCACTGGCACCTGACGGACGACCAGGGGTGGCGTCTCCCGATCGCCAAGTACCCCAGGCTGACAACCGTGGGAGGCGCCCGGGCTCAATCCCCCGTCATCGGCAACCGCAATAAGGGAGACGGCATCCCCTACTCCGGCCATTACACCGCGGATGAAATCCGGGATGTGGTGCGGTACGCCAGAGACCGGGGCATTACCGTCATTCCGGAAGTGGAAATGCCGGGCCATGCCTCCGCAGCCATCGCCGCCTATCCGGAACTGGGGAATACGGACATCCCGGGCTATGCGCCCAAGGTGCAGGAAACCTGGGGCGTGCACTCCTATACCTTCTCCCCCACGGAAAAAACCTTCCGTTTTCTGGAAGACGTCATTGATGAAATATGCGCCCTGTTCCCGGACAGCCCCTACATCCACATCGGAGGGGATGAAGCGCCCAAGAATCAGTGGAAACAGTCCCCCACGGCCCAGCGGGTCATGAAGGACAACGGCCTGGCCAATGAACACGAGCTCCAGAGCTACTTCATCCGCCGCGTGGAAAAAATGATCAATAACCGCGGAAAAAGGCTCATTGGCTGGGATGAAATCCAGGAAGGGGGCCTTTCCCCCACCGCTACCATGATGGTCTGGCGCAGCAAAATGCCGCACATCGCCGCACAAGCCCTGGCTCAAGGCAACGATATTGTGATGACGCCCAAAAGCCACCTGTACTTTGACTATGACCAGGGGCCCGGAAAACCCGCTGCCCCCGAATACGAGACGATTAACAACAATCAGCTGACCTGGCAGCATGTTTACGGACTGGAACCGGTTCCTCAGGGAACGCCCCGGGAACGGGAAAAGCAGGTGCTGGGCTGCCAGGCGAACATCTGGACGGAATATATCCCGAACCTGCCGAAATGGGAATACCATGTCTTCCCCCGCGCCCTGGCGCTGGCGGAAGTTGCCTGGACCCCGCAGGAGCTAAAAAATGAGAAAGATTTCCGTAAACGCCTCGACCGCCAGCTTCCCTTCCTGGACGCCCGCGGCGTCAATTACAAAAGACCGGACAATGGAGCCCCCGCACAGCCGGAGGCCGTCATTACGCGGGAACGCCGTTAAGCACGGCAGACGGGTTCCTGCGGCACCTCCTTCCGGAGGCCGCATTATGGGCTAGCCAACCTTCATGAAAACCATTACATTGGCGGCATTATGAATTTGGAACTGCTTCGTCAGGTTTGCGTGACTCCGGGCGCTCCGGGGTTTGAAGACAAAATCCGCGATTTCATCATCCAGGAAGTGGCCCCGCTGGTGGACGCCGTGCGCGTGGACAACATGGGCAGCGTGATTGCCATCGTGGAAGGCAAAAACACGGAAAAAACCATGATGGCCGCCGCCCACATGGATGAAATCGGGTTCATGGTCCGTCACATCGACGACAAGGGGTTCATCAAATTCCTGCCTCTGGGCGGCTTTGACGCCAAGACGCTGACGGCCCAGCGCGTCATCGTCCACGGTAAAAAAGACCTCATCGGCGTCATGGGCGTGAAACCCATCCACGTTATGTCCCCGGCGGAACGTACCAAGCTGCCGGAAGTGACCGACTTCTTCATTGACTTGGGCATGAGCAAGGAGGAAGTGGAAAAATACGTTTCCGTAGGCGACTCCGTTACCCGTGAACGGGATTTGGTGGAAATGGGGGATTGCGTGAACGTCAAATCTCTGGACAACCGCGCCGGATGCTACGTGCTGATTGAAGCCCTCCGCGCCATCAAGGCTTCCAGGAAGAAACCCTCCTGCAACTTCGTGGCCGCCTTTACCGTTCAGGAGGAAGTGGGCCTGAGGGGCGCGCAGGCCGGCACGCTGGACATCCAACCGGATTTCTCCATTGCCCTGGACGTCACCATCGCCTGTGACATTCCCGGAACTCCGGCGCACGACCAGGTTTCCCACCTGGGCGCAGGCGCCGCCATCAAGCTGTATGACGGTTCCGTCATTGCAGACCGCCGCATGGTCAAGTTCATGAAGGCTATGGCAGACGCCAACAAAATTAAATGGCAGACGGAAATGCTGCCGGCGGGAGGCACGGATGCCGGAGCCATGCAGAAATTCGTTCCGGGCGGTTCCATTGCCGGGGCCATTTCCGTTCCCACCCGCAATGTGCACCAGGTTATTGAAATGGCTCACAAAGACGACCTGGACGCTTCCGTAGCACTTCTGACCGCCTGCGCCATGAACGTGGACAAATGGGACTGGTCCTGGAACTCCGTCAACGAATGCCCGGCGGAAAAACCCGCCAAGGC
>OERE01000251.1_pt1 | contig 10809 bp, 9 predicted proteins | sample 1539961 | NCBI WGS metagenome assembly OERE01 (sample SAMEA3891892, study PRJEB23780) | metagenome | biome: terrestrial biome; feature: animal house; material: Caecal content | place: Italy | collected 2015-05-05
GTAAAAAGGTCCCCTGTGAAGGCCCTGCCTTCAAGGCCTTCAAGACCTCCGGGTCCAGCATCCTGGTCCAGATGGAACAAGCTGCCGGACTGACCACCACGGACGGCAAGAAACCGGCCCAGTTTGAAATTGCCGGGACGGACGGAATTTACCATCCCGCCACGGCGGAAATCACAAACAGGAAAGGCGGCACAGCCGTTATCCGCCTCTCCTCCCCGGAAGTAAAATCCCCCAAAAACGCCCGGTATTGCTGGAACCGTTTCGTGACCCCCAACCTGGTCAACGGCAACCAACTCCCCGCCCGTCCCTTCCGGACGGACACACCCGTTCTGAAAAAATAACTCTTACCACGCCATCATTCCATGAACCTTCATCTTTTCCTTGCTTCCCTGGCAGCCACGCTCTCACTGGGCATTGCGGCACAAGCTTCTCCCGCCAAAGTGGCCTGCGTAGGGGACAGCATCACCTTCGGCTCCGGCCTTAAACCCGGAGAAGCCCGGTATCCGCAAGTGCTCGCCACGCTAATGGGCCCGGACTTTGACGTCAGAGGATTCGGCAATCCCGGAAAAACGGCGGGCGACTATCCGGGCCAAGCAGGACGCTGGTACGGCAGCACCAGGGAACACAAGCAAGCCCTGGACTTCAAGGCGGATATTTATATTTGCAACCTTGGCATCAACGACACAGGCCGATGGTGGAACCCCGAACTGTTCTCCAAAGGCTATGAAGCGCTGCTCCAGGCATGGAAAAACGCCAATCCCAAAGCACGGTTCTTTGCCTGGGGCCTGCTGGGGCCGGACTACCGCGGCCCGCTCAACAAAAAGGCATTCCCCGGCAACTGCTATCCGGACGTACGCAAATATGCAGGCTCGGACAACGGCTCCGCCGCCAACCGCCCGGAAGCGGAAAAATTGATTGCCGCCGTAGCGCGCAAGTACAAAGTCAGTCTCTTTGATGCGCTGCACCCGCTCTCCGACCATCCGGAATGGTATGTTGACGGGCTGCATCCTACGGAACAGGGCGCACGGCGTATTGCGGAAATCACCTTCGCCAAGCTGGCAAAAAGCCTCAAGATTAAGCAGCCCGTCCCCAGGCTGGAACCGGGTACCGGCAACGTGATCATCAACAACCCCGGTAATTCCGGCATTCTTCTGGACGGATGGAAATTGACGGACGGCTCCAATACGCTCATTTTTGAAAACTCCACCGTCATCCATCCCAAGGACAGGCTTATCATCGCCATTGGCCCGGAGACCCAAAAAGACCCGACCAGGCCCCTGCAAATCAAATCCGCCAAATCCCCCGCAGCTTTCCGCCTCATTCCCGCAAAAAAATATTAAAAACCACTGGAACAGTTTCATTGGGAACATGCAGCAGTTCCGTATGTTCCCAAATACCCGGCGCACTCTATTCGCGCCCTTACGCACCGAGGCAGGCGGCAAGCTGCGGAACTCTGCGGGACATCCGGATTCCCCGCAAACGGAATGCCTGCGTCTGGGACAGCTTCCCCGCTATCCCGGATGCTCCTTTTCATCCTATTTTAATTGAGCATTTCTGCATCCAAAACGGTCTACCGTGCATGGAACAGAATAAAAGCAAACCATCCGCATGCCGCCTGCTTGGCCCCTTGGCCACCAACACCAGTATGGATTTCGGCGTTCTGCTGCTGCGCCTGGGAGTAGCAGTCATGATGCTTGTGCATGGCATTCCCAAACTGGGCATGCTCATCAGCGGAAACTGGTCGGCCTTCCAGGATCCTCTGGGAATCGGCAATTTTCTGTCCCTGCTGCTGTGCGTAGGTGCGGAATTCGGTTGCTCCATCCTCATTTTGCTTGGGTTCCTGACCCGCCTGGCCTCCCTTATCCTGGTTATTAACATGTGTGTGGCGCTCTTTCTTGTCCTTGGCCTCTCCGGCTGGGGAGCACAGGAACTAGCGGCCATCTACCTGCTGATCTATCTAACCCTCTTCTATACGGGACCGGGCAAATTCTCCCTGGATGCCTGGTGGCTCTGGCGCGACTGCAAGATAGAAGTGGAATGAAAACAGTTCCTCCCGCGCGTCCTATGGCAAAAATACTTCTTTTTTCACTCGCCGCGGAAGGAGCCTTCCTCTAGGATGCTGGCACACCCAGTCCATCCGTTCAATGTCCGGCAAACTAACCTACAAGCAATCGGGGGTCGATACCAAGGAAGCAGCCGCTTTTGTATCCGACATCAGCTCTCACGTTAAAAGAACGCAAAAGCAGAGATCTCTGCACCAGGCCTTTGGCCTTTTCGCCGCCGCCTATGATTTGAGCTCCTACAAGGAACCGGTCATCGTCACCGGGTGCGACGGCGTAGGCACCAAGACGGAAATTCTTTTTGAACTGGACATGGTGGAAACCGCCGGCAAAGACCTGGTGGCCATGAACGTCAACGACATTCTTACTACGGGCGGCGACCCTCTCCTTTTCCTGGATTATCTGGGCATCTCCAATCTGGAACGGGAACGCTCCCGTATCACCCGCCTGGTGGCCGGCATGTGCGACTACCTGGAATCCTGCAACTGCATCCTGGCCGGCGGAGAAACGGCGGAAATGCCCGGCGTGGTGCCGGAATCCATCGTGGAACTCTCCGGCTTCTGCATCGGCTGCTGTGAAAAAAGCAAACTGATTGATCCGAAAACCGTCCAGCCCGGAGACGTATTCATCGGCTACAAATCCGACAGCTTCCATGCCAACGGCTGGAGCCTCATCCGCCGCATTCTGGAAGAAAATCCGGATGTAGTTGATGAAGAAGAACTCCGCTCCCTCCTTCAGCCCACCCGTTTGTATCATGACGTAGTGGAAGATATGCGCCGCTTCAACGTCACCCCGAAAGCATACGCCCACATCACGGGGGGAGGCCTCCCGGAAAACCTGGAACGCTTCCTGGGCGACTACGGCGCAGACCTCTCCATTCCCTATTGGGACAACACCGCCGCCCAGAAAATCCTGAAGCATGTGGATCCTCAGGACCGCTTCAACACTTTTAACATGGGCATTGGCTGGGTAGCCATCGTGAGGCCTGAAGACGCGGAAGCCGCATTGAAGGCAGGTCCGGGCGGCACGGTCATTGGCACGCTGAGAGAAGGCCGCGGCATTCATGTCAAGGTACAGGGCGAATAAAAAACACCATCTCCTTGCAGCGGATACACCACACTTACAGGACAATCTTTTCATCATCATCCCATGAGCGATTTTCTTAAACACGAGTGCGGCGTAGCCGCCATTCGTCTGCTTAAGCCTCTCTCTTATTTTCAGGATAAATACGGCTCCACCCTCTGGGCGTTCAACAAACTGCTCATCCTGATGGAAAAGCAGTACAACCGCGGCCAGGACGGCGCGGGCATAGGCTGCGTCAAGCTGAACATGCCCTTGGGGCAGCCTTACCTGTTCCGCACCCGGGACGCCAGCAAAGACGCCCTCACGAGCATCTTCAACGGGCAAATCAAGAAGCTCAATAAAAAAGTTCGCCGCGGCCAGGTCAATCTGAAGGATGCGGCAGATATCAAAAACAACTTCGACTACGGCGGGGAAATCCTGATGGGGCATCTCCGCTACGGCACCTCCGGCCTCTTTGACGAAGGGTCCTGCCACCCCTACCTGCGCCGCACCAACTGGCCGACCCGTACCCTGATGGTTCTGGGCAACTTCAACATGACCAATACGCCGGAATTGAACCAGCGCATGATTGAACGCGGCCAGCACCCCGTCTTCGGAACGGACACGCAGACTGTCCTTGAAGAAATAGGGTATCACCTGGATGAAGCCCACACGGACCTCTACCGCGCCTTGCGGGACAGCGGCATGCCCGGCCCGGAAATACCCCATGCCATTTCCTCCCGGCTCAACATTCAGGAAATTATCCATAACTCCGCCAAGCAATGGGACGGCGGATATGCCATCATGGGAGCCATCGGTAACGGAGACTACTTCTGCCTGCGGGATCCGCACGGCATCCGCCCATGCCACTACCTGATTACGGATGAATTCATTGCCGTGGCCTCCGAACGCGTTCCGCTGATGACCGTTTTTGAAGTGGAAAGCGAACAGGTTCAAGAACTTCCGCCGGCCAACATGCTCTCTATCAAGGCAGACGGCACACATGCCATTACGGAATTTACCACACCTCTGAAACCGGCTCCCTGCTCCTTTGAAAAAATTTACTTCTCCCGCGGAAACGATCCTATCGTTTACCGGGAACGCAAAGCGCTCGGTGCGGCATTGACCCCCCAAATCGTGGATTCTCTGGAAGACCGTTTTGACAAATCCGCTATCACCTACATTCCCAACACGGCGGAAACCGCCTACTACGGCCTACTGGAAGGCCTGCGCGTCTACCGCCGCAAGCGCGTGCATGCCCAGCTTCTGGAAGCCCTGAGAAACGGCACCCTGGATGAAAACATGCTGGACAGCGCTATCCTGAAACGCTGGCCGCGCGGTGAAAAAATCGCCCACAAGGATATCAAAATGCGCACTTTCATCACGCAGGAAAAAAGCCGTGCGCAACTGGTCTCCCATGTATATGACCTTACTTACGGCGCCGTAGGGCCGGAAGACGTGCTCGTCGCCCTTGACGACTCCATTGTCCGCGGCACCACCTTGAGAAGGTCCATCCTTCGCATCCTGGGCCGAACCAATCCTCGGAAAATCGTCATTGCATCCACTGCCCCGCAAATCCGGTATCCGGACTGCTATGGCATTGACATGTCCGAACTGGGCAACTTCATCGCCTTCCAGGCGGCCGTCTCCCTGATCAAGCAGCACGGACAGGCCCGTCTGCTGGAAGAAGTATACAAGGCATGCAGGGAAGAACTGGCCAAACCCAAGGAAGAACGGCGCAATTGTGTGAAGGCTATTTACGAAGGGTTGACGGAGGCTGAAATCTCCAGGGAAATCACCCGTCTGGTCACTCCGCATGACGCTCCGTGCCCCGTGGAAGTCATTTTCCAGACCATCGAAAACCTCCATGAATCCATAGAAGGCCCCTGCGGCGACTGGTATTTCACCGGAGATTACCCAACTCCGGGCGGATACACTACAGTTAATGTGGCATACATGCGCTGGTTTGAGGGTAAAGGGGGCCGTGCATACGATTTGCCCTTGTAGCGGCTCCCTTTTTTTGGGTATTCTGTCGACAACATGTCGGGACCCATTTCATACACGACCTTGGAAGACACCGAACTGGTCGCCAGGGCACGGGAAGGAGATTCGCGGGCTTTTGACGAACTTGTCATTCGCCACAGCCGCAAACTCCATGCTACCCTGTACCAGATGACGGACAACTACGACGATGCCTATGACATCGCCCAGGAAGCGTTCTCCAAAGCCTACCGGGCCTTGCGCTACTTCAATGGACAAAGCGCCTTTTACACATGGCTGCACTCCATTGCCGTCAACCACGCCAGAAACTTCCTGAAAAAACGCAACCGCAGAATGACCTACAGTCTGGACGACGACGAGTACGGCGACCATACGGAAAAGGACATGAACATGGCGGATGAAACGGACGGGGCGGACCCGGAACGCCGTACCCATTTGAATGAATTGCAGCTCAAAATCAACGAAGCATTGAAGAAACTTTCCACTAAACACAGGGAAGTCGTTGTTCTTCATGACGTAAAAGGGCTCAACCATACGGAAATATCCGCCCTTCTCGGTATCTCTGAAGGAACGCTCAGATCACGTCTGCACTATGCCCACAAGGAACTCCAGGGGCTGCTGGCGGAATATCTAAGTTAATCAGGAAAAAAAATATTGAACGTCAATTCCCGCCGCCATGTCAAACGCATAGTCCCAAATTCGGGACTGACACATCCTAACTTCTATTATACTTAACATCAACGACGATGGATAAACAATCCACAGATCATAAAGAGGAAACTCTGGTGGCCATGCTGGCATCTTTCCGCAAGGAAGCCTGTTACCATGACACCTTCGAGGAAGATTTCCTCCGCAATTTTCATCTCAGAAAGGAAACCGATCAGGCTGCCCACTCTGCTTGGAAATTGCTGCTCGAACGCCTGGACAATTATCTGCAGAACTTTCGTGGTTGGCAGTGGGTCTATGCTTCCATGTCCATCGTGACATTGGCTGCGGTAGGCGTTATTATCGCATCCGGAAACATGGATGAACCTTCTGAATCTTACGTATCCTCCACCAAGGATAAGGAAGAAATACTCCTGACGAAAAAAGCCGTTCCCGTAAGTAAGGAAACTATTGAACGAACCTCAACCGAAGTTGCTCCCACGGAAAAACCTGAATTCACCACGGGAGACTCTTCATATGAAACATCGGCCAAAGACAACCAGCTGAAACCTGATTCCCATGCCGATAAAAAACCGGTATCCCGCGTTCTCATTGAGATGTAACAATCCATGATGGACTTGGCTCCGATATTGACGGGCATAGCCGTTGCAGGCCTGATTTGCCAGGCAACGGCCGTGCCTGTCCCTTTTAAGGTAGAAGCCATCCTCCCCCAGGCGGAAGGGGCGCCGTATGCGACCATGGCGGCGCAAATCGGTAAAGACATGCTGGCCTCCTTGATTCCCTACCGGGTTTTAAAAAACGGAGGCGTGACCTACCACCTCGGGGACAAGAGTACCCCGCCCCTTCAGGTTTGGGCCCAGGAAAAGCTCACAGGCCTGACAATCTTTAAGGTGGATCCAGCCCATATATACGACGGACAGGCAGACCTAACCCCTCCCGGCATTCTTAAACGCGGCGACAAACTGTCCTTTGCCAGCAGCAAAAATGAGACCACGCAGGGAATTTACGTGGGCATGGAACATTCCATCGGGGACACCAGTTTCCCCCTGCGGCTCATCCGCGCCCAGTTCCCCAAGCTGGCAGTCCCCCCCATCGGCCAACCATGCTACGACTCTGAAAACCGTCTGGTCGGCATTGTTCTGGGCGTTTCCCGCAAAGGAACCTGCCACCTGCTGCCCGCCCGTGCCATCTCCTTCCTGGCAACCCATCCGGAAGCCAAAAGAGTGCGCCTGGGTTGCCTGCTGGACATCAACTCCTCAACCCCGTCATTGAGGGCCTTATCAACGGAGGTCCTCTTGCACGGGGAGGAATTCAGACCGGGGACATCCTCATCAACATCAACGACACGCCCATCCGCAACTACGGAGACATGCTGGACGCCACTTATTACCTAACAGGAGACAAACCTCTGTCTATCGAAGTCATCCGCGGCACCCAGGTGGTAACAAGCAAGGGAATCCTCCCCACGCAGGATCCCCGTTAATCCAAATCCGGGCTCCAAGTAAATGCCGGGGCTCCGGACGGCTCCCGCTCAAAATCGCCCAGAACCTTCTTTCAGGCTTGAACTCGCCCGCCGGCGCACTTAAAAAAGGGCGTGCTTCAAATCGTCTTCAATAAAATCAGCGCTGCGGAAGTATCCAGCATCCCCACCTTGGAACAGCTGGATCTGCTCGGAGACTTCCAAGTCTCAGAATCCACCCTCCAGACCCTGGATGACGCCCGTTTCGGCAAGATGGAAAAGGATGGTAAAATTCTTTATCGCTACGTCGCCAAAGATTACCGCATTTACTTTGAAGTTATCGAAGGCAAAGTGATCGTCCACCGCGTCCTGCACGCCAACAGCCTGAACGATTTCCTGTTTCGCACCAATATTTCCCCGACTGCCGGGGAAGATGAAATCCTGAGCCAGTCCAAGCACTTCTGGAAACTTATCGACGAAGGCAAAAACGCCTCCAAAGCCTGACCTTTTCCCATTCATGGCCTGCATCATTCTGGGCGTCACCGGCTCCATTGCCGCATACAAAGCGGCGGATATCGCTTCCGCCCTGGTCAAATACGGTCATGAAGTGCACTGCGTCTGCACAGCCAAGGCCCTTGAATTCGTCACTCCCCTCACCCTGCACACGATTTCCCGCAACCCCGTCTTTTCCTCCTTTGAGGATGAAAAGACGGACTGGGTTCCCCCACACATCCAACTGGCCCAACGGGCGGATCTTCTGCTTGTAGCCCCAGCCACGGCAAACACCATGGCCAATTTTGCCCATGGCTTCGCTCCGGACATGCTCAGTTCCCTCTACCTGGCTTGCCAGTCTCCGGTGCTTATTTGCCCAGCTATGAACGTCCACATGTGGGAACATGCGGCCACGCAGCAAAACGCGGCCGTTCTGAAGCAAAGGAAGGATCATTACATCCTCGGCCCCAGTGAATCCGGAATTCTGGCCTGCGGAGCGGAAGGCGCAGGAAAACTCATGCCGGTGGACAGGATTATTCAAAAAACACTCTCCCTTCTGCCGTAAGGACGGCAAAAATCGCTCCATGCCTGTTTATTGGTTTGCCCCCGGAGAACTAAATCTTCTATCATGGACGCATATGAAAATGCTCCTGTTCCTCTTCGGTTCCCTCATGCTCTGCTCCTGCGGTCCGGATAAATATCCCATCAGCTTTCATATGGAGACGGGAGCGACGGACAGCAAAAAATTCGCCTTTGAAAGGGACGGCCATTACTATAGCAAGGCCCCCTTTATTTCCCATAAGGACATTGAATCCTATTATTCCTTCCCTGCGCCGGACAACACCTACGGCATCGTCGTCAACGTCCGGAAAGGCCTGGGCAGCCGGGTGGAAGGAATAACCGCCTCCAACCTGGGCAGGCAAATACTGCCCATCGTCAACGGCCATGCCATGCAGCCCCTGCGCCTTTACAGCAAACCTGTCACCTCAGGAAAACTGGCAGTCATGGAAATGTTCCCCCCGGCGAATCATCCCGCCATGGCGGAATTTATTCCCCCGGCGGATCCCAAGAGAGAAGAACCCATCAACAAACTGGCCGCCGTTACCAAGCCTCTTCTTCCCAGCAAGGACCCTGCCCAGGAAAAGAAGGAGGCCAAAGACCCTGAAGAACACAAAGACCGTACCGTGATCAGCACCCGCCGGGGGCGGATCTGAGCCAGCACCCCTCGTATCAGCATGCACGGCAAATCCTTTCCTCTCCTGACCGGCATTCTCCTGTTTCTTTGGGGCATGCCATTCCTGATGGCGGATATTGTAGTGCGCTTCCCCACGGAAAATACAGCCCTGCTGGACAACCGCCCGCAGGACTTTTACATGTATGTAGACCGCAATTTTGAAGGGAAGAAATCCCAGCCGTGGGAAGCTGGAGCCTACGGTTTTACCCGGACCCTCGTCAGAACCCAGGCAGGCCCCGTAGCCGTCAAATTTCATGAGGGTATCGACATTAAACCTCTCAGGAGGGATGCTTCCGGCACGCCGCTGGACGACGTGCACCCCGTAGCCGGAGGCACGGTAGTCCATGCCTCCGCCAACCCCACCCATAGCAATTACGGCCGCTATGTGGTCATTGAGCACCAGCTGAAGGACGGCCCGCTTTACAGCCTGTATGCCCATCTGGCCTCCGTCTCCTGCAGGAAAGGCGACCGGGTAGGAACCGGAAACGTTATTGGAAAGCTGGGATACTCCGGGGTGGGTTTGAACAAAACGCGTGCTCATGTGCATCTGGAACTCTGCCTCAAGCTACAAGATGACTTTGAAAACTGGTATTCCAGTCTGAAACTGGGCACTCCCAACCGCCACGGTTCCTATAACGGACTCAATCTGGCCGGTTTTGACCCGGCACCCGTCCTCCTGCAATGCAAGGACGGGGCGGAATTTTCCCTCTCTCGCCATATCTCCTCCCTGCCGGTCCAATACGTCGTGCGGTCTCCCTCTTCCGGCGAACCGCCCAGCCTTGTCAAACGCTACCCCTTCCTGCTGAAGCCGGGGCCCTCCGACCCCAAATCCTGGGAAATCAGTTTCACGGGAGAAGGGGTTCCCGTTTCCGTGACTCCTTCCAGCCAACCGTGCACGGAACCCGTCGTCATCCGGGCCGTTCCGCATCCTTTCTCCCAACTGTACAGGACCTGCAACCGTGTTTCCGGCTCCAGCAAGGACCCTAAGCTTACCGCCGCCGGCAAACGCTACATCCGGCTCATCTTCATGGGGCCTGAATCATAATCCTACGATGATGCAAACCTTTTCCAGCTTCCGTTTTCCCCATGCCGTTCTCACATCCTGCGCGGCTGTCCTGCTTTCCCTGGGCGGCGCTTCCCCTGCAGCTGCCGCCCCCTCTGCGGGAGACACCTTTCCGCAGGACAGGCAGGACCTCCTGAAAAACAAAAAATACCAGCAGGGACTGAAAGCCTTGGAAAACCGCCTTCCCCTGGAAGCCAGCAAACACTTCCAGGAATGCCTGTCTTCCCAAAACCTTGCGGAATCACAAAAAGCCATAATCCGCCCTTTTCTGGCAGAAGCCCTGATCCGCGCCAAAAAAACGGAAGAAGGACTGAATGCCTGGGAGCAGCTGCCGGACTCTCCCATGAAATCCTACTGGACGGCGGTAGGCCTCTTCAATAAAGGCTCCTTTACCAAAGCCCTGGAAAAACTTACCGCTATCCCGGAAACGGATCCGCTTTCCCTCTACGGGTTTCAATTGAAAGCCCAGCTTGCGCGCCAGCTTCAGGACCGGCAGCTTTTACTGGAAACCCTCAGCAGGCTGGGGCAGGCGGAATCCCCCGCCGTTTCCCACCCCGCGCGCCTTCTTCTGACGGATGTATTGGTGAATCAGGAATGTTACCAGAACGCCGCCGCTATTCTTGAACAACTCAAAACGGAAACGGAAGACGGGACGGACAGCAACCAGCTCATACGTTCATACGCCGAGCTCATAGAAGGCAAGCTGGCCGGCAAACAGGGAAATCTGGACCAGGCCATCAAAACCTTCTCCGCCGTTATGGACAACAAATCC
>OERE01000256.1_pt1 | contig 10704 bp, 12 predicted proteins | sample 1539961 | NCBI WGS metagenome assembly OERE01 (sample SAMEA3891892, study PRJEB23780) | metagenome | biome: terrestrial biome; feature: animal house; material: Caecal content | place: Italy | collected 2015-05-05
ATTATAGATCGAGAAGAAAGGATTGATGTTCTTGGTCTTTGCGATGAAGAAGATTACTTTAGGTGGGATAGTAAAGAAAAATTGGAATTTGAATATCAGTAAATTATGACCTCTCAACAGAGGTTACAGTGTTTTAATAAAATCCTCCAAAAGCCTTGAAAATAAAGGATTTATCGCAATGTGTTCGCCTTATCTCTTTATACGGTTACACACAAGTTTACTCTTTCCCTCATTGCTCATAAGGGCAAATACAAGGGCAAGAAAATCTCATAACAAGATATAACAAAGTGTGGCAATCGGAGAACTGTGATGTATGTGCGAATATATTATAACGGAGGATTTTTCAATGGACAAGTACATTTACGATGATAAAAATGGTCTGTGGTATGAACTGCAAGGAGATTATTATATCCCATGTCTTATCTTACCAGCCGAAAAAGAACAGCCTATTGGTTTGTGGGGACAGCGGCACTTGCGGTATCTGAAAGAATACCGCCGAGCCACCTACATAACCTTGTTCACAAGCGGCAGACTGAACAATTACCTTGCTGACATCGACAGGCAGGCGCAGGAACGCATGGAAAGGCTCACAGAGCAGATGAAACGGGTGCAGGGTATTACGGAGCAGTTAAAGGCGGAAAACGCTTTGGAATGGACACAGAGAATGAATAACATACGGGCGTGTGCAAAGGAGATTGTGGAAAAAGAAATCATCTTTGCATAAGAAGACAGCGGTAGGATTTAGTTTTCCTACCGCTGTTTCACTTAAATCAAAAAAATATATTGACATTTTTCTATGTGTTGCATATAATAACACATAGACATTTATCTATAGGAGGTGATTGAGAGAGATGGATGAAAAAAGAATTGCGGCAATTTTCAAAGCGTTTTGTGATGAAAACCGCATTAGGATTATAAAACTGCTGCGTTCAGGTGAAAAATGTGCTTGCAAGTTGCTAGAAGAAATCAATGTCACGCAGCCTACGCTTTCCCACCATATGAAAATTCTTTGTGACGCTGAAATAGTTGTCGGGCGCAAAGAGGGAAAATGGACACACTATTCTATTTCAGAAAAAGGTGTGGAGCAGGCAAAAGAATGTTTGCGGCAGTTGACAACACTTGATGTTGAAAGCGAAAACAAGTCGTGCTGTGAAAAGTGAGGAAGTTTATTGATTGCTTTTCCGCACGGCTTATATTCGGGACGATAAATCGACATATTTCAATATAACTATATGAAAGGGGCTTTTTATGGAGACACTAAAAACAATTTGGGACTTTTTTCAAAATGAAGTCCTTGGTATGAACTGGCTGAATCGCCTCATTGAAACATTTTTGAACGCTTGCGGTTTAGATACCACGGGCAAAATAGGAGGAAGTGTTCAGTTTTTCATCTATGATACTGTAAAAATTATGGTACTGCTCGGCGTTTTGATTTTGATTATCTCGTATATTCAAAGTTATTTCCCGCCCGAAAGAGCTAAAAAGATACTCGGCAGATTTCACGGAATATGGGCGAATATCATCGCCGCTCTGCTCGGTACGGTAACACCGTTTTGCTCGTGTTCTTCCATTCCGTTGTTTATCGGGTTTACAAGCGCAGGTTTGCCGCTTGGCGTTACATTCTCCTTTTTGATTTCTTCGCCGATGGTTGACCTCGGAAGCCTTGTCTTACTGATGAGTATTTTCGGCTGGAAAGTTGCTGTTTTATATGTAATATTCGGTTTGGTAATCGCTGTGGCTGGCGGAACGCTAATTGAAAAGTTGCACCTCGATAATCAAGTGGAAGAATATATCCGAAACGGTCACTCGATTGATGTTCCGCAGGAGGAACTGCATTTCAAAGACCGTATGAAATTTGCGTGGGAACAGGTTGTTGAAACCGCTAAAAAGGTTGCTCCTTATGTTCTGATCGGCGTGGGCATTGGTGCTTTCATTCACAACTGGATTCCTGAAGAATTTATTGTCAAAGCACTTGGCGAAAATAATCCGTTTGGCGTAATTCTTGCTACGATAGTCGGTATTCCGATGTATGCGGATATTTTCGGTACAATCCCGATTGCAGAAGCCCTGCTTGCAAAAGGTGCTTTGCTCGGCGTTGTCCTTTCCTTTATGATGGGCGTTACTACGCTTTCGCTCCCTTCAATGATTATGCTTCGCAAGGCGGTCAAACCGAAACTGCTTGGTATTTTCATTGGAATATGTGCTGCTGGTATTATTATTGTAGGCTATCTTTTCAACGCAATACAATATTTAATTGTTTAATTTTAGGAGGTTATTATTATGGCATTATTTAACTTTGGAAAGAAAAAGGAAGAAGAAAAGAAAACACCTGCTTGCGCTTGTAGCTGCGGTTGTGCTGCCAGCGAAGCAGAAAGCATTACAAACGATTGCTGTCCTGATTTGAAAGAGGGAGAAATCTGCTGTATCAAAGTGTTGGCAGGTTGTAAATCCTGTCACGAACAATTTGAATACACAAAGCAGGCAGTAAAGGATATGGGACTTTCCGTAGAGGTCGAATACATTACCGATATGCAGAAAGTAATGGAATACGGTGTTATGAGTATGCCTGCCCTTGTTGTCAACGAAAAGGTTGTTGCTATGGGTAAGGTTTTGAAAGCTGCTGATGTGGTTGCTCTGCTGCACAAGCTGGGGTTTTAACGATGGATAAGAAAAAGGTAGCCTTTATTTGTGTGCATAACTCCTGCCGCAGTCAGATTGCAGAAGCACTTGGAAAACATTTGGCGGGAGATAAGTTTGATTTCTATTCTGCCGGAACAGAAACAAAATCACAAATCAATCAGGACGCTGTGCGGCTTATGAAACAGCTTTATGGGATAGATATGGAGCAAAGCCAGTATAGCAAGACGATTGATAAAATCCCTACGCCCGATATTGCGATTTCAATGGGGTGTGATGTCGGTTGTCCCTATATCGGTAGAGCGTTTGATGATAATTGGGGACTTCCCGATCCGACGGGCAAAAGTGATGAATGTTTTATACAGGTCATTGAGAGAATATCTCAAAAAATAAAAGACTTGAAATTAGAAAAGTAACATGAAAGCCACAGAATGGATATATTGCCCTATCTGCGGCAATAAAACTCGCACAATGATACGGGAAGATACAGAATTAAGAAACTTCCCTCTCTACTGTCCGAAGTGCAAAAAGGAAACAAGCATCAATGCTCAGGATATGAAAGTCACGCTTGCAGAACACAAATAAGATTTTTATGTATGCCGCCGCATGGGTGATACCATAGCGGCGGTTTTTCGTGCCTATCGGCTGTCTCTGTCAAAGGATTTCTTTCTCTGTCTCGGCTGGTTTCTCTGCTTACCCTCCGCCTGAAGCTGACGCAGGCGTTTCAGCACGCTCTCTCGTTCAGGCGGCTTTGCCTGCTCTTTTTTGGCGGGTTTCTGTTTTTCCCTGACCTGTTGCTCCCATGCGGCAAGGTCACGATTGAACTGCTCCACAACAGCCTCCGCCTTACGGTAGGTTGCCATGTACGCCTGCACATCGGGATAACCGTCCTCTTTCAGAACATCGGGCAGTTTATCCAGCTTTTCAGCGATTTCCTTTTCTGTCCGCTGTATCTGCTCTGTGAGCGCCTTGCGCTCCTTACCCTTGAAAATCCCTTTTGTATCGGCAAGCTGTTGTTTCAGCTTCGGAAGTACCGTATCCTGCAAATGCCGGATTTCTTTCGCCTTATCCTGCGCCTTTATCATCAGCTTTTGCATGGTACGGAACTCTGCCATATCTATTTCAAGGACAGGCTTCGGCGGCATATCGTGTTCACGGATTAAGTTTTGCAGGAAGTCCTTAGCCTTGTTTACGATACTGCGGAACAGACCCGGCAGCCAGCCCTTGCTTTTGATAGACTGGCTCGCCTTTTCGTGTATCTCTGTCTGCTTGACTTCTAAAATCTTTGCTTCGGAGATACCTGATAATAACGCCATATCCGCTGTCCTGTTCCATTCCTGCCTTGCGGCATTATCGGCTTTGATTTCGTCCTCTTTGGGATTATTTTTGCCGATTTTCTTGGCCGGAAGATAGACGCTGTTTTTATCAAATACCTTTAAGTGCTGCTCAGGATCGGAGATATGGCAGTTAATAAGTTCTGTATACACTTCCTTTATCTCTCGGAGAAAAGGCTCTCCCTTAAAGCGTGTATCTTTGGTAGTAAACAGATGGCTTTCGTATACCTCGCCTTTTTTGATGACGGTACAGCCTTTCCGTATCTGCCCGTCCTCCCCCGTGATTTCCTTTTTGGTGCGGACACGCTTTCCAGTCTCGTCAAAGAACACGCTGCGGGAAGCAACCTTTACATCAGGTTCGGGGAGCAACCTCCTCTCGCTGAAAATCAGATGGATATGATAATTTGTCTTGCGCTTGTTGTGGTGGAGGGCGGACACGCACTCCACACCGTACCGCCTGCGGAACTCCTCTGTAAAGTCCGTGAGTACCTGCTGCGGCTCGTATTGCGTATAGATTTCGGGCAAGGCGATAATCAGTTCCCTTGCTTCGATACATTTGCCCTCTGTGCCGCTGCGCTGAAACTCCTGCTGGCTTTCCCTTGCAAGGTTGCTCCAAAAGGTGCTGTCGGCGGTGCGGTAGGTGGCATAGAGATTTTCCTGCCTTGCATGGCTTGTAATATACGATATTCGCCCTTTGACATTGGGCAGTTTTGACATCTGGATAAAACTGTGTCTCGGCATACATCATCTCCGTTTTCTGTTGTCAAGGTGCGTCCTTTTTTTGCAACCGTTTACGGTTGTGGCTGTCGCTGCGGCAGCGGTGACAGCCCCGTATCATACGCCGCAGGCGGTTGATACGGAAGCCCCCTGCAAGGGCGAAATACCCGGAGTACAAATCGAAGATTTGTGCGAGGGGTGTATTTCGCTCTCAAACGCCGAGGGCTTAGGGTTACTTTCCGAAAAGAGAATGGATGGTCATTCCACTCTGCGGACATCATCGGGCTTCAGAAGATTTCTTCCCTGATTGACCGTCAGAAACCGTTCCAGCGTGTCCCTGCGGATAATGGTCTTGCGCCCCACTTTGAGGACGGGCAGCTTTCCCCATTCCACCAGCTTCCGCATGGTGTTCCTGCCGATACCCGTACATTCTGCGGCTTCCTCTATGGTAAGTCCCATTTTGACTGCGCTCATTCTATCAACCTCCTTTTAGAATACTCATTTTGCAACTACTGTTTTATCATTATACTTATTCTGCCATCTCTTGTCAACCTATTTTGCAACCATTCATAGTTTATTTACAACTTTCATTGAGATAAAGGTTGCAAAATAAGTATCGGCGTGTTATACTGATACCAGTCAGGAGGTGAACACCTTGAAAAAAGAAACCACATTCACCGCAAAACAGGTCGGTAGGAGGATTAAGGAACGCCGCACAGAGTTAAACATTACCATGCCGGAACTTGGCAGGCGTGTAGGCGTGAACAAATCCACCATTCAGCGGTATGAAGCGGACGGAGTTGATCCGAAGCGCACAATGGTTATCAACGGTCTTGCGGAAGCGTTGCTCACAACTCCCGAATGGCTGACAGGTCTTTCCGATGATAAGGAATATGACACCTATACTCTTTGCCAGCGGGATATTGAGGAACACATCAGGAAATATCTGGACACAGTTTCCTATACAGTAAAGGGCGAGCCGCACCAGCAGCTTCTCACGACATTTCTCGGCAAGATGGTTGACCTGTATACGGTTATGACCTGCTACTTTGCTGATGCTATGGAGGAAGTTGACCGTGTGGCGGAGGACAAAGGGCTGAAAGAGTCTCTTGGACGGTACGCCATAGAGTCCGGGGCAATCATGGAACAGGTATACCGCAAGAAGATGGAAGTACCGATTGAGGATATGAAACGGTTTTTAGACGGGATTTTACATATCCACGATGAGGGGCGCACAAGAATGTCGATGGGCGCACTTTTCGGGATAGTGGAGGAAGCCGAAGAAAGGCTTTCCGAAAAAGAAAATTCCGTGGCACCTTGACAAGTAAAGACGCCAGTTGACTTTCACTGGCGGAAGTGACACAATTACTTTACGCACACCATATGTCACAGTCCCGATTGCCACGGATAGAAAGGAGTTTTTTATCTATGGCAAAAGGTTCTGTAAGAAAGAAAGGCAAAAAGTGGTACGGACGCTTTTATATTGAAGATGAAAGCGGCAGAAAAGTGCAGAAAGAGTTTGCAGGCACAGAGAGCAAGGCGGAAACAGAAGCCATGCTCCGCAAAGCGATAGCGGACTATGAGGAAAAGCAGTTTGTCGGGAAAGCGGAAAACATCACGGTAGGCGATATGCTGGATATGTGGGTAGAGGAAGAACTGAAACCCGGCAACTTAAGCAACGGGACGGTCATGTCCTATCAGGGAACGGTCAACCGTATCAAGCAATATCCCATTGGCAAACGCAAGCTGAAAACCGTGACCGCCGACCATTTGCAGGCGTTCATTGATTTTCTGAGCTACGGTGGGACAAACCCGGACGGGACAACTTCAAAGCCCATGAGCAAAGGATATATGCTCCTGTTCTCGGCGGTGTTGCAAAATTCCTTCCGCTTTGCGGTTTTCCCGAAAAAACTGATTACCTTTAACCCTATGCAGTATGTGAAGCTGAGGGGCAGGAAGCAGGAAACGGATATTTTCTCGGACAGTGAGGAAGATACTTCCAGTATTCCTACTATCACCCATGAACAGTTCCAAAAGCTGGAGGAATTTCTCAAGGCAAAAGATAATCCCGCCTTGCTGCCTGTGCAGATAGCGTACTACACGGGGCTTCGTATCGGGGAAGTATGCGGCTTGACTTGGCAGGATATTAACCTTGAGGAACAATATCTCACGGTACGCCGAAGCATGCGCTATAACGGAACAAGGCACACAACCGAAGTGGGAACGACAAAACGGAGCAAAGTCCGCACCGTTGATTTCTGCGACACGCTGGCGGCAATCCTGCGGGCGGCGAGAACAGAACAGCGCAAAAACCGTTTCCGCTACGGGGAGCTTTATCACCTGAACTACTACAAAGAAGTAAAGGAAAAAGGGCGCACCTATTATGAGGTTTACAGCCTGCAAAGGACAGAGGAAGTCCCGGAGGATTACAAGGAAATCTCCTTTGTCTGCCTGAGAGCAGACGGGGCGTATGAAGCGCCGAGTACGGTAGGGATTATGTGCAGGGCGGCAAAGAAGAAAGTGAAAGGGCTTGAAGATTTCCATTTCCACACGCTCCGTCACACCTACACAAGCAATCTGCTTTCCGGCGGCGCAAAGCCGAAAGATGTGCAGGAACTTCTCGGACACTCCGATGTCAGTACCACAATGAACATCTACGCTCACTCTACAAGGGAAGCGAAGCGCACTTCCGCAAGGCTGCTGGATAAGGTGGTCGGCGGGGAATAAAAAGTTGCCCTTGTTTCGGCTCGTAAGGGCAAAAACAAGGGCAAACAGATAAGGTTTGAATGAAAAACAGGCGTGAAGCCTTGAAAAATCAATGGTTTTTGAGGATTAGATAGTTAAATTCCAATTTAGAGGTCTCCCGTATCTGTATGGGATGTATGGGCTTCGGAGACGCTCAAAGCGGCCAGCACTCCTGGACGGTGGATGAAGCCAAAAGCCGGGAGATCATCAAACGAGGCCTGGAACTGGGTATCAACTTCTTTGATACCGCCATCGCTTACCAGAACGGCACCAGCGAACAATATGTCGGCCGGGCTCTCCGGGACTTCGTCCAACGAAATGAAGTCGTGGGGGCTACCAAATTTCTGCCCCGCACCAAAGAGGAAATCACGGCGGGGATCAGCGGCCAGGAGCACGTCCGACGAATGCTGGACAAGAGCCTGCAAAATCTGGGAACGGACTATGTGGATCTCTACATTTATCACATGTGGGATTATCAGACGCCTCTCTATGAGATGATGGAAGGACTGAACAACGCCGTGCGGGCAGGCAAGGCCCGGTACATCGGCATCTCCAACTGCTTTGCCTGGCAGCTTGCCAAAGCCAACGCTCTGGCGGAACGGGAGGGATTTGCCAAATTTGTCTCCGTTCAGGGACACTATAACCTGATTTTCCGGGAGGAGGAGCGGGAAATGGCCCCCTACTGCCGGGAGGAGAATATCGCGATGACGCCATACAGCGCTTTGGCAGGCGGACGTTTGTCCAAGCGCCCCGGCGAGACCTCCCAACGGCTGCGGGAGGATGATTACGCGCAGCTGAAGTACGGCGCTTCCCGGGATCAGGACGCCCCCATTCTGGCCCGAGTGGCAGAGCTGGCTGACCGCCGGGGCGTATCCATGACGGAAATCTCTCTGGCATGGCTGCTGACGAAAGTCGCCGCCCCGGTGGTGGGAGCCACCAAACTGCACCACATAGAGGGAGCGGCGAAAGCGGTGGATCTCACTTTAACAGCGGAGGAATGCGCCTGGCTGGAAGAACTTTACACGCCCCATCCTCTGGTGGGCGTTATGGCTCAAAACACAGCCGCCGCGGCAAAGGACACGCATGTCTGGTCCACCGGAAGCCAGAAAATCGGAACCGAATCATAAACCGGTCAAATAAGACGCGTTTCGTCTCATGCTCTCACAGCTCCCAATCCACATCGTAACCGTTGTCGATCAGCAGCACAGGGTAGCCGTGTTCCCGGCACAGCGCAAGACGCTTTTCGTTGTCCCGGATCAGATATTCCTTTGAGTATCCCTCGTCGTCTCCCCTGTCCTCGATCACGCTTGCGTAGCGCTTCACGTCCTGGAAATGTTCCCCGAGATACCGCTGTGTCATCACCAGACAGAGATACCGGATTTCACGCAGGTACGATTCCTCAAAATCCCGTTCCCACCCAAACGGAATGTAGCAGCCCTCCACGATGAGGTTCTGCCCGTTTTCGATGGCCGTCTTGATCTGTTCCCGCACGATCGGCCACAGATATTCCGTTAGCTCCTCGTCGTCCTCCGGGGTCAGGGTTGTCTGTCCGCTGCGGATCAGCCCCATCTTCAGCAGATCCAGCGAAAGATACGGATATCCGTACCGTTCCAAAAGACGCTGCGCAAGCGCTGTTTTTCCCGTGTGGGTGGAACCGGTCAGCAACAAAATCATGTTTTGTCCCTCCATCTTTAAAAGTTCTTTTTCTCATGCAATTATATCACGTCCATCAAAAAATGGATCCTGACGCGGCTTTTGCACCCTCACCGGACACCAAGCGATCCACGGCGTAACGATGATTCCACAGCAGCGCAATTCACTGTGGAAAAGCAGGATGGGTTTCGGGCCTTCCGCACTTGACTTTTCAGCACGATGGGATATGATGAGAATAAACCGAAGGAAGAAGGACACGACAAATCAAACGTTTCAAGGAGGAGAATACAGTGGGTATGGAAGTGCTGGCAAAGCAAGACAAAATCCCCTCATGGGACACCAATGCGATCGCGGTAAAGCACATCGAATATTATCCCTACGGCGATACCTACGAAGAAGATCAAATCACACCGGAAATCATTGCGAAAATTCTGGAAGAAATCCCGCAGGGAATCAATCTCTATCTGTTTTTGGACCCTTACGGAGAATGTGATTTCATGGAGGTGCTCTCAGACGGAGAATGGCTGTCTCTGGGGTGCTCCTTTGACCGCGACGGAGAGTTTGAGAACTATTATACCTATAACGCGGCTTACGCTGACACCGCCGAGCAGATAGAGCAGTTCCAGTATTCCGACAAAACCGTCTGGACTCCACTGGAAAGCGGCGGACAGTCTCCCGTTCCCAAAATGGAGGCGATCACGGATATGGAAGCCGGCAGAAAGGCCGTGGAATATTTTATTCACACAGGAAAGCTGTATCCGGGAATTAACTGGGCGCGTCAGCTTTGACGGCCTCCAGCACAAGCAGAGAAAACCGGCCCGTCAGAGATATCTCCGGCGGGCCGGTGGTTTTGTTTGTTGTTTGTGAGCAGACCGCATGAATGAGAATGGGTTAACTATAGCTTTTAAGCATAACAAGCTATTCTATATAGGTATTTGTTATCTCCATTTTCAAGTGATACAATGAATATGGAAATACCAGGGCTTGTTTGAGAATAGATAAAATGGCAGATTTTCCCAGAGTGAAGAGGCTTTCCGGAAAAAGCACAGGAATCCTTGCCGGATTCCTGGCATTTTGGACACGGAAAGCAGCCGCTATGGAGGAAAAGACAACGTTTATGATTTTGCAAACAAGCCCCAGAGTGTCAGGAGTTAGAAGATGGACTTAAACGCATTTTTGGATCATTTGAACAGCGGAAAACCGGTGCAGGGCGGCAGCGAAGCGCACCTGTTTATGCACGGCGTCAGCCAGGAGGCTTTGCGTCTCACGGCGGAGATCAACGGCAGCTACCACGAACCGGAGGAGCTGCGCTCCCTCTTTTCCCAGCTGATCGGCCGCCCGGTGGACGAAACCTTTGGGCTGTTTCCGCCCTTCTATACAGACTGCGGGAAAAACATCCACATCGGAAAAAACGTGTTCATCAACATGGGCTGTAAATTTCAGGATCAGGGCGGTATAGTTCTCGGGGACGGGCGTTTTATCGGGCATAATGTAACTGTTGCCACGCTCAATCATGACTTAAATCCTGAGGCACGTGCGGATATGTACCCGAAATCGGTAATTTTGGGCAAAAATGTCTGGGTAGGTTCAGATTCCACCATACTCCCCGGTGTCAAAA
>OERE01000257.1_pt1 | contig 10673 bp, 6 predicted proteins | sample 1539961 | NCBI WGS metagenome assembly OERE01 (sample SAMEA3891892, study PRJEB23780) | metagenome | biome: terrestrial biome; feature: animal house; material: Caecal content | place: Italy | collected 2015-05-05
GTCATCGGAGAACTTGAACTCGACGAAACACTCACCTCGCGAGACACCATCAACTCGAAATTACAAACGATTCTCGACGAAGCCACCAACAAATGGGGTGTGAAAGTGAACCGGGTCGAACTGCAAGACATCACCCCTCCCGAAAGCGTGAGAGTAGCTATGGAAAAACAAATGCAGGCAGAACGAACCCGACGAGCCGAAATCTTAAAAGCCGAAGGAGAAAAACAATCGTTGATTCTCCGATCCGAAGGGGAAAAAGAATCTAAAATCAATCAGGCCGAAGCCGTGAAACAATCCGAAATCCTCCGCGCCGAAGGAGAATCGAAGGCCAAAATACTCATGGCTCAGGGTGAAGCCGAAGCTATACGACGAATCACAGAGGCTATCAACAGCACAAAAACCGACCCGGCCTCCTATCTCCTCGCCGTAAAATACATCGAAACACTCAACCAAATGGTATCCGGTAAAGACAACAAAACGATTTATATCCCTTACGAAGCCTCGAACCTCCTTAGTTCCATCGGCTCCATTAAGGAAATATTCAATAAATAAGCAAAACAGGTAAGGCACAGCCTTTTTCCTCCCTACACCCGGCGAAATACACGGAAAAATGACATCTGAACCCCGAAATCAACTCGGTGTTCAATGTAATTCTAAACTCTCCCTTTGCTCGTCGCAAATGAGACAAGGGGAGAGTGCTCGCAGGGAGAGGAGAAGGCAATATCCCGGCCCGATCTTTCATATCGTTATAAACACCAACGCACATTGAATACAAGCTGTGACAAATCGAGAAGCGTAAAATCGCCTGCACAAAAACGAATCGACAGTATCGATCTGTTCAAAGGAATCGCCATTCTGGGAATCGTGTGGAAACACACCTTTCATCCGCAATGGTGCGACCTCATTCACATAAGTGCGCTTTTCTTCATCTTATCGGGAATCTTTTTCAAAGACGAGCCATTCATTCCCTTTCTAAAAAAGAAAATCCGAACCATACTTATTCCGTTCCTCTTCTTTTACATACTCTCCTATCTCGCCCGAATGGCCTTCTATTTCGGGCACTTTCGCACCCTACACGGATTCGCATGGGATAGCCTGTTGGAAATCTTTTCTATTTCCAATACACCCGACTACCTCACGGTGAACATACCTCTGTGGTTTCTCATCGGCCTATTCGTCATGCAAATTATCTTTTGGTGTCTGAACAGAGTAATACCCCGTAATAAATACCGTATCTGCTGGTTCTTGGTAATCTTAGCAGCCATATACACTGGTTACGACACAATCGGGTCTTGGCACTCGCCGTTTATGTTCAATGTCGCCATCGAGTGCCTTCCCTATTTTATTGCTGGAAACCTTTTCGGACTACAAATAGCCCGATTTGTTTCCAAGTCCTCTCTGAAATATCTCCTCGCCCCGACATGTTTTGCCCTGTTCATCGGGTTCCAATACTTGCCGATCGATATCTCTATCCTTGCCTTTATCAAAGCATTGACCATATTCGTAGCAATACTTTCCCTACTGTCTTGCTTCGAAAACAGCTGCTCGATGATATGGACGACAGTCCGATATTTCGGGAAATCATCACTCTTTATCATGGGTATTCATGTACTCTTATTAGCCCCTATACAATCGATGGCACGCGCCATCACCGGAAAACCAGACTTACTCACCGGATTAATCTGCCTTGCGCTTACTATGCTCCTCATATACTTTCTTATACCTTTCACCGAGAAATATATCCCGTGGGCTATCGGGAGACAACGACAAAAACAGGACACGAAATTATCTCAAACAACAAAATAGCATGAATAAACAAGTTTTAACAATTAAGGGGGGGGTAAAACCAACCTCTTCAAAACGAATCGATTACATCGATCTTATTAAAGGAATCGCCATCATCGGTGTCGTATGGAGTCACACTGTACACCCGCAATGGTACAATGTAACCTACATAAATGCACTTTTTTTCTTTCTCTCCGGATTCTTTTTCAAAGAAGAACTATTTCCCGCTTTCCTAAAAAAGAAAGTCAAAACGCTCATTATCCCATTCACTTTCTTCTACCTCCTATCCTACCCGTTCCGAATCATTTTTAACCTTTGGGATTACCGTACGCTCAACAACTTCGATTGGGGGTGCATCTTCGATATATTCGACATAACAAACAAAAGCGATTATCTATTTGTCAATGTTCCGCTTTGGTTCATATTTTGCTTGTTCGTCATGCAACTGATATACTGGTGCATGAACAAGATCACTCCGGAAAAATACCGGACAATCATATATCTCATATTGACCGCAGTAATCATGATCTGGAACGAGGAAATCAAATCTTACCCGACCATTTTCATGTTCAATAACGCAGTGCAATGGTTGCCCTATTTCATAATCGGCAACTTGTTCGGCCTGAAATTATCTCGCTTGATTCTCGACTACCAATCAAAATACATCATTGTACTGACAACCCTCGTCGCTTTCATCGGCTTACAAGCCATCGACTGTAATCTGCCTGCCTATTTTTTCCTAAAAGCCATCGTCTTGTTTCTTTGTTTCATGTCCGCCCTTTCCTATTTCAACGACAACAAGAACCATATATGTGCGATTGTTCGTACCTTAGGAACATCTACCCTCTTTATCCTCTGCATACATATTCTCATACAAACTCCTTTCCAACGAGCCATCATGAAAATATTCGGGCATCGGGAAGTATTCACCGGATACATCGACGTCGCACTCACCCTGCTCGTCATATATCTCCTCATTCCCTTCGTGAATAAATATCTTCCCTGGGCGATCGGGAAAAAAAGATAAGGATAAAAAAGAACCGGGGCTAGAATTATCCAGCCCCGGTATCTATATAGACAAACTACTTTATGACTTAGGTTGCAACAAACGATTATACTCCAAATCGTCATTTATAATTTCCATAGCCTTGACGAACGAGGGATTTCGAGGATTCATTACTCTGAAATAGGCAGCCGTGTCGAACATATCCCGGGCAATAAGAGCCTTTATCTGCAAAGCTATCAACCCTTTGGATTTCCGATACTGCTCCTCGTTATATTTCACCTTCTCGGCTTCTCCCATCTTCAACAATTCAGCGAGCATATCGTCCGTAACCGCAAATTCTTCGACAAATTGGTCCACCTTTTTATACTTATTCATCAACTCTTTCCGATGACTGTCGAGATAATTGACCGGATATTGATTCAATACCCCTTTCGCCAACAAATCCCGATGGAAATCGGTATAAATCGTCGTGTCTAACGGTATAAAAATATCGGGCATAATACCCCCGCCGCCATATACCGTACGTTTACTCTTCAAAGTTTGGAATTGCAACGAATCCGGGAAGTGAATACTATCGGTATAAATAAGCTCTCCATGATTGAACCGGTCGAGCAATTCCCGCTCGTATGCCTCGTGTCCTTTGTCATAAGGCTTCTGTATACTCCTGCCGGAAGGCGTATAATATCGGGCGACAGTCAACCTTATCATCGATCCGTCGGGAAATGGTATGGGACGCTGAACCAAACCTTTTCCGAAGGTACGACGCCCTACGATTATACCCCGGTCCCAATCTTGAATCGCTCCCGAAAGGATTTCACTTGCCGAAGCAGAGCTCTCATCGACCAGCAAAACTAATTTCCCCTTTTGGAACTGCCCCCGTTTCGAAGCGAAAGCATCGTCCCGTGGAGAACGACGACCTTCGGTATAAACGATCGACTGCCCGTCGGCCAAAAACTCGTCGGCCATAGCGATAGCACTGGTCAAGAATCCACCGCCGTTGCCTTGCAAGTCGACAATAAGATTCTTCATGCCTTTCTTTTTCAACTCCTTAATGGCATCAGAAAATTCCTTGTCTGTCGTCACGGCAAAACGGCTCACCCGTATATAACCCGTTTCTTTATCGGCCATATAAGATGCATCGATACTGTAAATAGGTATTTTATCGCGTACGATTCTGAATTCGATAGGCTCCTTCACCCCTTTGCGCAATACGGTCACTCGCACCACCGTACCCGATTCCCCGCGTAGCCGTTTCATGATGTCGGTATTTTTCATCTTCACTCCGGCTATGGTTGTATCGTTTACAGCGATGATACGGTCACCCGCCAATATTCCCACCTTTTCCGAAGGTCCGCCAACGATAGTCTGTATCACATACAACGTATCTTTATTCATATTGAACTGGATACCCACCCCGCTAAAATTACCCTGTAAAGGCTCGTTCATCTCCCGAGTCTCCTCGGCTGTCGTGTAGGTCGAATGCGGATCGAGTTTATCGAGCATACCCCGAATAGCATCCTCCACCAACTTATTCTCGTCTACCTCATCGACATACAAATTCGTTATGGCGAAATCGGCCAAACTGAGTTTTCGCATTCCTTCGCTTTGGCCTTGCGACCACATGGCTCCCACCGCTATCACAGGTAGGAATATGATAAAAAATAGTCTTTTCATCTTCAACTTAAAATTATACTAATTTCAACCCTTTGGGAACAAATTCATCGACACTGTGACCGAACCTTAAAAGCTCCCGCACAATGGTAGAACTGATATGAGTCAATTCCGGCTCGGTAAACAAAATTATCGTCTCTACCCCCGATAATTTCCGATTCACGTCGGCGATAGTCTTCTCATACTCGAAGTCATTCACCGACCGGATACCCCGCAGAATAAACCGGGCATTCCATCGCAAGGTCGATGGTGAGGCTGTCGTACGAAACGACTCGAATCCGAGGATTATCCCGAAACAAATCCCTCAACATTTCCAACCGCTGTTCCACGGTGAAATAAGTGCGTTTCGAATCATTGATACCTATGGCTATGACCACTTCATCGAGCAATTCGAGCCCCCTGCTCACAATCGACATATGACCGAGAGTAAAAGGGTCGAATGTTCCCGGGAACACAGCTATCCTTTTAGACGAGATTGGTGTCATCTTCTATAACCAGATTTTGTATAATAAAGTTTTGTCTTTCCATGGTGTTCTTGCCCATATAAAATTCGAGCAAATCTTTCACCAAATCCTCCTTACGCAGCGATACCCGGTCGAGACGCATATCCGGTCCGATAAACTGACGGAACTCGTCGGGCGAAATCTCACCCAATCCTTTGAATCGTGTCACTTCGGGGTTTGCTCCGCACTTCTTGATAGCGGCGAGCCGTTCCTCGTCTGTATAGCAATAATGTGTTTCTTTTTTATTCCTCACGCGAAACAGCGGAGTCTGTAAAATATAAACATGCCCTTTCTTGATAAGGTCGGGGAAAAATTGCAAAAGAAAAGTAATCATCAGCAAGCGGATATGCATACCGTCCACATCGGCATCGGTTGCGATAATCACCTTATTGTACCGGAGTCCCTCGATACCGTCCTCTATATTAAGGGCAGCTTGCAGCAAATTGAACTCCTCGTTCTCATAAACGACCTTTTGGGTCAGTCCGTAAGTATTCAACGGCTTACCCCGCAAAGAGAAGACCGCTTGCGTTTCCACATTACGGATCTTGGTAATCGAACCGCTTGCCGAGTCCCCCTCGGTAATGAAAATACAGCTCTCGTCCTGTCGGTCGCCTTTGGTATCGTTGTAGTGTATGCGGCAATCACGCAACTTGCGGTTATTCAAATTCGCTTTCTTCGCACGCTCCCGTGCCAACTTCGTAACCCCCGCTATCGCTTTGCGTTCCTTTTCCGATGCCAATATCTTTTTCAGCATCACATCGGCCACTTCGCCGTTTTTATGCAGATAATTATCCAATTCCTTTTTCAAGAAATCGCCGATAAACTTTGCGATGGTCGGTCCCTCGGGTCCCACGTCTTTCGAACCGAGCTTGGTCTTGGTTTGCGACTCGAATACAGGTTCTTCCACCTTGATACTGATTGCCGCTACCATACCGTTACGAATATCGGTATATTCGAAATTCTTGGCATAAAACTCCTTAATCGTACGGGTAGCCGCCTCTCTGAAAGCAGTCAAGTGTGTTCCTCCCTGCGTCGTATGTTGCCCGTTCACAAACGAATAATATTCCTCGCCATATTGGTTGCTATGCGTGATAACCACCTCTATATCCGCTCCCGACAAATGAATGATGGGATATAAAGGTTCGGTCGTCATGTATTCGTTCAACAAATCGACCAATCCATTACGGGAATGGAATTTACGTCCGTTCAACAAAATGGTCAGTCCCGTATTTAAGAACACATAGTTTTTAAGCAACGGCTCTATCAATTCCTCCCGGTAAGCATAATTTTTAAAAATCGTTCCATCGGGAGAAAACTGAACCAATGTACCGTTCGGCTCGTCGGTAGGTGTCAAACCGCTCTCCGAGACCACTTCTCCGCAAGCATAACTCACCGAGTTACTCATTCCGTCGCGATAAGACTGTATGAAAAAACTCGACGACAAAGCATTGACCGCCTTGATACCGACACCGTTCAGACCGACTGACTTTTTAAATGCCTTCGAATCGTACTTACCGCCCGTATTCATCTTGGAAGAGACATCTTTCACTTTGTCGAGAGGTATACCCCGACCATAATCCCTCACCGAAACGACCTCGCTCGAAATCTCCACGACAATCTGTTTGCCAAAGCCCATCATGTGCTCGTCGAGAGCATTGTCGAGAACCTCCTTCAACAATACATAAATGCCGTCATCGGCATGAGAACCGTCCCCCAACTTCCCGATATACATACCAGGGCGGCGACGGATATGCTCCTTCCAATCGAGCGTCTTAATGGCATCGGAGCCGTACTCGAACTCAGAATTTATATTCGTATTCTCTTCCATAAATATCTATCTCTCACCGCTGATTTTTCGTATAATGCAAAGATAAAGCAAGCCGGGAGTAGAAACAAGCGCACTTGGTTATACCGAGGCACAGCCCATTTTCGCATTATGCAAAGATAACGCTAAAAAAGAGTAAAAAAAAGAATAACTCCCTTTTTACAACCTTTTTAAGAAATAGATATGCCCCGGAAAAGCGTTTGCTTTTCCGGGGCATCTATACACATATCTTCTATCGGACAAACTACTCTACCAAAGCGAAATCGAGCTGTTTCCGCTCCAAGTTCGCGCGAGCTACCTTGATACGGATAGGATCGCCCAAGCGGTATATCCGGTGCTTGCGACGCCCCATCAGACAATAATTCTTCTCGTCGAACTCGTAATAGTCGTCTTCGAGGTCACGTATCGGCACAAGTCCCTCGCATTTATTCTCGTTGATTTCTACATACAAACCCCATTCGGTAATACCCGAAATAACGCCGTCGTACTCCTCGCCCAAACGTTCGCCCATAAACTCTACCTGTTTATACTTGATAGAAGCCCGCTCTGCGTTGGCAGCAAGCTGCTCCATATCCGAAGCATGTTTACATTCGTCTTCGAGCGACTGAACATTCACGCTACGTCCACCCGCCATATAACGCTCCAATAATCGATGCACCATCAAGTCGGGATAACGACGTATGGGAGAAGTAAAGTGGGTATAATAGTCGAAAGACAACCCGTAGTGACCGATATTTACAGTCGTATAGACCGCCTTCGCCATGGCTCGTATAGCTATCGTCTCCACCAAATTTTCTTCCGGCTTTCCTTGTACGTTGGCCAACAAACTATTAATACCCTTCGAAAGGTCTGCTTTGCTACCCTCGGTCTTGATTTTATAACCGAAGCGGGTGATAAAAGCGGCGAACGAAGCCATCTTGTCGGGATCGGGCAAGTCGTGTACCCGATAGACAAACGCTTTGGGCTTTTTCCCGTCTTTGGGTTTACCGATAAATTCTGCTACCGTGCGATTCGCCAAAAGCATAAACTCTTCGATCAGCTTGTTCGCTTCCTTAGATACCTTGAAATAAACCCCTATCGGCTTGCCACTTTCATCTATGTCGAACTTAACCTCATGACGGTCGAAATTGATAGAACCGTTGTCAAAACGGCGCTTCCGCAGCTTCTGCGCCAAATCGTTCAAAGCCAATATTTCCTCTTTATAATCCCCTTCTCCGGTCTCTATCACCTCTTGCGCCTCCTCATAAGCAAACCGGCGATTAGACCGAATCACCGTACGGGCGATATGCGACTTCTGAACCTCGGCATTACCGTTCAGCTCGAAAACACAAGAGAACGTAAGTTTATCCTCGTCGGGACGCAACGAACAGATTTCGTTGCACAATCGTTCGGGCAACATCGGCACGACACGATCCACCAGATAAACCGAGGTTCCCCGGCTTTCGGCCTCCTTGTCGATGATACTGCCGGGTTTTACATAATAACTCACGTCGGCTATATGCACGCCAACCTCCCAATTTCCGTTCGATAATCGGCGGATAGAAAGGGCATCGTCGAAATCTTTGGCATCCTTCGGGTCTATGGTAAATGTCGTTACCTGCCTGAAATCTTCCCGTGCGGCAATCTCCTCGTCGGTTATCGCGTCAGGAATCTTATTAGCCGCTTTTTCCACTGCTTCGGGGTAACGATACGGCAATCCGAATTCCGCCAATATGGCATGTATTTCGGTATTGTTTTCTCCGGCAGGTCCCAATATATCCACGACCTCTCCATACGGATTGCGGGCCCGATCGGGCCATTCGGTGATACGCACGACGGCCTTATCTCCGGTTTTTCCGCCTTTAAGTGCCGTTTTCGGAATAAATATATCATTTGCCAACACCTTGTTATCGGTCAGCAGGAATGCAAAATGTTTCTGCACCTCCAACGTTCCGACAAATATTTGGGGAGTCTTTTCGACAATCTCGACCACCTCGCCTTCGGCATCGTGCCCTCTGCGCTTGGCATAGACCAATACCCTCACCCGGTCGCCGTCCATCGCATGCATGGCATTACGCTCGGCGATGAATATCGACTCATCGTCATCGGTAATCACATGATTTTTCCCATTGACACGCCGTTCGAACCGACCTATAACCTCCGTTCCCCGACTGTTCGCCTTGTATTTGCCCGGAGAAACTTCTATCAGAAAATTCTGCTCCGCCATGCCTTCGAGCAACTGGAATACCATCTGTTTTTGAGGTGTAGTAGTAGCTCCAACCCCATGTGCGACCTGTTTGTAATTAAACGCCCGCTTCCTGTCTTGGTTGAAGAATTCGACCACCGAGGCCAACATATCTTCTTTCTTGATTCTCTTTGAACCTTTCCTTTTTCCTTGTTTCATGATATAGGGGTTTTAACATTGTTCTTAATGATACGGAAAACGGAGTAAACGGTAAAAACATCGAACTTCTCCCGACGAATACCAAGCGTACCCTGCCCGCATTTCAGTATAACAAAGATAACGGAAATAAAGACAGAAACAAATTTTATTCATAAAGCTGTTTCAAATTTTTTCAACGATGTATTTGAAGCGATTTGTAAAAATTTTAATAATATAACAAATTAAAACGAACCCATGACGACTCGTTTACACCATTAAAATTTTTTATAACTTTGTGCCCGCTTCGGGAATTACCGTTACACAAGTCGATACAAAAATTCCAAAGATTACGAAAATGAAAAAAATCCAATCTGTTTTTATCATTCTCTTAACCGTTTTCCACCTGTCCGCCCAAATGAATCAAGGGAAATACGTCCCTTTCCATTTCAGTTTCATACCACCACTAAGCTCCAATGGAATAAATGCATCGCAATACACCAACGGAGCCTCTTTCAGTATATTGGCAGGTATGTCTGCTAACGAAAGGAATTTTACATTTGCCTCGATCAGTAATGTCATAGCCAATGAAGCCCGGGGATTACAGTTTGCCGGCATATCCAATTATATAGGCAAACAGGGACAAGGTGTCGCCTTCGCCGGAATGACCAATATTACCAAAGGAACTTACAAAGGTGTACAACTCGCCGGAATCACCAATTATTCGGCGGGAGAATCGAGAGGCATCGCTCTTGCCGGATTGAACAACGCCATAAATGGAAATTTCAAAGGTGTACAATTTGCCGGATTACTCAATACCTCGAAAGATATAACCGGCCTGCAATTCGCAGGGCTCCTTAATATCGCCGGGAAAGTCCGAGGAGTACAATTCGCCGGACTTCTTAATATCGCCGAAGAAAGCGATTGCCCCATTGGGCTCGTCAATATAGTCAAGCGCGGAGAGATGGGCATAGCCCTCACTTATGACATATTGGGTAACGGTATCGTCTCGTTCCGCTCAGGAGGGAAATACACATACGGTATTATCGGTTTCGGATATAACCACAAATTACCCGGCAACAACAAGACCGTTGCGGAAGCTGGATACGGTGTACACATACCTTGTTACTCTTGGTTTCAGATAAACAATGAATTTAAAGTAACTTCCACGGCAACCTCCGATAAACCCTTTTTAAACGCAAGTTATTCCTTGCTACCTTCGTTCAAAATAAAAAAGCACTATAACATATTCGGCGGAGCGAGTCTCAATTATTCGACAACCACCGAGATGGACAACCAAACGCTATTTCCGCAGAACAACTTGTGGAAAAAGCACACCGACAATCGGCTGCAACAACTGTTCATCGGCTATCTGGTAGGCATTCAATACATCTTTTAGCAACCGGTCGCTACTCTTTCATCGATGTTCTCATGGAACGGAGACGGATTATCTCCTGAAAAAAATTTTTATCGTTACTTCGGTAAATTTAAATTCTGAAAACAATAAATTCACTATTTTTGCAT